>JAABUQ010001416.1_pt1 | contig 51584 bp, 45 predicted proteins | sample 5560001 | NCBI WGS metagenome assembly JAABUQ01 (sample SAMN10711888, study PRJNA513371) | rock metagenome | isolation source: Antarctica rocks | place: Antarctica: Victoria Land, Finger Mt nord | collected 2015-12-18
GGGGCCGGGGGAGGGGTTCCTTGGAACGTATCAACCAGACGACGGGTAAAAGGGATGGCACATAGATGGCGGTGACGCAACAACGCATTCATGCGGCATCGGGCAGGCAACTGGTGGCCTTTTCCCGCGTCCGCGAGTTTTTCCGCCGCTATGGCTGGGGGTACGCGTTTGTGCTGCCAAGCGTGCTCACGTTTGCCGTGTTCACACTCGTACCGATGGTCTGGGCCATCATCATCTCGTTTCAGAACTTCAAGCTGAATGGCCCAAGTGCGTGGGTGGGATTGGCGAATTACCATGATGCCTTTACCACGCAGAGCGGCGTATTTACGACGGCACTGAAGAACACGCTCTTTTATACCGTTTGCACCGTGACTTCCAATGTGCTCATTGGCCTGATCCTCGCCAGCCTGATCGCCCCGCTCGGTCGCAAGGCGCAGGTGTTCTTTCGGGCCGCGTTTTACCTGCCCGCCGTAACGAGCGCGGTGATTATCGCCATGGTCTGGCGGTGGCTGTACAACGCACAGTGGGGGTTTTTCAACTACCTGCTCGGCCTCGCCCATCTGCCCGCCGTCGGCTGGCTCAGTGACCCCTCGCTCGCATTGAAAAGCATCACGCTCTCCACGGTGCTGACCGTGCCCGCGACGGCGGTGGTGCTGTTCAGCGCGTCAATCAGCGGCATCCCCAAGGAGTATTACGAGGCGGCGGAACTCGATGGCGCGTCCGCCATCCGCAAGTGGTGGCGCATCACCGTGCCGCTCATCAAGCCGACGATCCTCTACCTCACCGTGCTGTACACTATCGCCAGCTTCGAGGTCTTCGAGAAGGCGTACATCATGGTGCCGTCGGGCGTCGGCAACAGCACGCAGACCATCGTCACTCAGGTGTATCAGAACGGCTTTCAGCAGTTCCGCTACGGCATCGCGGCGGCGCAGGGTGTGATCTTGTTCCTGCTCACCCTCGCAGTTGCCGTGGTGCAATTTCGCGTGTTGCGTTCGGATGTCGAGTATTAACGTGAATTGCAGTGGCCTCGGCCCGTAGATACGCCGGATTTTCCTAACCCCCGGCCCCTTCCCTTCGAGGGACCGGGTACCCGCTTGCGGGTGGCACGGGGGTTAGGAAAACCGGGCGCATCGAGCGTATGCATGTTACCGTTTGGTATCATAATCGCCGTTTACCTCACCGCGAATGGAGTGCGCCTTGGCCGTGACCGCTTCCCGCCTGCCTCACGTTACCACGGATGAGATGCCACACCGCACGCGGCGTCCGAACGTGTTGCCGTGGGTGTTGCTCATCGCCGCGGCGGTGATCTCGCTTTTTCCGATGTACTGGCTCTACGTGCAGGCGTTGACGCCGACGCTGTCCAGCCCGAAAACGCCGCCCGACCTGATCCCGATTCACGCCGCGCTGGACAACTTCGCACGCTTGCTGACGCGCGCGAAGGATTACCCGCACTGGGCGTTCAATAGCTTCGTGATTAGCCTCGCCGTGACGCTTTTTCATCTCGTATTCGACACGCTGGCAGGGTACGCCTTCGCGAAAAAGCGTTTTCCGGGGCGGGAACTACTGTTCTGGATCATCCTCAGCACGCTGATGATCCCACCGCAGGTGACGCTCGTGCCGCTGTACATCGTCACGCGCCGCCTCGGGCTGATTAACAGCCTCTGGGCGGTAATCCTGCCCGGCACCGCGAATGTGTTCGGCATCTTTCTCATGCGGCAATATATCCGCACCCTGCCGCGCGAACTGGAAGAGGCGGCGCGTATGGACGGCTGCTCCGAACTCGGCGTGTTCTGGCGGATCATCGTGCCGATGTCACAGCCTGCGCTCGGTGCGCTGGCGATTTTCAGCTTCGTGCGTTACTGGAACGATTTTCTCTGGCCCCTCGTGGTGCTCCAGAAATCGCCGTTCTTCACGCTCACGGTCGGCGTGGCGAGCCTGCAAAACGAGTTTAATACCGATTACGGCGTGATCTTCGCCGGGGCCAGCCTCGCCGCCCTGCCGATGATCGTCTACTTCCTCGTGTTCCAGCGGTACTTCATCGAGGGCGTGCGGATGGGCGCCGTGAAGGGGTAGCCTGCCTCACGTCCCCTTCTTTGCGGGCGCGGTCGCGGCAACAGCACGGGTCGCGGGCAACCGTAGCCCGGTGATCAGCGCGACGCTGGCGAGCACGATGGCGAGGCCCGCGAACGTGCCGGGGCGTAGCGTTTCATGCAGGAACAGCGCGCCCCAGACTAACCCGAATACGGGCACGAGCAGCGTCACGCTCGCGGCACCCGTCGGCCCCACGCTGGCAATCAACGAGAAATACAGCAGGTACGCTACCGACGTACTGAACAGTGCCAGGGCGACCACTGCCGCGATCAGCGTGGGGGACAGGGTGAGCGGCGGGGCGATGACAATCGTGACGGGCACCGCGAGCGGCACGAGCACGATGGCCGCGCCGATCTGCTGCCCCGTGGCGAGCGCGAGCGGGGGTAGTCCCCGGAACGCCACGCGCGTATATACCGCCGCCAGCCCATACGACACGGTGGCAAGCAGTGATGCCCCGACCGCGAGTACGGTGCCCACATCAGAGGGTAACGCGCTCCCGCCCACCAACACCGCGACTCCTGCAATGCCCAATATCGCGCCCGCGATGCGCTTGGCAGTCAGCGGCTCCCGCAGCCAGGCCGCCGCGACCACCGCCGTACAAAGCGGTGTCAGGGCGTTCAGGATGGAGGCGAGCGAGGCGGTGAGGCGTAGTTCGGCGGCGGCGATCAGTGCGTAAGGGATCGCGCCGTTTAGCGTGCCGAGCAATATGTACCGCCCCCATGACCCGCGAAACGCCGGTAACTTGCGGGTCGCCGCCGCGTAGCCGAGCAAGGCGAGACCGGCGAGGGTGACGCGCACCGCCGCCAACACCACCGGTCCCAGTACGGGTGCTGCGACCCGGATGAAGAGAAACGACCCACCCCACAGGGCAGCGAGTGACAACAGTGCAGCGAGGTCTTTGAGGCGCATGGCAGTCTCCTTGTGTGTTCCGTAGCGCGGGAACATATGACGAACCCGTGTCCCCTTGCCCACACTATGGCAGACAGCGGCTGCGGAAAACATCCAATTCTTGCGCGCGAAGTTTCGTCAGGCCGGATGCGTGCCGCTACGGATAGCGCAGATAACCGCGTCGCAACTCACGGAAGGCGTCGAGCGCGGGCTGCCAGCTCGCCTCGATTTCCCGCAGCGGTGTGCCCGCAATGATCTGCTCGCGCAACGTGGTCGTGCCCGCGATCACGTCAAAGGGGAGGCGCGTCGTCTCGTACTCGTATGGGGGCGGCTTCCACAGCCCGTCGTCGCCGTACCGCTGCACGACTGCGCGCATCAGGGCAACCCCGGCAAGCACCGACGGGAACGTGCTGCGGTCGGTGACGTGGATGTGGACGCCACCGCAGGTCACGCGCGCGTGCTTCTGAAACGTCGGCTCGAAGTAGTACGGCTGAAAGACCACGCCGGCCAGGTTCTCGCGTGCGAGGTCGCGTGCGAGGTCCCACGGGTTAATGAAGGGCGCGCCGATCAGTTCAAAGGGCCGCGTCGTGCCCCGCCCTTCGCTGAGCGTGGTCCCCTCGATATGCACCATGCCGGGGAAAACCGTGGCGCTATCGAGCGTCGGCATGTTGGGTGACGGGAGCGTCCAGGGAGCGCGGGCATCGTCGTGCCACAAATCACGCCGCCAGCCCGTCATCTCAACGACTGTGAGATCGCAGCCGATGCCAAAGGCGTCGTTAAAGAGCGTGGCAAGTTCGCCGATAGTCAGCCCGTGGCGCGTGGGCAGGGGGTAGAGGCCGACGAACGATTCGTGCCCCGGTTCGAGCACGTTGCCTTCCACTGCGACGCCCCCGATAGGGTTCGGACGGTCGAGCACAATCACGCGGATGCCCGCCGCTTTCGCCGCGCGCATGGCAAGCGCCATCGTGTACACAAAGGTATAGATGCGGGTGCCCACGTCTTGCAGGTCTACGGCCAATGCGTCCAACCCCGCAAGCATCGCGGCCGTCGGCTCCCGGTGCGCGCCATAGAGCGAGTACACGGGCAGGCCGGTATGGGCATCCTGGAAGCCTTCCCACTCGATCATGTCGTCCTGCGTCTGGCCCCAGATGCCGTGCTGTGGCCCGAAAAGCGCCGCGAGATGAATCTCCGGGTGGGCGTGGAACTGCTCCGCGACATGGCGGTATCCGTGATCCACCGAGGCGGGGTTGCAGAGCAGGCCGACCCGCGCGCCGCCAAGCAGGGCGTGGGGGGCATCGAGCAGGACTTCCGATCCGAGGCGCATGGTGTTCCTTCCTTTCGCTTCTGTTGTCACGGCACACGATAGCCGAAGCGGCGGGCGGCGAAAAGAGGGGGAATTCAATCCGTCGTGGTACGGCCCGTGCATGGATCACAACGAGTTGTGAGTGTGTACCATAAGGAGGCTGCGACATGGATCAATCGGGGGCAGGGCGGGCAGAGCGCATCGTACGGCTGGCAGATATCGTACCGGGTACGCAGGTCGTGAGTGAGACGGGCATGGAGGGCACGGTGGTGGAAGTCGTGCCGGATACGGCGGGCGTTGCGGGTGGCGTACGCGTCGCGTGGTCTGACGGTAGCCGCACACTCGTGTCGCTCCGTGCCCTTACCTGGCGGGCAAACGTGCTTGCCGTGGGGGCAACCGCGATGGGAACGACCACAGCCGGTACAACCGCGATGGAGACGACCCGCACGATGGCGCAAGACGAGGAAACGCTGACCGTGCCGATTGTCGAGGAGCAACTCGTCGCCGATACCGTCTGGCGAGAGGCGGGCACGGTGCGCCTGCGGGTGCATGGCGAAACGGTGCCCCAGACCGTATCGCGCGAGGTCGAGCGCGACGAAGTGTCCGTCGAGGAAGTGGCCGTGGGGCGGGAGTTGGCAGCGGGCGAGCAGATTGCCCCTCGGCAGGAAGGCGATGTCTGGATCATCCCGGTCATAGAGGAAGAGATCGTCATGATGACGCGCCGAGTGCTCACCCGCGAGGTGCGCATCACCCGGCGCGTCGCGCGGGAAACTCGTACAGTGGACGCAACCACGCGCCACACGGTGGTAGAAATTGACACGGCGAACTTGGGCGACCGCGTACATCTCACCGACGCCGCAGTGCCAGACGTGACGCGCCACTAACGACACGAATGGCACGGGCCACGCGGGGCCTGGCGATTCGCAGACGAACCGGAACGGTCCCGCGTGGCTCGCTGTTCGCCTTCAGGCTGACGCACATAGGCTTTGTGTGTTATTTTGACGATTCGATGGAACGGTGTATGTTCTCGTGGCGTCGCGTGTGTTCAACCGCTTGAAAGGTGGAGGCGCGACGCCGCACATCGTCGCCGATACTGCCTTGCTTGCCGACTGGATGCGAAAGACAGGCAACCGCGTCAATGAAACGTGCTCTCCTTACCCTGCTGCTGGACCTCTCGCCCGCCGCATTGCGCGCGGTGGCGGCGGCGTGGGCGGTGCCGCTCGTGAAGCGGTCGCACGCGGATAACGTGGCGCTCGTGTTCGCGGCGATGACTGATCGCTGGACATTCGAGGATGTCCTCGATACCCTGCCCGAACCATCTCGCGCGCTACTTGCAACCCTTGTAACGCAGTACCCCGATGGCTTCCCGCATGACGCCCTCGCGGGGTTACACGGCGATGATTCCGCCGCCCTGACTGATGCGCTCGCTCCCCTGCGGACGGCCTTGCTCGTCGTACGTGGCGCGGACGGCACACTGTACGTCCCGCGCGAGTTTGCCACGCTCGTGTCCCGGAGCGTACGCGAGCGCGCGGGGGAGGGCGATGCCGCCCCGTCGCTCGGACGGATGCTCGCCGCGCTCGATCTCGATACGCTAGCGGACGCGGCGCGATTGTGGGGCGTGCCGGAAGTCGTGGGCAGCGTACGCCCCGGTGAGCGCGAACGCCTGATCGCGGAACTGAAGCGGCGCACGATGAGCGCCCGCGCCTTAGCAGAGGTCGAGGCGATGTTGTCCGAGGGGGCGCGTCGTGTCGTCGCGGCGCTCCGGGAGATGGCGGATGCGGTGCCGCTCAATGAAGCGATGGCACGCGTGGGCATCGAGACTCCCGCCGCACGCCGTACACTGCTGCGTGAATTGACGACGAGCTTGCTCGCATGGCATGAGTGGCACGGAGGCGTCCGCGCGCTGATGATGCCGACGGTGTTCCGCGTGCCCGGCACTGCCGCGCTGCCGCCTCTGGTTGCGGTCGCGCCGCCGCAACCAGAGGCGGAATGGCGCCACCCGTACGCCCTCGCGTGGGATGTGCTCACCCTGCTCCGGCTGATCGAGCGTGAACCAACTCTCGCTCGCACGACCGGCCTCACGACGCTCGCGGAAAACTACGCCCTCGCCGGTGCGTTCGCGCCACAATTCTGGGTTGGCCAGAGCGTGGATCGGGGGGTGGGCCGGGACGCGCCGCATCCCCCTGCCGCCGCCCTCGCCTTTCTCGTCACCCTTGTCGAGGCACGGGGACTCATTAGGGCGGACGCGGATGGGCAGGTCACGCTCCATGATCCTGTCGCCTGGGCGAAGGGGGAGTTCGCGGCCCAGACCCGTGCCCTGTTCGCCACCTGGCAGGCATTGGCGGCGTGGCCGGAAGGGCGCGGTACGTCGGTCGCGCTCTGGGGCGTGCATTGGCCGACCTTTCGCGCGCGGTTGCTGGACACCCTCGCGGATTGCGGCACGAATCAGTGGCATACGCTGGACAATTTGCTCGCCCGCTTCGTCGCCGTGCGGCCCGCGCTGCTCGGTGAAGGCTTTACGGCGGCGGGTGCGGTGGGGCAGATGCAACCCGACCGTGACGCCCTCACGTACCGATGTGCGGAGGCCACGTTGCGCACCGCGCTGACGTGGTTCGGCGTCGTGGCTTGGGGCAAGGCGGGGGATGGACAGGAGATTATTCAACTGACGGACGCGGGCCGGTGGTTGCTCGACCGTGGGCCGGAGCCGCGCGTGCGCCATCAGTTGGACGAGGCGGGACCACCCCTCGATGGGGGGGAAGATGACCGTGTGTACGTCCGGCATGCCGAACCGCCCCATCTCTGGCCGCTCCTTGCCTTTGCGGAGGTCGAAACGCTCGCTCCCGTCTCGATCTACCGCATCACTGCGGACACACTCCGCCGTGCGCTACGCCGTGGCCTGACACTGACGCAAATGGTGCGCTTTCTCGAAAGCCGCACGGGTGGCGTATTGCCGGAGGAACTACGGGAAACGCTCGGGCGGTGGGCACAATCGCTGCGGCGCGTGACGTTCATCGCCGCCACGCTCCTGACAACCGAAGACCCGACGATGCGTGCCGAGATTGCCCGCGTGCTGGTCGCGGCAGGCGCGACAGTGGAGACATTGCCCGATGGCCGCCTGCTCGCCCGACACCCGGATGGCGCGGACGCGCTTACCGCCGCTCTCGAAACTGCCGAGTTCGCCGTGACCGACTCGCCCCGGTAAAGCGATTCATCGGAGAAAAGCTGCAAGCTCCGTTGTCGTGGGCATTCCCGGTGTCGCGCCCACTACCGTCGTGGAATAGCTCGCCGCCGCGACGGCACGCGCTGCCGCCGTCATCAGCGTATCGCCCGCCGCGAGGCCCGCCGCGAGCGCGCCGGTAAAGCAATCGCCCGCGCCGGTCGTATCAACCGGCTGCACCGGTGGCGCCGGGAGGTGTGCGGTGTCTGTTGTCGTACAGACGACCGCGCCCGCCGCGCCAAGCGTGATAATCACCGTTCGCGGGCCGCGCTCGCGCAAGACCGCCGCGACTGCCGCCGCGTTTTCCGGCGTCACCGGCTCGCGCCACCCCGCAAGGTCGCCCGCTTCACCCTCATTGGCGATCAGAATATCCACGACGCGGAGCAGCCCGCGCGCCACCGGGGTATAGGGCGCGACATTGAGCATTGCCGTCAGTCCCGCCGCCTTTGCCGCTGCCAGCCCTGCCGCCACGGTGGGAAGCGGCAATTCCAGTTGGGCCACGAACACGCTGCCACCGCCGTTGTCGTGATCCGGGGACGCGAAATCAAACGTGTTAATCGCTTCGGGTGTGACCGCCATGTTTGCCCCGGCGGCAAGCACAATGGTGTTTTCGCCCACCGCATCTACGGTGATGAGCGCGACACCCGTTGGGCTATCAGGCAGGCATGCGATGCGGGACACGTCAATCCCGTCCGCCGTGAGATCGGCGAGGCGGCGCGTGCCGAAGTCGTCCATGCCGACCGCGCCGATAAAGCGCACGGGCGCACCGAGGCGGGCGGCGGCGGTGGCCTGATTCGCGCCCTTGCCGCCCCCGACGGTGAGGAAGTCCGAGCCATGCAGCGTTTCGCCGGGACGTGGCAGGTGCGGCGCGCGCACCACGAGGTCCATATTGACGCTCCCAAGCACGATTACGGCGGGCACGGCGGAGCCAGCGGGTATGGCAGGCACGGGGGGAAATGACGCGCTCATTGGTTCACCGTTGTGTGGCCTTTCGCTTCGGCTCTATCGCTTCCAGCACAATGGGGCGAATGGCAGCCCAGTCAGGGAGGTAGATATCCGCGCCTGCCGATGTGACGAAGGGGCGCACGAGGGGCGGCCGGATCGAATACTGCGCCACGCCGCTCGCGCCGATCTTGCGACCCATCTTCACGAGCGACAATTGCGCGTCGTACGGCAGGCTCGTCTGCATGTGGTTGCCGAGCCGCTTGACGATCTCCGGCAGCGCCCGCACGCTGTCTATCTGAAGCGCGCGGACGAGTACCGCCTGCATCACCTGCATCTGCCGCTCGCGGCGCTCATTATCGTCGCCAATGGAGTGGCGCGTGCGGGCGTATGCGAGGGCACGGCTACCGTTCATGTGCTGCATTCCGGCATCGAAGTGCAGATGCGTGACACCAGAATTATCCGTGGGGTACTGCGGGTCGTCAATCGCCACCGGTACGGCGATCTCTACGCCACCGACGGCATCCACGATTTCTCGAAAGCCCCCGAAGTCCACGAACAGGTAGTGCTCGATGGGCACATTGAACTGGCGCGACACCGTTTTCACGGCGAGGGCAGGGCCGGCAGCGGGGTCGTTCGGGTGGGTAGCCTCCCCGTAGGCGAAAGCGGTGTTCACGCGGTCTTCGCCGTGGTCGGGGATCGGCACCAGCAGGTCGCGCGGGATACTGAGCAGGCTCACCACGCCGTCCCAGAGATTCACCGTGGCGAGGATCATCGTGTCCGAACGGGTCGGCTCGTTGTCGCGGCGGTCGAGGCCAAGCAGCAGGATATGCACGTACTGCTTGCCGCCCCAGACGGGTTCATGCCCGTTTGATTCACCCGTGGCGGCGCCGAGGCTACTGCGGAGCACGCCGGTCGTACCCGGTCCCGGAGCGGGCGGTGGGGAGAGTGCTGCGGCAATCGTGGGCTTCGGCATTGGCGTGAGCGCAGGCGTTGGCATGAGCATCGGTGATGGCCCGGATTGCGTGGCCATTGGTGAGGCGGCGGGCGCCAACGTGCGTGTGGTCGGCATGGGCGATGTCGGCGGTGTGCTCGTGGGCATGTGGGCCGACGGCGTCAGCAGCGCCGTGCCGGGAACAACGGTGTGTGCGACGGGAGTCGGGGTGATGGTGGTCAAGACAATGATGATCGGGGTGGGCAATGCCGTCACGGTCGGCCCTGCTTGCCCGGTGGATACGGGGGCAAGCGGTATAACCACGACATTCGGGGCGCGTGTCGCGCTCGGCGGGGGCGCTTTTGGAGCCATCGGCACGGGGACGTGCGTGGGCGGCAGCGGAACAGGTGTATGCGTCGGTGGGAGGGGTGGGGGCAGCGGAACGGGCGTGTGTGTCGGAGCCGTCGGTGGGTGGGTGGGCGGCATCGGTGGCGGTGGGGTAGGCGGCAATGGTGCGAGCGTTGCCGGGGGTGGTGCGGGAGGTGCAGGTAGTGCGGGTGGCTCGGGCGCGACCGGCGTGGCGGGAAGCGACGTGGGTAGGGGGAGCGGTTCCGGCGTCGGCAGCGGGGTAAGGGCGTCGGCAAGCGTCGTCGCGGGCGCGTGAGAGGGGGTCGGGGTGTACGGCGTCAGGGGTGTGGGGGTCGGCATCACGGGTGACGGGGGATCAGGGGTGCCCGGTTCCTCGGTGGGCAGGGGCACGAACACACGCCGTTCGGCGTTTGCCACCGTGTGTGCCATGTAGAGCATGTATGCCCCGACACTCACCGTCACTACACCGGTGAGAAGCAGCAACCCCGCCGCCACCCGTTTCAGTTGCCCCTGCCACCGCATCCGGCTCACCGCCCGGCAATCGCACGTAACGAGTAGCAGGTTTCCCGTAGCATCTTCGTCTGCCTCTGCATCATGCCCTTGTACCCCTTGCTACCCATTCGCGCGTGACACGCTGCGCATTATCTGGCGCCCGCTACAACCTGCTACTTGCCTCGCCGCCCGCGCGGTTGTACCGCAGTCGGTTGCGCCGTGGCTGCCGTGGCGCGGCGGTTGCGCGGCAAAACGCTCCGCAGCATCATCCCACGCAGGCGCAACCACGCATTTTGCCCTTCACGCATGGCGGCGGTGTCGGGTTTCGTGCCCGCGTACTGCTCCGCCGCGTACTGCTCCGCGATCAGCGTCGCCGCGTTGCCGCTACCAGGAAGCCGCTGACCGACTGCGGAGGCGACCTCGTGCGGTGTGGTCGCCTGTGTCGGGCGCATTAACCCCGCGAGGCGCGAGGCGCGCGTCATTCGCCCGTACCATTGCGCTGCCGGGGTCAGCCCCCGGAATGCCCGCAACCAGAAAAACGCGAGGATGAGCGCGAAGGTTCCAAACGCCAGGGGAATGCTCCACAGGAGGGGGTTAATCACGGTTTTTGGCGCGGAGGGTACGTAAGAGCCGCCGCCGCCACCGCCGTTCAATTCGTCGTCGAGCTGGCGTAATCGGTCCTCATCCGAGGCGTCGAGCCGGTCCTGGCCACCCTGAAGGTTGCCATCTGCCGCAGTCGTCGGCGCATCCGGAGCCTTTTCTACGGGCTGAGGCCCGCGCACGAGTGGCGCGATACCGGGGCGGGGCGTGGGATCGAAAGGCACCCAGCCGTATTGGGGGAACCATGCCTCTACCCAGGCGTGGGCCTGATTCTCACGCGAGACGAACCGCCCGTCCTCGCTTTTTGCGCCGGGCAGGTAGCCGACGACCTCGCGCGTGGGCATGCCGCCAAGCCGCATCAGCACCACCATTGCCGTGCTGAAATACTCACAATACCCCTGCTTCGATTGAAAGAGAAAGTAGTCCGTGGCGTCACGGTCGTACGGGGGCAAGGCAACCTTTTCACTGTACGTCATGTTCGTTTTCAGGTACTGCTCGACATTGGTCGCGTAATCGTAGGTGGTCGGCGTATTTTTGCCCAATTGTTCCGCGAGATCGGCGGTGCGCTGCGTGATGCCATCGGGCAGTTGCAGGTAGCGCGTGGTCCATTTCGGCACACTGGGGGGGAAGCTCGCGGCAGCGCGCAAGTCCGCCTCGGTCGCTTCGCCGACGCGCGCATTTTCCGTGACCTGCTTGCCCACGGGTACAGGCGCTTTGCTCACGACCTCCTCGATGTCACCGTAGTTTGGCGCTTGCCCACGGTACAGAATCGCCGTAACTTTGCCTCCCTGAATGACAACCTGTGTCTGGATGAGCGATGCCGCGAGACGATTTTGTTCCTGGGTAATTGGGTCGAGCCGCTTGTCAAGCGGTGTGACCGTCACCGGAACGGGAGTCACGGTCGGTACGGCGGTCGGCGTACTCCGGGTCGCACTGGCGAGGGAACCTGCTCCGGGCGTCGTCGTCGGAACGGGTGCAGCGACTGGCGCTTCCGCGACGATGATGCGGGTAATTGCCGACGCTTTGGCGCTACTCGCTACGCTCGTGCCCGTTGCGCCGGTCGCGCCGGTCATCGTCGCGCCCGTCGCGCCACCCGCGACTGCGGTGGCGGCCGCACCCTGCGCCCGTGTGACAAAGGCTGCATACTGCTCCGGCGTGAGCGTCAGGGTCGTGCCTTTGGGGATGTACACCACGAGGGTGCCGTCTTTTTGTAGTGTCACCTGCGGTGGCGCGCCGGGACGGAGGGTGGGTGGCGTGTCCGTCGGCACGGTGATGCCGTTCAGGTTCGACACCTGCTTCAGAAGGTCTGTCAGTTGTGGTGGCACCGTCTCGCCGGGGAGCGGCGGCACATGCACGCCCGTTGGCGCAAAGACCTGCCAACCGAGGCTGAGGCGGGCATCCGTGTTCACCTGCTCCAGTTGCGTGCCGAGAACGGGCAGGATATTGCCGCGCGGGCGGTACAGTTCGGCGGTGCAGGTGTTGACGCGCGCGTTCTGGTCGGCGGCGGACGGCAGGGGCAGGGGCTTGTCGGCGGCCTGGTCTACGTGGGGATCGTACAGATTGCCGTCCGCCTGCTGCGCCGTGACATCCACAGGCTTCTTTTTGAAGCCGTGACCAGTGTAGAAGTCGTATGCGTTCATCTTGATGTACTGCCCGTAGACGCCACCATCACATTTCAATGCAACTGCGGGGTCTTCCGGCAGATTCAGGCCGCCGCCAAGCTGAAAGGTTTCGCCAAAGGCCGCGAAGCCGGGAAAGGTGTTACGCGTGCGCCCGCGCCCGCCGACGCTGGGGAAGTACTGCTCAAAGCGGTTCTCGAACCCCTGCCAGGGGGCGGAAACCTTTTGCCATGCCGTGTTAACCGGCCCCGTGTGAACGGAAAAGGGCACGAGGTACGAGGCGAACAGCAATCCCACCGTTAACCCGGTCGCCACGCTCATAAAGCGCCAGCCGAGCGATGTCGGGTAGGTGATGTGCGCCGCCTGCCACTGCCATTCCTGCCGTGCCGCGTTGAAGCGGATCGTCAGCGGGATGGCGATGAGCAGAAAGAGCGCGAGAAACGCTTTGGAGTCCTGCCGGTCATAGCCGAGGTTGATGAGCAGGATCAGGCCGGCGAACCCGATCACGGGGGAAAGCCAGTGTGACCGCAAGATCCACCACATCGTGAGAAAGCCGAGGGCGAACATGAGCAGCGCCATCACGAGGACGAACAGGAACAGGTCGTCCTCCGCGCTGCCGTCCACGAACGTCGCATGGGCATAATGCCCGAGCCGGTGCGCAAGCTCAATGGATTTGCCGCGAACCCCGCCGAAACGGTCGTCAACCACCGCCAGCGTGCGGAACCAGATAAAGGCGAGGCCGATGAGAAAGCCCGCGATTTGCCCCACCCAGTTGCGCACCGGCGCTTTCGCAAGCACAAAGCCGGTGAGCAGGCCGAAATAGATCACCGAGGGCAGAATGCGTAGTTCCCCCGCCCACTCCGCGCGCAGCACGGCAAGCTCCACCACGAGCGCCAGGAGCGCGGCGAGAAACGCCGTGGTCCATCCCTCCCGTATCTGGATCGCCGCGCGGAGCCGCTCCCACGTCAGGGTAGCGCGCACCGCGCGGGTGGCGTCGTCAAGTCGCAAACGGGTGAGCGGAGTGGGTCGGGTGAAGCGCGATCCTGACATGCTGGTATCCCCCGTAATGAAAGTGGCGCGAGTAACGCATGTGAATTTACGAGGCGGCAGGTGTGCCGACGGCAATGCTTTCGCCCCCGAAATCGGCGGCGCCACGCGGCGGTGGCGGCATAGCGGTGAGTACGGTGGGCGGCGCGGCGTCGGCGAGGCCGATCGGGCGTGACAGGGCACGCCCAATATCTTCTCCCCGACGCATGAGGTACACCGGAACATTGGCGGCGACGAGGCTGGTGATGACGCGGTTCTGCGAGCGTGGCGCACCGAAGCTTTCGGGGTCCACAATCACCGTCACGGCCTTGATGCCGCGAAACACCGTGCTCATCAGCGCGGAAACCCATGCATCGTCGCTCGCGGGCGTAATGATGACGACCACGCTCGACCGGCCAAAGCGCGAAGACTCGGCGGCGAGCACCTCGCCGAGGTCGGTGCTGCCGTCCGCATGGACCACGGCGAGCGATTCGAGCATTTTCAGAGTCTGCCGCTCACCGCGGTCCGTGTTGAGAATCTCCGTATGTGCCCCACGCGCTACAAGACCGACGTTGCGCCCCTGTTCAAGGAAGTGCTGCATCACGGAGGATGCCACCGTGACGGCGGTTTCTTCGGTACTCACGGCCCACTCATCGAGCGGTTCCGGCACGCCCGGTTGCGGCGGTGGCGCGGTGACATGGGAACCGTGATACAGATCGAGCAATACCCAGACATCGGTGGTCGGGTCTAGCTCGAACTCCTTGACCATCAGCTTGCCGATGCGTGCCGTGGTGCTCCATGCGATGCGGTTAAAGGAGTCCCCGAACATGTACTCGCGCACGCCGGCGGCGTTCGGCGTCACGTAGTGCGTGCGTCGCTGCGTTGCCGCGCCCCCCGGCAACTCGCCCACAGAGATCGCAAAGGCGGACACATCCACCGTGGCGGGGTAGACGAGCAGGTCGGTCACTTGTGGAATCACCCGCTCGGCGGGGAACAGGCCGAAGGGGTCGCCCCCCCGCAATGTGAGCGGGCCGATGGTGAACTTACCCCGCTGCGTGCAGCGGGTGCGCACGCGCCAGACGTACGGCTGCTTCGGCGGCAAATGCAGCACCTGGCTGACCGCGCTGGGGTGTCCCGGCAGGGTGGAGTAGTCGCGCACTTCGAGCCAGAGCTTCGCCGTGCGTCCCGTGTTCTCGATGCGCAGGCGTTCTTCGAGCGTCTGCCCGACCTGTGCGCGGTCGGTGCGGGTATCGCGTGAGAGCGCGAGGCTACGCAGGCTGAGCCTGCTCCAAAGGTACGCGACGAGCAGCACGCCCACGAGGACGAAAAAGAGCGTGTCGAGCACGTTCCAACCACTCACCTGCGCCGCGATGAGCACGACAAAGGCGAGCAGGCCGACTTTTGCGGCGTTAGCGGGGATGCGTCGTTCGCGTGACGTGACCCGTCTCACCCCCGCCCTCCCCGCCCGCGCGGCGCACCCTGTCCGAATGGCGTCGCCCCCGGCACGGGCGTCTGCTGCAAGAGTTCCTTGATGATGCCGCGCCCGTCAATGTTGCGCATCCGCGCGGCGGGGGAAACGATCAACCGGTGCGCCATCACCGGTTCCGCGAGCATTTTCACGTCGTCCGGCAAGACGTAATCGCGGCCCGCGAGCGCGGCCCATGCGCGTGATGCAGAGAGCAGGCCGAGTGAGCCACGGGGGCTGCTGCCGAGGTAAATCTCGTCATGCCGCCGCGTCGCCTCGGAAAGCGACACCATGTATTCAAGGATCAGCGGGTCCACGCGCACGTTTTCCAGGATGTATTGTTGCGCGGTGATCAGTTCGGCGATGTCTACCACCTGATCAATGCGCGACAGAGGATGCCCACCCATCTGCGCCTGCAACACGGCGATTTCTTCCATATGCGCCGGGTAGCCGAGCGAGACGCGCAGGAGAAAGCGGTCGAGTTGCGCTTCGGGCAGGGGAAAAGTGCCTTCGTACTCGATGGGGTTTTGCGTGGCAAGCACCACAAAAGGGTTGGGCAAATCGTGCGATTCGCCGTCTACGGTGATTTGCCGCTCCTCCATCGCTTCCAGCAGGGCGGATTGCGTTTTCGGCGTGGCGCGGTTGATTTCGTCCGCCAGCACGATCTGCGCGACAATCGGGCCGGGGCGGTACTCGAAGACCCGCGTGCCCTGATTGAAGATAGAAACACCGGTTACGTCGCCGGGGAGCAAGTCCGGCGTGAACTGCACGCGCGAGAAGGTGCAGCCGATGGAGCGGGCAATGGTTTTCGCCAGCACGGTCTTGCCGACGCCCGGCACGTCCTCGATCAGGACATGCCCTTTCGAGAGCAGGGCGACGAGCATGAGTTGCACTTCACGCCGCTTGCCGACGATCACGCGCTCCACATTGGTGACGAGCCGTTCGGCGATAGATTGCACGGGTGAAGCTGTTTCTGACGCGGACGGAGGGGTACGCATCCCCGGTCACTCCCTTCGTAGTAGATTCATAGCACAGTCAACGCGCCCTGGTGCCTGACGAAGCCGGGACGAGTGGGCGCGGAACGGACGGCCCCCGGCGGATAGATGATACTGGTCAAGTGAGAGCCACCCCCTATGGACGGATGATGCGAGGATGCGGGGCAGTCACCGTTGTCATTTACATCGTTCACGCCGCCGGGAAGTTCGCTGGGAGTATATCATAGCCGTGTTGCCGTTCGCGCCCCCGATGCGTTGATCACCAAAACCTCCGAATGGAAGCCCCGGATTCATCCGTGGGGATGAGACGCGGTTCTTCCCCCTGTGGAACGCTGAGCATACCTGATAGTATACTAAAGACATGAAACAAACGATGCTCGTGAAGCTGCAACCATCCGAATCGCAAGCGGCCTCTCTCCTTCATACGATGGAGCGGTTTAACGCGGCCTGTGATGCCATCGCGGTAACGGCCCTCCGCGAAAAGACGGCCTCGAAGGTGGCGCTGCAAAAGTTCGTCTACCACGACATCCGTGATGCCTTCGGGCTTTCTTCGCAACTGACGATTCGCGCCATTGCGAAAACGTGCGAAGCTTATAAGCGCGACAAATCCATCCAACCGACTTTCAAGTCGCACGGGGCCGTCGTCTATGACGAGCGGGTGATGAGCTGGAAGGATGCCGACCGGGTCTCGCTGTTGGCGCTGGACGGGCGTGTGATCGTGCCAGTGCGCTTCGGGGCGTCTGCCGAGGCGCGATGCGTACGGATGCGCGGGCAGGCTGATCTCCTCTACCGCGACGGCACGTTTTACCTCGCCTGCACGGTGGACGCGCCCGAAGCCGACCCCATTGAACCCGAAGGATGGATGGGAGTTGACCTCGGTATCGTTCAGATCGCCACTTCCAGTGACGGCGCGGCCTTTTTGGGGGCGCAACTGAATGGGCTGCGCATCCGGCATGAGCGATTGCGCAAACATCTTCAAGCGAAAGGCACGCAGTCGGCGAAGCGGCTTTTGAAGAAGCGAAGCCGCAAACAGTCCCGATTTCAGCGGTGTGAGAACCACCGGATCGCCAAATCTCTCGTAGCGGTGGCTCAGGACACCCGACGTGGTATTGCCCTCGAAGAACTCGGTGGCATTACCGGGCGGGTAACGGTTAAGAGAAGCCAACGGAGCCGCCATGGGAATTGGGGATTCTTCCAGTTGCGTCAGTTCGTGACCTACAAAGCGGCAGTCGCGGGTGTGTCCATGGTGTTCGTCAACCCACGCGATGCGAGTCGCGCCTGTCCGTGTTGTGGTTGCATCTCGACGCATAACCGGCCCTCGCAATCGTCTTTCGTGTGTACGCGGCGTGGCTACTCCGTGCCCGCCGACCACAACGCGGCGTGCAACATTGCACGTCGGGCAGCGTTCAACCTACCGTACGCGGAAGGGGACTTTTGCCCCCTCGCTGCAATCCCCCGGCTTTCGCCGTGGGGAAGTTGAAAAACTCTTTACGTTTGCCCGACTACCACCGGTGCGGCCCGTACCACTGAAGCGTCTGTTTCATGTATCGCGTAGTGTTCTCTATGAGAAAGGCCCATCGTGCCGACAAAAAAACCGATCATCGTCATTGGCGCGGGGCACAATGCCCTGGTTACTGCCGCGTACCTCGCGCGGGCTGGTCATGCCGTGCGCGTGCTCGAACGCCGCCCCTTTGTCGGGGGCGCGGTGCTGACGCGAGAGTTGTGGCCGGGATATCAGGTAGACACCTGCTCGTCCTTTCATGTGCTGATCCATCTCACGGGGATCGTGGAGGAACTGGGGCTTGCAAAGTATGGCCTCACCTACCAGCACTGCGACCCCTTCGCCTTTGCCCCTTTTCCCGATGGCACCTCACTGCGCTTCTTTAAGGATGTGGATCGGACCTGCAACGAGATCGCTAAGTTCAGCGCGCGGGACGCCGAGACCTATCGCGCCTTTGTCGCGTTGTGGACGCAGTTCAACGAGGCGGTGTTCGCGGCATTTAATGCGCCACCGTCGCCGGAGTACATGCTGCCCGCGATCATCAAGCGTGTAGGGCGAGATTTGCCGAAGCAATTGCGTCTGGGCCGTAGCGATACATTGCTGCAAACCGTGCTGCGGCCCTATGGCGCGCTGCTCGATGAGTGGTTTGAAAGTCCGCAACTGCGGGCAGCGATGGGCTGGATCGCGGCGCAGTCCGGGCCGGGGCCGGACGACGCGGGCGGCGGCACCTTTCTCACCGCGCATACGATCTATCACACCGTCGGTCTCACCCGGCCCGTCGGCGGCTCCGGGATGCTCACGCAAGCGCTCGCTACCTGCATCCGCGATCACGGTGGCACGGTAGAGACCGATGCGCCGGTGCGCCGTATCCTCGTACGTAACGGCGCGGTGGCGGGCGTGGAACTGGACGACGGCGAGAAGATCGAAGCCGAAACGGTGGTCAGTGGCGCGCATGTCCAGACCACAATGCTGCGCCTGCTCGCGCCGGAAGACCTACCTGCCACGCTGCGCCGCCGCGTGGAAACACTGCGTATCGCCAATGGCATGGGCATGACGTTGCGCGTCGCTTCGGATGCCCTGCCCGCATACACGAACGCGCCGGAAGGGGCACATGCCGGGATGCAACTGATTTGCCCCAGCGTGGACTACCTGCGCCAGGCATTTGGCGAAGCATCGCTCGGGTTGCCACCGACCGCACCCGCCCTCGTGGTGATGACGCCAACCGCGACGGACGCTACGGTCGCCCCACCGGGCAAGCATATCGTCGTGATCTGGGCGCAGTACCACCCCTACAATCTCGCGGTGCGGCAGGGCGACTGGGCGGAAATCCGCGAGCATGAGGCGTGGAAACTCCTGCGCACACTCGAACCGTACGCCCCCGGCATTCTCGACGCCGTACACCGTGACCAGTTGTACATCAAGTCTCCTGTAGACCTCGAAGAAGAGAATGGCCTGATCCGGGGACACCTGATGCATCTGGACATGACGCTGGACCAGATGTTCATGTTTCGCCCGCTCCCGGAGCTTGCGGGCTACCGGACGCCCATTAGTGGACTCTACCTCACGGGGGCGAGCACGCATCCGGGTGGTGGCGTCTGTGGCGCACCCGGTCGCAATACCGCGACCGTGCTCCTGAAAGACCTACAGCCCCGCGCGTCCCGTCACTGGGCACGCCCCGCCGCCCTTGCCGCCGGTGGCCTCGCCGCCGCAGCGATTGTGCGTCGCGCCAGGATCGGCGGGCAGACGGAGAGGCAATAGGGTTACGCTTTCCCGTCCCCGGCGCGCAATTTGCGATGCGAGACGGCGCGGGCATCGGGGCATCGCGCCGTTTATCGCCTTCGCTGTTGATCGCGTTGAGGCTATCGCGCTACAACGCTATGAAAGGGACACGCATGGCACAGATCGGGTACGTGCTTTCGCATGAGCAGTTCCGCACGCCGCAACTCCTGGAGTTTTCGGTGGCGGCGGAGCGCGCCGGGTTCGACATGCTCTGGACGAGCGACCATTTTCACCCCTGGCAGGACAACCAGGGCCACGCGGGGCAGGCGTGGATCACGCTCGCCGCCGTGGGGCAGAAAGTCTCCCTGCCCTTCGGCACGGGCGTCACCTGCCCGACCTTTCGCTACCACCCGGCGGTGGTGGCGCAGGCGTTCGCCTCCCTGGGCGTGCTCTATCCGGGCCGCGTCTTTCTCGGTCTCGGTACGGGTGAGGCGCTCAATGAACAGGCCGTGACGAGCGAGTGGGGCGACTACGACGAGCGCGCCGAGCGGTTCATGGAGGCGGTGCAGATCATTCGTCAGTTACACACGGGCGAGTGGACGACCTTTGCGGGTGACTACTACGAGGTCGGCCCCGCGAAGCTGTACGACATCCCGGAACAACCCGTGCCGCTGTACCTCGCCGCCGAGGGGCCAAAGGCGATGCATCTCGCGGGCAAGTTCGGTGATGGCGTGATCTCGGACTCGAAAACGCTGATGCAGCCGGAGATGCGGCAGCAGTTCGAGGCCGGGGCGCGCGAAGCCGGTAAGGACCCGCAGGCGATGACCAGGCACGCCGAGCAGTTCGTGATCGTCGGTGGCGAGGCGGAGCGGGATGCCGCCGCGCGTCTCTGGCGTTTTCTGCCCAAGGCGTGGACGGAGTACGTGAATGACCCCGATCCGCGCGACATCGAAAAGGGCGCCCTGGCGACGATCACACCGGAACAGACCGCTGAAACCTGGGTCGTGAGTACGGACCCGCAGGTGCATACCGGGAAGTTGCAAGCGCTGATAGACGGCGGCGTGACGCATATTTACGTCCACCCCGGTAACGCCGACCAGGAGCACGCCATCGAGTTTTACGGCAAGGAAGTGTTGCCGCACCTCTCGCACGGCAAATAAACGGTAGCGGCGCTCATCACGTTCGCACACCTCAAAGGGCAGGCAATTTACGCCTGCCCTTCCTTCACTCTTCTATGCGGAATATGGCTATCGCGTCGGCGTTGACAGTGATAAGCTGTCCGTACAGAGGGCGCGTGGCAGGTTGTGTCTATGCGAGGACATAAAGGGGGCCGCAAAGTGAATGAGTGGCAAGCGGACGGGCCGATGGATGGGCCGAAAGAGGCGTGCGGCGTTTTCGGTATCCATGCGCCGGGTCTGGACGTAGCGCGCATCACGTACTTCGGTCTGTTTGCCTTGCAGCATCGCGGCCAGGAAAGCGCCGGGATCGCTTCCACCGATGGTGTTACCGGCAACGGCCTGCGCGTGCATACCCGTATGGGTCTCGTCGCCACCGCTTTTGATGAACCAGCCTTGCGTGGCCTGCACGGCACGCTCGCCATCGGGCACACGCGCTACTCCACTACCGGCTCGTCGGTTGCCTGTAACGCCAGCCCGGTCTGTGCCGAGGGCGATTGCGGCCCAATTGCCGTGGCCCACAATGGCAACCTCACGAACGCCGCTCTGCTTCGGGCCGAGTTGGAGGGGGAAGGCGCGGTTTTTTCCGGCAGCACCGATTCGGAGGTCGTCGTCGAGGCCATCGCCCGCGCGCCTGGGGCGACCGTCGGTGATAAGCTCGTTCACGCGATGAACCGCTTCGAGGGCGCGTTCAGCCTCGCAGTGTTGACGGAAACCGAATTATACGCGGTGCGCGACCCCCTGGGACTGCGCCCCCTCTCGCTCGCCCGCCTCGGTGACGGCTGGGTGGTCGCCTCGGAAACGTGCGCCTTTGCGACAATTGGCGCGACCTTTGTGCGCGACGTGGAGCCGGGCGAAGTGGTGCGGCTCGATCTCGCCGGCCCGACCACGCTTGCCCGCAAGCCGGGGGAGCGGAATGCCCTGTGCGTGTTTGAACTGATCTACTTTGCCCGCCCGGACAGCATGATGCGCGGCGAGCGGTTGCACCTCCTGCGGCAGCGGATGGGGGCGGAACTCGCCCGCGAAACATTCACCGACGCAGACATCGTGGTGCCCTTGCCCGATAGCGCCGTGCCCGCCGGCATCGGCTACGCCCACGCGAGTAGCATCCCGTATGCCGAGGCGCTGATCAAGAACCGCTACATCGGGCGCACCTTTATCCAGCCCGACCAGCACCTGCGCGACGTGGGCATCATGCTGAAGTTCAACCCGCTGCCGGAAGTGCTCGAAGGCAAGCGTGTGATCCTTGTGGACGACACCATCGTGCGCGGTACGACGAGCCGCCCCATTGTCCAACTGCTGCGGGACGCGGGCGCGCGGGAAGTGCATATGCGCGTCACCGCGCCGCCGATCATGTGGCCGTGCTTCATGGGCGTGGACTTCGCCTCGCGTTCGGAACTGATTGCCGCGCGGCTTGATGCGGATGTCGCGGCAATCGGGCGCGAGATCGGCGCGGACAGCCTCGCGTACCTCTCGCTCGACGGCCTCTTCCGCGCCATCGGGCAACCGAAGGAGCAGTACTGCACCGCCTGCCTCACGGGCGAGTACCCCGTGCCGCTCTACGAAGACGCCGACAAGTTCGCCCTTGAACGCCCCTTCGCCGGTGTCGCCGCGCGGTGAAAATGGGGAATGCACCACAGAGGCACAGAGGACACGGAGAAATGAGAACACACATGAGTATTCATACGTTGTTATTCCCCTCAGTGTGCTCTGTGTCTCTGTGGTAAAATCTTCCACTCCCGCTGTGAAACCGACGTGGCAGCGGTTGCGGCAGGGGGAGGCGGCGTTCGCGCCGTATCTTGCGCGTGGGAGGGTGATTAAGGCAATTCGCAGCTTCTTTGATGCGCAGGGATTCGAGGAGGTCGAAACGCCGCTGCTCGTTGCCGCCCCCGGCATGGAGCCGTACCTTGAAGTGTTCGAGACGCGGCTGATCGAGGCGCGGGGCGCGGTATTCCGCGCCTTTCTCACGACTTCGCCGGAGTACGCGATGAAGAAGCTGCTCGTGGCGGGCCTGCCGAAGCTGTATCAAATCTGCAAGTCATTTCGCAACGGCGAGGAAGTGAGCCGGGGCCACAACCCGGAGTTCACCATTCTGGAGTGGTACCGCAGCCACGCCGATTACACCGATATCATGACGGATTGCGAAGGATTGCTGCGCTATATTTGGCACGCCTTGCACCCGGATGTCCCGCCCGATACCCCTGCCACCCTTACCTGGCGTGGGCAAACCATCGCACTCGATGGGCCGTGGGAGCGCATTACGGTACGCGAAGCATTTGCACGGTACGCCGCGACAGACCTTGACGCCGTAGAAACGGACGCAGCGATGCGCGTGGCCCTCCGTACGAAGGGGTACACGGTCGCGCCGGAAACGACGTGGGAGCAGGGATACCATCAGATATTTCTGAACGAGATCGAGCCGCATCTTGGCCAGGGCACGCCGATGATCCTGTGTGACTACCCCGCCTCGCTGGCTGCCCTCGCGCGCCGCAAGGCGGACGACCCGCGCTACGCGGAGCGGTTCGAGTTTTACGCCTTCGGGGTGGAGTTGGGCAACGCCTTTTCCGAACTGACGGACGCCGACGAGCAGGAAGCCCGCCTGCGGGCCGAGCAGGCGGAACGCGCCGCGCTCGGCAAAACCCCATATGCATATGACGCGGACTTCATCACCGCCCTGCGCGCCGGAATGCCACCTGCCGGAGGAATCGCCGTGGGCGTTGACCGCCTCGTGATGCTCTTTGCAGGCGCAGACTCCATTCAGGACACCCTCTGGTTTCCCGCACCCGAACTCTTTGCGCCGTAACGAATGCGGGGATTTGAACCGCGAAGGCGCAAAGACGCGAAGGAAATGCAAAAAATCCATTTCTATTCTGTATCTTCTTCGCGCCTTTGCGCCTTCGCGGTTCAAATCTCCCTTCCCACGTTGAGGGAATGCAAGAACGCATAAGCCCCGGTTGTAGCCACCGTCGCGGCTCCGATGGTGGCCTGAATTGTGTATACTCATCGGCAACGTGGCAACGTGCGCACACACCGAACGGGTGTGCGGCAGGAAAGGGAAGCAAGCAATGGCGTTGATCTCTACGAACGATTTCAAGCGGGGCGTGACGGTGATGTTTCAGGGCGCGCCACATCAGTTAGTGGACGTAGAGTTTGTCAACCCCGGCAAGGGGTCGGCATTCTATCGCACGCGCCTGAAATCCCTGCGCACAGGCCGGGTCAACGATTTCACCTTTAAGAGCGGCGAAACCATCGAGGACTACAGCATCCGCAACGCGGAAATGCAGTTCCTCTACCCCGAAGGCGACGAATTTTTCTTTATGAACGGCGCGACTTTTGAGCAGATCAGCGTGCCACGCGACGTGCTTGGCACCGTGGCGAGCTTTCTGCGCGAAGGCGAGACGTACGAACTGCTCCTGCATGAGGAAAACGGCATCAGCGAGGGGGTGGGCATCCGCCCGCCGAAGCGCACGGTGGTCACGGTCACGGAATCCGAACCCGCCGCCCGTGGCAACACTGTGCAGGGCGTTTCCAAAGCCGTTACGGTGGACACCGGCGCCACGGTGATGGTGCCCGGTTTCGTCAAAGAAGGCGACAAGCTTGCCGTGAACCCGGAAACCGGTGAGTACATCGAGCGGGTGAATGACTGAGCGCGCCCCGGAGCGAATAGCGGGGCGGATGAAAACGATTGGCCTCATCGGGGGCATGAGTTGGGAATCGTCCGCCGAGTACTATCGCGTGCTGAACGAACTCGTGAAGGCGCGGTGTGGCGGGCTGCACTCCGCCGAGTGTGTGATGTATAGCGTGGACTTCGCGCCCATTGAGGCGATGCAGCACGCGGGCGCATGGGAGGAAGCGGGGCTGGCCCTCGCCGACGCCGCGCGCAAGGTCGAGCGTGGCGGTGCGGACTTCGTGCTCCTTTGCACGAACACGATGCACAAGGTCGCGGACGTGCTTACTACCGCCCTCACGGTGCCCCTGATTCATATCGCGGACCCGACCGCCGAGGCGATCACGGCGGCGGGCATCGGTACTATCGGTCTGCTTGGTACGCGCTTCACGATGGAAGAAGCCTTTTACCGTGGGCGGCTCACCGACCGCTTTGGCCTCCGCGTGCTCACGCCCACCGAAGCGGACCGCGAGAGCGTGCATCGCATCATCTACAATGAACTTTGTCTCGGCATCATCCGCGATGAATCGCGTGCCGCGTACCGGGAAATTATGGCCCGCCTTGTGGCGCAAGGGGCAGAAGGAGTTATTCTCGGTTGCACCGAAATCACCCTGCTCGTCGGCCCCGACGATGCCTCCGTGCCACTCTTCGACACCACCCGCCTCCACGCCGAGCGCGCCGTAAACCTCGCCCTCAGTGAGGGGGACTAAACTATGCCATACTCCTTGGAGGACGCCTGCAAGAACGCGAAACCGGCGGAGATTTTCTCCAACAGAATGCCTTCTTACGTACCCGCGTTATCTTGGCGTCTTGCGGGTGCCCTTTGGGCAGTATTGGCGGTCAATTCCCTTCCCCAACTTCCTACTGGAAATCAGCGTTGACGAAGGCGTTTCTCTCCGTTACACTCCCGGTTGCGACGTGTCGCATTGGCGAATAGTGTAATGGTAGCACACGGGACTTTGAATCCTTTAGTCTAGGTTCGAACCCTAGTTCGCCAGCCACCCCCGCCGGTTGAGGAGTCACCCGCCTTGTTATCCGAGGCACCGACCGCGAATCCGGTCACATCGCCACCGCTCACCACCGTCGCTACGGTGGTGCTGGCAGCGGGGATGGGCACTCGTATGCGCTCGAAACTCCCCAAAGTATTGCATCCGCTCGGCGGTCGCCCAATGGTCACGTATGCCCTGCGTGCCGCTGCTGCTGTGGATTCGATTGCGACCGTGGTCGTGGTCGGGCATGGCGCGGAGCAGGTGCGGGAAACGCTCGGCCCTGACTACGCCTATACGGAGCAATCGCCGCAGCGGGGCACGGGCCATGCCGTGTTGCTCGCGCTCCCCCATGTCCCGGACGATGCGCGTGCGGTGCTGGTACTGTACGGGGATACCCCGCTCATCACGGCGGAAACGGTGCGCGCGCTCGTGGCGACGCATATCACGAGCAGGGCGCGCGTCACACTGCTCACCGCGCATGTGGCGGATCCGGCAGCGTATGGGCGCATCGTGCGGGACGGAGCAGGGCGTGTCACGGGCATCGTGGAGGCGAAAGTTGCCACGGACGCCGAGCGCGCGATCACGGAGATTAACAGTGGCCCGTGCTGCTTTGACGCCGCATGGCTCCGCGCGACGCTCCCGACTGTGCCGCCAAGCGCGACGGGCGAAATCTACCTCACCGACCTCGTCGCCCTTGCGCTTCAAACTGAAGGCGACGCATCAGGAATTGGTTCCCTGCCCGATACCCGGAGCTGGCCGGTCGCGGCGTTGGTGATTGACGAGAGTGAGGCGGCGGGCGTGAATGATCGTGTGCAACTCGCACAGGCCGAAGCCGTGCTGCGGCAACGCACGCTGACGCGCCTGATGCGATCAGGCGTCACGATCACCGATCCCGCAACGACCTCTATTGATGACACCGTGACGGTCGCTGCGGATACGGTGATCGCACCCGGTTGCGTGCTGACGGGGCAGACGACCATCGGCGCGGATTGCACGATTGGCCCGTACGCCCTGATTCGTGACAGCATGATTGGCGACCGTTGCCGCGTGATTGCCTCGACGCTCGATGGCGCGACTATGCACGATGACACCGATTGTGGGCCATACAGCCGCTTACGTGGGGGCGCGGTGATCGAGCATGGCGTACACATCGGCAACTTTGCCGAGGTAAAAAACAGCACGATTGGCGCGTACACGGCGATGGGGCATTTTTCCTACATCGGCGATGCGACCGTGGGGGCGCATGTGAATATCGGCGCGGGCACGATTACGGCGAACTACGATGGCACGCCGGAAAAAAAGCGCACGGAGATCGGCGACGACGCCTTTATCGGCTCCGGCACGGTGCTTCGCGCGCCGGTGCGGGTGGGAGAGAAAGCGGTCACCGGGGGGCAGTCCTTTGTGAACCGCGATGTGCCGGCGGGTGCGAAAGTTGCGGGGGTGCCGGCACGCCCCCTACCGCCAAAGCCAACGCCGTGATACGCGGGGAGCGCGGCGAGTGAAGGCCCACAACTCTTTTCCGGTATCGCCAACAGTACATTCGCGGACGTAAGCGGAGGGAAAGCGATGGACGGACGCCTGCAACTCTTTTCCGGCAACGCCAACCGGCCCCTCGCGGAAGCGATCGCGCATGATCTGAGCGTACACCTGGGACGGGCAACGGTCGGCACGTTCAAAAACGCCGAGACGCAGGTGAAGATCGAGGAAAACGTGCGCGGTTCCGATGTGTTCGTGATTCAACCGATCTGCCCGCCGTATGACCACCACATCATGGAACTGCTCATCATGATTGACGCGCTCCGGCGCTCCTCGGCAGGACGCATCACCGCCGTCGTGCCGTACTTCGCCTACGCGAAGCAGGAGAAAAAAACGAGCGGGCGTGAGCCGATCACCGCGAAGCTCGTTGCCAACCTGCTTGTCACGGCGGGGATGAACCGCCTGCTCACGCTCGACCTGCACGCGCCCGCCATCGAGGGGTTTTTCGATGTGCCGGTGGACCACCTGCGCGCCGCGCCGATTCTGGCGAACCACATCAAGCGTGAGGGCTTTCGAGACCTCGTGATCGTCAGCCCCGATCCCGGCGGGGTGGGGCGAGCCGATGATTTCCGGGGGCGGATCGGCGGTGGCCTCGCCATTTTTTCCAAGATGCGCCCCGCGCCCGATGTAGTAGCGATGCTCGATATGGTGGGCGAGGTCGCGGGCAAAACCGCGATCATCGTGGACGACATGATCTCCACGGGGAACACACTGATCGAGGCGGCACGACACCTGCGAGAGCGGGGAGCGGCGGCGGTGTTCGCGGCGGCGGTGCATGGCATTTTCGCCGATGGTACGCTGGACCTGATTTCCGATTCGGCAATCGAGCGCATCTGGGTAACGGATAGCCTGCGTATCGCTGCCGAGGCCGCCGCGCATTCGCGGATCGAAGTGTTGACCGTTGCCCCGTTGCTCGCACAGGCGATTTTGCGCATTCACAAAGACCTGTCGGTGAGTAGCCTGTTCACCTAATCCCATTGGTCAGCGACTACGGACCATTCACGATTCCCCGCCTTGCCCGTATCTATTGAGGAGCTATGAGTATCGCGGACTGGGACCATCTCGCCATCGCTGCGTTTGCCATGCTGGTCATTGCCTTTGCGACGGCGGTGCTGGCTGGTTTCAGTGCGTCGTCACGGACGCGGCTCTCGGAGCTTGCCATGCGGGACGCCGAGCGCGTGCGCACGGTAGACAATCTCCTGAATCGTTCGCACCTGCTACAAGGCGCAATGGTGCTACTCGATACCGCCGCAGTCGCGGTCGTTGTCGCGGTGATCGCGGTGGAGTGGTTTGGGCGTGTCTCCGCGAGCGGTGAGGCCGCGATTGTGGCGGCCTGCGTCGCGTTCATCATCGTCTTCGGGCGTGCGATCCCCCGTGCGATTGCCCAGCGGCTGCCGGAGCAGGTTGCCCTCGCGCTCGCCCGACTCGCCCGCATCATCGTGCTGTTGCTCACGCCCGTGATCGCGCTGCTGGATATCATTGCCCGCGCCGCCATCGCGTTGCTGCGCATCCCAACCGCAAGCGCGACGACCACCCTCGCCACGGAGGAAGAGCTGATTCAGCTCGTGCGCGAGGAAGCGGGCGACAACCGCATCGAGGAAGAGGAAGTGGACCTCGTCAACTCGATCTTCCGCTTCACGGACACCGTAGTGCGCGAGGTGATGGTGCCGCGCGTGGACATGGTGGGCGTGCCCCGCGATGCCACGGTGGCGCAGGCGGTGGCGGCGGCGCGGGGCCGGGGCCACTCTCGCCTGCCCGTGTATGAGGATTCGCTGGACCGCATCGTGGGCGTGGTGTACGCGAAAGACCTGTTGCAGTTTGTCGGGCGGGCGGGCACGAACGCGCCGATTTTCGCCCTCATGCGGCAACCCCTCTATGTGCCGGAAACGAAAGGCGTGCCCGAACTGCTGCGCGAGTTGCAGGCGCGGCGCGTCCACCTCGCTATCGTGATTGACGAATATGGCGGCACGGCGGGCCTCGTGACCATCGAGGACATCCTTGAAGAGATCGTGGGCGAGATTCAGGACGAGTACGATAGTGAGCCGCCCCTCGCGCAGGCATTGCCGGACGGCGCCTACATGGTGAATACCCGGCTCACTGCATCCGATATCGTGCGTCTGCTCGGCACCGAGTGGTCAGATGAGGATGAGGAGCGCGAGTCCATCGCGGGCATCATTTATGCCCGCTTGGGGCATATCCCGGTAGTAGGTGAAGAAGTACTCATTTCCGGGTTGCGCTTCACCGTGATGGAAATGGACAACCAGCGCATCGAGAAAGTGCGTGTGGAGCACGCCCCGGAGGAGTCGGAAGAAGCCGCCGGTGATGGCCCAAATGAGTTGGCGTTGCGTGCCGAGGCGGAACCCACCGAAGCCACGGCCGATGCACCGGATGCGTTCGTGCTTGCCGAGGATGTGGGTGCGCGCGAGGGAAATATCGCTGCCCCTTCGGCCTCCACCGCCGCGTTATGAGCAGCCTGCATGGCTGGCGCGTCGTGCAGTACGACACGGTAGACAGCACACAACGCATCGCGGCGTCCCTCGTGAGCATGGGAATACCGGGGCGCACGGCGGTCATCGCGGCGCGTCAGACCGCAGGCGTGGGCCGCAAGGGTGATCCCTGGCACGATCTTCCCGGCGCGTCGCTCCTCTGCACGGCGATCTTGCGCCCGCCGTGGCCGCGTCCCGCCCCCATCGCCTGCTACGGCATGACTGCAGCGCTCGCGGTGATCGAGGCAATTGATGACGTGTCCGGTGGCAAGGCGGCAATCAAGTGGCCCAATGATGTGACGATCAATGGGCGCAAGGTCGCGGGCATTCTCGGTGACGCGACGTGGATGGGACAAGAGCTTCAGGCGTTACGGCTCGGCGTCGGTGTCAATGTGCGGGGCACGCGGGAAGCATTCATCGCAAATGGTTTGCCCGATGCCACGAGCATCGAGGCGGAAACCGGACAGCGTGCGACGGTGGAAGACACGTTGCGCGCATACCTTGCCCATCTCGCCGTGTGGGACGATCTGCTGACCGGAGGGGACCGGCGCGGGGTCGTTGAGGCGTGGCGGGCAGCGGTTGCAACAGTCGGGCAGGCCGTGCGGGTCACATTGACGAACGGGCGTGAGTTGGGGGGCATTGTGGCGGGCGTGGCGGAGAGCGGTGATTTGCTGCTCGATCTGCCGGGGGAACGCGCGCTACTCTCACTTGCGGCCTCGGCAATGCGCTCGCTGCGATCACTGTGAATCGTTGTAGGGCAATCGCAGAGAAAGCGATTCCCCCGCCCTTCCGTGACGAAACGGGGGAACGGGGGAAGCAAAGGGTGCGGTTCAGCCGGGGTTAGTGCAGGGCGTGGGCGCCGCTCGTCGCGGCGCGGCCTGCCAAGATCAGTTCCTTTGCCTGCTCGCGGGTGAGTTCTTCCACCTCACTCAGGCCGAACGTGGCGAGGCGGACGGAAAGGCCAAAACCGTTATCCGCGAGCGCGCGCAGTTGCGTGTGCTGATGGATGTTGGAGCGGTCGTCAGCGGTGGGCGCGGGGCCATGCGTGCCTGTCCCGTTGCCACCGCTCACAGGCGGTGCGGGCATTCGGCGTGTCGCGGGCAAACGGCTCGGCGCCGCCTCAACCGGGCGCGTGCGGCCCTGGGCAATCGGTGTGACGTTGTCGTTTCGCTCCGCGTTCGCCGGCTCCGCCGGTGGCGCGCTCGTCTCGCGGCGTGGCGTGGCGGCGGCAGGTTCGGGAGCGGTCCGTGCGGCGCGTTCGTCCTTCGCGGCAGCCCGTCCATCGAGCGGCTCACCGTCGTCGAAGTCGGACGCGCTATCGGTGCCGTAACCGAGGCTCGCACAGGCGCGGCCAATCGCCTTGGTTTCCGCCTTTTCGTAGAAGTCCGGGAAGTCCCCCGCCGTTTCGCTGCCGTGGCCCGTGGCGACCGCGCCGTTCGGCAAGGTGATGGTGCATTTGAAGCGGGCGTGCTGCGCGTCGCCCTCCACCTGCTCGGTGACGATCTGCGCCGTCGGATGCTCGGCCCGCACCCACGCGACGCGCCACTTCACATCGAGGTAATCCTGCATCCCCTGCCGCGTGCGAATCTTGCGCAGGTGCGCGAAGGCATCAAAGGCGCGGGGCGCGGCGGGATCAGGCGCGGTCGGTGTCACAGGTGTCGGTGCGGGGACGACAGGTGTTTCGGGCATTGCGCTCATTGGGGGAGCCTCCTGCGGTGCGGGTCCGGTTGCCGGTGCTTCGGCTTCGGGGATCTGATCGGTCGGTGTCATCCGTGGGGCGCGTGCCATTGTCATTCCTCCCAGGGCATCATCGCGTGCTCCCTCATCCGTGGTCGCACACGACATTCCCTTCTCATAGTACGGTTCAGCGGGCGGCGAGAGCACGCCCTGTCTCGACCGGCTCCGTTGCCTCGGTCGTGCTCACCGGGGCGACTTCCGCCGCACTCTCGGCGGTGCCGAGCAGCAGGAACTGCGAGACGACGACCTCAATCGCGCTGCGAATGACGCCGCCGCGATCCGTGTATGGGCGCGTCTGCAAGCGGCCCTCGACGAACACCGGCTTGCCCTTCGCGCCGTATGTCGCCATCGTCTCGGCCTGCCGGTCGAACAGGACGAGCCGGAACCACTCCACCGATTCCTCGCGGGTGCCGTCCGCTACGCGCCGCGTCCCATTGACCGCGAGCGAAGCCGTTGCCATGGCGATGCCATCCGCCGTGTAGCGCAACTCCGGGTTGTTGCCGAGGTTGCCGATGAGCGTGATGCGGTTCAATCCCCGTGCCATCTGTGTTGCTCCTCTGGCCGCGTACGCGCGCGGCCTCCCGCGCTCACAATTCCGTATGGTGTATTCGTTCCGGAGGGCGCGGCCTGTATCCCTTCCGGCGTACGCATAGTGTCTCATGCGAACACTTGTTCGTCAAGTCTGACACGTACAGCTACGCCGTCCTGATGCGGTAGATAGAGCAATAAATGGGTTGTTTTGTTGAAAGTAGAACGGAAACACGCGAAAACGGGGAGAACGCGCGGCCTACTGGAGTTCGGTGTTGTCTTCGGCGTCTTCGTGGTCTTCGTCGTCTTCACGGTAGGCGGCAAGCAGTTCGCGGGCGCGCGGGGCGTCGGGTTCGAGCACAAAGATCGCGTGGGGCTGGAGCGCGCTCGTGCTATAGGCGAGGCCACTGCCACCGACGCGGGCGAGCGCGGGGATCGCGTGTGTTTTCAGCAGGCCGACGATGATATCGGCCTCCGCCTGGTTCGCGGCGGTGAGGAGCGGCACGAGCGGTGCGCTCGCCCGTGGCGTATTCGGCTGCGAAATCGCGGGGCGTCGCCGCCAGAAGGGGAAGTGCGCCAACGGTTACTCCTCGGAGAGGCGCGCGATGGTGACGCCATCGCCCCCCCCTTCGGCAGGGGGCGTTTCCACGCCGACGATCAGGGGGTTGTTGCGCAGATAATCGCGCACGACCTGCCGGAGCGCGCCCGTACCCTTGCCGTGGATGATGCGCAAGTACGGCAATCCCGTGAGTGCGGCGTCATTCAAGGCGACATCGAGCACGCGCTCGACCTCCATCGCCCGCATCCCGCGCAAATCCACTTCGAGCGAGACATTCGTGGGCGCGTCGGGGAGCGCCACGGCGGCTTGCCGACGGGCGGGTTGCGCGGCCTGAGCGGATGGACCAGCTTGACCGGATTGCGCGGTGGGACGTTCCCCACGGGCGGTGGCACGGCGCGCGGCTTCGCGGTTGGACAGGGGTGTGAGCGCGACGAGCGGCTGCCGCAGGCTGAACGAACCGACCTGCACCTCCGCCTCTCCCGGCCCCGGATAGACCGCCGTGATGATGCCCTCCGAATCGCCAAAAGCGGGGACGAGCACGCGGTCACCGGAGCGCAGGGGCCGGTTCGGGCCGTTGTCCGCGCCGTCGCTAAGCGCGGGCGCTTTCGGACGCGGCGCGGCGGCTTCGCGGCTCGCCGCGTCGCGTAGTTGCCCTTGCGCCGCCAGCGCGCGCTCCGATGCCTGCTTGATCCAGTCGCGCGAGACATTCACGGTATCGCGGTCACGGGCGAGGCGGCGCAATTCGCCACGCAGCGCTGAGAGTTCGGCTTCGATCTCCGCCAGTCCTTCGGCGCGAGCGCTCGCCTTGGTTTGTTGCGCTTCATAGAGAGTACGGGCGGCCTCGCGCTGCATCTGCTCGGCGGCGGCACGCTCGCGGCTCGCACGAGAGCGGGCGCGCTCCGCCGCCTCGCGCTCCGCCTTGATCCCTTCGAGCAGCGTGTCCACCTGCACCTGCTCCGGCGCGACGTACTCCTGTGCCCGCGCGATCACCGATGGATCGAGGCCGAGCCGCCGCGCGATGGCGAGCGCGTTCGACCGGCCCGGCACGCCGACCGTGAGGCGGTACGTGGGCGAGAGCGTTTCCACGTCGAACTCCACGCTGCCGTTCTCGACGCCGGGAGTGGCGTAGGCATACGACTTCAACTCGCTGTAGTGGGTGGTGGCGATCACTAGCGCGCCGCGATCCAGCAGGGCCGCGATCAGGGCGCGGGCGAGGGCGGCGCCTTCTTCCGGGTCTGTGCCGGCGCCGAGTTCGTCCAGCAGCACGAGTGAGTCCTCGGTCGCCGCCGCGAGCGCGCCGATCACCCGCACCATATGGCTGCTGAAGGTGGACAGCGATTGCTCGATGCTCTGCTCGTCGCCGATGTCGGCGTAAATGCCCTCGAACACGGGCATCGTGCTGCGGTCGTCGGCGGGAATGTGCAGCCCCGATTGCGTCATCAGGGCGAGCAGCGCGACCGTTTTCAGCGCGACCGTTTTGCCGCCCGTGTTCGGCCCTGTGATGACGAGCACACGAAACTGCTCGCCCAGCGTCACATCAATCGGCACGACGTTACCACTGAGTAGCGGATGCCGCGCGCGGATCAGATCGAGCCGCAGGGAGCGGTGCGCGCCACTCTCTGGGGCGGTCTCGCGCCTCGCCATATCCGCCGTCCAGAGACGGGGCGGAACCGCCTGCATCTCGGCAGCGAGACGGGCTTTCGCCAGCGCGAAGTCAATCGCGGCGAGGCCGTTTACGGCGCGCACGAGGCCATCCGCCTCGCGCCCAACCGCAGCCGTGAGCGCTTGCAGGATACGCTCGATCTCACGCTCCTCCTCCATTTGCAGCCCGCGCCAGCGGTTGTTCAACTCCACCGCTTCCAGTGGCTCAACATAGAGCGTTTGCCCCGATGCGGAGGAGCCATGTACCACGCCGGGCACCTGACCACGCGCTTCCGCCCGCACCGGCACCACGAACCGCCCTTCGCGCTCCGTGATGAGCATCTCCTGCAAAGCCGCCGCCCGTGGCCCCCGGATGAAGTTGTTCAGGTATTCCATCAGGCGGCTTTGCGCCGAGCGAATGCTGATGCGGATGCGCCGGAGTTCGTCCGACGCGCCATCGAGTACTTCCCCGCGTGGCGAGATCGCAACGGTGATCTGCGTTTCCAGGGAGGCGAAGTCTTCCAGTTGCCCCACATGGTCGAGCAGGATTGGATAGCGGTCCGCGCCTTCGGGCAACCGCGTCAGCGTGCGTCGGAGCGTGCGCGCGGCAACGGCGGTGTCGCGCACATCAAGCAGTTGCGCCGGGTTGAGCGTCACGCCGAGCGCGGCGAGGCGCACCGCCTCGCGGATGTCGCGCGCGCCACCGGTACCAATTTCGGGCATCGCGGCGAGTAGCGTGCGGGCCTCCTCCGTTTCCGCGAGCATCCGGCGCACGGTGGGCACGGCGGTCGCGGGTTCGAGCGCTTCCGCGCGTTCGCGTGCTGGGCCGTAGCCGCAGTTGCGCGCCAGCCGTGCCAGCACCTTCGGATATTCCAGTGTTTCGCGCACACTCGCCGCGATCGGCACGCCCTGTTCCTTCCCGCACATGAATGATACTGACTCCGTGTACCAGTGAATTGAACCACAAAGACGCGAAGGCACAAAGGCAAAACGCCTGATCCATTCGCGTTTCCTTTGAGCTTTGTTGCTGTATGGGGAATTATAGCGGATGCAGCACGGCGGCGACATTCGCGTACACCGGGGGCGTCGTGCCGCCGAACCAGAGGGCGACGAACCGCAGGTAAATATCGAGCGGCACGGCGAGATGGGGGAGCACGAAGCTACTTGCCGCCTGTATTCGCAAGAGCGAGGGCAACCCCGCGTTGCTGGGGATTTGCGCCACCGCCGCGACCGCGAGCACGGCAACGAGCGCGACTGTGAGCGCGAGCAACACGGAAAGCACCGCCGCGAGCGCGCTACCAATGACCGGGGTGGAGGCGCGCCGTGCTACGGAAAACAGGCCGGTCGCCCGCCGCGCGAGACGGCGCAGCAGCAGCGCGCCGCCGATCAGCAACACCGTGAAAACGCCGAGACGCAACCCCGCCTGATCGGGGAACGGCAATACCCGAAAGGGTGGCAGGGCGGCAATCCGCTCATACAACATACCCGCAAGTATCGTGGCGGCGTAGCACGCCAGCACGTCTGCCGCCGTGGTAATCGGCGCCTGCGTGAACGTCATTGCCGCCACGCCGAGCGCCCCGACGATCAGCGCGAGGTCCAACACGTTCACTCCGGCCCCTTTCATACCCGTACAAGCGTCCCGCGTGGGAGTTTACCATGTACGTATGCGGATAAACAGGTTGACGATAAAAAGCGGCAGTTGACGCTCGCGGCGTACTGTGGTACACCCCCATGCGAGAGCGCGAGTACGCCCGCGATGAGGGGGAGGAGTACCCGCAACGCCGCCGATAGCGAGCCGGGGAGGGTGGAAGCCTGGCAGGGTGAGCGCGCGGAGAACGCATCCCGGAGCGGCCTACCGAAGAAAGCCGGACCCAAACACGGCAAGTAGGTGGTGGTGGGTGGCGCCCACGCAGCGGAACAGCCGGTTAAGTGGCCGCATTGCCCGTGTGCAAATACGCAGCGGGGCGCGGCAATGAGGGTGGTACCACGGGAACGCATGGCGCGCTCTCGTCCCTCCGGGCAGGGGTCCGGTGGTGGGCGAGGGCGTTTTCTGTGTGATCGTGCGGGGCGAAACACCGTGTGCGGCAACGGCAAGGGGTAGACAACGATGGATGCGCCACAGAGAAATACGCCGCGAGACACATCGCCCTCGGCGCTCGGCGACCGGCAACCGGCGCTGCTGGCGTCCGCGCTGGCGAAGCTCGCCGCGTACCCCGCGCCGCCCCTCACCCGCGCCGCACTGTGCTTTTCCGGGGGCCTCGATTCCGTGATCTGCGCGATCTTTCTCCGGGAAAAGTACCCCGACACGTCGGTGATTGCCTTCACGGTGGACGTGGGGCAGGGCGAAGACGAGTTGGCGCGGGCGGGGGAGCGGGCGGCGCATTTCGGGCTGGATACGCGCGTGCTCGACGCGAAAGCCGAGCTTGCCGACTGGCTCGCCCTCGCCATCCGCGCGAACGTGGATTATCAGGGGTATCCGTGCGCCACGAGCATGACGCGCCAGTTGATCGGCTCGCTCATCGCGCGGCAGGCGCTCGATGCCGAGTGCGACGCGGTGATTGATGGGTCGAGTGGCAAGGGCAATGACCAGTTCCGCATTCACAACAGTGTCAAGGCGTTCGCGCCCGACATGCCGGTGATCCTGCCCGTGCGCGATGTGAACCTGACGCGGCTGGAAGAAATGGCGCTCTGCGAGCATTACGGTGTGCCGATTGATGAGGTGATCGTTGGCGGCGAAGACCGCACGATGTGGGCGCGCTCCATCGCTTCCGGTGGCATCACGTTGCAGACCGAACTGCCGGACGATATCTGGGTCTGGTACGTGCCGCCGCATGAGGCGCCGGACGACCCCGCGACGTTCACGCTTACGTATGAGGCAGGCATGCCGGTGGCGATGAACGGGCAAGCAATGCCGCTGATTGAACTCGTGCCGATCCTCAACGAACTTGGCGGTGTTCATGCGATCGGGCGAATTGACGTACTCGAAGACGGCATTCTCGACCTGAAAAGCCGCGAAGTGTACGAGGCCCCCGCCGCGACGATCCTGCTCGCCCTGCACCGCGACCTCGAACAACTGACGCTCACCAAAGACGAACTCGCCTTTAAGCGCACCGTAGACGCACGCTGGGGCGAACTCGTCTTTGGCGCGGAGTGGTTTACCCCGCTGAAGCGCGACTTGGACGCCTTTATCCTCGCCTCGCAAGCCGTGGTCAATGGCACGTACGAGGTCGCGGTGTACAAGGGCAACCTGACGATTCTGCGCCGGTCGTCGCCGTCGTCGCTGTACTTCCCTGATGTGCGCTCGATTCAATCGCCGTCGTTCGACCAGCGCTGGGCCGGGCCAATGGCGCAGATTCGCGGCCTGCCGCTCGAACTGCTCGCGCGGCGCGAGTCCCGCTGGGCCGAGGCCAGGCAGCGCCTCGCCGAAGAAGCGACCGAAGGCACCGACTGGGAAAACGAGGGAACGGATGAATCTTGAACCGCGACGGCGCGACGGCGCGAAGAACAAAAATGACTGTGTAATTGAACGCTTTCTTTGCATTTCCTTCGCGCCTTCGCGCCTTCGCGGTTCGATTCTTCATTTCGATTACAGGGAGACAGACGGATGAGCATACCGACGACGAAGGTGTGGCAGAAGGATTACACGCTGGACGATCTCGCGTCCCGGTACACTGCTGGGGAAGAGGTCGGCCTCGATAACCGGCTCGTTGAGGCGGACGTCTGGGGTTCGATGGCGCACGCACGGATGCTCGCGTCCATCGGCATCCTGACGGCGGAGGAAACGGCGGACCTGCTCGCGGGCCTCGCGCGCATTCTCGACCTGTATTCTGCCGGGCAGTTCGTGGTCACGCCGGCGGACGAGGACGTGCATACCAAGGTGGAAAACTACCTCACCGCCACGGTGGGCGAGGCGGGGAAAAAGATTCACACCGCGCGTTCCCGCAACGACCAAGTGCTCGTGGACTTGCGCCTGTGGGCGAAGGGCGCGCTGCTCGATATGATGGGCGCCCTGCTCGAAGCCGTGCGGGTGTTCACGGCCTTCGCAGAGCGGGAAAAGTGGACGCCGATGCCGGGGCATACGCACATGCAGCGGGCGATGCCGAGTTCGGTCGGCACCTGGGCGGGCGCGTTCGCGGAAAGCCTGCTCGATGACCTCGCACTCTTCAAGACCGCCTATCACCTGAACGACCAGAACCCGCTCGGCTCGGCGGCATCGTACGGCGTCAACCTGCCGATTGACCGCCAGATGACGACTGACCTACTTGGCTTCGCCAAAGTGCAGAACAACGTGCTCTACACGCAGAATGCGCGCGGCAAATTCGAGAGCGTGTGCGTGCAGGCGCTTGCACAGGTAATGCTCGATCTCTCGAAGTTCGCGCAAGACATGATGCTGTACCTCACACAGGAGTACAACTTCTTTCGCCTGAACGAAACGATGGCGACCGGCTCCTCGATCATGCCGCAAAAGCGCAACCCGGATATCATGGAACTTGTGCGGGCGCGGGCGCACACGGTATTCGCGGCGCAAACGCAGCTTTTCGGGGTACTCAGCGGGCTACCGAGCGGGTACAATACGGACTTCGGCGAGACGAAGGGGCCGACGATGCGCGCCTTCGCTGTCACGACCGATGCGCTGGCGATTTGCGGGCATACCCTGATGCTCACGACGGTGAACGAGGAAGCAACGCGGGCGGCGAGTACGCCGGAACTCTATGCCACCGACATGGCGTACGCGCTCGTGATGGAAGGGATGCCCTTCCGCGACGCCTACCGGCAAATTGCCAGGGTGGCACAGGATTTGCCGGCGGTGGACGTGGACGCGGCATTGCGGGAGCGGACGCACCTCGGCACGGCGGGCAATCTCGGGCTGGACCGCCTCGCCTCGCGCATTGAGGCGGAGCAGGCGGTGGTACAAAGCTGGCGACAGACGTTTACGGGGGCAATCGGCGCCCTCGTCGCTCAGGCACGCGCGGGGGGAGACGACCCCGGAAAGGACACATCACAATGACGGCAACGGCAACCACAATGACGGGTACGGCAACGGCGACCTGCCCGGAGTGCGGGGCGGAGTGGGAAGTGAGCGGCCTCACGAAGGGCGAGATTATTCAGTGCCCGGAGTGCGGCGTGGAGCTTGAAGTGATGAGCGTCGAGCCGCTCGAACTTCAGCTTGCTCCCGAAGAGGAAGAAGACTGGGGCGAGTAAACAGTACGTGAAACGGGTGGCGAGGAACGGGCGGCGTGACCACCGTTCTCGCCCCTCGTTACCCGTTCCTCGGTACTCATTGATTGGCGATTTGCGGAGTGGAGCGACGACGTGGTGCAGGTGCAACGGGTGGCAATGCTGGTGACGCGCGTGCGCACCGATGAGAAGCGGCTGATCGCCGCCCTCACGGAGCGCGGGGCAGAGGTGGAGCAGTTGCGGGACGCCTACCTCATCTTTGATCCGCATCAGGACGCGCATGGGCGGTACGATGTGCTGCTTGACCGTTCCCTGCATATGTCCCGCTCGCGCTACGTGACCGCACTCTTTCAGGCGGCGGGCGTACCGACGGTAAATACACCGTCGGTCATCAACCTCTGCTCGAACAAGCTGCGCCTCTCCACGGTGCTCAACGAGGCGGAGGTGCCCGTGCCAGCCGCGCGCATCGCCTTTTCGCCCACGGCGGCAGTCGAGGCCATCGAGCAAATTGGCTACCCGGCGGTGCTTAAGCCACTGATCGGCGCGGGCGGGCAACTCGTCTCGCTGATCGAAGACCGCGATGCCGCCGAGGCGGTTCTGGAACACAAGGCGACGCTCGGCTCGGCGCACCACGAAGTTTTCTTCGTCGAGGAATACGTGCCGAAGCCGGGGCGCGATCTGCGTGCCACCGTGGTCGCGGGGCAGGTGATCGCGGTGGAGGCGCGCACGGCGAACTCGTGGCGTATTTCCGCTGGCCCATCGCTAAAAGTCGCGCCCGTGGACGTGCCCGCAGCGGTCTATGACGTGGCGATGCGGGCCTCCCGCGCCGTCGCCGGGTACGTCGGTGGCGTGCTCGTGATTGACATCCTGGAGCACCCGGAGCGCGGGCCGCTCGTGACCGACGTGAACTACGACATGGAGTTCCGGCAGACGGAGCAGGCGACGGGCGCGGATGTGGCGGGTGCGGTCGCGGACTTCGTGCTTTCGGCGGCGCGGCGTGGCGCGCACCTCGCGGGAGTGACTGCGAGTGAGTGACGCTACCGCCCACGTCGAACTACTGCGCGGCCTCGTCGCGGCGCCCAGCGTGCATCCACACGAGGGTGCGGCGGTGGCGTACCTGTGCGACGCGATGACGCAACGCGGCTTCCGTACCCACATTGACGCGGCGGGGAACGCCATCGGTGAGATTGGTGACGGCCCACTCCATGTCGTAATGCTCGGCCACATAGACACCGTGCCCGGTGAGGTGCCCGTGCGTATCGAGGGCGATGACCTCTATGGTCGCGGCAGCGCCGACGCGAAGGGGCCGCTCGCCACCTTTGTCGCGGCAACGGCGGATGCGGCGGCAACGGGCAAGCTCAGGGGCGTGCGCGTCACGGTGATCGGCGCGACGGGTGAGGAAGCGCACTCGCCGGGGGCAAACTACCTCGCCCAGACAATGCCCGCACCGGATGCCTGCATCATCGGCGAACCGGGCGGCTGGGAAAGCATTGTGCTCGGCTATAAAGGCTCGATGCAGTTGCGCTATACGTTGTCGCAGCCAAACACGCACGGCGCGGGGCAGCAAGCCCCCGCGCCACAGATCGCTGTCGGCGTGTGGAATCGCATTCTTGACTGGTCGCGTGAGTGGAACACCGATAAGGCGCGGGAGTTCGACCGCGTGACGCCGACGCTGCGCGAGTTCGCCTCGGCAAATGATGGTCTGACGCAGACGGCAATGCTCGTGATGAACGTCCGCGTGCCACCCGCACTGACGCCGGACGAGATGTGGTACGACCTGTTGACGAACGTAGGCGGTGTGGTGGAAGACCAAAACTGGGGTTACTTGCATAGTAACATGCAAAGCGTGCTCGAAATTCTGGAACAACCTGTGCCGCCGTACCGCTGTGACAAGAATACCTCGCTCGTGCGTGCGTTGCTTGCAGGTGTGCGGTCGGTGGGTGGCACGCCGAAGTTCAAAACCAAAACGGGCACGGCGGACATGAACGTCGTTGGCCCCGTCTGGCAATGCCCGATGGCGGCGTACGGCCCCGGCGATTCCGCCCTCGACCATACGCCGCACGAGCACATCAGCATCGCCGAGTATCTTCAGGCAGTCACCGCCCTTACCGCAACTTTAGGCATGTTGGGAGGAAATTGAACCGCGAATACTGCCCAGAGGGCGCCCGGAAGGCGCGAAGGAAGAAAACGATAAAACCTTTTTGGGGAGTCTTTGTATCCGTTGCTGTTGTTTGCCGATTCTTGGCGTCTCTGCGTCTTGGCGGTTCGATCATTCTCAGGAGCACGCACGCATGAAGCTGGGCATTCTGTTGTCGCAGGTACGGATCGAAGAAAAAAACATTCTCGCGGCGGCGGCGGCGCGCGGCATCGAGGTTGTGCCGGTGTACGATCGCGAGGTGCATTTCAGCCTGATGGAGCGTTCGTTTCCTGACGTGGACATCGTGCTCGACCGCTCGCTCGTGCATTCGCGCGCGGAGTATTCGCTGCGCTTGCTCGCCAGTTGGGGCATCCCGACGGTAAACAGTTTCGGGGCGAGTCAGATTTGCGACAACAAGTTTCAGACCACGCTCGCGCTCGTGGAGGCAGGCATCCCGACCCTGCGTACGATGATCGCATACACCCCCGAATCCGCGCTGGCCGCGATTGAGGAAATGGGCTACCCGGCGGTGCTGAAACCGAACATGGGTAGTTGGGGCCGGTTGCTCGCCAAGGTGAACAGCCGCGCGTCGGCGGAAGCGGTGCTGGAACACAAGGCGATTCTCGGCTCGTTCCACCACTCGATCTTTTACATTCAGGAGTACATCGTCAAGCCGGGGCGCGACATCCGCGCGTTTGTCGTCGGTGACAAGGTAATCGCCGCGATGTACCGCAATGCCGAGCATTGGGTCACGAACACTGCCCGTGGCGCGACGAGCACGCACGCGGCGATCACGCCCGAAATCGAGGAAATGAGCCTCGATTCGGCGCGCGCCGTCGGCGGTGAGATTATGGGCGTAGACCTCGTCGAGACCGATGAGGGCTTGAAGGTGATCGAGATCAACGTCGGCGCGGAGTTCCACGGCCTGATGGAGACCACGGAAGTGGACATCGCGGACGAAATCCTCTCATACGTTGAGACGAAAGCGCGGGCGGCAATCAATAGCCGGTAGCCGGTAGCCAGGTAGCAGTGCGACGTGATTCACCGACTACCATTGCTACCTGCTCCGAGCGAAGCGAGGCAGACATGGAAACGATCACGGCGAGCATCGTGGGTGGGAGCGGCTATGCGGGCGGTGAACTCGTGCGCCTGCTGCTTGACCACCCGAATGTGCAGATCCGGCAGGTGACGAGCGAGCGTCAGGCGGGCAAGTTCGTGCGTGGCGCGCATCCGAACCTGCGTGGGCGCACCGACCTCACCTTTTCCTCGATGGACACGCTGGAACCGGTGGACGTGCTCTTTCTTTGCACGCCGCATGGTGTGACGATGACGAAAATTGACGGCTTTCTCGACAAGGCGAACGTTATCATTGACCTCTCGGCGGACTTCCGCCTGCATGACCCGGACGACTACCCGAAGTGGTACAACCACGTCCACGAAAAGCCCGAACTGCTGCGCGAGTTCGTGTTCGGCATCCCCGAACTGCACCGGGAGGAGATGCGGACGGCGCGCTACATCGCCTCCGCCGGATGCAATGCCACCGCCACGATCCTCGGCCTGTACCCGCTCGTGCGCGCGGGCGTGCTCGATCCCGCCATGCCCATCGTGATCGAGTCAAAGACCGGTTCCTCCGGCGCGGGCGGTGAGAGCGGCGCGGCGTCGCACCACCCGGAGCGCAGCGGCGTGATCCGTTCCTTTAAACCGACCGCGCACCGACACACCGCCGAAGTCATTCAGGAACTGACGTGGGAGGGGCGCGTGCCGGAGATCGCCCTGTCCGTGACGAGCGTGGAGGCCGTACGCGGCATCCTCACCACGGGGCACGCCTACCTCAAAGAGCCGCTGGAAGACCGCGACCTGTGGAAAATCTTCCGGGGCGCGTACAAAGGCGAGCCATTCATGCGCATCGTTAAGGAGGCGGCGGGCATCCATCGCGTGCCGGAGCCGAAGATTCTCAGCGGCTCGAACTACTGCGATGTTGGCTTCGAGCGCGACCCGCACTCGCGCCGTGTCGTCGTGCTCGCCGCGATTGATAACCTGATGAAGGGCGCGTCCGGGCAGGCAGTGCAGTCTATGAACATCCGCTGCGGCTTTCCCGAAACAACCGCGCTCACCTTCGCCGGCCTGCATCCGGTGTAAATGCATTCACCACAGAGAACATGGAGAAATACAGGATTTATATAGAATTGCATTTCCCCTTTGTGTCCTCTGTGCCTCTGTGGTGAAATCTTTCGTTTGGAGGGCACGATGCTGGTGATAAAGCTCGGTGGCAGCCGGGGGCTGGATGTGGAAGCGTTCGTGGCGGACCTCGCGGCGGTGGTGCGGGGTGGTGAGCGCGTGCTTTTCGTGCATGGCGGCAATAAGGAGTTAGACGACCTGCAAGAAAAGCTCGGCATTCCCGTTCGGCAGGTGACGAGCGCGTCCGGGCAGGTGAGCCGCTACACGGACGCCGAGACGATGGACGCCTTTCTCATGGCGTACGCGGGGCAGATCAACAAGCGGCTCGTGGAGCGGTTGCAGCGGCTCGGCGTCAATGCCGTGGGCCTCACGGCGATGGACGGGCATATCGCCTCCGGGCGGCGCAAGGCGCGCATCCGCATTGTGGAAGACGGCAAGCCGAAAATGCTCGACGGCGATTACGCAGGCAGCATCGAGCACGTAGACCCCACGCTGCCAAACCTGCTGCTCAACGGCGGTTTTCTGCCCGTACTCACGCCTCCCGCGATCAGCATGGAGGGCGAAGCGATCAACGTGGACGGCGACAAACTGGCGATGGAACTTGCCATCGCCCTCGGTGCGGAAGCCCTGCTGATCTTCTCGAACACCCCCGGCCTGCTCGCAGACGTAAACGACGAAACGAGCCTCGTGCGGCATATCCGTTTTAGCGGTGAGACGGACGACGATGCCCTCGCAATGGCACAGGGCCGGATGAAGAAAAAAGTGCTTTCCGCGTTCGAGGCGCTACGCGGCGGCGTCGGGCGCGTTGTGTTCGCGGACGCGCGCGTCTCAGAACCAATCCAGCGCGCCTTGCGGGGTGAAGGTACCGTGATTGCGCCCTATTGATGACCGCGCCCCTTGTACTCAATGGGCGCGGGGTTGTAAATCCGTGCTAATGTAGAATGAGGTGCGGGATGCCGTTGCCGCTCTTCATCCATCTTCCATTGTTCGAGCAATCCATCAAGGGATGGCTGAATGATGATACGCTACGGGCGATTCAAGAAGCTATCGGCACAGACCCGCGTCGCGCACCCGTGATTCCCGGTACGGACGGTGTGCGTAAGATGCGGTGAGCCTTGCCAAATAGTGGAAAGAGCGGCGGCATCCGCGTGTTGTACTTTTATCGTGAAGAACGCGGGCGCGTCTATCTCATTGCTGCCTATGCCAAAAACCGCAAGGAAACAATCTCGGAAGCGGAGAAGGCAACGATTAAGCAACGAGTGCGGACGCTCAAAGCAGAGGAGTGACTATTATGGAGGAGCGCAGCCTTGGCTCCCTCATTATCGAGGGCTTGGAGCAGGCAATCGCGTACGAGCGCGGTGAAGGGCCGGGTCGTGTCGTTGTGCTCGACGCGCGTGATGCAGTCGTCAACATGCCACCCACGTACGATGCCGGACGTGTGCGGGAGGTGCGGCGACGGCTCGCGTTGTCGCAGCAAGTCTTTGCCGACGCCCTGAATGTGAGCAGCGACACGGTGAAGGCATGGGAGCAGGGGACGCGTACTCCGTCCGGGGCGGCGATGCGGTTGTTGGAAATCGCCGAGACTGCCCCGGACGTGTTGCTCGCTCATGTGCATGCTCCCACCCCCACCCCCGTAACGATGCAGGAGGATTAGCGAGATGGCAACGACGTACGGAACCGACATGCTGACCGAGATCGAGGCGATCCGGGAGATCGAGAACGCGGACCTCGTGCCGCTCTATGCGAAGCGCGACGTGGCCCTCGTGCGTGGTACGGGCACGCGGTTGTGGGATTCCGATGGCAAGGAATATCTCGACTGCATGAGCGCGTACGGCGTGGCAATTCTCGGCCACGCGCACCCCGCCGTGACGGAGGCGATCACGCGACAGGCCGCGACGCTCACGACCTGCCACCAGAGCTTTTACAACGACCAACGGGCGCGCTACCTGAAGCTGCTCATGTCCCAAGCGCCTAGCGGGATCACGCGCGCCTTTTTTTGCAACAGTGGCACGGAGAGCGTGGAGGCGGCGCTGAAGTTCGCCCGCGCCGTGACGGGGCGGCAGCACTTCGTCTCCACCCGCAAGGCGTACCACGGGCGCACGATGGGCAGCCTTGCCGTCACGGGTGACAACAAGTACCGCGAGGCATACGCGCCGATGTACGGCAACGTCACGCATGTCCCGTATGGCGAGCCGGACTCGCTCGCCGTGATTACGGAGGAAACCGCCGCGCTGATTCTGGAACCCGTGCAGGGTGAGGGGGGCATCAACCCCGCGCCCGCTGGCTACCTCGCCGCCGCGCGGGAGGCGTGTGACCGGCACGGCGCGCTCCTGATCTTTGATGAAGTGCAGACCGCGTTCCGCACGGGCGCGCTCTTCGCCGGGCCGACGGCGGTCGCGACGCCCGATCTGATTGCGATCTCCAAAGCAATTGCCAACGGCCTGCCAATGGGCATGACGCTGATGACCGAGGCGGTCGCGGCGGCGGTGCCCCCCGGTACGCACGGCAACACCTTCGGCGGAAACCCGATGGTCTGTGCCGCCGCGCACGCCACGCTCGCCACGATCCTCGATGCAAACCTGTTCGCGCACAGTACGACCGTCGGGGCGCACTTCGTCGCCGCACTCAAGGCGTTGAACCACCCGATGATCCGGGACGTGCGCGGGCGCGGCCTGATGATCGGCGTCGAGTTGAAGACGCGCGTCACGCCGGTATTGCGCAAGATGCAGGAAGGCGGCGTACTCGCACTGCCCGCCGGCAACCTCATCATCCGCTTTCTGCCGCCGCTCATCCTCACCGAAGCGGAAGCCGATCAGGCCGTCGCCGCCCTCGTCGCCGCGCTCGGCTAACGCGAAAGCGTGCGGGCTACCCAACAGAATGCTTCTGGGTAGCCCGCACGCTCCGGTGGCTTCCTCGTGTTCTGCTCACCATTTGCTTGCATTGCGATCATCTTGCGCTCATATACGCAAGGCACTCTACGTGTACTCCATGCGGAGCCGGGTTTGGTCAGCATCTATAAGGGGGGCGACGATGCGACGATGGCGTGTTGGCTTCAGTTTCACGGTGCTTTTTGCCATGGTGATGATGGCGGCGCCACCGGCCGCCGTAAACGCGGCGGGGCCGCTCGACCCGATCAACCACTGGATCGTGCTCTATCAGGAAAACTGGAGTTTTGACGGTCTCTACGGCGACTTCCCCGGTGCGAACGGCCTCGCAAACGCGGGGGACACCGTGAAGCAGGTGGATAAGAACGGCATGGCGTATGCGACCCTGCCCCAGCCCATTGACACGACCCTCACCCCCCCGGCCCCGGACCCGCGCTTTCCCGCCGATATGGCCGTCCAGCCGTATGACGCGGCGAAGTACGTGCAGGCAGACGACCGCACCGGCGATCTCGTGCATAAGTATTACCAGGAGCAGTACCAGATCAACGGCGGCAAGATGGATAAGTTCGTCGCCTGGAGCGATGCCGCCGGTCTCTCGCTCAGTCATTACAATGGGACGAACATGCCAGAAGGCCAGCTTGCGCAGCAATACACGATGTCGGACAACTTCTTCCATGCGGCGTTCGGCGGCTCGTTCCTGAACCACTTCTGGCTCATCTGCGGCTGCACACCGACCTTCATGAACGCGCCGGACAGCATGAAGGCGCAACTTGACGCCAACGGCATGATGGTCAAGGACGGACAGGTCACGCCGGATGGCTACGTCGTCAACACCTCGTTTACGGTCAATGCGCCTCACCCGGCGAGCGCCAACGCCGCGACGCTGATCCCGAACCAGACGCTGCCAACGATTGGCGACCGCCTCTCCGACAAGGGGTTGAGCTGGGCCTGGTTTTCCGGTGGCTGGAACGATGCCCTGGCAGGGAAGGCGGACCCGCTCTTTCAGTTCCATCACCAGCCGTTCGCGTTTTTCGCCAACTACGCCGATGGCACGGCGGCGAAGGCGCAACACCTGAAGGACGAAAGCGATTTCGTCAGTGCCCTGAGTACGAACGCGTTGCCGAATGTCTCGTTCGTGAAGCCGATTGGCGAAGACAACGAGCATCCCGGCTACGCCAGCCTGCAGCGCGGGCAACAGCATATCGCCGACCTCATCACGGCGGTGCAGAATAGCTCGTACTGGAAAGACACCGCGATCATCATCACCTACGACGAAAACGGTGGGCGCTGGGACCACGTCGCACCGCCGAAGGGCGACCGCTGGGGGCCGGGATCGCGCGTGCCGACCATCGTGATCTCGCCCTTCGCTAAGCGTCATTTCGTGGATCACACGAGCTACGACACGACAAGTATCCTGAAAACCATCGAGACGCGCTACGATCTCGCACCGCTCGGCACGCGAGATGCGGCAATCGCGGACATGCACAATGCCTTTGACTTCACGCAGGGCATGAACACCGGCACGGGAGGGGGCACCACGACGGGGCAAGTGCTGCCCACCACGGGGTTGCCACTTGCGGACAACCGCCTGCCGATGCTCTGGCTCCTTGCGGCGAGTCTCGCGCTGATTGCGGGCGGGGCACGGTTACGACGCTCCTCCCGATAATCATTCACGCGGTCAGTCCGTTATCAGAAGCGCGTCGTGGCATCGAAAGGTGTCACGACGCGCACTTTTTATTTCCTCCAACGAACGTAAACGCTGCGTATCGAGGGTGCAAATGCACACGGTCTCTTCTTCATGCGCTTATGGCGGCATAATATCGCTGCCCCACAATGCCCGCGATGCAGCGTGCCATGCGGCTCACATTGGTGAGGGTCGTGGCGGCATCTGGGGGGAGCGCAAGATTGGTGATCGAGGTTCGCAACGTTCGCAAAGTCTATCCAAACGGGCACGAGGCGCTGAAGGACATCTCTTTTACGGTTCCTGATGGGCAAATGGTCGGCATCATCGGGCGTAGTGGCGCGGGGAAGTCCACCCTGTTGCGTTGCCTGAACGGCATCATCCCCGTCACGAGTGGGCAGATCGCGATCAACGATGTCGGCATGACGGAGGCCGGCCCGCGCGAGTTGCGCGTGATGCGACGACATATCGGCTTCGTGTATCAGGAGTTTTCCGGCGTGGGCCGGAGTACGGCCTTTCGCAATGTGATTTCCGGGCGGCTGGGGCAGATGAACGCCTGGGCGTCCGCCTTTGGCCTCTTTCCCAAGCACGACCGCGAGATTGCCCTCACCTGCCTCGACCGTGTGCAACTGCTCTCAAAAGCGGGCGACCGGGCGGACCGCCTTTCCGGCGGCGAAAAGCAGCGCGTGTCCATCGCCCGCGCCCTCGCGCAGGAGCCGTGGGTGATTCTCGCGGATGAGCCGGTTGCCTCGCTCGACCCCGAACTTGGGCACGAGGTGATGAGCTTTTTGCGCAAGGCCGCGACCGAAGAAGGCATCCCCGTTCTCGTCAACATCCATGATGTGGTGATGGCAAAGGAGTTCGTAGACCGGATGCTCGGCATCGCGGCGGGAGAAGTGTTGTTCGATGGCACTCCCCAGGAACTGACCGCCGATATTCAGCGCGCCGTCTACCGCCGTCCGCCGCGCACGGATGGCGTGGTCATGCCCGAAGCAGCCACAGCGCCGATACTCACGGTGCCCAACCCGAAGGAGGCCGAAGTTGGCGACTTCCTCCACTAGCCCGCGCGCTCCGCTGGTGATCCCCGAACATATCCGCCAGAACCCGCTGGCAAGCGGGACGCCGCGCTTTGGCACGGGCGGTATTCTGACCACAGTCGCCACGGCCCTCGTAATTGGCTGGGCCTTGCATGGCGCAGAGTTCAATGTGGGCGAACTCGTACATGACGCCCCGAATATGGCGCACTTCGTTGCCAGCCTGTTCCCCCCCGATTGGGCGTTCTTTCTCGATCAAGATCACATGATCCAGCCGACAATTTCCACCATCCAGCTCGCCGTGGTCGGTACCTCCATCGCGGTGCTGCTCGCGTTTCCCCTGTCGCTCTTTGCCGCGCGCAACCTCGCGCCTGCCTGGTTGTATCAAGCTCTGCGCTCGTTCCTCAGCATCCTGCGGGCGATCCCGGAGTTCATCTGGGCGATCATCTTCGTCTCGGCGGTCGGTCTCGGTGTGTTCGCGGGCACGCTCGCGCTGATCGCCGGCTCCGTGGGGAGCCTGTCAAAGGTTTTCGCGGAATCCATCGAGGCGATTGATCCCCGTCCGGTCGAGGCGCTCGAAGCCGTGGGCGCGCGACAAGTGCAGGCAGTCTCGCTCGCGGTGCTGCCGCAGGCGCTGCCCAACCTCGTTTCGTACATCATGCTCAATTTCGAGCATAACATCCGGGCATCGTTCATCGTCGGTTTCGTGGGTGGTGGTGGCCTCGGCTTCGAGGTGCAAACCGAGACCGGCATCTTCAAGTATCACCACTTTCTCGACCACCTCATCGTCATCATCGTGCTCGTGCTGATCGCGGATCGCCTCAGTGCGGCGGTACGGAAGCGGCTGGTCTGACGAGTCTCATGTTCCGGTCGGGTTCGTTTGCGGCATGGATACTTGTAGTAATGGAGGATCACACGCATGGCACTGATTACACGGCGCATTTTCCTTTCTGGGGCTGCGGGCACGGCGCTCACGGCGATCCTTGCCGCGTGCGGTAGCGACGCAGCGACGGCGATTCCCGCGACAACCGCCCCCACGGTCGCTCCCACAAGGGCTGCCACCACGGGCGCGGCGGCGACCGCGCCCGCGACTACGGCGGCAACGACTGCACCGACGACCGCCGCAACCACGGCGGCGACAACCGCACCGACCACGGCGGCAACCGCTGCGGCCACCACCGCGCCGACCACTGCTGCGACCACGGCTGCGACCACGGCGGCAACGGCGGCATCTACCGCTCCGGTTTCCGGCACCGCAACGGGCGTCGCGAGCACGACTGGCGCGGGTACGGTGATGGCGACCCCCGCACCCACGGGCGCGACCGGCCTCGTTGAGGGTACCCCGGTCGGAACCGTCACGGGCAACGCGGCGGTGCCGAACCTCACCGGCAAGCTTGGACTCAAGCAGATTGCCATCGCTTTTGTGCCCGGTGACGATCCCTCGACCTTTTTCCAGAAGAACAACGACCTCTTTGCCTACCTGCAGCAGGCATTGGGCGTGAAGGTCACGGGCACGGTGGGCGCGAACTACACTGCCGTCATCACGGCGATGCAGAACAAAAAGATCGAGCTTGCGAGCTTCGGCCCCTTCTCGTACATCCTCGCGCACCAGGCCGCGAACGCGCAGTGCTTCCTCCTCGGTCAGACGAAGGACGGCAAGCTCGCCACCTACAATAGCCTGATCATCGCCCCGGCGGACAGCCCGATTCAGACGCTTGCGGACATCAAGGGCAAGAGCTTCTCGTTCGTGGACCCGGCGTCCACCTCCGGCCACCTCGTTCCCTCCTACACCCTACTCACAAAGGCGATGTTGAAGGAGACCGATTACAAGCCGATCTACGCGGGCAACCACCCGGCGTCGTATCAGGCGGTGGCGAACAAAAAGGTGGACGCGGGCGCGGTCGCCAGCGACATCTACATGGGTGGTATCGCGGATGGCTCGATTGACAAGACCAAGACCAAGATCATTGACACCTCGTTCGATATTCCCGGTAGCCCGATCGCAGTGCGCGGCGACATCGCGCAGGCCGACCAGGATGCGATGCTGCAAGCCTTCCTCGCCATCAATGACCGCCCGATGGACGACAAGCTGTTCCAGTCGTTCGTGCTCAAGGGCGGGTTCGGCGTCGGTACCGTGAAGATGATTAAGGGCGACGATAGCATATACAACGATCTGCGCAAGATTCCGCCGACCCTCGGCATTGACCTTAACAAGCTCGGCGGTTAATTCCCTTCCCGTCGGCTCCCTCTCTGTCGCACCGGGGTACATGCCCCGGTGCGTGCTTTTGTACGTTACCTGACCGGCTATCGGTAAATCATTTTTTCAACGTAGATACACGACGATTTCGGGATGGGGAGCGGTATCTAATGTGCGAATACACTGGTTTCGATGGGATTTGTAGCTTTCCCTCTATATTTATTGCGGATTGTGTGCCATTATGTCATCATACGGAGAGCGGCGCACAATATGCGTGGCACGCCTATATGATTGCCGACGCGCGATATGATGAGGACGCAACTGTTTTGCGTCACGATGCTTACATAGGGAGGATTCTTTGGTGGACGAGACCAAGCCAACCCGGTTCTCGCGACGCATACTTCTCAATGGGGCCGCCGGGGCCGCGTTGAGCGCGATTCTTTCGGCTTGCACCGTTGCGACCGCGACGGAAACTCCCGCGCCTGCCACGACCACACCGATTGGCGCCGCGCCTAGCCCCACCCGCGCGGTCGCGGCGACAGGATCAGGCGGCGGCACGGCTACCTCGCCCGCTTCTGGGAGCGCAACGGGGACTGCGGGTGCGACGCCAGCGGGAGCCGCGAGTGCGACAGCGCGCTCCGCCCCTGGCATCGTCACGATAGCGACTGGCGTGCCCTCCGGGCCCGGCTCGGCAACCAATACCGTCGCACCTGTACCGACGATAAACCCTTCCATGCCCACCCGTTTCGCCACACCGACGCCGCAAGCGATCCGTGGTACGGGCGCCCCCGGCAGCACACGCCCCGCAAGCTCCG
>JAABUQ010001417.1_pt1 | contig 51576 bp, 70 predicted proteins | sample 5560001 | NCBI WGS metagenome assembly JAABUQ01 (sample SAMN10711888, study PRJNA513371) | rock metagenome | isolation source: Antarctica rocks | place: Antarctica: Victoria Land, Finger Mt nord | collected 2015-12-18
TTCCCCAAACGGCTCCCTAAACGGCTCCCTTTAAACGGCTCTCCCCAAATGGATCCCCGAATCTTGCGACGGAGAATTTTTGTTTTTGCGATTACCCCACGATCGTTTAGCGGGGGGCTGTTTGGGGGAGAGTTGTTAGAAGTAGACGCGGGAGCCGTTGGGGGGGAGCCGTTTGGGGGGAGCCGTTTAGGGAGCCGTTTGGGGAAAGCCGTTTAGGGGAAGCCGTTTAGGGCTCTAGGTAAATAGCCATTCAACGTACTACTGCAGGTAATTGGGTCGTCAACTAGGTAATTGGCCAACTACCTGTATTAGTACGTTGAATAGCCAATCGTCAGTTGGATTGACAATCCAACGTCAGTTGGCTGGCCAATCAACTGGATTGGTACGTCAACTGCCACACGCATGACTCTCGTTTCTCGTCCACTCCCTGCGAGACATCAGACATGGCAGGCACGTGACCAGCTTCGGAAGTTTCGCGGAGGTCTGAGAGTTGCGAAGTTAATGAGTGCATTACAATCAATAAGGGAACGTTGGTTACGACTGTCTCAGATTGAACTGGATCTGGAATGTATAGGAGAATAAATGCTGGATGATGAAAATAGTGAAGTCTCCAGGATATGATTGCGGGGTAAGATGCTTTGGTAAATGCCGAGGTGTGCGATGGGGAGGTTTGAAGAAAGGAAGGTCTGTTTACCACGCAAACCGAAACTCAACATCTCCTTGGAATAACTTTCTCTTCCAACCTCATCTTACCGATAAAACATCCGGATTTTCTTAGGCCAGCAAGGAGGCCTCGATTGTGTGAACATGGGCATTCAAGTTGAGCGCAAGGTTCGGTTTCAATCCTTTATCTGCCTAAAACGATCGTGAAGCCACTAAATTGCCCTTCCCGGCACCCCAAAGGAGCGGTTCCGATAAGCCACACAAACGCCGTCGTTTGAGTTTGTAACGAGCCTTTCCTGATCTCGACTCACACTTATTCTTAATTTTCTCACTCTTGTCAGCTTCCCTGTACATCCAGAACTCTGTTCTCGATCGAGCAGTGCGGCGATGCCCGGTAACACCAAAAGGAGATTGGCGAAGGGAGGATGGTTCCAATTGTGATACAGTGTTGTTTCTGATTGAAGAATCTTGCGAATGCGTTGTGAGCACGGAGTATGGATATACGAGAAATATCATGGCTTGCGGTTCTTGCCTCCCACGCCTCCTAGACAAAGATCGAACCAGTTGTGACGGCCCTTGAAGCGACCTTGCGGTTCGATGATATTCTCCCCGAGCCACAACGTCCAGGCCGCAGAATGCCAACTACAAGCGTCTGGGAAGAGCCGAATGCCAAAGCGGCGGCGACACCACTCTCCCCAAACTGTGGGAAAGGCAAACTCTCCAGGCGTAGCGACTCGTGACGTTCAAGTTAGGCTCAGGCCACGTTCGAGCCAGAGTCTAGACACTCGCACCATTCTGCCATTCGCGTGGAAATATGCACGCCGCGTGGGCTCTGAAAACAGAATGGCGCAGGACTGGTACAAACATTATGTCTGGCCGGATCCCGGTCTCACATTACTCGGCCAAATTCTATTCATGCCTCAGGGCCCATGGCCATGAAAAGCTTCGGATGACGACGACACTACTGCGAGAAAGACAGCATGCTCCCGTCTCGAGGATCTTAGTCTTCCTCTTCCTGTCATTTGCCATCTTCACCTCACACTCGTTCGTTACAACATTACCTTCGTTTACAGTAATCATGGACTGGTGCACTCTCTGAGAGAATTCTATTACCGAGCAGGTTTCGTGGCTGGAAGTAGACAGCAATGATGGACATGGGTAACATGCCTGGAGCGGTATCGACCACCAGCTTCATGGCAGGCATGACTATCCCGACGCAACAAGCCTCCAACACTATGGCGAGTGTGATCACAATGGCATCTGCAATAGCGGAGGCACCGCAGGCCGGAATGTTATCAATGGCGGACATGAAGAATATGTGCTCGTTACCGGGAATGAAAGCAATGTGCCTCAGCAATACTAGCATCGTGATCGGACTTTGTGCTGCGCTACTGGCTCTGGCAACGATTGCTGTCATGCTGCGGTTGATATCAAGATGGCTTTCAGCGTTGCCGTTCTGGTACGATGATGCTGCGATTCTACTGAGTCTGGTACGATTCGAGCTCTGGTGCCAAAATGATTCTGGGACTGAGAGATCGATCAGATATTGTCATATGCCTGCTCTGCCCTTACTTTCGTTGGTATAACTTCCCCCAGCGTGGGTTAAGTCGAGTTACGCTGACCGATCCCCAGATTCCAAAAATGGTGTTGGACGCCATTTCGAAACCGTCACAGAAGACAGCGTAGTCTTACTCTTCAAGGTGAGCGCTCCCCTATTCTCGCTACCGTGCCCTTACTAATTACCATCATGAACGACAGACCACAGTAGTCTACCAAATCCTCTACATCCTCACCATATCCGTCATCAAAGTATCCATCCTCCTCTTCTACTACCGTCTCTTCGGTGTACGCAAAGCATTCAGAGTAACCGTCATGGTCGTACTCGCCCTGGTAACAATATGGTGCACCACCATCGTCTTCACCAACATGTTTCAATGCGTGCCTGTCCAAGCAGCGTGGATCCGGCCATATCCAAACAGCAAATGCATGAACAACAACGCATCGCTTCTCGGAACAGCCATCACAAATGTCCTCCTCGACTTTGCAATCCTCGTCATGCCACTGGCGCCGGTCTGGAGTCTCGCCTTGACGCTGCGGCAGAAACTCACCTTGACAGCCATCTTCCTTATTGGCGCATTGTACGTCTCTCCTCCACCACCTCATTTGACTTCCCTCCCCCCATTCCCCATCCCTCCTCCAAACCCAAAGTACCACACACACTAACCTCCCACCCCCACCCTCCAGCATCTGCGCCGCAGCCATCATCCGCGTCTGGGCCATCCACAACATCGACCAAACAGACGTGACCTGGTCCTACGCGCGGCCACTGACCTGGTCCGGGGTCGAGATTTCCGTCGCCATAATCTGTGCCTGCCTGCCGACCCTGCAACCTTTAGTCCGCTACATCTTCTCCTCTTTCCCCAGCAGCATCGACCACGAACTCACGACTATAAGCTTGCCCTCGGCCAAGGATGAAAACATGGAAGCGGGATGCCAAAGTGATGAGAGCAAGGGGAAGGGCGTAAGAGAAATGACATCCTTCGCGCACATCCACGGGCAGCTGCAGCTGCTCCCCCCAGGCACAGCACGTGGGTCCAGCCGGGGCAGCGTAGGGCGGGAGTTCTTTCACCGATTACACGCGCCTACGCACTCGCGGTCGCAGTCGCATCATTCAGCGCTCGGGGCGGGGCAGCAGAAGACATTCAGGACGAGCGTGTGGACTAGCAATTCGGGTCTGTCTACGGCGGGTTATAGTGCGCATCGGAGAGAGAGGAGTGGGGATGTGGTTGGGGGGGTGTTGAGGCGGGGTGTTGAGGGGGGGGGTTGGGGGAAAGGGGGGGATACGTGTTACGAGGGAGGTGGAGCTGGGAGGGAGATGGAGTGATGGGGGGTGCTTGGGAGATGGTGGTGTTGTTACGTGGGGTTTAGGGAGTTTATGAGGGCTTGAGAGGGAGTGGGGGGCGGAGTATTTCGGAGTGGAATCATATCGGAGGGATACCCATTCTGATTTTGTTGCATGTGTCGGAGTCCCCGTATGTCGAACAATGTGCAGGCGGTATTGGGTTGAGTAATGTCACAGCCATTGTACATAGCATGTCCAATAGTAATGAGATTGGGTGGTTTGACTCATTCTGCATGCATTTCTGACGTTGACGAGGCCGGCTACATACGGCTTGCTGTAGCGGTAAACATTCTCAGCGGTGAAGAAAATCAAACTCAGCTACACTTGGTTGCATCTCCGTAGGTGCTCCGCCATCCTTACTTCTCCAAGTTGTTCAATCAGGTAGTCTTGCGCTCGTTTCCGTTCCATGACTTCCAAGTTTCGCGCGACGATGTCATGCCATCCCTTATAATTGTAGTCGAAGTGCGCCCAGAAGGGTCTAACCCGCTTATCCATCATCATCACTCCCGTAGCCTCACACTCCACAAGCTTGTCATTGTCGAAACCCTAGCACCAATCCTGATCTCCTACAGCTCGGGCAATCTCCAGTTCTTCTCTTCTGGCGTCGCTTCCAACAGTCTCCACATCATAGGGTTCGGAACAGGATGAAAGATGGCAAGGCACTGAAGGCACGGCGGTATACAATCAACCAATCGCAGCGTCCCTGCCTTCTGTAAGTCATAGGATGAGGGGTGGACGTTGTTTTTGACACCTCGATCGAGGAGATCCCGAGCAACTTGTTCATCGCGCAGCTCCGTAGGTGCCACTCCAAGCTTTTTCAGCTTTAGGAAGTGCCGAAGCTAAGCGATAAAGAGAGGCCTCACTTCTTCTCTGACAGGAGATTTTTTGCGATCGACGTGCAGTGTCTCCTCAGTAAAATGGTACGTCGAACGGGATCGCTTAAGGTCGATCGAGACCACGCTGTCCTTTGCAAAGCGCAACAATCTTTGCACAATCGCTTGAGGTTCCCACTACACTCCCTCTATGATCTTCTTCCTGTTGTCAAAGTGGTACTTGAACTCACGTAGAGCCGTTGGACGTGATATGAAGTGACTAATCCAGACCGTGCTGATTCGGCTCGAGCGAAATTCGATATTCATCAATGCGTGCGTTTGTGGCTCGAGTCTTATCGCTTTAGAGCAGAAAGAACGGCTGTCGACGTAGTCTCCATAGAACGGTTACATATCAGGCAGCGTCGAGAAGGCGGTGAAGACAGGCACGTCTTCGTACGTTTCTTTGAATTTGAGAAAGGAATCCGAGCTCAGGTTGTTGGCTTTACTGAGCGGGAAGGTAGACTCAGGGTATAAGTGGCGAGCATTCGCTATTTCGTCGACGAGATGGCAGAAGGGCACTTTTTAAGAGTCGCCCCTCTTTAGTTGAATGTGGTGAACTTGCGGAAGGAGGATCAGGAGGATAGCTAGGGCTGACCCACGACTGACGTCGAGATTGGCGTCGAGAATTTGTTTGATCCAGCTCTCGCGCACTTCCTTGGAGATGTAGGTACAGGATTGCACATACTTGCGGAGTGGCTCTTCATGTATTTGAGCGAGCGTAGCCATGTGTTCGGCATAGTCTTCCGGTATCACTTGTGAAGGTGGCGTGTGCAGAGTGTTATCCTTGTAGAAGCCTATTTATGATCTTTCTTGTGTAATTTGTAATAGTTGGTTTGTCGATGATGAGTGACAACATCTCCAGAGGATGCGAGCAGTATTTTTTGGCCATGGTATCTCCCCGAAATGACCCAATCCTCAGAACGCCGTATTCCTCGTTCATCAATTTCCGGTGGACGACTAGATGCTTGGTGAAGACTTGAGAGACATATTTGCAGCAAAGGGCGAGGCTCGCGAGGTCATCACCGTGAACCTCGTCGAGAATCGTTCGAAGGACCTCGAGTGGTAAGGTCAAGAGCTCTGGCATGTTGATTGTAAAGGGTTGAATATTGAGTAGATCAGTGGGCGAGTGGGTGTTTAGATATTGATGTAGTTGCTATTAGAGATACTGAGTCTGTATCCCTAAAATGTAGACACCCCAGCGGATGGCAGCTGTGATGGTGCACACTGCTAACGTTGTGATCCTTATGAAGGTGTTGAAAGTCGAAGAGTGTGAGAATAGTTAGTTACATCGGCTAAAGTAGCTGTTTGGAATGAGACACTCGACTAAACTTGCCAAAGACTGAGAAAGGATGAATCTTGCACCTTCCCTAGTCTCTTGCAAACAGTGCAAAAGCCTCTGCAACTGCGTCTGTAGATAGAGCTCTGGTGGTAGATAGAGACAGAAGGGAGCCGTTCCTGCTTCCCCGTTCGAGGCTTCTCCCCACGAGGAAGAATGAAGAATGGCTATCGAGGAACGAATTCAGGAGATGGCGGCCGGACTGAAGCTGCGAGGGTAACTACCTATATTCTGAGATCAAAAGAACGGATAGGTATCGCACCTATACTCTCTAAACAGACAAAATAGAGAAGACCACCAAATGCCCTAATCCAAGACTCGGAGAAAGGAACACATACAAATAACCTCTCGCAAAGCAAGCCTCCACTGACACCACAGCACCAATCCAGCTGCATGACCGGGCGCGGTGGCAGCTACTTTACTTTCCGTAAATCGCCAATGCCAATTCCAATTGCTTCATTGGATATCGTACTTTGAACTTTGAATGCAATGTCTGGTGCAGTGTTTTGCTGATCTTACATCTCTTCGTACTCTCTAGCTGGGGCGGAGAATACTTCGAATTCACGACCCACGGAGATTTTACTACTTCAAGTTAGCATTTTACTTTGCTTGCTCACTAAACGTGGAACGGGAGAGGGAGACTCACTTGTCGTTCTTCTTTGTTGGTGGTGTGAACTTTCCTGACGGCGAAAAGCTCCCGGACGCGTTCGACTTCAGTCGTTCGTGTCCATCTTCATCATCGGCTCTGTACACCATCTCTTCACCTAAAAAGTCTAGCTGTCGAATACAGATGCGGCAATGATGCCTACACCGCCCCGTGAACCAGTGCCGAGCCCAAAGGAACCATGACCCAAAGGCGAAGATGCCCACAATGCCGACTGCGACGGCAGTGTAATTTAATGTCTGACTGGTGACGGGGTTCACGGTGGGGAGGCAGAAGACGATGGTAATAAAGCAGATCCAGAGAATGGCGATGATAGCGATAGGCCTAGAACCCGCGCCTAGGTTAAAGGGGCCTCTCTTGAAATTGCGGGGCCAGATGAGGGAGAGGAGGATGGGAATGCCATAGGAGATGTAGAGGCCAATTGTAGCAATGGAGGTTGTGCCGTTGAAAGCGACTTGGGAGCCGAGAGAGGGAAGAGCCAGAAGGAAGGAGCATGAGGCGCCGAAGAGAACGGTGCGCATGGGAGACTTGAAGCGGCGATCGATTATGTGCAGCCGGTGGGGGATGCCGCCATCGCGCGCAAAAGCGAACATCATTCGTGAATTACTGGTCTGGATAAAATTAGCAAAGCTTTAGAAAAGGGAAGGATGGATCTGAAGCTTACCAGACTGAAGAGTCCGCAATGCCACACGCAGAGCATGATGACCACCATCAGTACCAGCCCGCCACTTTGGCCGCATGCGTCTGTTAATATCCTCAACACCGGAAGAGGGTCTGCGCGAACAACGTCAAAGTTCTGAATGGAGAAAAGAAATGCGACGATGACGAAGAACCCAATGAGTGACGACGCTGCAATGGAGCTGACCAGTCCAAAAGGGGCGTCCCTAACTGCTTTCCGTGTTTCCTCGCACAGGTGGGCCGAAGCGTCGAAACCTAATATGGTGTATTGTGACATCAAGACGCCAATGGAAGCGACATAGGCAGGCGAAGCTCTTACGCTCCATCCGGGATATCGATCCACTCCGGTTCCATCATAGAATGTGGAGAAGACGAAGCTGGCTGACTGGTGTTTTGGTGCCTTGGCAAGAACAGCAATGGCGAGACTTATAATACCAGCGACGTTCATAACAATGGAGGTGTATATCATGTATCGAAGAGTCCGGACGCTGAACATGTTCACACAGACGTGAGAGCAGAGGACCACAGCCAATATGCCCAGCGTTTTCCCTGGGGTGGCATCGTATCCGTTTGTAACTTTTGCTGTGGTGGAGATGATGTTGGCCAGACCGAAGTCGATACCCGTCGTCACTGCCACTTGGCCAAGGAGATTGAACCTGCTCCACGTGTTACCAAAAGCGTTTGTTTTCCTAGACGTCCGCGACCTACCATCCGGTGATCCACGCGAAGAAGGGGGCATATTGTTGAGGGGAGAGCATGTACGCCCAGAAATAAGGTCCTCCAGAGGTCGGTATCGAGGAGAGAATCTCAGCCATACTGGTTCCGATGATGAGTGCTATATTGTATAAGCCATTGCCCCTCCGCGCCTTGATTTTGAAGCATACTGAAAAGGCTGATGATAATCCATCCCACTGTCATGACCCCCGGACCGCCAGTATTGAGTCCATAAGAGAAAAGGCTGGCAATTGTCAGTAAGAAGAATGCGAGGAGAGGAATTCGTATTTTCGTACGTTGTTATACCGGTGATCACGCTCTGGAAAGAGGGATTGACATTAGTGACTGTGCGGTGGCTATGAACTGTCGATGGTCTCAAACGTACAATGATGGAGAACGAAGCTCCGAAGTTGTGCAGCAAGCTCCATTCTCTTCGCAATTCCTGGGTATAACCCAGTTCTGCCAGACGACCCTCGTCTTGGATCTTGAGGTTGACATGCGGCTCGACGTGATGCTGTGGGGCGATTCTGTAGAAAGCAAAGCAAGTCAGATCTGGATAATGAGGCCAATGTCACACTGATTAAAAATGTGCTGGCAATGGGCGTATCCATACAATGTATTGGCATTACCATACTATAGGTCGATGGTTTGTTGGCCCCCGTCGCCCAAATGCTGCCACTGAGATGCTGTGACGCGAAATCTTTATTGTACAGAGAATTGACAGGCCAGGTCGAAAAGGGGTGAAATTGAAGAGAAGGAAAGAGCGATGCTGAAGAAATCGTCAGCATTGGCGGCGATAAATCCTTGAGTAGGGAAGTGGTGTGGAGGAGACAGCAAAAGAGGAAAGTAGGGGTTCTCCAACTGTCTACTAACTGCTTTGGAAGCAAGCGGTAGGAAGTGGTACGCCGTAGCGCGAGCACTGGGCTGGCACTGGCGCAAAAGGCTAGGTTTGCAAACTACCCCCTTGATCGTTGACTTTGGCCTTTGCAGACATTAGAAACTTTCGAAGGCTTCGCGGCAAAAGATGAGGTTCGAGCCGGGTGCGATTTGAGCCAAATAAAATCGATGGAGAGGGCTCTCATGTGCCTCAAACCAAACGCAATGTTTTTCCAGTGGAGACGCGCCAGTAATGTTGGGGACCGTTGATGCAACTCACATCCTGGCTCTGTTTCCCTGCAGGCACCACAATCGCAGTCGTCTCTCCCAAATGTTATCTCTTGTGCCTCGGTGTCACCAACCTTACTTTGTATGCGCTCCATCCTTTTCGCACTGCTATCGCCTAGGTAGCATGTTGGCCTTGCCATCACCATCTCTTCTCCACGTGGGGGCGCGAAGATCGAAGGTCCATCGTTCTGTTCCTGGTAAAAGCCATCTCTGATTTCTGAGCGAATTTCTTTGCGAGATCGGGCTTTGAATGCCGACCAGGTACCCTTGCTGCTCCTAACTGTTTATCGCTTAGGCGTGCTGTTAGCAATCTACCGGCAAGGCTTGCATAATGCTTCTCTTCCAGAATTCACATTCTAAAGAGAGGGGTCAGCCCGGAGTAGCTTAGCTGGCCCCTGGAGCATCCCTAGAGCCTAGAGTGTTGCTAGATATCCAACCGTCTCTGGGACTTGTCGCAATTCCCGGCGGTCCGAGCTGCCTCCAACATCCCGCAGTTGGTGCGGCAGAGATCTCCACTTCTTTCACCAATCACATGTTTTTCTACTTGACGTTTCTTATCTTTCAAATTGGAGAGTTTTCGATTCTCGAATCTCGACGCGATGCTCGGTTGTATTGTAAAGGTCATTTCTGCTTTGCCCCGTGCGTGCATGAAGAATACTTGGCACCTTTACTGATAAAGGCCTGTGCTGTCCAATCATTACACCTCGACTGACAATCTCGTACGTGTCGTGTTAGTTGAGATATTTAGGTACGGGAAGGACCACTTGGGCCTCTGCGACCACATGGCACAGAGATATCCGTCATCGCTTGATCCCACCTGCATGAATCCTTCGACGGCTGACAAGCGTTCCGTTGCCGGCTGCGCAGATCTATACTCTCAATTGCAATTGAAATCTCAAGCCCTCCACAACGAGTGAATTACTTTCCACGCACCTTGTGTGCTTCTCCCTCTGCAGGGACTGTAATGTTCTCTTCTCTCCCCAAATGGTTAGACAGGAATCCGTACCTGATACTGTTTGCGACCGGAGACACTAAGAAACAAGCACGGAAGCGATCATGCAACCCCTCTTTGGCCCAAGAAAGTCTCCGGATTCGGCTGGAATGTCGCGTGGTCTTACAAAGACGAACGGCGGGGAAGGCTTCCGCTTCGGGCTTGAGCCATGTCTTGGTGTTCGCCACACCCTCAATTTCGCGATCCCAGTCAGGGCGGCACGGTTTTGATTCTCTTCTGCCGACGTATCCAGGTACGGAGGTACGATTATGCGGAATGTTTTTGCCTCTGTCTGCTGGTTTTATTCTGCTGTGCCTCAGAACAGATAATCTGCCGTGCCTTGAAAAATTTACTATGTGCACTCGCTTGCCTTCCCTCAAAGTAAGTATCTGCATATCATGAGTGGCCATGGTTAACGCCAATGCAACTTTTCGAAGTCGTCATGAAGTTTTCTTGGTTCATGGGAACATGAAAGTTTGCCAGTCAAATACCTCGAATTCCTGTATTTGGCTTCCGTTGCCTCCGAGATTGACGATTAAGGGTTTGAGCCAGATGATCCAAGAACATTGATGTGCTCACCGCAATCGTGGCTGCGAGACATGGCTTCTCATTGCAGATTGCGTTGACACAAGAAGAGATACAAGAGGTTACTATCAGCGGTTTGTACGAGTATACTTCCAAAACTGACGGCCATATAATGTACAGTACTTAGGGCGCTGAGAACTGTTCTGGCAAGTCCGAATGTCCCGGACCTCTTTCGTATTGTTGTACCCCTGGATACCCTCGAGCTACTGGAGGTAGGTGCGTCGAGGCACGAAAGGTGCAAAGCTTCCTGGTTCACGAAGAAGTTCTTCGGAAATTGAGTGCGGCACCAACCTTGAGTCTATTTTCCATTGTTGCTGTGATACCGAATGTATCCTCGAGAGGGTCGCACGACTCCATTCCCAAACCCCATCTCATATGCAGACGCTGGCACGAGCAACCTCCAATGAAGCATTCAGATCTCATCATCATACTGATCACTTCTTTCGGAGCCCGGGGCGAGATAATCATGTCGTTCGACGTATAGCACCATCCACACAATCCGTCCTGCCCTTTTACTCTCCCCATCTACTTTCCCTTGACATCGCTCAAGCAGTTTCAAGGCGTGTGACTCCTTTTGTCGTTGTTTTTCTCTCTTTTTTCTCAGAATTTGCTTGTTCTGCTCTTCGCAACGCAGTGCCATACGCATTGAGCATAGGACCGTGCAGTCAAGGTGCTGACACCACCGCTCAATCCGAATTTATAGTACGACCGTCCATATTCATAAACACTGATGTCCTATTTCACTGGGGCCTTCCCCTCCTGTCAAGACGCCTTGGTATTCTAACCCTCGTCTCTGGTTGTAGGAGTCGCCGATGAATCCTTCGCTTCTTGTCTGCGACGTCATGCTAATCCCAGTCAAGATCATGGCTAGAAAATAATTACTGATCGATGAAATATAGCGAAAAGGGCGCAGAGCGCTAAATGTTGGACAACGCCAACTACAGGAATGCAAATCAGAAACCCAAAGTCGAAAATGTACCAAAACGTAGACCATTTTACCCCGTACTTAGAACACTGGAACTGGGCATATTGAACTAGAGTCACGAATGTTTCCAGTGGCAGAGAGTTCCCTATGTACCAGCATATCGCGCATATGCTCAAATGGCACGCCACAGATTTGCGCGCCGTGACTAAGACAATTACCAAGTACACGTAATCGAAATGCAGCCACATTAATCATACGTCCAATAAGAACCTACATTCAATCAGAACTCAGAGAACGAGTGAAGAACCCGAAATGGAATTTGTACCCACCCTCTACAACGGCAATTAATAAAGTTGCATCTCGAAAAAAATTTGACTACCTTCCATTCAATCCCACCACGCTGATTCCAACCAGTGGCATAGGCAAATCCATTATCATGGCTGACATCTCAGCTAACCGGCTGCAAAGCCAGTGTAGATTCTGATCCTCTCCATCTCGTGCCACTTCAGGTGGACGCTCTGGTGGCTACCATCCATGCTGCACTTGTTCACGCCTCTCGATTAGCCGAATCTCGTCTTTTCCGTTGGGGAACTTCGCGTCGTTGCATCTTGTGAGTTTCGGTATTGGCCCTCGTAGTGGAGAGAGAACTAGGTATTAGAAGATCAACTTCTCGAACACTTCATTTTCACGGTTCCACAATGCCTCTTCCACATATTTGTAAACCCAGTAGGCCGGCGTTGAAACCCACCAAAGGTCAGTTCTCACTACTCAGAGGTACACTCCAAACTCCAAATTTAATGAACAGTTCCAGCCATCTTTCCTTCCCAATACTTTCCGCCGTTGAGCTTTAATGATCTACGCATGTCCCTCCTACCCCGTCAAGACAAACAGCATCTTGCTAAACCTTCCTCTCATCCATCCAACAGCTATGCTCACTAGCACAGACTCCATGAGCTCTTATACTCCTTGCGTACGTAAATACAGATCAGAAGCTAGAAGCCAAGTGTTTGCAAGAAAAAGCCGAGGGGGCAACTGTCGAAAGAGAATTAACCCCAAAAGGTTTAGCTCATTGGTAAAGGGAAATAACCCAATTATGCTTAGCGAAAACGCCGAAACGCCAAATATTTCTAATTTCGAAAGAAGGGGCTGGACACATGCAGAGAGAAAGACAGACACACACACATAACGTTTCTCTTCCAACACCCAACTCACTTACTCTTCATTCCTCACATCTAGTCCAGACACATTATATCATATCAACCATCACCAGCAACACTACCAATTGCTCGACTCGTACGTCTGACTGCTCAGTCGCTGCCATCATCGCACACTCATTTACTTGCATTCCACCACCACAACAACAATGTCGACAATTGGAAACATTGCTCTTCGCGTCCTTGAGGTATCCAATATCCCCCATGCCCCTCCAACCAGCCCCTCTTTTCATCTCATCCAGGATCCTCAAATGACCCCGTCCTTTCTTCTCCATAGGTCGTCTTCGGCGTCCTCATCCTCGGTCTGGCAGGCAACCTCGTGCACGACCAGACCTATGGCTCTGCACCCTCGGAAACAAGCTTCGAGGTCTTCGTCGGCCTCTGGGTCCTCGTTGTCGCTCTCATTGGAATAGCGGCTGGGTTCCTCTCCGCGCTGGCGGGGATAGTCATGATGGCGTTGGATGCGTTTGGGGTCTTGTTCACCTTTGCTGGGGGCGTCGTACGTTCTCCCCAATTCTTCCTCCACTTCCTACCTACCTCTTCGTCGAGCCATGCCTTCTACACGAGCTCGAAAGAGGCAGATGGCCCTCACAAAGTCTTCGAGTCACGACCCAAAAGCAGCAACTGATCGATGTAATGTACAGGCGCTCGCAGTCCAGCTCGGCGCCAATTCCTGCTCCTGCAGCCGTTCCAGCCAATCCTGCCCCTACCTCGTCCAGAACAAAATCATCAACGGGGGCCTCAACGGCGACAACGAAGTCGATCTCAATGCCGATCGCGTGGGCCGATGCAGGCAGGCGCAGGCGACCACTGCGTTCACCTGGTTTGCCTTTGCGTGCTTTTTGGGCAGCCTCGCGCTCAGCTTCATGCAATGGAAGAGAGGGGGCAGGAAGTGAGTGTGTCGCGTGAGGATGCGGAAGAGGGGGAGAGGGGCAGAAGGGGTTGGGGGAATAATGAGGGGCAACGTTGGGTAGTTGGGGAAGTGGGGAGGGTTCATGGGGGGAGAAGGGTTGATGATACCGGCGAACGGCTGTTGAGCTTCGAACGAGGGACCGGAGAAGATCGTGGTAATGAGGGGGGTCTTGTACGAAAAGCACACTTGATGATCCCTTTCTGACAGGCTCGTTTTCTGTGCACCAGGGGAAGATTATTCTTATGAATATGGTTGATTGCACTATGTGTTGTTGGAGACTTGTAGTGCTCAGGTTAGGATACTTGAATGGCTTTTGGAACAGAGTAATCATTGCAACAATCTATGGCTTACTTCTCTCGCTTCCATGACTATGAATACGCATCTTGGATTCCTTCTCAGTCGTCACTTCTATTCCCCCGCACACGTGTCCCTCAACTGACTCGTGCGGACTCAGTGCCAAAACCGCCAGCACGGCTCTCCCTCGCAGACACATCCTCCACCTAGCCCCTCACCCTTGCGTATCGACGCACACCGTCAACTGCCTACCCCAAGGTCTTAATAAGACAAGAACCATTCTATGTCCCCTTGAAACTCCCCACACAGCCAACCACACTCTTCACCCAAAAATCCACTCTCGTCTCAACCCTCTCATCCCCACAGCATCTCCAACAGCCACGCTCGTCTCAACCATCTCATCCCCACAGCACCTCCAACAGCCACCCTCCCTCGAATCGCCCCATCCCCTGCCGCCTGCATAGCCTCCCAAAGGCCCAACAAGACCCACGCTCGCTACCCCAAGACTCATAAATAATTCTCTTGACCGCACGTCTTTTGTTCAACCACTTTGACTGCTTTTGCTTTGGCGTAGCCTCAACCCCTCACGCAATCTCCACCCTTCTCTACTAGCTTATCGGCCACGATAGTAAATATTGAGTATGACCCATGCTGCCCTAGGTCGAAAGAGAAGGCAAGATGAAAAGACCGGAATCGCAGTAATGAGGCTTCAACAGGCATATTGAGTGCCACCGCCATACCCTTATTGGCCAGCGATCTATGCTGACACAGAGCCTAAAGAGGTTCCAGACCTCGCTTCATGGGCGTCTCAAGACGTTTGACCAACATTTACATCTTTTTAACTGGACTTGGACGCCGGTGCTTTATCTCATTTGGACCCGTGGAGGGGTGGTGGAAGGAGGGTGTTTCGGACACTGCAGCTGGATACATAAGGTCGTTCGGCTGTTCGTGGGAGAAACATTTGGGCGATCTGGGAAGAGAGAGATCAAGATGGCACAGTGATGGCGATGGTATTCAAAGAGAGGAAGGAGTGTCGCGAAACCGATCCGATACTCGGATCAGGATCTCGGAAAGTCATCCGAGCTCGACATTTTCAATACTTCAACTTCCACACTTCTGTTCCTTTTCTGTTCCAACTCATTTTCCCATTGTCCTCTTTTAGACTTCTTGTCCTCGGCCTACCTCACAAAGCCCAGTATAGAATTCCCAATGCCGCCTAGCTGGGCACAATTTTCCCTTCTCTCGTCGTCTTGGGGCTCTCTGAAATCTCTACACCTTGATGGCCAATGGTTGCTCACAGCCTTAACGACAAGGAACGCGTCGGCGGCATTTGTCAGTTCAACTCTGCAGTCTCCGTCACCCAATACCTTGGCCGACCGAGATCACACATCCCATTAGATCCCTTTATGGGTTAGAAAAAGCTTAAGCTAATCGACACTATGCCCTTTTTTATGCTCTAATTTAAATCCAAAGCAGTTGGATATCCTTGACGCAACGTGGAAAGCCTCGACGGCGCACTCAGCATACCTCTTTGATTCTTCCCCTCATCTTACGAAATTATGTCTCACGATCCCTCCAGTAGTTTCATTTGTACGAAGCAAAAGTCCTCGCCTCATTGTACGGTATCTTCGCTTTCCTTTCGTGCTATATTCGAACCTGCACGAAAAACCTTTCAAGATCATGCGCCTCCGAATTACCTTCCCTCAGAGTTTCATGTTCAATCGAGATGAGTTTATAGAGCTTCTTGTACATTGATTTCCTCACGAGAGGGGATGCCATAACTGCGACAACCAACATTGTTAGATAATATCTTGGCATCTCGACGCATTGAGACACTCAAGTTGGTACACTCGGTAAAGTACTCACCTTCGAGATGTGCATAGCCCACACACCATGCCCATTTTGCCATTCGGTTGCTCCGAAAGAGAACTACATAAGAACGCGTAGTTCCCAAGGATCAACTGTGGTCACAGAGGTCTTCCTTTGTCCTTTGGGGCTCCACAACGGTTCATTAAAACATCAAAGCCACGTATCTTCCATTTCGCTATCTGATCGCTATACTCGTCACCCTTTATAATCTCTCATCTTCAACAGCTTTCAAATTTGGCTGGTGGTGCAGTAAGTAAACCTATCCTCCCTTCTGTTCATCTTTGCAGACAGAATTATTAGAGGGATTCGACCCGCACTCGACCGCTGTTGCGGAGGCGTAGTATTGACTTGGGACCTTGTTTGGCTTATAAGATCTTCTGGGAGACCCATGCGCCCGCTCACGGATCCCCGTGGTGGACTTACGAGTAAGTCTTCAAGCATCGCCAACACGTTACTCAAAAGATTTCCGCTTCTATATGACGAGTAATTAAAAGCTCGATAGCATGTATACGACCTTTTATGACATCGACAACGCCGAGATCAATAACGTACAAATCCGGCATACTTACGCGCGCTCGGAGCTCACAAACTACTTCTGGACCGGCAAATTGCCCAAAGATCCGATGAACATCACACAACACGCGAATAATTCGCTTACGTACGAATACGATGGTCAACGTTGGAACTCTCCGTAGGCAGGCTCCTTTCTCTTCCCGTCTGGAGAACGCCATTAATACCATGTCTTTTGTAACCGGAGAACAACAGAATGCTGACCAAATTCCAGCGGTACTTGTGGTGACTGCCCCTGCGAGTCGAAAGCAGGAGACCATTACACAGCTGTTGGATGTTACGCACACGATTCTTTTAGCAATCCCGGAGTCCAGATCGATGGGGGCTTCACTTGCTGAACAACGTCAACATGAAGTTATGGCGGGGCCAACGCATATTTCACTTGCATTGAATTTTTGAATTTCCTGAAATAATTCCCGAGTCGTCCCAGCTTTCCATTCTAGTTTCCGACTCGTTTCACGTCCCGTAGGAAAAACACTCCGCATGGTATGTATGGTGTCTTAAAATTCAAAACAAATTGCACTTTGATGATCTACTGTTCACGGATATACCCATCCATTAATGTCCAAATACTTCTTTTCATCCCTGCCTTTACAGGCGCAAACGGCATCACTCTCTGTGCAATGTATCTACAAGGAGAGCCAACCACCAATCAAAGCGACTAAAAAGGCAACTCACCTTCTCACGCAACCCGACCGAACCAAAAACATATGATATCGGGTATATTCCCCATCTCCTCAATTCCTTAGCCCTCATTAAAAATCTCACTCCGCCCTTTCGCGCTGCAAACATTTCGTCTATCTTTGATCTCCCCCCCTCGTCTTCTCTACGGACAAGACAAATCCCGTGAACGTCATGAACCACCGTCTGCCCTACGCTAGCCTCATCCTCCGATGAAGCAAAACTACAGCCCGGCCTCTCGAGCGCTGACGTCTTTGATATCCTTACTGGACTGAAGCAATAAGTCATCAACAAGGCCACTCGGCCACTCCTATACTACCAGGAGTAATTATCCAAACCACTCAGCCAGTAAAAGGAGTAGCGGTGACTTTGCGCACGCGAGATTTATGGGCGTGATACATGTCTTGTGTTGCCTAAGGGGCTCCTAAGGTTCGGGTGTGGACAGGGCTCATGGAACGAGCATCGAAAGTTTCTCGGATACATGGGGCGTTCATGGGGTATGGGTCTAGTAAACCTTGAAGAGTGCGAAAGCTAAGGCTTGGGGAGGAAGGACAATTGGTCACAACGGAATTGGGAGGCTGGGAGGGGGGTGTCGATAATTCGATCGACTCTCGACGCCTGTATGAGCACTTCTGATTCCCATAGCACCCCGCATCATCAGGCTCCTAAGATCTGCCACGTGCCTCCACCAGACCCTTTCCCGTTCTCGTCGTCGAAAGCCGGCCCTCGGAGCCAATTCACCAATCCTCATAAAGTCGCCATACCTCCACCCAACAGCCCCTTCCGATCTTGAGCCGGTGAAAGGCACAGCGAAAGTATCTCTCATTAACCAAACAAAAAAGGACCACGCAAAAAGCCGATCCCTCCTTTTCTTCCTTGCCCCGCAATCACATAACCACGAGCATTCTCCAAACCGGCGCCAACCCCCCCCTCTGGCCTCCGCCATCGGCATGATCAAATCGTACAATCCCCACACGAGATCGCCAGCCCAACCCCCCAGAGAATTACCGAATACACACTGCCACCCGAACACCCACCCAATTCTAAAAACCCCTCTCAGCCCCACGGCAAAATGGCATAAAACCCCACCTCCCAGTCCTTTCCCCCCACCCCAGTCCAACCCCCCCGGCCCCCCTCCCCGGGCTTCCCCTGGGGATGTAACAACACCACCAGCTCCTCTTCCAGCAGCACCTGGAACCTTCGCATACCACACCAGATAAATTTCCGCTTCGCGAGCAAAGTCCCCTTGGTCGGGAGGACATCATCCATATCGCTCATTCTAAAGAGGGTGTTCTTCAAGGATCCGACGACGCGCCGAGGATGCGGTCCTGGGCGGGGCCGGGGGAGGTCTTTGGTGTTGATGGATGGGTCGCCGAGGCGGGAGATGTGGGTGGTGGTGTTGGGGCTGCAGGAGGTTGGGGGGGCGTGGCAGGGTGGGTTGGATGGTGGGGAGGTTGGGGTGGATTGCTGCATTGGGGGGCTGGGGGGTGGTGGGGTGGGTGAGTGACGTGGTGGGAAAGGGGGAGGGGGAGGGATGGCAGGGAGGGAGAGGAGGAAGGGGAGGGGGCGAAACGAATAGTCTTGAAGATTTGCTGGGTTGGGTATGTTTTATTGGTGGGGATATGTATCGAGGATATGGTAGAAGACGTTGCAATTTTTGCCATTTTTTACAGCGGGGAAGGGGCCGAGAGTGACGGGGAGTTGAGGTGTTTATTGTAGTTATCGGTGAGGTCGCAGGTAGAGGCTGCTTTATGGAAGCTGGCCGCGAAGGATTCGTTGGGGTTGAAGATGCGGGAGTAGGCATCTGGGTAAGGCGTTGTGACCACCGGAATTTCGTTAGCTGTGCTTTGAGTGCCTCCGATGGGATATTCCCTGTTGCAACAAACCGTCATTTCGACGGGTCGGGTTCATGATTGAGACGCCCTTAACGTTGTGGTATGGCTTGTCATTGGCTGTGATGAATGCGTCTGCAATATAGCTAAGAGAAATCGTATTAGATTGCGTTTCTGGAGAGTGGCAGAAGGCCAATGTGTGTCTTCTCACGAAATATGATATCCTGCATACCTTTTCCCCACGAGTTACACCTTCATCCCCTTGGCCTAGATCACATCCAGCCAGCTTTCATAAAAGCCCACGGATTCTTTAGCCAGACCAGCCTCATCTGCAATATCCGGCGTTTGCTGGTTGAAGTCCACACCGATCGGCTGTTCGACACACAACATGTTCGTCAGATCTCTCCATGAGTATGGGTTCCGGACAGGCTTGAAAGTCCCAGGCATTCAGGTGAACGGGCCATTTCCATGCAGCAATCCGCCAAGACTGCTGCAGCTGGGATGGCAGTGAATCTGATTCCTGTGATTAGTTGCGTTCAAGTCGGGCGAAGACTCTGACTTAACCAGAATGTGATATCAGTGGCATAAGGATTCAGCGAGGGAAAAATTCTACACATAAAGCCGTGAGTAAACTTCACCGGCTTGAGGGCCATGAACTCAGCTTGCCAAAAGAAAACCTCCCGAGTCTCGTCCTGGCTGTTTGATATTGGTACCAAACCCGCATAAGACCCGCCAATATCGAACTAAAAGGATGATACATGGACATATACCACCCACGGCATGGCAGCTACACTTACGCCAACGTCGGGAAGATTGTCGCCGTCCACCGAATACTCTACCAAGCCGTCAGCGCTTTTAAATGTGTGTTGTTTCGCAGTCGCTGATACTTCATGACATCAATCAAGAACCACAACGAAGACAGTCGAGGACTGCCGGGTATGGGCGCAGTGATCTCCGATCTGGCTGGGAACCGGTCTTCTTAGGGTTTTAGAACTCTCTTGAGTAGCTTTGTGTGGAGTCTGGGGCTGCAGTCGTGAGAGCGTACAAGAGGCTTGTGGTGAGAATAGATGTCCGCATGTTTGTGTGTCCTAGCCTCAATGCCGACGAGCCCAGATCTGGATATGCGAATTGACACACTGCGCCAACGCCAGATCTGATATTTAATCTTCTTTTCTTTGAGTTCAATGGGATTGGAAAGGGATTTAACGTAGAGGACAGGCGAAGGGAAGACGTTTGGAAAGGACGTTTCAAACGGAGAGATAAAAGGGAGGAGAAGAGTGAATAGTGTCTTATAACCCTAAAGCCGACTAGTTTAAGGTTGGATGATCGAGTGGATATAACACGCTACGCCAGATCTGATTCCTAAGTGATTTTTCCTCGAGGTAATGAAAAACAGAAGTGGAGATGTAACCTGTGTTGAAGACGAAAAGAAGGGTTTGAAAAGGAGGTTTCGAGCGGAGTGATAGAGGGGGGGGGAGGTATTGTTAGCTTCTTACAAGCTCCAGGATGACGAGCCCGGCCTAGATATACGAGTGGATATATCAATACACGCCACAGCTGATTCAAATGTTCTTTCTCTGAAAGAATTAAAAGTGGAAATTGGGATGATACTTAAAGTAGAAAAGGGACAAGAAGAAGGGGGTTGAGAAGGTAGTTCTAACGCAAGGATAGAAAAGGAGGGGGGGGGTTAAAATAACGTTTCATGACTTTAATCCCGCTGAGCCAGGGGATTGGAGCTGAGGCTGTAACTTAACTTGACTTGAAAATGGAAGGAAGAGCGTTGAGAAGATGGGTCAAGGGGAGTGATAGTGTAGTGGAAAAGGAATGGGTGGCGTCTTGCTGGAATGATATTCAGTGATCTTTTGACAGAGGAAGGAGATTTGGTGAAAGGGATCGATCTTGTAAATCCCAGCAGAAGTGGCCGAAATAGCCTGTCGCCGACATGTGAGTACGCTATCCTATGGCCTATTTCATCAGCGGAGTAAAATTCAGCCAGCCGTTTGTATAATTCTCCGGTGTATATCCATCCGGTGCATACCCCGTCTGTTAACCCAGCTATTCCCAACGCCATGAGTCTATCATCTTAAGGCCAGCCATAACACGCCAACAAACACCCCCCACACTTTCCTCCCTCCAAGCTCCATCCCACGAGCGGTAGCATTCTTCAGACTCTACACCATACCCGTCGCACCACTACCAGGCACACTCGTCGCCGTCCCCCCTACCACCGACGACGTCGAAATTGGCCCCCCGCTAGCACCTCCGCTAAACTTCGCAGGTCCAACTTCACTAATCACGTTCTTGCCACCCATACAGGGTTTAATCTTCGCTTATCCAGCGTCCCACGCATTCAGCGTCGATGCGGGACGCCAAATGAGGGCGTAGTGCGGGAAGTCCCGGTACGCGGCCGGGCGGTATTTTTGGGTGTTTTGGTAATAGAAGAGGGGGCAGGTGGCGCAGGTTGCCGGGGGTGGTGGGAGGAGCATGTTTTGTGGGGGCGAGGTTGGGAGGGATGGGGTGGTGGTGGAAGGGAGGGTGGAGGTGGGGGCCTTGGTGGAGGGGGATGTGTGGTGGTGGTGTGAGGATGAGGAGGGGGTGGAGGGTGCGGAGGATGCGGTGTTGCGGAGGAGGTAGAATTTGCCGTTGCTGTTGATTGGAATGGATTGTTAGTACCTTTAACACGGAACGTGGGGACGGCATGACTTTGGTGCAGTTGGAGCGAGGAAAGGAAGAGTGGATAACTCACCTATCCAGCGCACACGCCTGGGCATACATGTACTCGATTATGTTTCCCACAGTCCACACATGATCCGCTGTAAAACTCCCTCCTTGCCCCGGCTCCAACGTCTCCTTTGCAATGTCTCTCGCCAAATTGCACGCTTTCCCAACGATGGTCACATAATCACCTAGGGACTCCTTGCAGCTGCTTCGACATACTTGCCCGAAATCGTTGGCTGTGGGATTGCAATTCGGGCGCATGTTGGTGACGACGGCGAGCAGGGTACGAGAGTACTGTATGGTGGCATTGTAGGCTGTTTTGCATGCTTGGGAGGTTGTGTCGGCTAGAGAGGAGGAGATGAATTGCCAGTCTTGACTGGAAGTGTCGAGGTTGATGTTGGCGAGGGCTGGGATGGCGAGGAAGAGGGAGAGCCATGGTGTATGTTTCATAACTCGTCTGTTATGGATTCTGTGTCATCATTCTCTAGCCGTCTCGGTCGAGGCTGGCGAGAATAGGCCTGCGGGTGGAGGATCGAAGGCAACGTCTTGAAGGTTGATGGAAAGAGATATAGCGTCCATATTGGTGACATTGTGATGAGAAAACCTCCATTTTCTGACACGCCGCGTAGTTAATCGTGGCTTATGCCTAAGACTGACCATTTCTAGCCATAGCAGAAGATCTTAGGCCTTCGAGGGTTGCGGCATTGGTATTGGTTGAGGCGGAGCGGGACTCTGGGAGGAAGCGAGGGAGATTGGCTGCAACGTTGTTGGAGATCTTGTGTGTGCAAGCAACAATACTGACGCATGATGCGATCGAGAGTATTCATCACTGGGTAGTATTCGTAGTCTTTGATCGAGGACGGGAGGCTGAGATCCAAGTGCGGCGCTGCTCATCTCGCCTCTTCCCCCCCTATTGGAAAAAGGCGCGGAGCCACTTTCTGCACATCTTGATTGTGGGAAAGCGAAGACGCAAGAGAGACGACGCGATACTCGTAGACCAATGGCCACGGGTATGGAGAAGGGGTGATTTTTAGGGCAGTACATATCGAATTGGTTGTCCTATGATACTACTCTCCCCCAGGCTCATCTGAATATAAGACGTTGAGAAGCCCAAGCCGCCTCATACTAATGAAAGAACAACGTCATTAACCCTGCATCCCTCCCCTTCAAACAGCTGTACCACTCGCAGCATTCTCATTCGCCACTTTCTCGTTCGCAGCCTGGATGTGCTCCACATGGTCCCCGGTCACACCAATCGACATGCCCTTGGCCGTCAAGCCCATGTCCTCCGCGAAGGTGGAATGCGGCACCCATTTGGCCGAGTGCCGAGCGTTGGTCTCTTCCAACATGCGGTCAATTTGTTCGAGGGAGAGGCCTTTCATTTCGGGGACGAGGAAGTAGGTGAACGCTACACTGATGCAGCACAGGGAGCCCCAGAGGAAGAAGACTGGGAATGTTAGCGACGATGTTGTTGAGTATATGCATTGTTAGGGGGCTGACCTTTTGCTCCAAGGTTCGCGTCGCCTGCGTTTGTGCCTACAAGGTATGGCGTGATGACACCAATGATCTAGAAGAGAAGGTCATTTCAGCGTGGTCTAGGGGAACGGACAGGGGGACGACGTACGCAGTTCCAGAACCAATTGGACGACGTGGACAACCCGACACCTCTGGCACGGATGGGCAGGGGAAAGATTTCTCCAACGATGACCCAAGCCGCGGGACCCCATGTCATGGCGAACATGGAAATGTTAATGCAGATGAAGGCGATCATGGCAGAGACGGCTGCTTGGTTGTTGTTGGAGGCTTTGCCGGCCGTGACACCGACGATGCCGACGATGAATTGAGAAATCACCATGCCGGTACCACCGAGAATGAGGATCTTTCGTCGTCCGAAACGTTCGATGATCCAGAAGGACATTGGTGTGGAGAGAACGTTGACTAGGGTTGTAATGAGGGAGATCAAAAATGGATTGCTGATCGTGCCGAGCGATTGAAAGAAGACGACGCCGAAGTAGAAGATGAAGTTGATACCGGTGAGCTGTTGCATCATCTGCATGAGAATACCTGGACAGGAAGGGTCAGCTCTCTGGTTTCAGCGATCCAACACGGTCCCAATTGCATCACTTACCAACCGTCGTGCGTCGAGAGTTGCTATTGGCTTTCGTGATTGACCCCTTGAAGCAATTGGTCCATCCACCGATGTAGCTTGTCTGAGGAATCACCTGTATCTCGTATTCGTGGTTTGCGATAATCTCAGCCAATTCATCTTGGATATAGTCTGAATCGATTGGCTGGCCACGGACGGACGCCAGAGCCTTGGCAGCGTCCTCTAGTCTACCTTTCTTGACGAAGTAGCGAGGTGACTCGGGGAGCATGAAAAGACCGGAGCCAAGGATAATAGCCCAAAGGAATTGAAGAGAGATCGGGATACGATAAGAGCCGGTATCGTCGCGATTCTGAGTTCCATACACAACGCAGTTGGCCAGAAGGATTCCAATGGTAATGCAGAATTGGTAGCCGGCAACGAGAGCACCGCGAACCTTCTTTGGGGCAATTTCCTACACAACTTTAGCAAGACCGATCCAAATTGTTTCGGCTAAGACGTTACCTACCGACATATATAGAATGACGATGGCAGAGATAAAGCCCACGCCCGAACCAGCGATCAGCCTACCCGGTACCATGACACCCAGACCAGTGGAAGCGGTCTCAAGGATACATCCGACAGTGAAGACAAGACATCCAGTGATGATAGTCATGCGGCGACCGATGAAATCAGCCACATCTCCAGCGATGATCGCTCCAAAGAAGGTCCCAGCGGAAAGAATTGAAGTGACCAACGATTGGTCTCGTGCGCTGACAACGAAAGCTTTGCTTGCGACTTTATCGTTTGGGTCAGGGTAAGGAAGGCCGGTATACTGTCGAATGAAGTAATGCATTCCCAGCACACCGCCCATCCATCCTGTGTCATAGCCGAAGAAGATACCGCCGAACGCAGCGAAGGCGCAAATGAGGTAGGCTTTGACGGTGACGGGGGCTTCAATGCGCCCTGTATCTGTCGTTCCCGTGATCACGACTGGTCCACCCATGATGACTGCGTTGATTATTGTGCCTTCAGGAGGATGTTATTCAATTGACGAGAGAGTGAAGATCTATTTTTCCACGCCCTGGGGCCGACATTGGCCTTATACATCCATACCCAGATGCATCATGAGACCGCGCCGAAGTCCCGATACGACGGTGACTTGAGACCGCGCAGAAGTCCCGATACGACTGTGACTTTCGGGACCCCGCAGAACGCGAGCGTAGTGCAACGGGGATGGCATCAGAGGTAACCGTATGCAGACGCGTGCCGGATCATGAGGTGCATGATGACGGGAAGAGAAGGTGTATCATGTATTTGTGTTTTTGGACGCCTGGCAGTACAGGTGTATGGATTGCCGAAACAGGAAACACAGGGGTTGCACTGACGTATTTTGCATGTGCTTTCGGAGATTAGAAGTGGTATCGTCGGTATTCAGCTAGTATCTCAGGAACATCTCAGGTATCTCAACCCGCCACGAGTAGCGGTCTTCATCGAGGTGGACCAGCACCGAGCTTTTACGTTTGCCATGCGAGGAGAGAAGCCATTCCCCCCTCCTATTCGTCGAGTGAGGGCTTCTAAGCCTCTGAATTCTGGAAGCTGATCTATGAATTTTCTAGAAACAAGCTTGTGATTTCACAAGAGCGGCTCGTGACTTTGAAGGAATTGAGGAAGGCGCTGCACCAGTGTCGTAAATTGAGATGGATCTTGGGGCGAAAGCAGGCTGGGAATCTGCCTGGAAGCTTGCCTCGGGTCAAGTACAGAAGATTGCAGCTTCTGCCATTGATTACAGCTTAAACAGACATGTTCTGCCATACTTACTGAGTGAATGTGTTGATAGCAGCTTTGACGATGAGAGATGATGGCCACACTCGCCACATTGGATGCGGGGCACAAAGAAGCGTCCAGACCGGGTGCCATCCCCAGATTTCAGGGTTCACAATACAGGGATTTTAATTGGTTGATGGTAGATACGCTAGGAAGAGAGGCCGAGCTTTGTCCAGAGAAGGAATAGTGCCCGTTCGGCCAACTCCGCGTTTGGGCTCAAAGGGTCTCGACTTCATAGCCAGAGAGAGAGAGAGAGAGGGTGAGATCTCGATGAGATAGCCGCAGAGTAATCAAATGTTGACCCTCGTAGCATGATCAAGGGGCCGATTACTACTTCGTACCAAGCAGCAAGAAGGCCTATTACAGATGCAGCTGCTGCGTGGCCATGTAGTCTGACATGGAGCATCTAATCCGGGTTGCATTTGGGCTGGGATGTAAGAATGTTGAGCGGGGGTATAAATTCACCGAAGCTACTCTCGGTTAATTTACACCCCCGCTCAACTTTTAGTATAGGTTTAGTATATGCTGAATGTATAATTCGATTCTTAAAATTTACGATTTTCTAAAAATGAATCTACGATTTTTCTCAATGAATAAGAATATATTAAGTATATATCCCGCATATGTTTAATATATACTTTTGATTGTTAAGAAAAACTCAAAAAAATTATTACTCTCAAAAAATTTCGGAGCACATACTGAGTATATGCTAAAAACTAATTTAATATAGAGATTTATACCCCCGCCGAGGTTCCATCGGATTTAAGGTTTACACCTTCGCCGAACAATTTTACACCCCTCCCCAACTGCAAGCCCCATCTAAACGATCATAGAAGTCCCCAGCTTACAGAACAATTTGGGTGCAACGGTCATTCCAGGGTGGAATTGCCAGTGCATTGAACGCAGGCGAGTCGTAGCAATGTCACCCTATCACTCAACGGTCACACGCGGGCACCCGAGCTGGATGATTGGTAGCACTGGTTTCGTACAATGATGACAATGTCTGCAGTGACTGCATACCGCTGCGCAGTCACGATTCGCCTGTTCTCCAAATAGCAGATCCAAAGGCCCAAGCAGATACATACTCCCAGTAGCCATTCAAGTGACTGATGATTATACATCTTTCTTGCCACTGATGGGGCTGACCTTGTGGCGGAGGGGCAAAGAATCAGGCAAAGTCGCCGGCACAAGATCAAGGTTCGAGTAATCAAATAGGCTCTGAATAATCGAGTGAGCTTCCAGAATGAGCTGCCTTGTAGATTCTCTACATTCAAGCAGGCGAGCCTGGGTTCAGGACTTGCACATTCGAGCTAGAAGCTGCTTGTTCGTGATCGTAGATTGACAAGATTTGTGATGATAGGATGGAGTCTACCCGCGAATGTTTTCGGTATGCGAACAAAGTATTGTCATGCTTCCCTCCCCTCTCTCCTGTCTTCGGAGGCTTCACCATAGTCTGACCATTTCCTATCAATCTTCGTCGGATCCAGAGCCACCTCCATCGGATCTTCTTCTTCTGTCACCCACCCATTCCGTCTCTCGACGACTACTTACCGTATGGCCTATTTCCAATCTTGAATCCATGAATCCTCGCTCCGCACCGCATAGATCTTTGAACTCAGCCCATCGTCACCAGCGTCTGCAGTGGGCGACCTCACGGCGTACGGCCAGATTGCTGTCACCGGTTCGTACCGTTTGATCTGTGCTTTCTGGCCACTCATGATGAGGGAGAGGACGTTGTTCATTGCGCCTGGAGGGTTCGGCGTGTGGATAACAACATTTGCCTGGGTGACGAGGGAGGAAACCGTGACGTTGCCTTTGTAGCCTGGACTGGCGATGAGGGTTCTCAGCCGTCCTTCGAGAAGTTCCGTATCCCATGACGTGACACGACGGAGGATAGCGAATCTGTGTCCCTTGTCAATATCCGTACTTCTTGGGTCTTCGGTTCAGATCGGACGGATCTACCTCTTGCGTGGTGAACGATCCCCACAGGACTTCCTCGCCCAATCTGAAATGCTCCCTGTGACTGTAGGAGTCGTTGACTCTGTAGTTGCCCCACGATAACCCTTTTCACCCTTATCCAACACCTTCAAATAAGTCCATGCCGTCTGTTGTTGGCGCAAGATGAGGGGAAGTATTTTGATTTTCAGATTGAAGTCGCTGTAGTCACGCTTGAATGGTCCACCCACAAGGTGTATGATAGGAATTGCCAGAAAAGCAAGCTATTCGTGCATCACCCTTTTGAGAGCTTCCACATCGGAGTATAAGGTCGGGTGATATGCTACTAGCGTGATAAATTCCTCGGAGAGTTCTGATTCTGGTAGAGCATATTTCGTGAAGTCGACCTGGGGAGTGCTTGGACGGTAGGTCGGTCTTAGGGCTAGGGAGGCATTGGATCTAGGGGAGGAGGGTCCGAATGGCTCTGGGGCTTAGGCTGGTCGTCCTCTTGGGGACGAGGGTGGAGGGTTGAAAGGGTCATCGGCTTTCGCGATGGCTTGATGTCAGCCATGTCGACCGCGGATGAGGATCAGTACAGCAAAGGCGTTCTCGTGTCAATGATGAAGAGAATGATTGCCTTCTGGTGAGGAGCAACGGCATGTGTTTGTAGGTAGGGAATAATTAGGCAACATCCATATGAGCAGGCTTGGTGGCTCAGCCGCAACAGGATTCAACATTCCAGAATCGTCCACCCCAATTGGCGTATGTGCATTGTCCCCAGACCGCCCCATATCGCCAATGACCATCCCAAAGTACTCCGGCCCACATGATGGCCATCTGAGGAGTGAATAATGGATGGGGGAAGGTTAGCGGGTTGAGAATAAGCTTTGATCTTCCGAGTTTGATACTACAGTACTTCTCCCTTCTTGCCCATACGACATTTACCTGTGTTTCCTCGTTCCTTCTCTTTCGATCTTAGATACAAGCCTTCTTGAGAGCACATCACTCTTTGTCTCTAGACAGCAACAGCTGTATCATGGCAGCCAAAACCATCAGCACTATCGGCAACACAATTCGCACCAAACGACCCTTCCTACATCAATCTAGGCGGCTCAAGTAGCCAACCTTTCCCACACCTCGAACGACCTCCAGCTACCCTCTATCGAGCTCTCACGGATCACCGTGTGCCAGCTCTTTGATCGACGTTGTCATCGACTTGCGAATAAAATAAGGCCCCGGAGGATTCGCCAAAGATTTGGGGCTGGGACTGGAATTGGGGAATAAATTATGATAGTAGTGGGGTCCAAGGTGTCGAGTCTGCTTGAGTGTCATTGAGCCCATCTCCTGGTCTGTTAGTGCCGTCTGAATGTCGCTAAAGGAGTGGTAATCAGAAGACAGCGGACAGACCGAGCTGCTTCCTCATGAGGTAGAAAGTCTCGTGAGCTAGGAGGAAAAACAAGTCTGAGCATATACGCCTCTGCATCTCTCAAGCTATCCGTCTTCAAATTCTCTCACATCTCCTAAGCCACTTGAAGAATGCTATGAACATAGCGCCCCTGTCGCTGCCTCGGCCAAGGCGACTGTTCCCCATCGATGCTCGTGAAGCGCAACCGCCAAGTGAAGCTGTGTCCCTTGGGGACTAGAGGGCCAATTGTGTTAAGAGAGCTGGAAAATTGGCCAATTGTCGTTAGTACAGAGTCTAGTCATGCTCGGCGAGTTTTCTACTATTCAGATCCGTTGCCAAGTTCCTATTCTCAAGAGAAGGCCAGAAAGACCCCAATTTTCAGAGGACAGGGCTGTCGTTGCAAGTTGGTGGTGGCCAATGATGAGAAATGAACAGCGCAGACTAGCCGCAACCACGAGGGTTGATCTACGCTTCGGAGACTATAGGTTCATGCAAGCCACGTGGGGCAGACAGATCAGGCGGAAAATGGGTATGCAAATGCGATAACGATGGTAGATGAAGCGAGTCAGACACGAGCTCAAGGCCAATCAGCGAGACTCCTGCAACTTGCACTGAAGGGGATTTGGCGTAGAAGATATAAAACACGAGAACAAGAGGTGCATGAGCGGAAGCGGTGGGTTCACATGTTGCAGCTATGGATCGTGGGTGTGAAGTGGAATTTAAGTCCCTTCGTTGATTAGACTGGAGATGCACCAGGTTGTTATTCCTACAGGTCTCAATAGCACTCTGCAATCTTACAATCCCACGTTGTTTGACATCACAATCGCGACGTTATATTCCCATTACATCGTTTAGTGGAATACTCAGCAGCCAATGCACTGAACTGCTGTTGCATCTATGGACGCAATCTCACGCTTGTTTTCTTGCCTTCTATCAGCGTTCCGAGCTCTGCGAATAGAAAATTACCTCAGCCAACGGAACTTAAGTTGGATGACCATGCAATTTATGCTCCCAACAGAAATATAGCCTGTCTCTTCCTGTGGGGAGATAGCCGAGCCTACCGAGCACTCACACAGGGCAACGAAGATGTCAACGTTTCCAGATATAAATGGCGCGCAGGCCAAAGAAAAGATGAGACAACTGATTGCTTATAGGGTCTTTGAATGCGGGTTCGTTCCCATGAAGAACAACGATGCTAATGCTGAAGGAATCTTCTCAATGAATGTCAGCAGTATGCGGAGGGCGGCCAAGATAGGTCATTTGTGATGCCACAATGACTCCACCGGGGCCACCAGGGCAGAACACAATGTCTGTGCCGACCAACAGGACCGGCGATGCCTACAGCATAGCTCGGCCTCAGTCTTAAAAGAAGCTTACGATACATACATCCACCCATTCTGCAGGTAGACGACATGGGTTTCGAGCAATATGTAGAATAGGTGCCGACAAGCACTACTGGAAGAGAGCTCTTCGAGTCCCAGATTACGCAAGCCGAGACTGGCGCGACTTTGTCAAGTAATTGATACTTCTACCTTGATGGAGGAAGCCTTGCAAGAGATAGCATATCAAAACTGTGAAGTCGGGAACATCAAATCTATCAGGCTTGCGATACTGGAGTCTAGCCATATAATGATGAAGCAAAAGCGGTTGTCTGACCAGTCATGTTTAACATGGCCCGAGATCGATGATTTCTATTCATCCGTACCCGATCTAGTAGCTCAGATGGCCACAGTGAAAACTATTCGTTTCCCAGTACGACGGACAATCACGGAGCCGCTTTTGTTCGGATTCTCGCGTCAAGCTCGTGTTTGGCGTGAGACTAAGGCAGTCATTGAAAATTCGTCCCATTGAAGCTGTGAGCGAGCTCCTGGGCTAGAATGTAAAATAGGAAAGAGAACATTTTTAAGCCGCTGAAAATAATGGCCCTGTTGAAAATGTGAGAGTCCATTAATGGTCAGGCCTGCGTTCGTGGTGAATTGCATGTAGATGTTTCACCTCGAGTAGTTTTGTGCGCCATGGACGTAGTCTTTTCTCTATTGGATGCTGTAAGTTTCTCGCGGAATCCTATCGCATGATAAAATAATGGCAGAGGTTGGGGGGAACCGGACTGTGCACTAGACTAATAGAGGCTTAGTCTACCTTTAGAAGTGGACATATCAATGACTGCTTTTACCAACCGTGGAACAGAGAAACCCACATTGTCTCGTACTGCTCTTTGCTGAGGGAGTGTTCTATCAGTGTTGGACTGATAAAAAGTACAGATTATAAGAATTTTCTCGCTGCATCTGACTGCTAGGTCCAGCCGTGGTAGATAGCCAAGCCAAGTCTTGAAAGGTCAATGACGAGGCTGTTTCCTCCCCAAGATGACCTCAACTTGCCATCCATGCCGTCAGTCCCACACAGCGTGTTTTTGATCTGACCAAGGAAGCCATGCAGTGGCGTAGTAAGTCGAAGACACCAAACCCTGGCGGAGCCAGCAAGGATGGCCGACTTTCTAGCGAGCAAGAGCGAGGCAACCTTGGCCTTTGGGACCTAGCTTTTTCTGAACTGCGAAAAGAGAAGCCAGCTCTGGTAGATCTCTATGAGAAGATACTTGCCTTGAAGCCAGAGAAGGAGTCAGCTGCAACGCTTTCTGGTCAGAATGCCATATCGACGGAAGTTCGGATGTCCGAGCTTGTCTCCAGAAAATTGGAGTCCATGAACGATCGACAATGGCGGCTGAAACTGAGGGGGAAATCCATTAAAATACGGTCCCAGGTGGAACGCATCCTCAAAATCGTTATAGTTGCCAAAGATCTAGGGTCTTCTCTAGCCAGTCTTGATCCTGTGCATGCTGGTTTGCCCTGGGCTGGCATCTGTTTCCTGCTCCCAGTATGCGACAATCCATAGCTGCACTTGTCACACCAAATACTTACCGTGCCGGCTGTAGTTGCTCCTGAACGATAACCAACAACGCAGTGTTACATTTGACGGGCTCGAGTACATTGCAAAACTCATTCGTCGATTCTCTGGAGTTGAGGACCTGTATCTCAGACATGTGGAACACAGGTTGAACGTAGATCTTGAAGCGACACTATTGAAACTGTATCGTCAAATACTCGAATTCGAAGCCAAAGCAGTGTGTTCTTTCGATCGCAATACGGCATTGCAGACTGCACGCAATATCGCCAAAGCTGACGGATGGGAGGAAAGTCTGAGTGGCATCAAAGAGTCCGAGACAGCGTGCAATATACTCACCAGAATAATCGATGCCGAATGTCAGCACAAATGGGACGAGCATTTAGAGATTCTGATCTCCGAGCAAACACAGAAAGTGGATCAACTTCTCTCACTTTCTCTCTCTCATACTCTGGACGATGACGAGGATATACGCCCTTCGGTAAAACGAGCGGCGACAATTGAAGCTCAAAAGGGGGTGCCGAGTGAGGTAGATAAGGCTAGGTGTCAAGCTCTCTTTCGGACCACGGATTACGCCTTTGACAAAGACATGAATCCGACTCGTATTCAGGGGACATGTGAATGGTTTCTTCGTCATCCAATATACACGGCCTGGTTTGAGAAGCCACATGCGACCTGGCTATGGGTCACAGCGAATCCTGGATGTGGCAAGTCAGTGCTTGCAAGACATCTTGTAGATGACTTTAAAGCAGCGCAGGAAGAGGCCGGTGAGGAGAGGGCAATCTATCTCTGCTATTTCTTTTTCAAAGACGATAGCGAGAAGAACAGGAGCGCTACCCACGCGATGTGTGCCCTTCTACATCAACTGTTCTCTCAAAGTCATTCTATGATCGAGCATGCGATGGCTCCGTACTATGCGAATGGCCAAGAATTACCGCGACTCTTCGAAACTCTTTGGGCCATCTTCGTACAGTGTGTGGAGAACTCGCCGAAACTTGTGGTATGCGTACTTGACGCTCTGGACGAATGTGCGGAGGCCTCCAGGTCGATGCTCTTGAAAAACTTTGCCACATATTACTCTTCACATAAGGACGACGCAAAGCTGAAAACAATCATCACAAGCCGTCCAGAGACCCCGATCAGCGATGCGATATGGCAGCACGGTGTCGACCCATTGTCTATCAAACTTTCCGGAGAGTATGAGACCTAGTTGAAAGCAATTGGCAACGAAATAGATCTGTTCATCGCTAACAGAATCCAGCATTTTAGAAGACTAAGGGAGCATCCTAAAGTATATGATGATGCTCATAAGGCCGTCAACCAGAAGCTGATCTCTGTGGAGAACCGTACCTACTCATGGGTCTCTCTAATTTTTCCAGAACTGGAAAGGCATGCAGGCACATCGAAGGGCCGACTCCTTGCTATTGTTCAGAAAATCCCCCTCACAGTGCAGGCAGCATATGAGAAGATACTTAAGCGGAGCCCCAATCCCAGCCACGCAAGAGACCTGCTGCATATTGCGCTAGCTGCTACAAGACCACTCACGCTCAGCGAGATGAATGTGGCGTTAGCAATAGAGCATGCCTCTGACCCAATTCGAGATCTCGAAAAAGACCCTGAGGCATCTTTTCAGATCACTGTCCAAGAACTTTGCGGCCTGTTTGTGATAATCAAGGATTCCCAGATATATCTCATCCATCAGACAGACCGAGAATTTCTCATAAAAATGGATGAGGCTCAGCCAGACTTAGCTGGCGGCTCAAGTGGATGGATATGGAAACACTCTTTTGCTATGGAAGACTCGCATTGCCTACTTACCCGTATTTGCGTCTTTTATCTTGTATACCTCTCCTTCTGCAAAACTTTGGGTCCTTCATTCCACGTTGAGTCAGAACTCAAACTTTATGCCACTAAGTTCTGGTTGATCCATTTTCGGAACGCGTGCCTGTCTAAAGAAAGACTTGAGACAGAAGCAATATTCCCTAGCATTTGGGACACAGTGGGTGTCAAATACACGTGGTTTCAGGTATATCTGCAGGTGTCGGACTGGGGTTTATTGAGTACCAAAGTCAATGTCTTGAGTACTGCGTCAATGCACGGGCATAGTATCATAGCCCAGAAGCTCCTCGGATTTTTCAATGTCATAGACTGCATAGACATAGATGGGTACACGCCACTCTGGTACGCCATACAGAATGGACGGAAAGAAACAGCGCATGTGCTGCTCAACAGCATGCAGGACACCCCCAAAAACAGACTAGCACTTTTCGCTGCACTTCAGGTTGCTGCTGACTCCGGCGACGAGGACATTGTGCGAGCCTTGCTGCGATATCGCGCTGTTGACCCTAGCTATGCAGATCCTCTCGGACGGACCGCGTTGATGTTTGCGACAAGAAAAGGGAAGGGGTCGGTGGTATCTCTTCTCCTTGAATACTTGCCTAACAACCCTAGCTCAGCAGATGCTTTATTGACGTCGCTGCAGCTGGCAGCTCACCGCGGACACAACGACGTCGTTAATCTCCTAATTGCTCATCCGGCGGCTTTGAACATCTCAGATGCATCAATGGTGATTGCACAAGCTACCCACAACGGCAAGACCGACACCGTCAGATGCTTAATCAGCGCAAGACACCGCCTTCAATTACCTGAGATAGCTCTTCAAAAGGCTCTACAGTGTGCCTTGTTCCAGAACGACTGTTCCGTTGCTGAGGTGTTGCTCGATGGTGACATTGATTTGGAAGCTCGTACACCTAGTGGCGAGACGGCGCTACATCTGGCATGTGGTGTTCGCTCTGACGCGTTTCTGATTAAATTGCTCAAAAAGGCTGCTGATGTCAATGCCGTCGCAGATCGGGGCTGGCATAGATCTTTTGATGGTGTAGGGGAGACGACTTTGTATTGCGCGACTACTACAAACGATGTCGACGCTGTAAGAATTTTGCTGCAATTTGGAGCTGATCCGAACGTGAGATGCCGTAACGGAGCGACGGCTTTGTTTCGAGCGGCTGCAGGTGGGCAAAAAGAACTTGTACAGCTGCTCTTGGACTTCGATGCTGACCCTCGAGTAGCCAACAAGCGCGGTGATACTCCAATTTCGATTGCCGATGATGGCATACAGAGTCTATTAGCAGAAGCTTTGACGAGGTCCTCGTTTTCTCTTGCAGAAATGAATCTGCAGGCTCCGGGGCGAGAAGTGAAAGACAACCTAGGCTTGGCAAAAGCCGTTGACACTCCGTGCACCACTAGATCTCGGGACGCAAATGCATACCATCCGCTCCTCAAGGATGCTGTAGGAAGCATTGACATTGACATATTTGTGCAAATCCTCGAAATGGATGATAATGATGACAGAGACCACCACTTTTCACGGTCAATATTGTGCAGACTGCAGGGGCCAGACCCGGATTCCGAATTTGCCCTCGTACATGATTCTCTGTAAGTTCTCTTTCCCGTCAAATTGTGATACAGACGGCTCAATAGCAACTAATACGTTCAAGAATATCTGGAGACTTCCTTCATCTTTATAATGAAGTCGGTGACCACCTTAAAGATATCTACTCAACTACTGGGCTGCACAAGGCCGTCGCAATATGTCAGGAGATCAGTAATTTGACAGCAAGGAAGTACTTTTGGGTTGGACGCACGGAAGATGTAGAATACGTATCCGCTGATGCTGTTCGTTCGCAAAAGATCAAAGGACTTATCACAGACCTTCAGGTTGAACTTGGAAAGGCAGTGAAGATAATGCAAGACTTCTTTTCTGAGTTGCAGACGTATGAATTCGAGGATGAAGTCGTTGGCAATCTTCCGCTTGAAAGGAGCTTTCCAACTGGTGAAATTTCTCCGATCGGGGGAGTCTTCTCTTCTAACATAGATTCTGCGACGGCTGTTCAGCACGATATTGAAAAGGCAAATGACTACCGCTGAGCTTTTCGTGAGCTTTCCAGAGATCTGGCAATACCTCGGCAAAACTTGCCCATTCTGCGTAGCTGTCAACACAAATCTACTCTCAAACAATCACTCACTTCTGGGTCCTGACCTGTCCATTGCAGTGATCCTACACATCTCTCCACAGCTCTGGTTTCAAGACATCTACACTGCCATTCAAGATGGATCAATTCTTCAAGCCAGTGCTTTCAGGAAGGCATGCACTCACGCCCGGACAGACGAGCAGCAATGATCCTCCTCAAAAGCAAGAGCACCCAAAGCGACGAGCTCGTCTCCCAGTAAACTGCGGGCGATGCTACATAATGCAGAAAAAATGCGACAAACAGAGACCATGCAGTGAGTGTGAGCAACATGAACCACAGGGTCACTGCATCTATCCATCCGCGCGGCTTGGTCATCCGGGAAACTGGTATGTCGGATACAAGCCACAATTTAGACGGGAGCATCCTGCGTATGACCTCCTCCAACAGATAGCTCAAGGTCTCACTCCACGATCAATACCCGAAATCCAACCAAGAGCGGGATGGCTGCCGGCAGCTTTGACGAGCAAGGACGCAGTCGAGAAATATATAACCAAGTTCTTTTCAAGCGATGACCCAGCTTTTCCGATAGAGTGTACGTGCTTATGATCCTCATGGTAAGCCCTAATTAACATTTGACCCTTCATAGATATCCTTCACCGAGCGACTTTCATGCAAGAGGTACATGTCCCGATACCCTTTTATACACTCCATTTCTAAACGTTGTGCAGTTCGAGGAGCATTGGCAGCGTCCCACGAATTCTTCTCACATGTGGCGGGGTCTGCTGCACTCGGTGTGCTGCTCAGGTGCACAATCTACAGAGCGAGAGGAAGTCTCTCGCACCTGTATGTCCGAGACTTTCTATCGTCAAGCGGCTATGTGCATTGAGCACATCGACTATACAACTCCAACTGTCCCTGCCATTGAGTTCTTGTCGCTCTTTTACCACGCGACCCTTATGCGGGAGCAAAAAAAAGGCAGCAAAGCCTGGATTCATGCCGGTGAGGTAGTTCGTCTGGCTGTGAAAATGGGCTACAACAAGAATCCCGAGGTCTACTCATACCACACTCCATTTCAAGCAGAAATGGGGACGAGGATTTGGCATTTTGTGGCCTATACCGATCTTCTCTACTCCTTCCAACAGGGTATGCCTGCTGTTGCTCGAAGCTGGGATTACGATACTCGTCTTCCACAGAACTTCAAGGAGCAAGATATGTGCAAAACAATGACAGCCTTGCCACAGCCCCAGCTGCCAAATGTGCCAACCCCTATCTCCTACATGGTCGCTACCTACGACATCTCTCGCGTCTTTCGACTCATTATTGAACAGTCAAGCGCTGTTGCTCCAAGAGACTACAGCACAACCCTCGCACTGGATGACCAACTAGAGAAGGCATGGACTTCGGTCCCTGCACACTTGCAGCGGCTAAACCTCGACTCTGGACCTGACTTGGATGCAATTAAGTGCTATCAGCTGGGGCATCTCTATCACCAGAGCCTATGCATACTGCACCGAGGGTATCTGGTTCAAGGTCTGGCAAATGGTGATTTTGACAAATCGGTCACGCGCTGCTTGGAATCGGCTCTATCCCTTCTTCAGGTCCAGACAGACCTGCAAAACCTTGAATCTACTGGCAAAAAGAAGAGCTTTTGGTATACAATTCCCTTGACACACGACGGCTTTCTTCTGGCTGCTGCTATACTCTGTGTGTTCCTCGCCGCCCCCCACGGGCCTGCGTTGTCGGAAGAAGCCAAAGCCTTCGTGAAAACAGCCTTGGCATCGACTCACACGATCTGGTTCCGTGCACGAAAATTCAGCGTCAGCACCGACAAGGCATGTAGAGTCATTGATCGTTTGGTAAGTGCCTTTGATACCCACCTCCCTTCAAACACAGTCACTGAATGCCATTGCCGCGCAGCTTCCCAACGATATTCTTCGACAATCCTATCGGAACCTTGGTGACGGTAATATGGACACAGACATGGACGCAGACAAGGATTCAGATGAGGTCTACACGGTCTTCAACGATGCCGAAGGCCCGCTCAACTTCATTGAGAATGTGAACTGGGTACGGTGCACTCCGCAAGACTTCTGGGCGTCAATGCTGACTTGTGAACAGGAGAATTGGGATTTCTATGTTCGCACGATCAAACAATAATCCACGCAGACTATGGCCGACAATGACGTTCCGTCTTCGACCTTTCTCGCTGCTCAAGCAGCCAACAATTGGTTTTTCATCCGCATTTCTACACCGGCCGAAACCCGGCCATCACATATCCCACATCGAGCAAATCGAGCATGTCAAACATCCAAAGAAGGAAACTGAGCGTAGCCAAGAACAACGCACAATCTTCGACCCTTCTCGCTGCTCAAGTAGCCAATCGTTCCTTTTCCTATCCGCGTTTCTACGTTGGCTCAGGACTGCCCATCAGGTATCTAGCAGAGGGTGTGTTACGCATGCGAAGCGGGGAAGGGGGGAAGGATACGGACATGACTTCATGTACATTAGTTTTATTATGAGGACTTCATGCACAGGCGGAATGGGAAAGGTTTACACGCGAATTGCATTGATTGATCCGCTCAGGCGAGCGTGAGGGAAGGTGATGTGTGATAGCAGACACGCTGTTCGTGCGGTGCTGTCTATGGCTCTTTCCCCACCCACAAGTATTCGATTACTCTGTCCATCCCACCCACGCACTGTTTGCGGTGCGATATGCCTGCCTGGCCAGTCACTCAGCTTCATCCCCCTGGTTGTACTCTGGAGTGCATCTTCCCTTGACGCAAATTGGTCCAATGTCTCCAAGCCTTGTCATCCTCCACTCTCCGCCCATTTTCCTCCTCGTCAAGCGCGTACGTCTTGTCCCACTGTACACACCCCATCATCAACACTCAAACACCAGCGAGGGCCCCAGTGCATGAAGCCGCGAATGAGAAGGTACAATTCGTGCTAGAAACGCGTGCTCAGTTGTCGAGCTGGGTGGTGTCTTCGCGAGTGAATTATGTGCAAAGCCCGCTCCTGGAACCCTCGTTTCGTAAATCAGAGGGTGGTTGCTATTTGGCTATCATCTTCTTCGGCTTGGGATGTATGTTCAAGGAGTCCAGACCTGGTAGTCCACGTCTGTAGCCCCAACATTGGAAGTCCTCGACCAGCATGGCCGCGGCGTGTTGCAGGAGATCTGTTTAGCGGTGTGGCATGGTGACTTTGGTCAGAAGCACTAGCTCACTTTCGTCTTTCTCCTGAAACATGTTATCAGAGACTTTGTTGATGCTCCTATTCGCCAGGTGCTCATTGACGTAATCCTTAACCGTCTGCCACCTATCTCTCCCCTCTCGGTCGAGCCGCAGGGGTCCATGTCGTAGTAGGAGATAGTCGACTGCTCCCAACCGCTGCTCCAATCCTTCGTACTCCGAGATAGGCTTCCTCGCTTCGACATGCCCCACGCCGCAAATTGGACAGCTATTGCCTCCGGACCCAAGCTCCGACATGCAGCTTATGAGGCACTGCTTCCCCACAATGTGAGTACAGGGTAGCTCGAGAGGGATCTCGCCGAGCGGACCTGTGATGAATGGCTCGTGGCAGACGAAGCAGTTGCGGTTCTCTTTGTTCAGCTCATCCAGGTCGATGCTGATGAGCTTGTTGATGAAAGCGATGCCTGGTGGTTCTGGGACTGAGTGGTCTAGCTCCGTGGCATCCGGGTCGTGATTGCCGATGTACTCCTGGGCATCCCGCCATTTGAGATTCTGAGGGTCAGAGTCAGCGGATCGAAACCAAGGGAATCGAGCGTGGAAGTCGGTCATGATTTCTTCGTGGTAGATGTTGGTGAACCATTGCTCGAGGGTGAGTACCTCAAGATCAGCGCCGGTCATGTCCTCTTCTTTTCCTTCTCCTGCTGCTTTGTCTTGCTCTTGCATAGGAACGAGAATCTCTTCGAAATTGGCTCGAGTCTTGATCTCAGGATCCGTTGCCATCGTCGGATTATGAGCATAACACCAAGCATGGTATTCGTCGACGTCGATGGGGTCCTCGCTGGTGCCCCCAGCTAGCACGAGCAAGTGCTCGTAGTCAACCGGTGGGCCTGCGCTCTCTTCATTGGTCATCCAGATAGCCCATGCTTCATCATTGGTCACAGGTGCTGGTTGACTATGAGAAGCTTGTTCGAATTTTCCTGGGCGTTCGTCCGCAGTAGTTGCAGTCTTGGTCTGTGCAAGCTGCTGGGCCACTTGTTGCGTGCCAAGGCTGGGATCACTGGAGCCCCCACTCTCAAACGGTAGATAATAGTAATCGTCAGCCATGGCTCCTTGCTTCTAGAGTGTGCTTTAGTGACAGAAGAGCGGTTTAATTTGTGTTCGTAATTGTTGGAAAGGGTGGTTGGAATAAAAGGGTTATTGGGGATGCAGAGGGGTCAATGATGTGTAAGAAGATACGAAGTATGGAGCTCAAGAAGGGTTCTTAATTCGAATCTGTCACTTCAGAGAGTGTTGAACCTCCCGAGTAAGCAAAGAGGTTGAAATCTCAACAATGCAACTGTTTGCGCCAAGATGATTGCAGAGAGCTTCTGCAACATCGACAATTATACTTATTTGCGCTGTAGTCACCTACGCAACGCCCGATCAAGCAAAAGTAGTGGCCTTCCTATGTGAAAAGCTTCGATTGGTGGCATCGCCGATAATAGAAACAAGCCACAGCTGAGAATTTGTCGCATCTGTTCTGGAGATTCAATAGATTGAACAACACTTACGGATCGAACAATAGCCAGAGCATATGAAGTATCTTGACGGCAGAGAGCGAAAGATTGGTCCATTTTTGAGATGTGTCGAAGTTGACTCGAAGTCATTAAAATTTGTGTATAACCCAAGTAAGGCAGTTATTCGAGCTTCACCATACGTTCCACATGCTGGGTGTGGGTATGCCGTTTTCCCTTCTTCACCGAACCAATGATGCCTGCCTCAAAAGTCAATGCTGTGTCTAGCTGTGATGCTCTAGTAAATCGGCCGCAGCCGATTCCCGATGTATCTCGAGAGAATGCTGTTGTCGTTATCTTCCAAGGGGCTCAACGCAGAAAGTCCAGGTATTGTTGTGATTATCTCCCTGCCAGGACAATACTCTTCACGAATAGCGATCCCTTAGATCCGGAGAAGATTTTAGGAATGTTGATTGCAGGTTTGACGCTGGGATTTTCCTTACAACCCTATTATGTTCTGAGACAAAAAAGATGCCCTGCCACTTGTGACCATCATGTACAATACAAGTCGCAATTGTGCTGCAAGTTGAAAGGTAGAACTGGTTTTCAGCATTTTTTTGATATGGAGCTTCCCAAGAAGATGCCTCGGTGAATTGAGAGGCACGAGAGATGAAGGAAAGTGGCAGGCACGTGCCCAGCTCTTGATGTCACGACACGTCACTAATCGTATGCAGGTTAGTGTACTTTCCTTCTTGGCCCGCTGCATCTTTCCATTGTTTCTGCTCCTCGTCCTCAGCTTTCTTCCTCCTATGCGCCCCATTGCCGTCATGCGTCCTCTAGAGGTGACTCAAGAACTGCTCCATGTGGTGACAAAACCCTCGATATCTACACAACAACATCGTCCTCCGCCTTGCGCGCCTCTGTTACTTACCATCGACAAACCCGAGCCCCCTCTGAAGTCGTTGCAAGTAGTACCATGAGGCATCACAGCTTTGTCTTCCCAAAGAGAATCGCGTTATTCTCGCCGTCAAAGCCAAAGGGTTCTCAACACAATGCCCAAACTGAACCAGAGCAGAGCCAAAAAGACCAGTGGCTTTCAGCTCCAAGGACTCGATGCCAAAGCCTCTCGCCATGGGGTTAACGAGCTAGAAAAATGTTGAAGACGTCAAAGCATGAGAGCTCTGGGCCTGCGCTTGCAAGATAGGGACATTGAAGAAAGAGCTCTCTATATTGAAGGACTGCGCTTGTCCAATGGCAGAACAGCTGGCAGAAAAGATCCAGAGTCGAGGGTTGAACGCAAAGATCCATTGAAAATGATTTCACCTTGCTCGCCAACGGATTCTTTGATTCAAGCCAAAGTTGGTTCTGCACGATATCACAGGCCGCTCGTTGGATCTGGAGGACAGGAAGGCTAAAGTGCAGCGATAAAGACACGAGCCAAGACTCCAGATTGAATTTGACATGGCACGGGCCAGGCCGGCAGCATCTGGGTGATGCCTTGGTGACTCCATGTGGCAAACGCGGCGGTGCATAGCTTTCAGGGCATTTCGGAAAATGAATTTTCACGCAACTTGAAAATGGCATAGACGATATTGAAGCGACTGCTTTAGGCTATGAAGCAGTCAACTTTCAGCAATGGGCGGAGACTGTCCCGTGTCCACAATCTTACCGATCATTGATAGCCCTATCTACTCGCAGTGAACGACTGAGCGGACATGTACGATAAACGCTTTTCTCGCCAATAGAATTGCACTCTGCCGCCCTTCCGAATCCACGATGTCAGGACTGTTTGCAAATTTCACGTTGACGACTCTAGGGTTCGGGAATCCTCGTCCTCGAATGCAATAGCAATCATAGCCATACGGCTCTTTCTCCTCAATCAACTACACTGGTTTAGATATATCGGATGTGTCTTTAGTAGACATTCAACTTACTGAGAAGGTTCGATAAATCACCGTCGATGGCTTTGGCTCGACAAGTTCGGCCACTTTAGTGAATTGCATCATGCTGTTCACCACATTTGTCACAATTATAGGCTAACCCATGGCATAAGTGGAAAGATGATTCTCCCGAAATACTAGTCCTACTTCACGGCTACTGAAAGCCGTGGAATGCGACTCGTTCCACTCTTGCTGCCACGCTCAACATCAAAAAACCTAGGCAGGAAACTCTTCTGATTATCCGGCATGGCTCTTATTCCAAGCTTCCCTTGGTCTGCTACTTCATCAGGCTTTTCCGGCTCCTCCACCCGCATAGTGGCATTGTCCCTGATATACGCGATTCCAAGGCCCGCTCTTGGTTCAAATTCCTCATGGGTCAGCCACTCCACAAGAGCCTGGTCGGGCTGGGAAACGAGGGCGTACTGCCCCTCTGCAATCATGTCCTCCACTCTCCATGTGCACCGCTCGATGATGTTGTCTAAGACATCACCAATTCCGGCTAGGTTTTGGGCCAGGGTGCGCTCAAATTCCATTGATTCGGGTCTGTGGGGTTGGAGGCACAGCTTGTTCAGCGAGATTGATCCAAGGGATTCGTCTCTTGAGACAGTGGAGGCTACTGCATCGTGCGCGCTGGAGAAGATCGCTCCCTCAATACAGCCTTTTCCATGATTAGTACTGCTCACGCTATCAGCTGGCTCACCGCTTTCCCAGAATCCCGCCGCTTCCATGCATTCGAGTAACTCACCATCAGTCCCTGAAGAGTCCGAGGAAATCCACGCATCCACGGAGGGGCCTCCTTCTAGTATCTGCTCGTCACATTTTGCGCTGCCTGAGCTCGGTCTGGGTCCTGCGTCACCAAGAGCGGCATCTTCCCCCGTGTCATTGAGTGCAGGGTTCCCCAGCCGAAACTGATCCCAGCGTGAAAGCCGAGGGTTCACCTCCGGCGAGTCATCATCTGGGCAGTCCTCGCGTTCAATGTCTGTATCTGCATCGTTACGCCCTGCTGAATTTTCTCTTTCGTGTTCTGAAGCGTAACGGGAGGGAAGCTCTCTATCGAAATTGGCAGAGGCGAAAGGGCCGCCTCGTGGTTTCGCAACTCCCTCGTGCTTTTCTAATTTTGTCTCTTGGCCACGGAAAAAAACGCTCTGTCTAATATCTTGCGGTGCTGATGCTGAGTGCTTCTCAATGTCTTTGACTCTCGCCAAGGCCAGATGCTTGAATGCCAACATGATCTGTAGTGAGAAATTGGTACTGATGTAGCCAGAAACATAAACACGCTAAGTTATTCGGAGCTGCGCACGTCTTCTCTCACTCTTTTCGATGATCGTGCAGGAGTTTAGAAAAAGATAGTGTGCGTAATTTGTGAGTTTGATGACTTGGTAAAAGTCGCACACAAATTGAATATACAATAGTTTTCGGCTTTGGGCGTGGTTGGGAATCAATAATGCAAGGGAGCGACAAAGCCCACTCTCGAATCCACATTAACAATCTTTGGCTTTCACAGAAAGAGACCCACATAGAAAGACTAAAACTGACAACAAAGAAATGGAGCCATCAACAACACTTTTGAGGTAAGAAGAATGGAGTGTCAAACTTCATGTCTGCAATCATTGGAACCTCTTCTTGTATTGATAAGCTGAAAGTGAAAAAGGACTCTGTCTGAATGATATTGAAGAATCAGATTACAGTACAAGTGGGAAAATGGCCCTCAACACTCTCTTCAAATTGTTTGGATAAACCTTCTTTTCGTATCTGATTGCTACAGATATCAGACAGAACTCGAAACATGTGCCATTATGTTCATAGCGCTGAAAAGAGGTACTGCGCCATGGCCCTCGAGGAAGAAATGTAACACGAGATTGGGACAGCGCGTCGGGTTCATTGAAGCCAAAAAGAGCACGCGAGCACGCTACTAGATCCTTGGGAGGCTGTGGCGCCGAGAGAAGACGATTATTCGTGGGAAAGTCAAGTCGCATATATGCGGATAGAGCAAGGACGTTCCTTTTGAGCATTGTTTTCCTTTGCGCAACCTCTTATTGAACACAGCTGACCATGCTTTCCAGCACCTTGGCAAGGCAATTTGCAGATTCCAATCAAAATTACCTACACAAGCACCATGTGCCATCCTATATTCCCAGTGATACTCGCCGCGTATCTTCTGCTCAAGCTCCCTGCTGCAATCTCACTCTCACTCACATCTGGCCTCGACAACAAAACCATGGCTCCAAACTTACCCACAATCATCAGGACAGCCAAGTGTATCGAAACCTCAGAATACATCCGGTTCGGGGCCAACACTCCAGACTGCGTCAATGCTCTGCTCCAACTGCCGCAAAAAACCGAGCCCAACCTCTTTGTGCTGGGCTCCAATCCCTTCGACCCGTACCAGCTCCCCAAGATTGTGAAAGCTGGGCAATGTACAGTGGAAGTGAATTTACGCCCAGGGATACGCCTAGACCAAAGCTCGTGGATTTATATCAATTTGGATGCGAGAAGTTTGGCGTCTGGATGTGCGAGGCCGCTGGGTTATCTTCAGGTGCTCTTGACAGGGGGGACGATTGCGACGGGCGGGGCGGGGAATATTGTGGTTATCTTGTCTAAGCATTGAACTTGAGGGCTGAGATCCTGGGACTGAGAGATGGACTGGGGAGCTTGTTCGAGGCTCACAAGCCTATGTCAGCAGGCAAAGATGCAAAGGAATTATCAAGAGAAAAGAAGATTTACCAAACACCCTCAGTATCTAAACACATGGCCTCTCGAACAAATCAAAGGATATGCAATCCTTTGCACTGAAACCAAGCTCTGATTCTTCCCATTCCATTTCCGGGTATGCGATACAAGAAATCCATTTGAGCCTTGGCGTGTACAATACTGAACCATCTCCAAGGAAAGAGGAGTACCCAAGCAAAGGGGTTCTCAATACGGAGGTACACCTAGTCCAAGTGAACAACCACCATCAAGGGTCCAAACCTTTTTGCATGCTCACAGTCCAAACCCCCAAATTTTGTGGTGGGGAAGAAGGTGATAAAAAGCCCTGCAAGGAGTATCGAAAGACTGCTAATCCAAGGGTAATGCGTGCACAGCCCTCTGTCCAGCTCACCTCTTTTCGGAGACTGTATTGGCGGCTCATGATTCGCATTAATCGCTCTGAATCACTAAGGGTCATTCGGATCCTGAAAAATTCTTTCGCAGTGCTGCGGGATACCCATCTTGTGCCAAAAAGGGCTACTGACACTTTTTGGTTCATCAGGGGCCGGATATGAGAGAGGACAACTTTGATTGTTTAATTCAAACAATGCGAGTTCTAGTTCTATCCATACCAATGCTGAAACGCGCAAAGGTAAGGCCTAGAGTTTTCTGCACCGGATATACAGCACACAAAACACCACAATCAAAACATAGCCTAGCGCATTTCTCTCCCTCCTCCGAACTGCCGCTCGGACAGCTTGGCTCTCCGCCAACGTCCTCTCCGAAGCAGCCAGCATCGCTGACGCACTCCTCTCCAGCTCGCGACTCTGCGCAAGCGCTCTCGAGGTCGCGGATCTCCGCGCTCTCGTATCAGCGTCCAGCTCTTGGCTTTCTCGCAGCGTCTCCCTGGCGTCAGCCACCATTCGCTCGTCGGAATCGTATCGACCGGCGAGGAACAGTATGTCGCGGCACATGGGACTGTGGCAAAATTCGAAGTCAGCGTTTATTTATAGTATGAGAGAGGGGGGAGTACAACATGTGTCTAAAAGGGAGAAAAGATTCAGAAATGTACTTACCAGCGTGGATATTTTGATCTTGTGATCCAGACCTGGAGGCAGCGTTCGCCGAAGACATGTCCGCACGGAAGTCTTAACGGCGCGTGCCTTCCTCCGCTGGAGTAGGTGTCTAGACAAATTAAGCATTTGTCTGACTTGGGTATGGCTCCGAGGCGTACTCGGGGAAGTGCCGCGATGAAGCGAGCCTCGAGGGCAGAGTCTCTTGTGCGGTTGCTCGAAAAGTAGGTCATCTTGTTCGAGATCGATTGCTGTTTGGTTGTCGTTGGAGTTGATGTATGGAGGATGGGAAGATTGCTGTTCGAACGGTGCTGGAGCTGATTTATAGGGGACAGAGCGAGAACATAGCCAACTCTCGAAGTAAATAGCCCCAAAAGTCATCTATGACACCTTTTGGGGGTGTTGGACTCTTGAATCAAAGACTCGGTTTCCTTGTGACGGCGTGACAATGACACAGCAGAGTACACCAAAGGACAGTGGTGCACATTGAACAATGACACCCCTATATGTGTCAAGTCGCAAATCCACGACAAATCTTGAACAAAAGCCCCAGGAGATACCATCGAGCAAAGCCAGAGACTACACACAGTTCCGTTGTGTAAGCAGAGTATGCTCTAACAAGGACGTCCTTGACTCGATATAAGGCAGCCTCCAAAGCATTGAGATGTTACTAGAGACTTCTGCAGTAAGCTCGACAACACCTCTTCGATTGTTGATGTCGTATATCAATGAACAATTCTGCGCCACTCTGCAACAAACGAAACAACACACCCGTGTCTGTCGAAGAAAATGCTCTTTTGTCTTCAGCCACCGCGTCGGAGAACCGAGATACCATACCACTGAGTGAGCCGTGACAATACTCATTCATGGCAGCAGAGCGGCGATAGGCACTGACATTATGGGAAAAGCCACCTTTATATTTAGGAATAAGCTCATTGAGACACGTGCAATCAAATCGCGGTTTTTCTTGCTGCGGGAAGAGATATCTACCACCTTTCCACGACACACCTAAGTCAAACAACACCATTTCCCAGCTAGCCCTTACCGTTCATGGAGATAGCTGTATCGCTGCTGAGCTTTCGCCAATTTCATCCTACGTCCGACTCGGGCTGCACTCTATAAAGTTCCGGGTTCAAGTTCTTCATGACTATTTCGAGTTCTCTGCCCGAGGCGTTATATATCACCCTCACGCTATTTCCATTTATAGGGTCAACGACGACCTCATAATTGCGGCTCCTCATCATCTGGACGGATGGGTCTCGTAACATCCTCGGATGTTCGAACGTATGATGTGTTTCGTCTCCGACATATACTCAGAACGCGTTTTGTAGAGGGGTGAACAGCACTTTTCGGCACATCGGAGAGGTGTGCTTATTGCCATTCTCGTCTGCGGATGCATCGGAGAGCCAGGTCACGAGGCATTCGCTGCCGAAAATGTGCCTGCAGGGAAGCTTCTTCGGTTTCTCCCGCTTTGGGTCTGAAGAGTACACTTCGCTGCTGATGTGGCACCCTTTGCCGTCGTCGGATAGGTCCTTCAGATTGTTGATTTGCGGCAAGAGTTCGACATACAGTGATGCTGACATGCATGTGACTGGTGCGATTGATGCCATCTCGAATGTACAGCGTTGCAGTATGTATAGTATTTGAGTATTACGAACGGAGAAGGCGTCGATTGAACGTGCTGGGTGATTTTGCGAGGGAGAAGATGAAATAAAGGGAGGGTGCTTGCTGGAAGTCAAAAAAGTGCACCAGCTCGACACTCGAGATCTGATAATGTTACAAAGCAGTGTATTGCAAGGCAACAAAAGTTGCCTGACAAAGACAGTGCTAACAATGCTATTTATCTCGTTGGCAATAAGACTTTTGTGTTTGTCGTTCGAGAATAGAGAAAAGAATAGGGCAGGAGGCGTTATAAGCTTGCTGTTGGATTCTTCCCGAAGACCGCACGGGAATTCTCACGACGGCCAAATATCACCAGGTGGGTTGGTCCTGAACAGCCTAATGCAGACTCCCAAAATAATACAACACATAGGGAGCCGCCATCTTCAGGCGGGTCTTCACGGACCACTGTCGGGAGATTGCGAAGAAATTCCGTTGCCGTTTTGGAAAAAGGCGTCACACTGTTGCTATCTAGCACATTGGCGTTTCACTTCTTTCAGAACGTATATGGTCCAAGAGGTGTAGCAAGACAGAGCGTTGTTTTGGCGCGTTGAGGTTTCATGTAGTCGGTGTTTTGCGCAGAACATATAATTTGTCCAGGTGTGGGCCTGTTGCTCCAATAAGTGTGGAGGAAGCTGTAAATTAGAGAGCCGTCTACTGGCCCCAAGCAGCGCCACCGAGAGCAGCAAAACTCCGCTTTAGACACAAGCGAAGACTAACAATGCCATTGTCGGAGTTGCGACTCAATGTTACGTCTTTGTTGCACAGAAACAAACTCGTGAACCAGGTCGGAGCCATAATCCAGATCATTGTTGACAGATCCGTGCACGGTCCAGGGCCAGAGTGCTGAAAAGATCTTTCGTCTCCAAGTCAATATCCTCTCCACCATCTCCCACCCACGAAATTGCATCTCATTTCTCTGCCGACAAAGTCCACAGCATTATCATCGGGGTATTTATTCACCCAAATAAGGCACTCGGAGATAGCATGAGGGAATCCCAAATCGACGTCTGGCTCGAAGAGGTCAATAGCCCCGTATCTCCGCTGACGGAGACTTTCGAAGATGTGCCCTTGACGCCTATAGATCGGAGAAGCAGTTTACCTCACTCACTGCGGGCTGGAGTGCCAGCATCACCGGCAGCGTTGGCCGAACAGACAAAATCTGAGGTCATCTGGGATGTTGAACAGGCATCCTTCGTCTCCCACGACATAGCTGACGCAATCCAGAGCGAATCTTTGACAATCTTCGAGCAACCCGCAGATCGAAATTCTTTAGACCCTTTTCGCTTCTACCAAGCACCAAAACCGAGACCAGAGTACGCCAGCCCAGGACCAAACCTAGTTTTGTTCGATGCAGATCGAGAGGATGGGCAGCACAGAGATTTCCCGGAGGCCCATAGCGGCGAGGACTCACCAACACCCCGATATCCAATGCTGTCCCAGAACGCAGGGTCCGCACTCCTAAACGGCACTCCCTTTGACGGGGCTTCAGGCACATCAACACGAAGTTCCCTTCGGGTTCCTGAGCGCGAGGCCGCCACGATGAGAATCTGCGAGTCACCCCATCGCAGTGTGACCATGAATCAGGGCTTTCATCTCACGGCTCTTCTGGTCTCGAACCACAAGTCATTGACCCCACTCCTTTCGTCCCCCAGAAAATACTCACCGGCCGGGAATGGTCAGCAGAACCAAGTCCCTATCCGCCCGGCCCCCCCAAAAGCCCAGCCTTCAACATCCCCATCCCCGTATTCCCCTACGCACACAATACAACTCGTTGCACTGCCCGCGCCTGCCCAATCACCAGCGCCCACGAACGAGGCCCATATCTCCACAAAGGAAAACTCCGCCACCGAGAAGGACAGATTTTTGGGAGTTCCAACCCTTTGCCCGCTGTATGGGCCGCGTATGATCGGATTGGAGCTGGAAAGGCACGAGACCGCGATGTGCAGATGGTGACCAATTTTGCAAAATTCCATTTTGGGTACCAGTCTGAGGATGATGTGGAGCCGCTCAGCGATTCCGTCAAGAGTCTTAGTGGGTCGGTCAAGCCGATACAGCGGGTAGGTGGTTTCAAGGCGATCGCTAAGCGCTTGGTGCCGTGGGGGAGATGAGAGGTGTTGAGCGTGCGGAGACTGCTGGCGGTCTGGCGGTCCAGGGGTCTAGTGTCGGTTAGTTTCCTTTTTGTTGTGGGGTGCTAGACATGGCTGTGTTGGTAGTGAATGACAGCAATATCCCAGATAGACATGCTCGCAGTAATGCACAGAATGCTTGAAGGTGATAGGACATAAGATCCTGCTTTATGAAGGGAAAGTCGGCTTATTCACCCTTATTATAACCAAATATGGTATGCGTAGGAGTGAAGGAATCCTTTTTCAACACACAGTAGCACCATTTAGGTAGCCGGCCATTCCTTCACTGCCTTGTTATTGCGTTTTCAGCTGCTTCATGCCAGAAGGCTTTATGCGGCACCAATGGCCACTCACAAAGCTCCGTTGTCTGTCTGGCTGCTAGCAACAGGACCATGCAGTGTGTGAAGTGTGAAGCCATATTTGTCTTTAGATATATGCAATTCGAATGCACCTCCCTCATAACTCTTTGTCCACGTTCTTGCCGTCATAAGTAGGTAGGAATGACTGCCGAGATCAAGCCCACCCAACACCACCTGTGATTGAATCCGGCATTGAGGAAAGCAAACATTCAAGGGAAGTTCTTTCAAAAGTAAGCTGTCAAATTCTCCACCGTGTCCATGATGCATCTGTCATCGGCAAACGAAGGAGAGCGATTGTCTTTTGAGATATCCTCTAGGCCGCGTGGCCTCCTACCAACAAGAGGCAGGAGCCGAAGATCAGCCGACGACCCCACCAAAAGATCTAGATCTTAACAGCATTTCAGGCAGGGCCAGAAACAATCCACGTCCTCCACCAAACATCCTCCCAAAACCACACAACCAACCCCCTACATTCCAACCCATCAACCAAAATGTGCAAAAAAGGCACCTGCGCAACCTGCCGTCAGCCCTCTCCTCTCCCCGTCCCCAAATTAATCCCCCCAACCTCCCTCCCCACGCTCCTCTCCCCACCAACCCCCTACTAACCCCCTCCCCCACAGAAAGATCCTCCTGGTGGGGCTGCGGGCAACACGTGCCCAGCGTGATGAACCCGATCGCCAAGGACGAATGGTGCACGTGCGCGCCGCAGGTCGAGAAGGAGGGGGCCATGTACCCGCCTATGGCGGCGAAGGCAGATTGACTTCCGGGCTGGCTGTGTAGGATTTTGGTGAAGTAGGGGGAGGAGGGGGTGCACAGGCCAGCTTATTAGGATGGGAGGTGGTGGGATGGGGTGAAGGGTGGGGAATGGGGGATGATTGGGGAAGGGGAGGGGCTATGGAGTCAGTGGATGAATCTCTACTCAAGACCTTGACACATTGTTCCCTCTGCAATCATTCTATTCTCCACTCGTTCTATTCTTCAATCAATCTATTCTCCAGTCATTCTATTCTCCAATCATTCTATCCTCTTCCATCTAAACACTCCCCACACCAGGCTCCCGCATCAAAAACTTCTGCCTCGCTATCCCTTCCCCGCCATACGGCGTCAGATCAATAACCATTTCATCCACCGGAACCCAGCCGTATTTGAGATACAACGGCAACCCCTTGGAAGAGGCTTCGACGTACGCTTTCGCGCCGGCTCTGTCTGCGGCTTCGAGCCCGGGGGCGATGAGTTTGGTGCCGAGGCCTTGGCGTTGGTGGGAGGGGTCTACGGCTAGGATGTGTAGGACTGGGACGGGGTTAGGGTTTTGATATTGGGAAAGGGGGGGGGAAAGGAAATGG
>JAABUQ010001418.1_pt1 | contig 51523 bp, 53 predicted proteins | sample 5560001 | NCBI WGS metagenome assembly JAABUQ01 (sample SAMN10711888, study PRJNA513371) | rock metagenome | isolation source: Antarctica rocks | place: Antarctica: Victoria Land, Finger Mt nord | collected 2015-12-18
TCAAGTTGATTAATTTAATTAATTTGTTTATAATATTATATAGTAATGCATTTAAATAATGCATTTGTACGTTATTTGTGCGTTATTATTTTTAAACTATTTTTAGTAATTCAAATAATGCGATTTTTTTTAAAAATAGAAAATCTTGGCATTTTGACGTCATTTTCGATTGCTTGGCAAGTCGATCGAGTCGAGTCAAGAAATCGTTGATCCAAGTCGATTTCGAGTTGGATCACAATGTTGGTATCAAGTATTTAGGCTAGGTCAAAAAGTTGATATCGAGTATTTGGGTTAGATTAGAAAGTTGGTACCAATTCCTGGCCCAACGATTAGTCTAATCAATATTAATTTTTTTAATAACAATAGTTGCTATTGTTACAACATCTATAAGTTGATTTATTATCTAATTAACTTGTAAAATTAATATTAAGAATATATTATCTTATTCTACTTAATTAAATATATAAGTTCTAATTTTATATTAAATATATCAATACTAGTTAAGCAAAATATATTGATTAATTTAAAGATAAAAAGCTAACAATTCAAGATTGTAAAAAACAAATTAAAAATAATTTATTCTAAGTAATTTATTTTAGATCTTGTCAAATATAGCACAATTTATGCTATTGTTTGCGCTAGCGTTACAAAGATGTCAAGCAAAAAAATTAACAAATTTCGAGATTTCTAAGAAGTTAAGAGATCTAGAAGATGTTTATAATAATAAATTGATCAAAATTCTATTAGAATTAAGAAGAGAAAACTATAATATTAAGCTTTAAAACAATAAAGAGCTATCTTTTATATCGCTTTATAATTTTTTATAGAACAAACTAGTATTACTTTGACAATATCTCGATAATGCGTTAGCTAAAGATTAAATTAAGCATTTAGTTTTCTTTGTAAACGTCTTTATTTTATTTGTATCAAAATCGAATAATAAGTTACGTCTATGCGTCGATTATAAAGATTTAAATGCAATTACTATTAAGAATTGTTATTTATTGTTTTTAATTACGAAAACGCTAGATTTTCTATGCAAAACAAAGCGCTTTATTGTCTTAAATTTGAAGAACGTCTATTATTGCATTCGCATTAAACGCAATAATAAGTAAAAGACAATATTTCGCATGCATTATAGATATTTTAAGTATTAAGTTATGCTATTTAAACTAGCAAACGCATTTGTAACTTTCTAGATTTATATTAATAAAACGTTGCAAGAGCTAATTAATATAACTTGCGTAATTTATATAGATAATATGTTAATATATAGCAATAATTTGACAAAGCATTAATGTTATATTAGATAGATACTAGAACGTCTTCGTAAATATTTGTTGTACGTTAATCTAAAAAAGTATAAGTTCAATATTATAAAGATTAAATTTCTAAGCTTTATTGTATTTTTAAAAGATATATAAATAAATTTAAAAATAATTAAAATAATTAAGAAGTAATTTAAATTAAAAATTTATTGTAAGCTTTAAATATTTCTAAGCTTTATAAATTTTTATAGATATTTTATATATTGTTATTCGAAAAGAGTTGCTCTTCTTACTAATCTATTAAAAGAAAATAAGAATAGCAAGAAATTTGACTTTTTTGTTTAATTAAATAAAGTAGAGCAAGCATTTTATTAACTTTGCAATATTTTTATATTGACTCTACTACTTTGTTACTACAATTCGAGCAAGAAAATTAGAGTAAAAATTAATGCGTTTAACTTTGCAATCGCAAGCATTCTAAGTTAATAAAACAACAATAGAAATTAACGCTTAATAGTATTTTAATTGCAAAAGATAATTTCGATAAAGCAAAATTATAAGACGCATAATTAAAAATTGCTAGCTATTATAATTGCTTTTAAGCAATAGAGATATTATTTAAAGAACAATATTTATTCTATCGAAATATAATTAGATTACAATAATTTTAAGAGATTTACAAATTAAAAGAAACTAAACTTAAAACAAACTTATTAAGCGCTTAAATTAGTTATTTATAATTTTGAAATCTTCTATTGCTTAAATAAAAAAAATCGACAAATAAATTATTAAAACGTCTTAATTATAAAGAGATCTTGTTATTAAATATAAGATTATTGTTAATGTTACAAAACAAATTAATATTATTATTTAACAAAAATTTATTAACGCAAAGTAGACAAGAGATATTAATTAATTTAACTTTTATATTTTAAAATAAATTAGCGTTGTTATTTAACAAAAAGTTGTTAATACAAAGCAAACAAAAGATATTAAATAATTTGATTTTTGTATTACAACTAATAGAAATATCTACTAGTAATATAGAGATCTTGCGACTATAAAATAGAAAGAAAATTCTTAATAAACTAGCATCTCTATTTTAATTAACTAATATATAAGTTGTTATTTTAAGAAAAGTAATTAGAAATATATTAAAGAAGTTGTATAAAAAAATCCAAAAATCCAAAAATTCTTAATTAAGAATCTTTAAATTAAAGATATTTAAATCGAGAAGATTTGTATTAAGATTAAAAAATTGTTTTATTATTAATAAAAGATATAGACTTTAAATTAAAAGAGTCTTGTTAAATATAATAAATTGCTTTATATCTTAAGAAATACAATTATTAAGAAAAAGTTAATTTGCAAGAATTATAACAACTCTTTAATAAATCACTTTAAAATTAAGAAAATCTTAAATCTATTTTAAAGAAAGTATTTCTAACTCGTTTATGCAAAGTAAATAAAAGCGTATATTAAAATATATAACATTTATTAATGCATTAAAGTGTTACGAGCTTATTAAAGCTATACTAGTGATTTAGATTCTACGCCTCGAGAGCGAATCTACTATTATGCTTAACATGTTCAAGAAGCGAACATCTTAAGTATAATGTTTAACATATTTGATAAGCGAACATTGCGAACAATTATGCTCGTTATGTTCGACAAACGAACAAGACAAGCAATTAATATTTTCTTTGTATATAGAAATTGAAATACGACTCTCTTATAAATTGTGTTCAATTTATCTTAAGTTTTGACTTATTGTTATAATTACTTAGTTGCAAATTCTTGTTATCAAATGATTGCTTACATTGCTTGAAGACGTTTACAAATTTCTTCAATAGCATAATTCTCTCTAATATCTTCGTGAGAAGTACTAGCGTAACACTTTGAACACTCTAAGAATGTCTATATTAAATCAACGCGCTTCTATCTTAAACATTAGCTTAATAGCATTACGTCAACTCTTTGTTAATAAAGACGATAAGATAAGAATTAACAAGTTTAACGTCTATTATGAAGATCGAATCAACTTGAAGAACTAGCTTATGCAAATAAATATTTACTTCATTTTTTGTTCTATTTTAGCGAACAAGAAGACAATTTTCGCATTCACATTTCTTAGAGAAAGAGTCTAACATTGACTTAAGCTAAACTTACGCAAGTACTTGAAAAATTATAACGAAAATCCTCGTGCGATATTCACGAATTTCGACAATTTTAAAAAAGAGCTTCGAAGAATCTTTAAAACATTTAACGAGAAACAAATCGCAAAAAAAGTAATTTAACATTTAATTCAACGAATCTTTGCAATAGAGTACGTAGCAAAATTCTAAAAGTATGTCAATTTTATCGAATAAAACGATGTCGCACTTATAACAATATTTCGACAAGATCTTAAGAACAATTTTAAGAACGAAATTATGCGCGATAACAAATTTATTAGCGATATGTTTAATCTTATCGAAGTAATTATCGATTTCGACAACAAGTTGTATAAAAGAGCTATAAAAAAGCGATACGATTAATTTCACGAAAGAGTAGAAACCTTTTTTGAATTAACGATCAAATATTATTTAGAAGAATTTCGTTTTAATCAAAAGTATAGTAATCTAGATTATCGTAAGTCTACATTTATGAAACTAAATTTTATTTAACGACGCAAAGAGAAGAACTTTAAAAGAAAGCAAGATAACAAATTCTAGAAAACGTGCTATTTATGTGGCAAACTAGATCACTTCGCAAGAGATTGTCGTTCGCGAAACTTAATAAATCGTCGACAAATCAATGCTATATTAAGAGAGATACTTAATAGCTAGAACAACATTAAGAAGCAAGTCGACACAAAAGCGAATATTTCCAAGACTAGATCGAACGACAATTACTATTTGATAGAAAATCTAAATTAATTACAAAAAGTTCTAGATAAAATATTATTAGACAAGGCATTCGCATTTACGTAGAAAGTTAATCACGCACTCTAGAAGACTATTAAATCTTATAGTCTAGTTATCGACTTCGACGAAGAATATAATTGAAAGAACTTTCACGAATGCATAGAAGACATCACGAATTATCTCGAGACTTTAGCTAGCTCATCAAAGAAAAGACAAATCAAATAGATCGTAAACAAATGCGAGAAAGCGCTAGAAAACGACGTCACTATAAAAAAGAATATTCTTGACGAAATCGAACGACAACTAAATAGTGTTAGTTTATCTAAACAAGAAATAAAGAAAGCAAAGAAACATAAAACACTTAATTGAACAACTTGTTACGACAACTTATGCTAGACTTACCTAGAAGAAAAGAAAGAAATTAATTGATTTTCTAGAAAGTTAAAGTTAACAATCTAGCAACAAAAGAAAGCTTAGCGCAAATAGACGTTTAAGATAGAAGTCGCAACATAGAAGCAAGAAAAAGTTCAAATTTTTTAGTAAAGAGCATATTAAAGAAATGCAATATGTTAGCTTAACAATAACAACTAAACTTAACAACATACGCACAATGTTTTATTACATTAATTAAGATCAATAATTGTTAATTTATCGCAATGATCGATTTTAATGCGATAGATAATTTTATAACCAAAGCTCTTGTAAAGAGAAAAAAATATTTTATTCAAAAGAAGCTTAACGCTTACAATTTAATAATTGTAGATAAAAACTTATTGTTTGACAAGAATAAAAAAGTAAACAAAGAAACGAAATTATTATCAATAACTATTTAGCAACATCACGAGAAACTAATCTTTAATATAGTGGAAATAATCATTTATAATATTGTATTAAAAATGTCTTGATTAAAGCAACACAATTTAGAAGTTAACTAAAATACATAAGTATTTAGATTTAAACAATGTAATTACGCAATTCATATTTAATCTACGCATTAACAACGTTCGATAATAAATAAAAGATAGAGTCGAAATTTAATCGCAAGATGCGACCTTGCATTTTTGAAAAAGAACGATTTAATTAAGTTCGACTTAATAGATATTGACACAAGTTAATTAAATTACGAAGTTAAAGTAAGTGAAGAAAATTGTGAATCTTTTAAGAATCTTAAATTATTTAATATAGCGAAGAAATCGCTAAAGTACGTATTACGAATATACAACAATTGAGAGCATTTATTTTAAGAAAAGAAAACGACAAAGATTCTTTCTAAACATTAATCGTAAAATTATGAAATTAGACTTAAATTAAACAAGCAATTCATGTTTGAACTTATATATGTTTTATTCAAAAAGAAGCTCGAAGTACTTCGCGAATACTTGGCAAAAAACGAAAAGAAAAAATTTATTAAAAAATTCTAATTATAGATAGAATACTTAATTCTTTTTGTATTTAAGAAGAACGAAATTCTTCGTTTATGTGTTAATTATTAAAAGCTAAATTATATTACGATTAAGAATTGATATTTATTATTCAATATTAACGAGCTTCAAAATCGATTATTTAAAGTTAAGTATTTTATTAAACTAGATCTACAAGAAGCGTACAACTAGATTAGAATAAAAGCAAAAGAAAAATAAAAGATAGCTTTTCGTATACGATATAAACTATATAAATACATAATAATGTCGTTCGAACTCACAAACGTTTCGACAACGTATTAAGAAATAATTAATAATATATTACGACAATATTTAAATCAATTTGTCATAACATACTTGAACGACATCATAATTTACTTAAAAATCTTGAAAAAACATATTAATTATGTTTTCAAAATATTAGAATATCTAAATAAGAAAAACTTACATCTTAAACTAAAAAAATGCGAATTTTATTAAAAAGAAATTAATTTTCTTAAATTTGTCGTAAGACAATATAAAATACGCATGAATCTCGAAAAGCTACAAGCAATTAAAGAATAAAAATCATCTATTAATGTTAAAGAAATGCAATTCTTTCTAGATTTTATAAATTACAACAAAAAGTTTATCAAAAATTACTTCGTTAATGCGATATTATTAATAAATTTTACGAAAAAAAATACGTCATAAATATAAGAATTTATAAAAGAGAAATTATTTTAGAATCTTAAACTAAAATGTTTGAAAAAACTAATATTAAAAATGTACAATTTACGATTATTAAGTAGAATTGAAATCGACGCATTAGATCTAGCTATCGATGCATGCTTCAATTAAGAGCATGAAAACATATAACATTTAATAACATATCTCTTAAAAAAAAAATTAATTGAATAAAATTACGATGTTTACAACAAGAAACTACTCGCTATTGTAATCTTCTTAAAATCATAAAAAGTATACATCGAAGAATTATTAAAACTTACAATTTTTACGAATTATAAAAATCTTGTGCATTTTATCATTATTAAATAATTTAATAGAAAATAGATATAATAATTAGAACGACTCGAACAATACAAGTTTAAGATATAGTATATTCTAGACAAAGATAATGACAAAGTAGATGCACTTAATAGAAAAAATAATTATATAGAAACGAAGAAATCGTTTAATTACAACATACTTAAGATTAACAAAGACAAATCACTATTAGCAAACAAATACAAGCTAAATGTTACATTATAAATACTTCGAGACAATACAAAAAAGTTTCTAGTCAAAAAAGAAAAACTTCAAATATCTATCGACAAAATTAACGAATATATAAGAGAGCATTATGATAAATTATTGCAAGAGCATTTAAGAGTAATTAAAATTCTTTAACTTTTACGTCAACATTGTTAGTTTTTACAAATAAGACAAATTGTCAAGACATATATTAAACAATGTCTTAATTATTAATAAAACAAACATAATACATATGCGAACTATAACGAAATTTAATATTAGAAATTATTTAAATCGTTATAAGATAAAGTTACGATAAACTTTATTATTAAGTTGCTTAAGTTGACGAATCTAGCAACTAGAAACAAATATAATTTGATATTAATAATAGTTAACAAACTTATTAAATACTTATATATTATCGCATGCAAGAAGAAGTTCATAGCAAAACAATTAGAATACATTATATTGAATCAACTTATACGATATTACTCTATATTTAAAGAACTAATTAGTAATAAAGACAAGCTCTTCACGTCTAACTATTAAAAGACGTTTCTATTAATGTTAGAAACAAAACTTAGAATGTTTATTGTTTATTATTCGATTACGAATAATTAAATAGAACGAACAAATCAAAGTTTAAAGCAATATCTATAACACTACATTAACAATACTTATAGCAATTGAATATTACTTTTATTTATGACGCAATTAACATTCAACGCAAAGATTTCGAATACTATTAAGATAACTTCGTTCTTCGTTAACTATAACAAAGAAATTAATCTTTTCAAGAAAGAACGAAAGCATCTATTAGCTCAATTAATCATCGAAAGAATAACAACATTAAAAAAGATATACGACAACATCTTAAAGATGCAAGAAAAGTTGATTAAGTACTAAAACAAGAAACGAAAAACGACATCTTAACTAAAGAAGAGAAATAAAATTTATCTTTTTACAAAAAATCTTAAGACAAGAAAATTAAGCAAGAAATTAAATCATGTCAAAGTCGAATCGTTTCTCGTTAAGAAAACAAAGAAACTAGTTAATTACGAACTCGACTTATTCAAGAACGTTAAAATGTTCCTAGTAATTTATATCTTATTGTTGAAATCAATGAATTCAACTACGCCTTTATAAAACACATTTTATTTTCATTCATAAGAAGAGAAACAATATAAGATTGAGGAAATTCTACGATAGGAAGATCAAGAGTATCTTGTCAAGTAAAAGAGATATTTTATCTCGAAAAACACATGAGAGCTAGAAAAGAATCTTAATTGTTGTCGAAATCTTTTAAGAAAGTTCTATTAAAGCTAGATAAGAAAGTAGTAGCTCAATTCCAATTAATTGAAAATTAAAATTGTTCGAACGACATATTAAATAGCAACTCAAAGGTCTTCGCAACAAACTTAGTAAAGTGTGCTTCGTTTATCTTCAAATTATCAATGTTTTTTCACTTCGTTACGATCATTTCTTTCTTCTTATTCTCTAGAAAGTCAAGTTGTTTTTCTAGTCGACTTAGCTTAGCACGCGCTTCGCGCACTTCTTTCTTTAAGCGCATTCGTTTTTCATAAATTTGTTTTATCGAAGTAGAAGAGATTGCCAAATTATAATCACGATTAGATCGCACACACTTCACACACTTCTTAGAATTATTATTTACACAATAGATCTTACTAGACGTCGCACAATTACAACAAGAACGCATTGCTAAAGACGCAAGTTCTAAAGCATCAAGAAAATCTTTCTTGCGAAGAAAAGAATTTCTAGTATTAATCTTTCTTGAAGGCATGATAAAGAGACATTGAATTTCGAAACGAAAACTTTAAAGAAAAGAAATAGTGTTACGAGCTTATTAAAGCTATACTAGTGATTTAGATTTTACGCCTCGAAGGCGAATCTACTATTATGTTTAACATGCTCGAGGAGCGAACATCTTGAGCATAATGTTCGACATGTTTGATAAGCGAACATTGCGAACAATTATGTTTGTTATGTTCGACAAACGAACAAGATAAGCAATTAATATTTTCTTTGTATATAGAAATTGGAACACAACTTTCTTATAAATCGTATTTAATTTATCTTAAGTTTTAACTTATTGTTACGACTACTTAGTTGCAAATTCTTGTTATCAAGTGATTGCTTGCATTGTCTAAAAACGTCTACAAATCTCTTTAATAGCATAACTCTCTCTAATATCTTCGTGGAAAGTACTAGCGTAACATAAAGTTTCTTGTTATAAACTATATAATAAGCTTTAATTCTTATTTATTACAAAGAAGTTATAGAAGAAAATTATTATAAATTTTGTAATAAGCTTGTTGTTAAGCAAACATTATAGAGTTATATATAACTTAATTTTCGTAATAGTTAATTGCTATACAAAAATAATTAAATATATACTTATAATTACTAGAATTAATATTGCAAAACTAGTAAAAATATTTTTCGATAAAATTGTTTTATGCTTTGAAACATTAATTGATATAATAAACAACAAAAAATTTGTCTTTACTAGTATTTTTTAATTTGTTGTATACTTTTATATACAAATTAAAAGTCAATTAAATATTGTCTTCTATTTTTAGACAAATAATTTAATCGAACAACAAAATTAAACTCTTAAGTATTATCTTCGAACTTACGTTAGTTCGAAATAGACAAAATAGATTCATTTATTATTAATAGCAAAATTTGTTTATAACAATAATTATTATATCTTAATTAAAACTTTGTTGTTCTATTTAATATACAATTATTACTCGAAGATTTACTATAAAGTTAAGAACAATTTTATCGAAAAAAATACTATTAATATAAGAACGCGTAAAACAACTTTATAACTTAAGAAAATTCTTAGCAAAGTATCTTGAAAATATTATTGCGCAACAAGCGAAATACTACAATAAAAAATATAGATTAAATAGCTTTACTATAGAAAAATTAATTATACTCTCGACTAAAAATCTAAAGCAAAAAAGATCTAGCAAAAAGATATTGTACAAGTATATCGAATTATTTAGAATTAAAAATAAAAATAAAACGCAAGCTTATTGTTTCATCTTATTAAACATCTATCGAATCTATAATACTTTTTATATTTTACTCTTAAAATTATATTTGCATTGCGTCGACAACAAGTAGACAAAACAAATATTGCAAGTTTTAAAACTTATTAATAATAAAGTTAAATAAAAAATTAAAGAGATTCTAGACAAAACTAAGTAAAAGAAGCAAATATAATATAAGATTAAGTAAATAAATTAAAGCAAAAAGTACAATCAATAGCTAAGAAAAGAGTCTTTTAATAATATTAATAAATTGCAAAAGAAGTTTAAAAAGCAAATATATAATAAACAAAAGCAAAAAAAGTAGCGCAACGCATATTGCGACAACAACAACTATATTAACAATAATTTACTTAATAAAATATTGCGCAATTGTTATTAAATTGCTATTGTATTTAATTAGATTTACAATTAAAAACTTCTTTATTTTGTTACATAAGATACTAGAAATAATAAAATTGTCTCTCTTAATATAGATACTTAAAACATAATTTTAAATTTTGTATATTATACTTTATTAATATTAAACAAAGAAAATCTATATGCGAAAGCACAACACACTTGCTTTATTCTTTTTTAGTTAATATTATATTGTAGCAATTTAACAAGTTCTTAACAACTTGTCGAATTCGTCTTAGATAACTATAGAAAACTATTAAACTTATTCAAAAATAAATTGTTAGATTTTGCCAAATTATTTGTAAACAAGTCTTTAAAATTGCTTAAAACACTTGCGTTCTTTCGAGAAAACTAAATTGCAAAAAATTTGCTTTGTTTAATTTTTACTATTTTTGTTGTAGACTTGATCTTGCTATCTATACGTATCTTTGTACTCTTTATTTTTTATAAACATATAAGCAAACAAAGCACAAGCAAAAATAAAAGAAAAATTTATTATATTATTACTTGACAATCTTGCTAGCAATTTAGAATCGCAAAGAGATTTAATCGCAAAATTGTAAAACTTTGCAAAAGAATTTCTTAAACTTGTTTAATTCAAATTAATAACAAATCTAAAAACAACTTGCTTTAACTTTATCTTTTTTATCTTTGTTAACAACTAGATTGATCGTCGAGCTAGATTATAATATCACCTCTCTAACTCGACCTGGCGCCAAGATCGGGTCATGACGATTTTTTGGAATCGAATCGCTCAAAGTAGTTTAGCGCGAAGCGCGCTAAACTACTTATAGTAATCGACTAAACTACTTTGAGCGATTCGATTCTTCGAATTTTTTTGACCCGAGTCTTGACATTTGCACGTGACATTTCCGGGTTAGCGCGACCAATCTATTAACAACTTGTTTTTGTTCTTGTTTTTATTCTTCTTCGAATCTTAAATATATATTAATATATTGCACAATACATCAAAATAAACAAGAAAATAAATAGAAAAATATATCGAAAAGCAAACAAAAATATTTATAATCAATATATACTTAAAAAGAAGATTAATTAATTTCTTTGTTTTAATAAGAGCATTATTTTAATTTCTTTTTGTTTTCTTAAGCTTTTGCTTAAGTACAACTTAATACTTTAGAGCGCAAGTTAAATTATATTCGAATTAACAAATACAAGATTGCGCTCAATTTATTCTTAATAAAATAAATTTTTTATTGTGTTGTTAATTCTTTATATTAAGAATAGTATTCTTTTGCAAGCATTTTATTCATTTAAAAATTGTATTTTCGACTTTAAATATTTTATAATACTTGTTAACAAAAAAATTTATTTAATCTCGAAAATATTTGATAAATTAGTAAATATTAATAATTATTGTATTGTAAATGCAAACAAAATATATTACAATATAATAATTTAATTTATAATAAAAAATCTTGCAATAAGTACAAATACTTTTTTTCTCGCAAATATATATATGCTTGCTTACGCAAATTATATATAGAAAATTACTATATATTGTAATATATCAATTCTTGTAAACAATAAAATCTTAAGATTATTTACTCTTTTAATTTCTTAATCTCTTAAAAGATAAAGATAAAGATATATTAATTTAATATTTATATTATATATATAAGTCTTATGCATTATTGTTTTTGCAACAATTTACTTATAACAAGAAAGCAATTGCAATTAAGAAGAACATAAAGAAAAAGGGAAAAAAGAAAAGAAAAATAATAATATTTGTGTTTATAATTTATCTAATGCTTGCGCAATTCTAACTTTACTTTAAATTCTATTTAGAATTCTAACAATAACAATAGCAAAGCAAAAGTTTATTATAGATTATTATTGTTGCTATTATATTGTTCTATAAATTAATTTAAATTAAAGCATAGACTAATTTCTATTAGATAAAAGATTCTTTTTCTTTTAATTTTCAAAGAGATTTAAGAAGATTTTTAACAAGTTCTTGTAATGTTAACGCTTAATAGACGTTTTTGTCTTGTGTAAAATTAATACAACTTTTTATATTATTAAGAATTAATACTCTAAGAGAAGAGATAACTATAATATTATAACGTTATTAACGCGCTAACGTCTCAAGATATAGCAAAGCATATAATTTCGACTAACTATAGAAGTTTCGAATTGCACAATTTTTCTTTCTAGTTAAAAAGCAAGAAGCAAGCTTGCACGTTATAACGAGTTTTAGATAAAGAGAAAGTTTATCTTTTGTTGTTCTTTAACAATTAGTCTTACTACTATCTACTCTATATAATTGAGACATAATAATAAAAGTCTATTATATCTTATATCTTTTATATCTTAGTATGTCGACAAGCAGCAAACACACTTGCATCTTACAAAAATCTAGTCTAGCTTAAAGATTATATAATAAATATTAGATTTTTCAATTTTTTCGAAAATTACGACTTAAAAACAACAATTAAAGTGCATTAAGTATATAATATATTTAATTCTAGTATTATTAAATAAAGTATAAACAAAAGTAGCAAATTAAACAACAATAATACTTAAAATAATTATAATCGATATTGTGTTACACAATAAAGTTAATTAACAATATTTTTAAATTATAAAAAAACAATTTTGATATATTTATTAACAAGAAAGTCGATTTTTTTTTCAAATTAAATTATATTGCTCTTAGGTTTATTGTAAAAAAAATCTAAAAATTTGCTATAATATTCTTTATATTAAATTTAGATATGTTTAAATATATTAAGATCTAGTTTAAGTTATTGTATATAAACTATTGTCTAGTTTTAACTCTAGCGTTGCTCTAATTTAAGCAAGTATTTAGAATTAACTTTAGAGTTAAAGATTTTTTTGTAGCAAATCTAAGTATTAAGACAATACAAAAGCGTATAGTTGCACTTAATATTTCTTTTCTCTTAAAAGAATTTAGCAAACTACAATTTGTTCTTAGCTTACTTAACGCTCTATCAAGAATGTCGCTTTAGCAAATAACAAGAATAATTATTATTATTTGTATTTAAGATGTTGCATATTTTGTTTAAGTTCTTTTATATATTTAAAAACGCGTGCGTTCTTTGAACGCGCACGATTTAATCTTAGTATAATTTGAAAAGAACTAATGCAATAAGATATATAAAGCAACAATACGTTGTTATATCTAACTTCTTCGAATAAAAAATCAATCTTCAAGTTTATAGTCAACAATATATTATTCTCTTAATTTAATCAATTTAATTAATTCGATCAATTTGAAGAGCTAGAGCTAATAACGTTAAACAAGTAGATTTTGGCAATAGAATTAACGAAGCGTCGAATGTCTTAATAAGAAATCTTAATTAATGCTTTTACAATAATTGTCGTCTTTTAATCTTATTTTTAGATTCTTAATCTTAACTTCTAACAAGATGCTTTTAATTAACTTTTGCATTTCTTAATTTATTATTATTGAAATCTTAAGTTTAATAGAATAATCTTTGCACTTCTAATAATATATTTTTGATAAAGTTTAAATTAATATTAAGAAAGTTATTTAATTGCAAAGTTTTTATATTTCGAAGCATGTCTCAAAAACAAAGATCGACTTGAACTTCTTATATATTAACGAACTTTGTAATTTCTATATCTCTAGCAATTTATAATCAAAACTTATAAATAAAACAATTTTAAAAAGCGCATAATGTCTAGATAATAATTAATTAATTATATATATTTTAATAGCGAAATACGAAAGTTGACCAAAATTATCTTGCCAGAAGTTGGGGTCGAGGATCTAAAAATAAGGCCAAGGGGCGACAACCGTTGTGAAAGCGCTAAAAAAAAATTCCACTTTTCAGCCTTACGGCTGGTGGGCAGGCAGGAAATATAAAATCTTCCTGGGGATCTTTATGTCCCTGGCCTCGAAAGGATGACATGTAAAATTTCGTCATTGGGGGTTTATCCGCTGAGCATTACCATACGGTCACATGCAAGCGCACGGGGTCGCATGTGTTCGCCCCCGCTCCGAAAAAAAAAGGAGTAATCTCAATGACCACCCACCTTAGATTGTACCCTCGACCAGCGACTTTCCCGACCTCCAACAGCTGTTCGTCTTCACTGAGGTCGTGCATACTCGAGGAAGCCGTGGAAGCAGCGTTGCGGGGAGACACTGAAGGTAGAGGGCAGCGAGGAACCGAAGACCGATGATGATAGCCACATTACCAGAGGTACTGCATCATGCCACGCCATGGTGTAGGATGAGTCCACTGTGCGAGCTGAGGTCGTTCCGAGTTTGTCTTGTACACCGATCACTTGCCGCTCAAAGGTTGGGGCCCCGGCGGTGTTGAGCAGAAGCGACAGACATAGACGATACGTGCCAGGACCGAGCAGCTCGAAGGACGGCGATGCTGAGGGGTGGAAACGAGAATGAGAGCGTAGATGGTGTGGCTTGAGGCTAAGTAAGCAAATTGCCTACTACGTTGAGCAAAGCACAATACAGGAAAGGTCAACGGCTAATGGGACTCTAAATGGATAACGAACCAGCAAGATTGAGGAACGGATTGCTTTAGCTGAACACAACGCCTTGGTGGTGGCCTTAAGTGCGGGAACATGAGCAACAATACCAACGGCGGCGAACCAATGTTCGATCGCAGTGCGAAGAATCTGTGCAGCATCAAAGGCTCATCATGTCAAGTCAGGAAGGACGGCAATGATGGTAATCCTGAAGAATGGGAGAGGGTGGAAGATTGTGGATGATGATGCACAGGACGCACTGTGGTGTTGGGATGAAAACAAGAAGATTGAGAGCCGGAAGAAGGTATCAAGGCACGTTGAGCCATTATTGACTCTGGCAGTAGCACATCTGCAGCAGCTACTTCCTTGTTATGCGATTTACTAGGCAAGTGTCAAGAGGGGGAGTGGGTGGCGGTATCTGAAATGGCAGGTACGTTCCTTGGACGCATTGATCAATGATCTGGTCGAATCTTTGACCAGAAAATCCACATAGTATTCAGTATGGTAGGTACGTCTACCAAATTTCAGTCCTTTCTTTACTTTGGCGCATTGTTACAGAAGGAACGTAGCTACGAGTATAGGCTAGTGGCGACATGTCTTACGTGCGTATCCTCCTGATATGCTCACATCAACAAAGCGGAGCGATATGAACCTCATCACAGGAGCTGTATGGATCTTGTTGCACGTAACGAAGTAATGTTTTCGAAATTGAATCAGGGAATACAGATTGTCAAATCTAGAAGTCGCCCGCTTCTGCCCTTGTGGCTATGCTGGATATCTATTTTCAAGCCTAGACCCCGGACATGGTGGTTTCATGTAGCTTTGAATGGTGTTATTGGCACTGCAAACATTTTTCGTGGGACATGGGACTGCACTCGATGACTGCCTGACGAATGGTAACGAATGGTAGCGGTCGAGAATGACTAAGAGCTGAGCAGCATAAATTAGTTATCCGCTTCGGTGGGCATGATCACGCAGGTGGATTGCGGGGCAAAGTGGAAAGGGGAGGCGGAGAGCTTTCAGGAGTGGAGTAAGTATCAGGCGACGCCGGGGGTGAAGACAGCTGTTGCGGAGAAGCTAGGGATGTGAGGGTAGGAAGCCTGGCTGTTATATGACCAGTGGGAGATAGCCAATCTCCTTCGGTGACGTTACGCAGATATCGATCCATTCTCCATTGCTCAGGACGCTTGCGAGGCCCGTGGCTACATAAAGTCCACCAAGTTCCCCAATAGAAGCCGCTGATACCTGTCCACCACCTCCCCCGCCCTCATCAGTACCCCCGCCGCCAACATCCTCACCCTCTCCCCCTCCGCACTTCCCCCTCCCAGCTTCTCAAACACCATCTGCACCCACTCCCTCGTCTCCAACAGCTCCTTCGCGTGCTCTTCTGCCAGCCGTCTCTGATTACTAGAATTGATATCCAGAAGCGTCAGGAAGGAGAATAGCAGCGCTTCTAGAACCGGGGGATCCGAAGCGCGGGCACGGAGCGAGAGGAGGAGGTCAAAGAACTCGGTCGTCATCTGTGGGAGGGAGAGGGGGGAGGTGCCGGCGGCGTGGAGGATTAGAGAGAGGGTCTTGAGGTAATGTGAGAGGAGGAAGGGGGAGGTATGGGTGTTTTGGTCGCCGCTGGGGTGGAGCGGGCGCGGGTCAGCACAGGTAAGCCAATGAGGGAACAGATGATCGTGTGATTCTGGGCAGGAAACTTACTATGCTTGAAGCTGCATACGCCAGAGGCCGGTGAGTGGGAAGAAGAACCCATCGGCGACGATCTTCGCAAGCTCGTTGGGTATTGGATTCGCTCGCCTTTTCTCCACTTCCATCCGTGAGCTGAAGGTGCGTACTTTCAAGGCGTTCGGTCCACTGAGTTGATCTGCTGCTTCGACTGCTATTGGCTTGATCATTATTTTCTTCATGCGCTCTGAGATGGCGTCCACTGGCTTCGCTTCGATCGTGTATAGTTTGTGCAACTTGTCTGGGAGCAATCTCGAAGGGAATGGGTTCTTAGCGATTATGTCGGCGCCAGTGAGAGATGCATCCTCGTCTTTTAGACCTGCCAACTCGCGAGCCCCTAGACCTAGAGCTGTCAGTATTGACGCTCGCTGGCCCATGGAATATTCGCCATGGAAGAAGGTCTTTGAGAACCACTGGCCCATCTTCAAAGGCTGTGCTATGATCACGGCGATCATGCCCTGCAGTCGCATCTTCTGGAAGTCGTCCATGTTGTACTTGTCGCTGAGCCCGGTGAGGAGCGTTGCCAGTTCCTCGATATGCTCTGAGACTTCCGAGCCGAAGTTGGCCTTCCGTCGAATGAGGCTGGATGTATGGCTGAGTGCGAGTCTGTGCCGATCGAAGTTCTCTGTGTCTCGTAGACCTGCAATTAATTCGCGTATGTAGCTTGATAGGCGTCAGTCAAGATGTCACCATGTTCAATATCCGATTAGTACTCACACTGGTGCCGTGGGCTTGTTCCGCTGTACTAGATCAGCATCCTCATCCTCGTCAGAAGCGTCCGAGTCCGGCTTCTCGTAGGCAATCAAGTTGTCGTCTTCTGACTCCGACTCTCCGTGGATTTCTTCAATAGCAATGATCTTTGACGAGCTCTGCTTGTCGAACAACCTTTGCGGTTTAACATTCGTGGTTTTCCAGTGGTTCTTCTTGGGATGATCGACAGTCTTGGATTCGGTGGATCTCAGATCGCTAATTGAGCCAACGGGATCTTGCACGCTCGTTAGACTTTGATACCACCGGCCATCAGCGCTATCAACTTCTTCAGCGCTGAAGTTCATCCTTTTCCCATCTGCATCGGCCAGCGCGGAGATAGCTGTTCCGACAAGCATGCCGAGAATGGATGCGCGTTGCGAGGAAGCGGAAAGGCGGTTGGAGATAGCGTTGATGTAGGTACTTGCTTTAGACTCGGCGGAAACGAAAGTAGGATCCAGACGGTACAGATAGCCTGCAATTACGAGCAAAACCTGTACGTTAACTGAAGGCTGTCAGCCTTATAGATCGTATAGAAGACAGAAAATCAGACCTTCTTGCTGTAGTATAGGCGTATGCTTGATATACAGAGGATCGCCAAAATGGCACAAGGTCCGCGAAAATACCTCTTTCATGCTCTCTATCCGACTGTCAGTATTCATGTTTGATAGCAGAACATGAGCCTACGTTGATCATGTGAAAGCGCTGCGATCACGGCTCGATATACGCTCATCCGCTGGCTCACACCAGATGTTGCAGTGCCTGTCAACCACCGAATCAGTACGCCTCGAAGGTCTGCACTGTCATTGCTAAGGCGAAAGAAGAGAGCTGCCGCCCCAGCTAGTAGGTTCGTCTCAGGAATTTCTTTAGAGGGGGCTAACGAGGCTCCATCAAGGAGACCGAGTTTTCTCGAAAGAATTCGTATCAACGATAAAAGCACATTCTTTTGCTCATTTGCTGTCAGATGCTCTACCAAAGCTCTATAGTTATCCAGCCCACTGTCCTCACCAGCAAGCAAGCTCGAGAAAGCACTTTCAACGACGTTGTCTAAGTAGAATTTAGGAGAAAGCCATTCCTCGGAGAGAGAGCTATCTACCTGTATAGCCCAGCGTCAAGGCCTTACTGAATAATTGAATGACTGCTTTTCGCTCGTCTTGATCATCTGTCCGCAAGCGATCCACCATACAGGCACAATTTCTGCCAACCCACGCAGCGTATTGGCTTCCATCCGAAAGCCAACTGCTTTCTCTGATGGACGGACTCAACTCATCAATAGTATGGTCTACCTCAGCGACTAATGCTAGGATCCTACCACCGGCAAGCAGCGAAGTAAGCTCCTTCCATGCCAAGGTCCTTTTGGACTTGTCTAGGACCAGAAGATTCAGGTCATTCCAGGAGCTGAGCATGAAATCATCATTCTTGAATGTTTGCTCGAGAAGCTGGACTAAGCCTTCTATCTGCTGTATTTTACCTGATCGATCTGATCGGCTTTGAGCAGAAAGCTCTTTCAGAAGGATACCGAGCCTGCTTGCAACGGCACCAATGCCTGAAATACTGTTTAGACATCTGACTAAGGTTTTCCTCAATCTTGCATGTGCTGAGACTTTCTTGTCGTTCAGAACACTCCAGTAGCTCGGAATCACGTCATTGATAATGGCAAAGATGATCTGGGAGGCTTTCGGGCTCGGCGCTTTAATATTGAACGACCTATCTTTCCCTTTTCGAGGATCAAGCCAATTAATGGCATCAGAGAGCTGCTCGATGCTAGGTTGAGATCTCAATGCCTGAAGAGCATCATCTGGCGAGCAGACTTCTGATATGCTCCTCTCGTTTGGCGATGAGCCGATGTGGCTGGCGTCTGCATCTGAATCAGGTCTATTTATTGCCCTGGTCGTGATCGGAGTGAGCAGATCCTGCATCTCGACTTATTGGGCGGTGGCATTTGCCCTGCTCGCTACAATCAAGAATTTCCAGGCGCTGCATGTGTAAGAAAATCGACGACTCAAATCGACGCCCAATCAAAGCGCGCTCTGAGGACATCGAGGCTAAATGGAGATCTACGGCGCTAATGCAGCGCGGCTACGAAGTACAAGTAAGGTAGATCTCGCGCCAAGCTTTTGTGACTTTCGGTACTTCTAGTGAGAAGCTGCTTCTACAATATCTTGAACTGCGAGGTACGGTTCTGACGGCACTCGCCAAAGTTCCCCGAATGGCGACTACAACGACTTCTACGCTCTCAAATGGTGTAGAGCCGTCACAAAAACGATGGTACAGCAACGGCAATTCATTACGACCTTGTAGGATTCAATAGGCTGAGATGCGTATAGGACGTATCTCAACAATATATTATCCCGGAAGGGACCATTTACCGATCCAGATGCGGAGCTTGGCCCGGAGACACTTACGAGATTGGGAGAGGCGAAGGTCCTGTTAGTGAGGAAAGACGCTCGTTATTCTTAGCCGATAACTGATCCCGTCCAGCGTGATGTAGGTTGCATCTCAACCCATTCCCGCCTAGATACTCACAATGTCTAGAGGGGCCGGAGGTCTCGGCTGTGAAATTTTAAAGAATCTTGCGCTCTCAGGTTTCAAGGACATTCATGTCATCGACATGGGTTTGCATGGCCATTCTCTATAGTCTTCTGCAAAGGCTTATGAAGTGATAGACACGATCGATGTTTCGAACCTCAACCGCCAATTTTTATTCCGAGAAGCAGATGTCGGCAAGTCCAAAGCTGAGGTAGCTGCTGCCTTCGTTGAGAAGCGCGTCAAAGGCGTGAAGATCACACCATACAATGGCAAGATCCAAGACAAAGACGAGGACTACTACATGCAATTTCAACTCGTCGTCTGCGGTCTCGATAGTGTCGAAGCACGACGATGGATCAATGCGACTTTGGTGGGAATGGTAGATCCGGAGAACCAGCAGAGTCTGAAGCCTTTGATAGACGGTGGTACCGAAGGTCAGACCAGGCTATCTTGTGATTTCTATATCTTTTGACATTCGTACAGGTTTTAAAGGTCAAGCTAGGGTCATACTACCCACGATCAGCTCCTGTATCGAATGTCAGCTCGATCTGTCCCCTCCTCGACCGGCCGTACCACTCTGCACGCTGGCCACCATACCACGGCAGCCCCAACATTGCATCGAATGGGCGAAGATCATGGCATGGGAAGAACATCGAAAAGGCGAGATCATCGACACCGATGACCCCAACCATATCAATTGGCTTTACAACAAAGCGAAGAAGCGCGCGGAAGAATTCAGCATTCCTGGAGTGACTTATCAATTGACGCAAGGTGTGATCAAGCATATCATACCCGCAATTGCATCTACGAATGCCATCATCGCCGCCAGCTGCTGCAACGAAGCGCTCAAGATCGCCACGAGCTGCAACCCCTTCCTACAAAATTACATGCAATACACTGGAGACGCGGGCGTGTACACCTTCAACATGGAATTTGAGCAGATGCCGGACTGCCCAGTATGCGGGAACTTGCCAAAAGATCTTCTTGTTGACCCCTCGTCAACGCTTCAAGATCTCGTTGCAAGTTTTAGCGAGAGGACGGAGGCGCAGCTCAAGAAACCCACGCTGCGGACTGAAAGGACTTCGCTGTACTCACAAGCGCCGCCATCGCTCGAAGAGCAGACACGGCCCAACCTATCTAAGAAGCTTTCGGACCTGGTGGTGGATGGAGAGCAGATAGCAGTATCGGACCCTGCTTTTACTATCGACTTTAGGTTCAAGGTCATCTTCCAGTCGTAAGCTTCGATTTAGCGCCCAGACCAGAATGATTGACGAGAACATGATGCATGGCGACGGAGTTTTTAGCTAGCATGAGGGCAGCCACAATGGCCACCATAGACTCTCTAGAGTCATAAAGCGTGGATTTCGTGCACCACCAGCTCGGACCGCGCGTCCACTTGTGCCGAGAACGCCTTGCAATGCCGCTCGTTGCAAAATGCATAGAAGACCTCCACATATTCGACTAATGGTGGACATTGGGCAGATTCCTTAGCATCTTGTCGCATTTCACTTTCAAAGCCCTCACACTCTCCATGAAGAGCTCGTCGCTCTGGAACTGTCCCGTGCTCTCGACCATGAAGATGAAGTGGTCTCGGACCCTTCCCAGCTTGACCTTTCCCTCGAATTCCTTGTGCCTCAGGCATTCCCGCGACACAGTGTCCTTGAACGCATTCTTAACCACAGCTTTCTTCTCCCCTTCTTGACCCTCATATCCACTTCCTTCCCTACTCGCTTCTTCCTCGGTAACCTCTTCCAGCCCTATCACACCTTTCGGGAAACACCTCGCAAATTTCCTCGCATCCTGTCCTACAATCGGCTTCGTGATCTCAATCGTCGGCAGCAAGCGATAACTCGCCGTAGCCACCGGACTCCATTTCGCGTGGTCTGCACCTATCCCTTTGATGCAATGCATGTCAAGGCTGATCTCCTGACCGGGCCTCATCTTCGCAATCAGAATATCGGGATTCACCGCCCTGATCGGCCCGAGCTCATCTGTGAAATAGTCCATCTGCCGTCCTATAGGCGGTCCGAACTTGATGTCCTTCGCGTAGACATTGGTCCCTTTGTACAACTTCGCTGGGTCGGTGATGCCCTTGGCCATCAGGGTATTCGCATTCTCTGTCCATTCGCACTTCGCCTCTAGTTTCAACACAATGGTGTTATAATCGGTTGGGCCGGGATCGGGCTCATCGTCTACGGGCTTGGCCTTCCAATGCAACCAATTGAGACCCTTCGCGTTGCCAGTCAGGGGGATAAGGCCCAGGCGATGGGCAAGCACTTCGTCCTGGACTATGGTAGTGTTATTATGGATGAAAACGGTGTGGATGGCGATGGTGGGGAGTTCGGCGATAAGGATGCGTCGGAAGGCGTTGGCGATTGAGGAGTCGAGGTTGATGAGAGAGAATGAAGCGTCGTAAGGAAGGTTTTTGTGGAATTCTACTCGGAAATTCTGCGTAAAACATTAGAGAATTCAGATTGGATGTAGATGCGCGTACTCTTCGGAATCGTTCCAGATCCCAGACATGGTTTTCGCCAGGGTAATGCCCAGGAAAGTCGGTAGAGGAGACATTAGTGACGGTTTCTGGATTGACTCCCACAATCTGCGTCGGATCAGCGTTCGGTGTCTCGTTTGCGCGGTTTGACTGTTCCCCACCTTTCTTCGATACGCCTGATCAGGCGGTAGAGGCTCAGGTGCCATGATGGCCACGATTGGGGGGCTCACATGATTTCTTCGTGGGGTGCGTCTTCGGAATTTGATATCGAAACCTCGAGATTTAGCCGCGGCAGCCGAAGAAGAGCCGACCAATCAGCGCTCTAGAGAAGTCATTGCCGTCACCCCATCCTCAAATGCGGCGAACAATCAATATCTGTCTATCCCAAGTCTGAGTACAACCTCACGCAAATTCAACCTCCCTCATCCCATTAGCCATCGGTCACAATGGCAACACCCTTCGCCCGTGTTGCCCTCCGCAGCGGCAAACGACTCTTTCCCCCCTCCGCCACCCCACGCCCCCGTCCTTCATCCTCACTCCTCTCCACCCCCTCAAGAGCACGATGTCTCTCTACCACTCCTCCCACCCGTATGGCCCAACCCGCCGAAATGCAAGGCATGAAATTGATCCCCGTCGACCCCAAATTTGGGCAACCCGTCAATCTCGACGAGCCCCAACATATGAGTCTCGACCCCGACCAAGAGGACCTCCACAAGAACCGTAAAATTCGACATTACACCGTGAACTTCGGCCCACAACACCCCGCCGCGCACGGCGTCCTACGCCTCATCCTCGAGCTCAACGGCGAAGAAATTGTGCGCGCGGACCCGCATGTCGGGCTGCTGCACCGGGGAACGGAGAAGCTGATAGAGTACAAGACGTACCTGCAAGCGCTGCCATACTTTGATCGACTTGATTACGTGAGCATGATGACGAACGAGCAGTGTTACTCGCTGGCGGTGGAAAAGCTGTTGAACATCGAGATCCCGGCGAGGGCGAAGTGGATACGGACGTTGTTTGGAGAGATCACGCGGGTCTTGAATCACTTGATGAGTGTGCTCAGCCATGCTATGGATGTTGGAGCTTTGACACCCTTCCTATGGGGCTTTGAGGAGAGAGAGAAACTTATGGTATCTATTCCCTTGGAAATCCCATCCCCACTTCTCACTCCTCCACTTGCTTTTTTTCCATGAAACAGCAGACTAACACCCCCCAAGGAATTCTACGAGCGCGTCTCCGGCGCCCGCCTCCACGCCGCCTACGTCCGCCCCGGCGGCGTGCACTCCGACATCCCCCTCGGCCTCCTCGACGACATCTACCAATGGGCCACCCAATTCGGCGACCGCATCGACGAGACCGAGGAGCTCCTCACCGACAACCGGATCTGGATCGGGCGCACCAAGAACATCGGCGTCGTCTCCGCCGCCGACGCGCTCAACTACGGCTTCTCGGGCGTCATGCTGCGCGGCTCCGGCGTGCCGTGGGACATTCGCAAGAGCGCGCCGTACGACGCCTACGGCGAGGTGGAGTTCGATGTCCCGGTGGGCGTCAACGGCGACTGCTATGATCGGTACTTGTGCCGCATGGAGGAGTTCCGCCAGAGCCTGCGCATCATCCATCAGTGCCTGAACAAGATGCCCCCGGGCCCCGTGCGCGTCGAGGATTATAAAGTCTCGCCCCCGCCCCGCGCGGCGATGAAGGAGAATATGGAGGCGCTGATTCACCATTTTTTGCTGTTTACTAAGGGCTACACCGTCCCGCCCGGGGAGACGTATTCGGCCATCGAGGCGCCCAAGGGGGAGATGGGCGTGTATGTGGTTAGCGATGGCAGTGAGCGGCCGTATAGGTGCAAGATCCGGGCGCCGGGGTTTGCGCATTTGGGGAGCTTTGATCAGATCTCGAGGGGTCATTTGTTGGCGGATGCGGTGGCGATTATCGGGACGATGGATCTTGGTAAGCATCTCGTTCTAATTTCACCGCTTTTGACTTTGGGACTGCAGCTGACGATCTTGCTGCGATAGTGTTTGGAGAGGTAGATAGATGAGAGTACGGAATGCATATGGAGGTGGAAACATTGGGCAAGGCGTTCAGGCATTTAGCTGTATATATCGTCCATTGTGCCAGTATCAAATCAATGGAGCTCAAACGTTTGAATATCTCCATGTGTCTGTCTCCCTTGCTTGAGACTAAAGGAACCGGAAAGGTGGTTTCAAATGATTCCAACCCTACAGTCATCCCTTTCCCGCCAAAGGACGCCTTCGATTAGTCTTATCATCATCCTTTTCAGGAGCCTTCTGTAGGGTGTTTTTGATCAAACAAGGCCAATGCTTTGACGCTTCGCCCTGTCAGCGATAGGTCGCTCTCCGGAGACTGGGTCGTTCAGTCCACGGTGAAGGTAACACACATCACTTAGGTTGCCGACAACAAAGGATTAGCCTTTCTGGAGCACACCAAACCCGGTTTTGAAATACCAAATCTTGCAGAGAAAGATTCGGACGTCCCTAAAATCGACTGAGCTATGATCGAGCATGGCCGCTGAACCACAATCCCAGCAAATCTCCCATCACTCACTCTCCCCACCCGCATCGCTCCCCTCCTCATAACGAAGCGCGCCCCCGTTCCTCCCCTCGCCCTCACCTACACTCCCCTCAGCCTCCAGCTTCTCACGGACGCGACGGATGACACCCCTCCCCACCTCCAAACTCCGCGTCCAGTCCTTCAGCAGCCGCGTCAACTCCGCTTCCAGCATCTCCTCGGGTGCGTCCTGGGCCATGGCGGCTGCGCTTGGCGGTGTGGGGTCGGGGTAGCCGAGCGCGCGGAGCTCGGCGTCGATGTCGCGGGCTGTGGGGAGGCGGGTGCCGGGGCTGGTGTCCTGGGCGGCGGAGGTCTCGGCGTCGACGGTGGTGTTGGTGTTGCGGAGGATGTCGGAGAGAGGGGGGGCTGGGTTCTTCTGCCCGAATTTGTAGTCGTTTGGCCATCCTGGGGCGGGGTTGATCTGCGGGTCGTATTTGGCCCAGAGGGCGTGGTCTCTGTGGGATGTTACTTGTCTGCTGCGGTTCAGAAGGAGGGCGGATGACTTACTTGCCCGGGAAGTCTTCCAAGTCCGCGAGCGGGAGAGTCTGGGATCCCTGAGCTTTCCACTCGTTGATGCTGACTTGTTCTAGATCCTGGTTGAGCCATGATTGGGCTTCTTTGCGTTGCTTGAGCAGTTCGCGACGTCTGATACCGCGGATCATGGGGTCTAGTATACCCTGGGCAGTCAGTTCCTCGTCAATTCCGGCTTTGAGCTCCTCGTCGGTCAGCGAGTTCCACGCAAGTGGATTGCTGAACGGGGTGATCTCGCCTTCGTCGTCGGTAGACGAGGCAGAATAAGGGGCTTCCTTGCCCTGGTCGTTCGAAAAAGCGAAATCGGACGCGGTGATCGTTGGTTCATTCTCAATTGGCGTGTCATGGGCAGTCAGAGTAGGCTCATCTTCATTGAAAGCCGCACGCATGAGGTCGCGCTCTTGTGGTCCTGCTATGCTGGTCATCATCAGGGCGTCCAGATCAATGACGCCAGAGTCGGAGTGAAGGGGCTCCCCAACGGGGGCCGTAGTGGCATGGAGGAGCGCCGGCCTACTGGGAAACTCTGGTTGGACATCGTCGGCAGGCTGCATCTGAGGGAAGACAAACGCTCGTGTGTCACGCTTGGGCTCACGAAAGATAGGGGCATTGTCCGTGTCTGAATCATCCGTGTCCAAGCGTGTGAAGGTCCAGTCCTTCGTGGCTCGCTTGGCCTTCTCTTCAATGTCCCCGGCGGTCTCAGCAGTGCCAAAAGTCCAAGCCATGGTAGCACGCTTGGGTTCCTTGAAGCCACCATAGTTGTCATTTTCATCCTCGTCGTTAGAGCCTGCGTCTCCTGTGGTCCGATTCATACGATTGGCTTTGATGGTATTGACATTGGCCAGGTCGATGTTGGGAATGCCACCTCTCGCTCTGTTGGTATCGATCACCTCGAGCTCTTTACGGCTCAAGGAGGACGACTGAGTTGTTTCGCGAAGTGGCAGGTCAGATTTCACGCGGCCCGCAGCTGGACGGTTGGGAGCTTCATGGTGGCTCTGTCCTTGGGCTCCGGCCTCATCTCTGACAGGGTTATATTTATATGGGTCTGCTTCCCTGTCAAATAAACTCTGCAGGGCTTTGCCTCCACGCTGGATGCGATCCTCCAGAATAGCATCGTCCTGGTTAGCAGGCTTGCTGGTCAGGGTCCGGTCCTCTTTGTAGGCTTCAGCCACCGCGGAGGGGAAGCCGGGGGATGTAAGTGGTGTGTAGAGATCTGGCTCGAGTACGTAGCCATCAAAAGAATCTCGAGCGGGTTGCCGATCAAGTGCTGTGATATTCCCAGAAGCAGAATCAGTAGATTCAGTTGCTGTTGTGGCCTCATGATGTTGTTCCGCAAATTGTCGATCAAAGTTTACCGTTGTGCTGAAGATCCATTCGTCTTCACCTTCGTCCAGATCTTCTGGGAACTCTAAAGCTTGAGCTCCACCTGGATTGAACAAAGATATACGTTGTCCACCTGATCGCTCCCACTGATAATACTTTTTGACCAAGTCCTCCAAAGACGTTGTGGGATGAGACTCGAGGGTGTTCTCTACGTATCTATGCTGAAGCACCTTCTCCATCGATGGGCGGTTAGCCGGCAAGGCCTGCAAAACATCTGCAACAAGATCACATAACCCCTCCGAATGCTCCAGCTTCTTCAACCTTGGAGGCTCCCTAGATTGAGAGATCCCAAGCATACGTGAGCCAATCGTGCGATGGAACGGAGGCAGTCCCGTGGCTATTTCATACAGCGTGCAGCCATATGCCCACACATCAACCTACAAAAAGAGTCAGAAACACCCTTCAAACTAACATTCATTCACATAAGATCGATATAGTACTAACTTCAGTACCATAGCTCAACTCTTGGGAACGTGCTAACTTGTTCATCTCAGGTGGCATCCAGTGCGGTGTGCCAACAATGGTTGATCGTTTGTTTTTGCTTGTCTCTAGAATCCCGGCTACTCCAAAATCGATGATCTGCAGTAGTCCTTTCTCATGGATCATTACATTGGCGGCTTTGATATCTCTATGTATTATACCAGCTTCGTGGATGGCTTTCAGACCGATTGCGAGCTCCCGAGCGATGGGGATGATGTACTTCTCTTCTAGCTTATCACCTGTTCCTCGCTTCTGTTTTCCGTCAGCGTATTCTACCCAGATTTGACATCCCGGGAAGCTACTGTGTACGCAGACGCCCGAAAAGGTGAGAAGAACATTTACATTGGTGAGTTTGGAAGTGAAACAGTCAGAGTTCACAAGATTCTGATCGATGCGGTGATGCAATTGTTTCCGGAGGAAGCAGGGTCGAGACTCACGAGTGTAGAAACACTTCCGCCGGGGCAATAGTCTGTCACAATCCAGAACTGCGAATGAATGGCAAACGCCGCAAAGAAGGGATTGATGTTCTTCGCCTTGGCATCCTGGAGCTGCTGAAGAACCTTGATTTCATGAGAAGTATCGGTGATGGTGCTGTCCTTGTGCAGGATGGGGCCCTTGTGATCCTGCGTATCAATATCGATGACCTTGACGGCGGCCACACGATTGTGAACAAGATCACGGCTATGTTTCGGTATCAGCACAGCTTAGATTCGAGTACGGCCGGTCGAAAGCCAGACGGCAGGCCTTTCCTTACGCTTTGAAAACACGACCATAGGCGCCTTTACCGATGAGCTCCAAGAATTCGTACTTGGGGAACTCATGGTTCTGCCGCCTCAACTTCTCGGTGATGGCAGCCTGTTGTTCACGAGCGACGCGTACAGCATCAGCCCTCTGGCGTGTCATGATGTCTCCATTGTCAGGCCCAAGGTAAGTTCTGGACCGAATGGCTGCCATGCTGAGAACGCTAAAAGAGGCAAGAGCCGATCAGTCCTGCAGTGCTGGCGGTGTCCAAATGGCGAGATGCGAATACTGAAGGCCGAGCAATCCTTGTCCTGGTGGGAGCTCAGATGTGGCACGAATCAAGATAGTCCCAAGCCCCGTCACTCTACACCGAGGCGACGATGCTGATGATCGACGTCAATGCATGACGTATGAGCAGAACAAGGAAAGAAGCGAGACGACGGCAGAAGAGGTACAAGTGGTGGGTGAAGTTGTAAATGGATGAAGGAAAGGAGTCTGGCTGGTTCTGTCTGAAGGGACATGGGCGGGTTGTTGATATTCAAATTTGGGCTCCTCATCTGTTCCGGGCCCCCCTCCAACCCACGGGACCTGAGGTAGATTTCTATGAATCAGGCATCAGAAGGACCCCTTGGGCATTTCCTCTGTGTGCGGACATTCAGCCATGAGTAGCAGCACAAGCCGACGTGTGTGAGATCTACTTACGACTGGGCTTTTTACGGATGATCTTCTCGGACACTGTCTGTTGCACGTGGCTCTTGCAGGGATTACCTTCCGAAGCCACTGAAGCGAGCCGGAAGTCCGGCCCGATGCATACGCCGGCGTTTAAGGGGCGGTGGGCCATGCAGCTTGTAAGATGTGCTTGCCTCCTGACACATGACAAACTTTGAAGAATGCTCAACAATATATGGTCATAGAGAGTCGCTTGATCCACCCATATCTTACGTATCATGGGTCTTTTGACTACCAGCAAGGATCGTTCACAACAGGCAGCAGCACGGGACAACTAGGGAAAGCAGCCTCAGGCTCCTCTCTTTTCATACGACGTGGACGAAGCCGAGCTCGACAAGTTATTGAGGTTCGCCACTTTACTTCCTGTGTTGCCCCGGAGCCATGAGAACGTTGCCAACGCAAATTTTCTAGCCAGGTCTTTCGCATTCCCACGTCGGATGCGCAATTGCTCCTTTCCTATCCCCCGTACCATTTAGTCTTCGTACGCTACTTCAATACTATCCAGGCGCTGGTGCACAATCCGCTCATTTCCCTATCTTTGGAGTAGCTTAGTGGATCCAATTTGTTCTTTAGCTGACCCGGAACAGGCGGACTGATCCGTCGCTCAGTACTGTTCTCTACTGGGATTGCACTCCAGGGATTGCTTCGCGGGGCACTAAGAATATCCAGTGGAAACACTTCACTCTGCCCCCTTGACTTCAAATTCCTCAATTTCCAAATCGAAATCAGGATGCTGCTGATCTGGTAACATCTTCGACAACTTCGTCCATGAAACAAAATTGACCGTCCATGAAGCAAGACGGAAGACCGTCCGAAGCAGCCAAATGCCCCAACTGGTTTGCGGGTTGAAAATGTATGGTGCATAGCCACCAAGTGGTATGCTCTGAGCATTCTCCACATATGAGCGCAATCTCTTCTCATACATTTCAAATGCGACCATGTCCCGATTCCTTGACAGTTCTTGGGCTAGTACCCAAGCACCCATGATCGCTAGCTGATTTCCTTCGCCCGTAAATGGAGATGGGGCCCAAGCCGCATCACCAAGGAGCACCACTCGGTTCTGAGACCACTTCTGAAGTTTGACCTGCACAAGCTCATCTGAATAGAAGTTCTCGGCTTTCATCATCTGCTCGATGACCCGGGGTGATTCCCAGCCTAGGCCACTGTACAGTTCAGCGAAGGCTTCCTTTTGCTTCAGTCTGTCGGCAGCAGCATTGGCTCGACGTAGGTTGTGAACGTCGTTACCGACGTAGATGAGGTATACCGATGTCATCTTAGATTCCTTTCCTACTGGCCGCATCCACATAATTCGCCGGTTTATGAAATGGCAAAGTCGGGAATAGGGCCAGTCTTGGTCTTCTTTAGGGATCGAGAAGTATGCCACGAAGGCGTTGACAGGCTTGAAACATTTGAGCTCCTCCGGCGAGCCCATGACGAGCAGTCTTGTGCGGGACCTTACTCCGTCCGCACCTACTACTAGGTCGAATTCCTCGGTCTCGATGGTTTTGTCATTCCTGTTTTCTAGGTTGACGTTGACTTTGTCTTGTGTTTGTCTCAGGCTGCGGAGTGTGGTCTCGAACTTGTACGTGACATTGGCGGATGCGTCGGCAGATTTGTAGAGAATTTCAGTCAGGTCACCTCGCATGAGTTCGAGGGCACCTGTAGGACTAATGCCACCGACCTCCAGAATGCCACATGAACGAGCGTGCGCGTCGACTAGATTGAATCCCATTTCACCGGTCTTCTTCTCGTTGAGCTCGTCAAGAATACCCATCGCCTTCACAATTTTCAACGCTGGTTCTTCAATTTCGATTCCTTGTCCAGCTTTCTGTTCGGTTTTCGATCGCTCGACGACGACCACTTGGAAGTCATGTTTGGCGAGCCAATAGGCTAATATTGAACCAGCTACACCTGCGCCACATATGAGTATTCTTTCAGATGGCATCGTGCGTCTTGGCCGTTGCGCTGCAGGATCGAGAACTTGTGTTTGGGCTACCTCAGGAGACTGTGTTGTGGAAAGAGGATCCGGTGCTACTCGCACTGCTGATCAATTTGCACAAGCCCTAATACGCTTCTAAGACCTTTGAGGATTTTGCTAATAAATTTTGACAACCGAAAGAGCTGCAAGCGATTAGCCAATAATTCCCGCGCAGAGAAGCGTGTGTTCAACCCCACCTCGATCAGTTCTTCCTCCTTCAAACAACCTCTTCGAATGTTTACTTTCCCTCGTTAGCAGATGCGACAACAGCAGAGTCGCAATACTCAAAGAAGCAATCATAGCATCTCCATGCTTAATGAGGAAGTTGAGTGTGAGTACTGTATTTACTTCGTACGATGAAAATTTGGCTACCTAGAGTGAGCACGTGACTCAAACCTCATTCGGAGGCGACACTCTGTTCGACGGCTGAAGGCCTTTCGATTCCAGTGCAATCGTCTTGCATCATCTGCCAACCATACTTGTATCTGCTTTCTTTGTTCTATCGACTTACTCAGGCGCATGCATATGTGGTCAGGCCTACAACCACTGATGATAATCTAACACTGCGTTGGATGGTCACCCTAGGGACTCGTGAGGAGATTCTATCATATGTGGAAAGGTATAGAAGCAGTATGCGACATTCGCGGTGCAACCAGCTTGTCATTGCTCCGCAGCGGTATTCTCAATTGGATGTGTCCAGACACTGATGCCGATTACGATACTAGATGCTCGATGACCATATCCTACATCAAGGAAACATCTCAACTCTAGCCTTCTGGAGCTCCAAACTACCGTCTCCCACTAGCAACCCGAGTCTTCTATCATCCCAACCTCTGGAATTTGCAATTTCCCCTGCAAGCTTCACAATCACCTCGCTCCAACTATTGTTCTCTACTTCACCTTCATCGTCGTCTACTTCGAGGACATCGACACCCATTCCGCCCAAAAGCTCACTCAACGGATAAGAACCAGCGAACTCCCAATCTAGGATGGCTTCGATATGGCCGTCTTTCATCATTATGTTGCGGCCGTGGAGATCCCCGTGGACCAGGACGAAAGGTTCTTCTGGTAGGAATGCGGTGTCATCCTCGGCTATTGATTGACGTGTGTTTTGCAACGACTTGATAAAGTCTTCCTTTGGAACGTCTTCAAAGAAATCCTGGTCGATGTCCTCCTCGGACCCATTCAGGTAATAGTAGATCTCTTTATCGTAGCACGCAAGCACATATTCCTTGGTTGAGCTGTATGGACCAATATTATAGCAGCTTGGTGAATGGTGTTTACCCTTTGCTTATCAGCACAAAGCCTTCAGTTGCAGCGACCCAACACTAACCCTGCCCTTGAACAATTTGATACCCTCTACTGTTGGACCCAGCCTATGATCCAGCATGAGACCCCCAATGCCGTCAAAGGTAGTTTCACCTAGCTCCACGATGACCTCAGCAATTTGACGGGCTACATCCAACTTAGTAGGCTCGTCGAAAGTGCTCCAGACGGAACTTAGATTCTGGCCCTCGATGAACTCCTCGGCAATGAAAGGCGTTCCTGTGGCGCTTCCGTCCAGAGAGTGACAGAACACCTGCGGAACGGGCACCTTCTGAATGTTCTCCTTGACGAAAGTCAAGTGCGCGACTTCGTTTCGAACCTGGTCTGGTAACAGGGCATCCTCTTTCGGCTTGCGAATCACGTATCGTTCTTTCCTCTGCAATGGGCGAGAAACGAGCCATACATCATTGTAGCCACCGCTTGCAAGGAGTTGTAAGTCGCTGTCTTCTTTGCTGTTTTCATCTTTCTGCTCTATCCCCTCAATGTCCCCTAGTGCAGAGCTTACAGCTTTTAGGTCTCCCAGTGGACCCAGGCTTGTAGTAGAAGACTTTGCGGTGGTATGGGCATCGGACATGGTGCTTGCGGCAAAAGCCATTTGAATGGCAGACCATGCAATGGTGTGTGGTTGGCATAGGGATATATATATCGGAATGTGCTTACTAATCGTTCCAATTCTAAGTTGTGTACCTAGGAGAACTGCATCCCGGACTCCGTGCACGAGGCCTTATAGCTTGGTGAGCAAGATGATCACTTGATGCACCCGGCCAGAGCCTCTGCTGTTTGCAGGCAGGACGCCGTTGCAATGCGCCTTTATTGTTCAAAAGCGCTGCTGCACAGTAGGGGGGGCGTACGCAGCATCGCCTTTGTTGAATATACGACCTAGCCCAGTTTTCCGTGACAGCATTGAACTCGAAAGCCCTTGTGCACCCAAGGAACGCATGCGCCGGATCCGGCTTTGGTGCTGCCTCATCCTTTGAACAGAACGTCGGGTCCAAGACAACGAAAGCTCTGGAGACCCTTGCTCCGGAAACACACAGCCGCGGAGTGCCTCCGCTGCGATTGATCTTAATAGGAAACCATTCTAGGCACCCTTCTTTTTGGTAATGTTCACCCCCCTTTTCGGTAAATGCACCCCCTGCGCAGATACACCAGGTGGAAGGTTGTCACCAAAGCGTCCGCAACGGCTGTAGGGAGGGTCATGATCACCATTGAGGTTAATATTTAAGATAGAAATAAATTCGATAGAGAGAGCGGGGAAGATCCATGCATTGGGGTCACAAAACGGTGCTCCTTCTCGCCATCGATCTAAATCTCCGATTCGAATTCGATAAATCAAAGTCATGGACCTGAGAAATCCTGACATCCAGGCTATTCTTGGTGAAATTACCGAAACGGGGGTGCTTAGGATGGTTCCCTCTTGTGATTGATTTTGTAATTTCAAAGGGATCGAGAGAGTGCCACTATGAGCATCGGACACTCTAGCTTGTTAAGAAATGGTCAATGCATGGAGCTGAAAGAAAGTTATTGCTATAATCGGGGCCGCAGGAAGTAAATCGATTTGTATTGTCATGTCACGAGCGTAATCCATTCACGTTGCGCTGGCACGATGTGTCGTTATGATAGTGGGGAAAGCCAAGAGGCGATGAAGATGGACGGTCGGTGGAGACTCATGATGGATGGTTTGCTCTGTTTGAACGGGTGGCCGGTGATGAGATTCCGAGATGCAAGTCACTGTAGAGACATACCTTAGTGCGCTGTACGTGGTAGGTCAGCATCTTCGACTCCGAACGCAGCATGTGAAGAATTTAGAGCGCAGCATTTTCATTGCTACAAGTCTAACATAACATGGTTCGCCTCCCTATGCACCAAACCCTCAAAATGCATGCTTTTGATCTCGACCACCCACCAGAACGCCACGCTAAAATTGTACATGGATAAGTATATATCGTCCATAAAACCATGATTCGTCGCTTAGAACGAGTCGTTGGACTGTTCAGTCGCCGTATCCTCCTCAACCTCGCTATCCCCAACTTCTTCCGCCTCGCTCTCGCTCTCATCATCCCCATCCCGATCTCCGCCTGGCAAACCAGTCCACTCTCTGCAGTCCCTCTCAACCCATTTCCTGCTCTTCGGGAGCGTGATGGGATCGAACGGGAAGTACCCATCCAGGAAATGGTGATTATCGTCCTTCCTGGCACTAAGCGCAGTTTCCCTACTGGGATGTCCATATGCGGTCATTGTCGTCGCGCTCGACGACTGAGCGAAATCAATGCGCTTGTTGGTCTCAATCAGACCAAAGACGTAGATGACACCCAGCCTGTTCGCGATCTCTGCGAATTGCTCCACCAGGTCTGGCTGGCACACCTTGAGCGGATTTAGCTTGGTTGAGAAGATGTTTTGCGTCAGGGTTTCTTTGACACCGGGCATCCACTGGTGGTCGCCGCGATAGGGCGTCGGTAGCTCTTCGTCTTCGGAGTCCTCGTCGGAGTTGTATTCTAGGTCTTGCCATCGGAAGCAGAAGATGTATAGGAGTGCTTGGACGAGGCAGTAGTATGATGAGTACCGTCGCAGGCTGGGACCTTGGCAATTCGGCTCGTAAAGTCCTCGAAGTCGGCTGAGCTCGATGCCAATATAGTCGAAGACGTCTCGTACGATGTTGGAGGGGACATGCATGCCTCGGGCGACAAAGCTGGCGAGGTAGGCTGCCCCAGCTTGACGTACGAGAGTCGGCTGGTTCTTCTCAAATGCGGTGCTGACACATGTTCCGACGAAGGTGTCTACAAACTCAGGTGATGTTTGTGCAAAATGGAACACAAGGAATTGAGTATGCCTGGATCGTTGTGTGGGTAGTATGATTGTCATGAAATGAGTCAATAACGTGTCCAGAGCACCATGCCGAATCGTCGTGGACGTTGAACGGAATTCTTCGTCATAGTGCTCGAAGAGCAGCTCTAGGATCGCATCCACCTTGTCGGCGTTCTCTAAAACCTCTTTTACTTCTGGAGCTACTGTGTTCTCTAGGTCGATGTTCGGGTTCTCGCCGTCGTCGCTGTCGTCGGAAGACTCATCATTTTCAAACCCGTTGCCACTGGGTCGTGTTATTTGCTGATCCACCGCTTCACGAGCACCAGCTTGCAAGTCTTCGTAGTCCACTTGTACCCGCACATCTAATTTGACAAGTCGGTCCAAGATGAGCGATAACACGTCGCCCCGAAGTGCCGGTGCGTATGTCACAATCTTTAGAATATTTTGGACGTATATCGTATGCGACCGGAGCGTGTCCGACTCGTGAGGGAACTGGCTCGCTAGTATTGCTGTTAACGTGTGGCTTGCCGATGGAACTAGGCTCAGCAGGTATCGAAGGGCAGAGTGAGCTCGTGAATGTAATTGTGACCGAGTGACTCTCGGCTGATCTGGGATTTCACCACTGGATGGAGGATCTGTACTTATAATTAGCCGTGCAGCGGTCGTTGGGGTCTTGGAAGAATCGCTTACCGCCCGTCAGGTTCTCCACAAGCATTCCCAGCACTTCTACGACAAACATCCCTTGACTGGATACAATGTTTGCCATGAGGCGCATATATGCTCTGACATAGTCGTCATCTCTTCCGAGCCACTGACTGTTCAGAACAGCGTGTACCAAATCGGAGCAAGGCTTGTTGAGATTGGAAACGTTGCTGAGCAGTGCCATAGTGTAGCTTTTCATCGTGATAGAGCTGACTGGTTTCTTCTCTTTTTGCTGCGAATCAAATATGCTCTTGAGTTCATCGTAGCCGGAATCTTCGCCTTGCGCATGTTTCTGAAGCGCCCGGCGGACCTCCTCCAAGATCACCTCTGGAGCCTTCTCCCAATCATGAATATTCTGCACTTCCACTTTCTCATCGAAGGCGACTTTCGCTCGCTTTGCGGGGGCTGGCGAGCTTCCATTCTCGATCTCATCACGTTTGCGTACCAGGGTTGAACGGCGAACAAGCGGCTTTACGGTTGGGAGGACAGGGCCCGCCGGCCGTGGCGTCGTGGTCATGGCGAGCAAGATCTTCTAGTGACATATCAAGATACAAGTAGACGAACCCCGTAAAGTATGCTAGAAATGCTGGAAGTTTTGGAAAAATGCGGTGTGGAGAAGTTCTTGTGATGAATTTTAGCGCAAAAGTCCAGTGGGATGTTTGACTCAAGCGAGCTACCTCTAGGGTAGCGCTATCACGTGACCATTCATTTTACCCCGCCAAGAGGACGTGAATGGGATTCAAAATCACATATAAATTAGTTTCCCTTCTTCAAGCACATTCTCTTGACTTATCAGTGTGGCTTTCTAAAAGCCTTGCGGAGATATGATAAGGCCCGATGATTTAGGGAAACTTCGCCTGCAATGAGGCGCTTTCACGGGTTGAAATTTGACAGTAGGCCGCCAACTGGTCGACTCAGTCTAGGAGGTTACAGGTGGCGAGTAACCGTTGCACATACTGATGAGGACTTGATAGCTTATCATTTGGAAAATTTGGCCGAGGTGGCGAGTAGCCATTGCAAAACTCTGATTTTCAAAGACCAAAAATGGTTTCACGCCTCGACGGTATTGTAGCACTGAGACTCTCAGCTTTGTGGGCGAGAGTACTAAGGCGGGAAACACCGATACACATGGGTTCGTGCCCGATCCGCCTCGCTCGGCTCAGAATCCTCTTCCTATCCTTGGTGTTGCCGGCCTCTTGACCGTCCCCTGGGTGGCTGTTCTTCTAATTGCAGAAGACAGGGGCCGGACGGCTATGGGCTTCTCTGCAGCTTTTGCAATCCTCTGCGCCTCACGGTCCTTGTCCTCGGCCATTTGGGTCTCGATCTCCATCTTCCGGCTGAATTCATGCTCCGTCACTCGCTTTTCCCGGGCAGAATACCCCTTTTCCTTCACCGAATAGAACACTCCGCCAAGTTCAGCAAGCCACTAGGAAAAGGTTCGGTCAGTCTGTGGGCACTAGATAGGTTAATGGAAAGAGGTACTTACATGAGGATCCACCGAGGTGACAGTAGACATGTACTCTTTCGACGTCAAGATCAACTCGTGGTATACCACATAATCTGGCAAATATCCCAGCCCATAAAGGGCACTAGTGGGATGTAGCTGTACAGTTACGCTGGTCCGGAGATTGATATACTCGCCGATGCCTTTGACCTTGGCAGCCTGGTGATAGTAGCCCGAGCAAATACACTTGCGAATCAAGTCCCAGTCAGTGCCGCAACTCGTCATGACCAACTTCTGCACTTTCATAATGTCGAACAACTGTTCCCGAATCTCTTTGGCCCTTCGAAGAGCCTTAGGGTGCAGGAAATGGCGGATGCACCATCCGTCGGAGTGGCCGTTGGATTTCCATTGACTGTAGACGTGGAGGAGTGTCAGATGATCCGACTCGGGCACGAAAAACTTCTCTCGGGACGCATCGGACTCTTCCTGGCGTTCTTTAGGTCGGTAGAAGACACTGGGAACGGAAAGCATCGAGACTATTGTCAACATCTCCTCGCTACATCCATACTCCTCTGATGTTATGATGAGCTTAGCCAGTGATGGGTCCATTGGGAAGGCGGTCATTTTCTTGCCCATTGGCGTGAGGTCCCCAATGTTGTCCAAAGCGCCAAGAGCCCAAAGGTCGAAGAGGGAGGTAGTGATCGTATCCTGAGGGGGTGGATCCATAAAGTCGAAGTCTAAAAGATCCCTTACACCTAGGGACTTGAGGAGTAATACGGTGTTGGCAAGGTTCGTTCTCTGTATTTCGGGTATAGTCTGAATGTAGAATTCGTCCTTGAAAGCTTGTTCGGTATACAGGTGGAAGGCTTTCCCTGGACCTGTCCTGCCCGCACGACCGGCTCGCTGCGATGCATTTGCCTGCGAGATAGGTGTTATCTGTAGGGCGTCCATGCCCATGCGCGGGTTGTAGACTTTGAGCTTGGAGAAGCCCGCATCCACAACGTACATGATACCATCGACCGTTAAACTCGTCTCTGCAATATTCGTGGCCACAATGACCTTGCGAACGCCAGGAGCTGCCTTGTCGAAAATCTTCGCTTGCAAATCTGCAGGCAGCTGGCTGTAGATGGGGAGGATACTGATCTTTGGTGGATCATTGAGCATCTTCAAACGTTCCGCCACAAGCTCACAAGTGACTTCTATGTCCTCTTGACCGGTCATGAAGACAAGAATATCACCAGCAGGCTGCGAGACGTGAATCGCGAGAATCTGCTTGACGGCACTGTCAACGTAGTCTTCACAAGGCGTCCGCGAGTACTGTATATCAACGGGAAACGTGCGGCCTGGGATAAAGAATTCTGGCGCTCCACCATAGAATCGAGAGAAACGATCCGAATTCATTGTTGCTGATGTGACGATAAGTTTCAAGTCTCTTCTCCGTGCAAGGACTTTCTTGATTAGACCCATCAGGACATCAGTATTCAAAGCCCTTTCGTGTGCCTCATCCATAATGATACAAGAGTACTTATCGAGATCAGGCTCAACGAGCGACTCTCGCAGAAGAACACCATCGGTCATGTATTTGATGGAAGTTTCCTTACTGGTACAGTCCTCAAACCGAATAGCATAACCTACAAGACCGCCGAGCTTGACTTCCATCTCCTCGCTCACTCGCTTGGCGACGCTCATTGCTGCTACTCGTCTTGGTTGCGTACACCCTATCATACCGACTTTGGCATAGCCATCCTCGTACAGGAACTGCGTTAATTGGGTGGTTTTCCCTGACCCAGTCTGCCCAACGACGATAACGACTTGGTTGTCACGTATGACCCTTAAAAGCTCCTCGCGCACGGCAAAGGCAGGCAGGAACTCTCTTTGTTCTCTAAGACTTTTGCTCTTCGAGAAAATGCTCTGTCCTTCATTTTTCTTGAGATGATGGGCGAATTTGCTCCCTGACTTGACTTCCTCTTCGCCCGGTGCTGCGGCTGCACTATCGCCCTCGTCTTCTTTTACACCCATCAGGTTCCCCAGCGCAGTTCCTACCATGTTGGTAGCTTCTTGAGCCTGCTTTTGCCTCTCTTGCTGCTGCCTTTTCTCTTTGACGACCTTGCTACCCTTACGGCTGAAGACTGCCATATCACTTTGTGGATCGCGAACTGCAGGGACCGGATCCAGTTGCTTGGTGAAGACTTTCCGGCCATCGAGAAACGGTGGCTTGATATCATGTACCAGCAGATGTACCCTCATTGCTTCTTCGTCGTCTTCGAAATCTGCCTCGAAATCTCGCCTCTGCGCCACACCTGATGTGAGCATCCGATTCGCTTCCCAAGCATCAACATCTCGCTGTTTTTGCACTGCTCTAGCATTGACCCGCTTGCCCAGTTTCCTTTCCGCGAGAGCAACCTCCTTCTGCTGATCCGCCCAGGTGGCATCGGCAGACCCGAACGGATTATGTGCCTCATCCCCTAGAGTATGGCCAAGTTCATCTCCAGCGTACCAATCTCGGTCTAAGGCAGCAGTATCCTCCTCGTTGACCATAGGCTCTGGACCGTCGAATTCGCCTACGAGGAATCGCAAGTTAGCTTTCCCAGAAATTTCGGGCGAGGCGAGCTATGAATTTGTGTATAGAGGAGCTTAAGCCCTACGTTTCAGGCATACGTACCTTGCCGTGGTGTAGAGGCGTGCCGGTATTTTCTGGGAGTGGAAGAGATATATCTGTGTTTCGAGCCATTGGGTTGGAATACGTTGTTGGTGCGACCATCGCCGGTCCGATCGCGTAATGGTGTTTGAGCGCCATGACTAGCACGGCTTGTAGAGGGTCTTGAGGGTATGGCGAATCGATCTGAGTCCAATCTTCTCCGCTTTGGACTGTTTTCGCGCGACATGGTCTGACTGCACTTGAGGGTCAGCACTCCTCCCTAATACAGAAGCACTAGACCGTAAGGATTATACATGGTTCAAAGTACCTTCAGACCTCACACTTCGGGGTCATGCGTTGTACCATTACGATCAAGAATACGTACTATAAGAGGTAGGTATTTTGTCATGAGCTTGCTAGCCGCGTGACCGTAGGAGCGTCGAAATCTAACGCCTGCTTTCGCGGCGATGTCTCTACAGAACGTCTCATGCGCGATTGTTCTTCAGCGCTGCCGGGGAGAAAAATCTTTCCCGAACTTTTGCCGCGGCACCAATGTTCAACTTTGGGAGGAGCAAGCACAACGGATTCAACACAATTTCGAATGATGTCTATGATCACGGCTTCAATATGGGTACCAAGGGGCGCAGCTGCGAACTTTCCTACCAGATATGACATCGACGAATCCGAGCTCTCACGGATATCGAAGCTCGCAAAATTACAGCTTGAAGACGCAAACGAGGACCTCGACAACGCTAGGAACGGAGGGGACAATGCATCAAGTATGGATGAGTCTGAGGACGACCAGATTGATACCAAGCTGCCGAAGTCACAAGAGTAGGAATGGTCTATAGACACGGCGTCCGAACACAGTCCTGACTTCTGCGCCTAGGGACGAGGATGATAATCTGAAGGAATTTGATCTTGAGCATTACGATAGCGATGTTCCTGAAGAGAATGGCGAGGCTACAGCAATGTTTGGCAACTCACAGTCACTGGCATTCCACAAATCGAATGCCGACGATCCATACATTACCTTGCAAGAAGGCGACGAGGATGACAAAGAGCGAGAAGAACTGCAAATTCTATCCACTGATAACATGGTGGTCGCCGCCAAGGTTGAGGACGAGGTTGCGCATCTCGAGATCTATGTTTATGAAGACGAAGCCGATAATCTGTATGTCCATCACGACATCATGTTACCTGCGATTCCTCTCTGTGTTGAATGGATCGATCTCCCAGTTGGGGATTCTGGAGCGGACACAGAGTCGAAGGGGAATTATGTAGCTGTCGGAACGTTCGACCCGGACATTGAGGTTTGGGATCTCGATACGGTAGACCGCATGTATCCGAATGCGATTCTGGGCCAAGGTGAGGATGACTCAAAAACTACAGCGAATTCAGAGAGGAAGAAAAAGTCGCGCAAGAAATCAAAGAAAGTCAATGATCATTATCATGTCAACGCCGTCCTTTCCTTGGCCGCCAACAGGAACCATCGCAATCTGCTGGCCTCCTCTTCTGCTGACAAGACCGTAAAATTGTGGGACTTAACTGCTACAAAGTGCGCCAGGTCCTACTCATACCACACTGATAAAGTGTGCTCGATAGCATGGAACTCTAAAGAATCAACCTACCTACTCAGTGGAAGTTACGACCGAACAGCGGTGTTGGCAGATATGCGAGCGCCGGACGCTCAAGTACCTAGATGGGGAGTGGAAAGCGATGTGGAGACAGTCCTCTGGGATCCGCACGACTCGAATTTCTTCTACATCACGACCGAGAACGGTGTCATTCACTACAACGACATCCGGGCAGCTCCGTCGACGCCAAAAGCATCGACGCCGGTATGGACACTGCAAGCCCATGATCAATCGATCTCGGCATTTGATGTCAACCCAGCAATCCCAGGATTTCTAGCAACAGGCTCAACCGACAAAGAGGTCAAGCTATGGAATGTCCAGCCCACGGGACCGAGCATGGTGGTCTCTCGAAATCTCGGCTTGGGCAAGGTTTTCACCACCAAATTCGCACCGGATGCCGAAGTCGCCTTTCGATTGGCCGTAGCCGGCAGTAAAGGCTCGATGCAGATCTGGGACACGTCCACTAATGGAGGAGTGCGCCGCGCCTTTGGAAGTCGCATGGCCGCATCAACTGTAAAAGTCGAGGATAGGCTTGTTGGCGTGGAAGAAGATAGCAGCGATTCCGAGGAAGAAGGGGGCGAGGATCCTGGTGGGAATATAGTAGCCAATGAATGGGAGTCCATGGACGAAGACTGAATTGACATTATGGGACGCATTGTCACACTTTCGTGAGATGGCAAATTCACGATCAAGGGGTAACGACATGCTCACAACCGCCTTACCGCTCGCGATGGCCTTTCCGGCTCTCCTCAGATTCACAACGCTCATAAAATGCATACGACACTCGTCATTGAATGAGAGGGAAGATTGCTCTCTCCTCATTTTGATGGCCTCTAGAGAAGCACATATGCCCCAGCTCGTTCCCGAAGAGAGGCGGGACGTTTCGTCCCTTCGAGAATACTTCGCGGTAAAGATGACCTAAGGACGAATGAGGAATTCCCTGTCACATGAAGGGTATGAAACAAATCCTCTCCTGTGCCTCGAGTATCATAACTCAGCCATATAATCGGGCAATGAATTGACGGGCAGAAGCCGGAGGCTTTGCAGAGGATGTGTGGACCAGCTGATCGTTGAACGTATTCTGTAGTGAGCATTTACTTGCCGGCAACTAGTTCTCGTTGCCGCAACATACAACATGGGTCATGCCGCCTGTTACGTGCACCTTGAGTTGAATTGAAGCCCCTCCCCATGACGACACATCTCCATTCATACGGCTTTAGGGAAAGTCTTTGATCGAGCACGGTGTAGCTGAGTAGCGCCGTTCTACCAAGATAATTTGAATACTCCGTAGCGAGCCGTCGATTCTGAGTCTCTGAGTCTCTTTGGATTTGCAGGGCTGCAGCGTGCAGGTTTTGAGATCGCAGGACCATGCAAGCGTTTCAGTTTGATTCGATTAGCAAAGAAGCCTTTGGTTCTGGATCCTTACAATCCCCAACAAGCTCAGACCATCCGCTTGAGCCCGCTGGTCCACCATCTCCCCCAATCATACTACGATCCGGTCCATGAATCGGCTTGCGCAAGGCGCTAAAGCTCGAAGTATGGCGACGTACTGAAAGCTTATGGTTCTAAGGAGCAGACATAAACAGATCCCCCTGTTTCAGGCTTCCTTGTCTGCTGTGTCGGCGTCAGCAGCAGGCCTCCTTGTATTGAAACGAAGCGCGATCTCGCAGCTAATTGAAAGCTTGTATGGACTTGCAGCAAAACATTGGATGAGGAGGGGCTTGATTGGGTGGCTTATTGCGTTTTCGCCAAGACAAGTTAGAGGAAAGCCAGCAGGAACGCCCAGTCCATTCTCATCGCCCTATGCTGCCGCCCCTTTTCTTTCAAAACCCAGAACACTCTTCGCCGCATTGCTGTGTCTTACCCTTTAGATTTCTTCCCAATCCTCCTTCCTTGAGCAAGATATCGTCACTCTTTCACGATAGCACTGCCTCACGTTCTTTTTAACTCAACATCAATCGGACTGTGTCCGCAGGATCCTCTAACCACATCCCCTTTTCATACAGCGCTGCCACGCATCGCAGAACAACATTCGTTCCTTCATCCTCTCCTTCATCCTACGTCGCATTAAGACAGCACCTGATCACGTCGCTGCGCGTCGAAGTCATTATCGTCATCGACCTCCAGCACTATATCTGAATTGTAAAACCTAAACACATTCTCTACCACTGCAGTTCAACGCCTCCTGTTCGCCTTGAAGATCTAATAAACAAAGATGGAACTTGCAAGAGCCTTCACCAAGCGTCACAAGCGCCCCGACATTGCTGTAATGACACCAGCACGAGCAGCCAGCGTCAAGAATCATAATGGACCTATTCAACGTAGCCTAATCTCACCACCGGTCGAGCTGTTGTCGACTACCAATGTTCTCGCATATAACGCGCCCGATATCTATTCCGACAACTCAGACAGCTCGCTAGGTTCTCTCACCTCCTCGCGTGCCACGACCCCAGATACCTCATCAATCGAGTGCTCGCCGAGTCCTGTCGAAGAGAACCACCTGTCTAGCTTTTTCCGATCACCAGGCCAGCCCCTCTCCAACATCGGCTCTCCTCGCCAGTCAAATGTCTCCAGTGAGGCAGACGCCCTGATGGTGCCAACTAGAGCCTTGTCACATACTAAGAAATCGCATCAAGCCGTCGCACGCAAGCGATCGACATTGAAATCCGTACCACATCCGACCAATCTACCCTCTCCGACAAAAGCAAGTACCAGTATCGACATGTTCTTGGACAAACCCGACGTCGGCCATCCTTTCGGTGCCGAATTGACCAAGGTGAACGAGCTTGCTGAGGAAATCGGCGCTCGCGAGGTGTTGATTTTGGATGAAGAGGAACAATACTTATTTAGCCATGGACTATGCAAGTTCGGCGTTCAAGATTACCTTGACGAAATACACGAGCTTCTCGGTGGGAGCTTCGCAAATCCGTTTGGACCTTTGAACGCGGGCTGGATTTAATCTCGGGAGCAGCGACGCAGCGGAAGGGACGGGCCTCTCTCGCATGACCACCAGCACTGGACCGGCTGTTTACTTCTTGTGCATATTCTACCTTTCCTTGTTCACGATCGAATTCACTTGTTTCAATGCCGGACAGAGCTACAGTGGTCACGAAGAATGGCACGGGCATGGTGTGAAAAGGATTTATACCTAGTACCAATGGGGATATGGTGGTCAATTGGCCTACAGATCCTGTCGGGTCGTTATCCAACTTCTTACGGTCATTACTAGCGTAGTTCCATTGACTAAGAGGTGTCATGGATCAAGGGAGCAGTGTCTCTGTGCTAAGCATATCTCCAAGAGCAATAGAGAAATCCATCAAATCCATTCTGCTTTTGCGATAGATTGTGAACCATGGAAGGCAATATAGACAAACCGAACATCGCGGGTTGAGCTGATGCTCGCGAGCATTCGCTTATTGAAATAAGTGGAATTGGCGTTTGGGACCAGTCCATCGCCGACGCGTATATATTATCTTGATGATTTCTTCGACGTAAATCCTGACCTTCTTGTCGTATTTCCAGGGACCGACCTGCAGTGAATTTTTTCAATCCTACGTTTGGCGGTCTCGGTGATCTTTGTTGGCCGCTACATTTTACACCTTTGACAGAGGACTCAAACAAAGCTCGCATTATGCATATGTCCAGATAAACACATTGTCTTTCCAAAACAGCATTGGTATACCAAATGCGACCTCCACTGAATGACTATCTCATGGGTGCTCTAAGACCCTACAATGACCACCAATGAACCTGTAGCAGACAACAACAAGCCACCCTCATCCGGACCTCGGCCTTACGAAGACAAACCCTCGGTGTCGGCGGAGAACGCTGGAGCGAGGCAGCGAAGTCTAGGAGACTCGGCTAAGCAGTTGGCTCGAACACCTGATGATACTTTGGTGAACCTATCAGCAAACGAGGCGTTGACGGCAAACAATGCGGACAGCCAGCACAAGAGCCATGATGAGGCGCCCAGTACTGCATACGTCCATCCTGTGGAAGGAGTGTCACAGTGGTCACACCAGGCCCTGGCACCCAAGAAGAGTGAACACGAGCGTATTGTAAATGAGGACGAATGGCAAGACATGCCCGCGTACGCACCCTATGATCTATACGACGACGACAATAAGCTCGTAGCCCGAGAGGCTCAAGACCTAGATGATGATAATCCCTACGAAGGACTTGGAGGTGCTGGAAAAGGCTACACTCGAGTACAAGTGGATGAGGATGCTCGCTCAGCCACAAGCATGGACGATAACACAAGCTACCTATTCAAACACAAGACTACCGATTTGGCAGACGATGAAGAGGAGCAAAGAGATCCCCTGGCGCAGATGCAAGCTACGAAGATTCTCCTGACTGAAGGGCAAAGGATCGCATACGTTGGTGTGACGAGGCTGGCGATGTTGAGTATGGTCAAAGAGCTGAATGACATGGAGGGTACCAAGGCGACAAAAAAAGAGCTAAGGGTCGCCTCCGAATCCATGCAAATGTGGAGTCAACAGATGATGGTTCGATTATTCGCCCATATGGAGATTGATTCGTCCGGTACGGTTTGAAGGTTGTAGCGCTTCAACGATGGATGCTGACAACTCGTAGAGCAGCTCATGATTGAGCAATTGGCCGAGCATGGTGTCGAACCAAGCGACCTGACGCCAGCATTAATGCAAAACGCCAGAGTTGAGAACCCTATGGCTGATGATGCATCGAATCATAGTCCATCGGTGTCGGCCCAGGCGCTGAAGAGCGACAGCAGCTCACAGCACTCTCCAGCTTTGCATAACCACGCAATTGAGGAAGAGCCTTCGTTGCCAGCCTATCAAGAGACTGAAGGTATCGACATGCCGGAAGTACGTACACCATCTCAGCTACCCACTACAAGGAGACTTGATATCGACCTTCGGTGGACTGTACTCTGCGATCTCTTCCTGGTTTTAATTTCGGATTCCATCTATGACTCAAGATCTAGGGTCCTGCTCGAACGTGTGGGGGCATCTTTGAAGGTACCATGGCTTGAGATATGTCGTTTCGAGAAACGTGTTACAGACGCATTAGAAATGCAAGAGGCGGCAAACAAGGAGACTTGGGACGAAGCTGAGCATATGGAGAACCGGCGAAAGCTTGCCTTGAAAAGAAGGTACGTCATGATGGGACTTGCTACTGTCGGCGGTAGTCTCGTCATTGGACTATCAGCAGGCCTCTTAGCACCGGTCATTGGAGCTGGCTTGGCTGCAGGCTTCACGACCATAGGTGTTGCTGGCACCAGTGGCTTTCTCGCTGGTGCTGGGGGCACAGCACTCATTACTTCTGGCGCGGTCATCTCAGGTGGTACAATGGCCGTAAAGGCCTCACATCGAAGAACGGGTGCCGTCCGCACCTTCGAATACAGACCGCTTCATAACAACAAACGCGTTAATCTGATTGTCACGATATCTGGATGGATGAATGGGAAGGTCGATGATGTGCGATTACCCTACAGTACAGTAGATCCGATCATGGGCGATATGTACTCAGTTCTTTGGGAGCCAGAAATGCTGCAAAGCATGGGTCAGACCATTAATATATTGGCTACAGAGGTATGTTTCCCTAGGTGTATCATCCCTCTGTAAGCAATTGCGACTCATGTTCCGTTAGGCTCTCACACAAGGATTGCAACAAGTCCTTGGTAGCACCATCTTAGTGGCTTTGATGGCCTCGCTGCAGCTTCCCATTGTTCTCTCGAAGCTTTCGTACCTGATCGATAACCCTTGGACGGTGTCTTTGGGCCGGGCCAATGCTGCCGGCTTGATCCTGGCAGATTCGCTCATAGATAGGAATTTAGGAGTTCGGCCGATTACACTTGTTGGCTTTTCCTTGGGTTCGAGGGTGATTTACTCATGTTTGAAAGAGCTTGCAAACAAAGGCGCTTTTGGTCTGGTTCAAAATGTGTATCTCTTCGGTTCTCCCATGGTCGCGAACAAGGACGAATATCTGCGGGCCAGAATGGTGGTCTCGGGCCGATTCGTCAACGGTTATGCGTCTAATGACTGGATCCTCGGTGAGTACTTATCCACTTGACAGTTGAGGACGAAAGCTCATATCGCGCAGGCTATCTCTTCCGTGCTACCAGCGGTGGGATAATGCGAGTAGCTGGGCTTGCTCCTGTAGAGAATATCCCTGGTCTCGAGAACATCGATGTGACAAGCATAGTCAACGGGCACATGGCATACCGTGCGGCAATGCCAAGATTACTTAGGGAAGTGGGCTGGGAGGTCGAAAGTGACGAATTCACAGAGATTGAGGATCCTGATCCCGAGAATCACGACAAGCGGCAACGCGAGCTTATCAAGGAAATTGATGAGGCGCGCAAAGACGCACAGGCGAAACCGGAAAAGAAAAGGTTCGGCTTCTTCAAGCGAGGGAAGCTTGCTGAGAAGAAAGGTTGGGAGACCTACGACGAAAGCATGCGGGAAGCAGGTCACTCACCGGGTACGGCTGATGATGGCTTTAACAACGTTTTATTTGACATCGAAGCTATCAAAGCTGAGCTGGCAAGTGAGCAAATTGAGGTCAAGCAATTGGAATCAACGCTCCCTCCAATGAAGCTGAGTTTGAATGGCTCTCCACCTCCTGTGGGAAACACATATTCGAGTCCCCGTTCGGATCTGCGAGACACGAAAAACTACGAAGGGAGCACCCCTTACACACCGAGGGCGGATCAGGACGCTTCACAAGCTTCGCTACCAAACGGCCATGCTAACGATTCATTTAGTCAAGATCATGATGTGTATGAGAACTACGACGAGCATGGTAGTCGGTTGGGCAGTGGCGAGAACATCAGAATGTCATTCGATCATCCACGCCTATCCCCAAAGATGTCCTTTGAGCATTCACGAGGTTCACCATCACCGCTTCGGTCTGCTCGCTCATCAATCGCTTCTCCTACCCCGATACCACCTCCCGAGGAATCGCCAAAGGCGGCCTCGCCACTACAGAGACCTGAAGTCCAGTCCCCCTTATCGATGCCGTCAGGTGCAAATGGTGTCAGCATTGATCACAACGCCTGGCTCGACGAGGATGATGAGGATTTTGGTAAAGAGAAGAATGTACAGATGACTTTCGGTTGAGAGTTGATTTGGTCTGTGACTTAGCGTGGCGTACTGGACTTGTGCATTTACTCGGAAAAGGAGTTCTTCATCGTGCATACCCGAACGATCCTCGCAGGGAATGGGAGGTATCTCAATGGTGTACGAGTGAATTAAGCTACGGTGCCGATGAGTACCGAGCATCGCTTATCGAATGCAATGAATTAGACAAGGCAAGAGCTTCGTTGCTTGCACAAGATCTTCTACCCAGCCGCAATGTTGTCGTGCCAGGATACAATACTATTACTTCACTCAGGCGGGTTCATGAAGCGCTCACCTTGGCCGGACTCAAGGTTACCAACAGCACTGGAGGCCCCACATAGATCAACGTTTACACGATAACATGATGGGCATTTCAATCAACCCAGGCCCATTATTAAAGCGTCATTGAGGCTTTCCTACTCCAATCTAGAACTTGATGCTGGAGAAAGCGGGCCCCACTGCTAAATTTAGCCGAGGTGCGCGTCGCGGGCGCGCTTCTAGATCCCTGCCTCCTCGTGACGAACCAGAGCGACTCGACGAACCAAGTCCATCGTTACTACTCAATGAGGGGCTTGTGGTCACGGCACCAATGTCCGGACAAAGGATACTTGGACAGACCAAGCAGCACTTTGCTTACGGTCATCTTCTGAAGCAAGGTCCCCATATACGGCCGCTAACGCCTGAGGATCTAAACGCACCTCCACTAGGCTCGAGTGACGGGGAATCGGCCAAGGAAGATTCCGACTTCGAAGACGTCAGACCCCCGAAGAGGATGAAGAGAAGCAGCACTGAAGAGGATGTCAAGATTAAGAGCAGGTCGTCCTCGCTACCTGGGCAGAGTCAGAGTGTTACCACTTCTCTAGCTTGCGAACCCTCGAACATTCCACCATTAAGTTTTACCTCTTCGACCAAGCTTGACGACGCGGATGAGCCGTATGGACCTTTCAGTAGTCAATCGAGATCCTCGCAGCCGAAGAAGACGTATCGTAGAGGAGTGAAGAACATACACACTGTTGGCCCAGAATTAAAGCAGAAGAAGGATGTTAAGAAGGCCTCAAAACCTGCGCACAGTCGGGGTGCTTCTGGATTCAAGACGAGAGATTTTGGAACTTCGCTCTCACTTGGTAGACCAATGAGTATATTGGCTCTTCTTGGAGCTTGAGCTGACAAGCAAGTAGCCGATAAGCTGGAAGACACGGACCAAAAGGGTAGCTCCTTCAAGTTACCCTCAATGCCAAATCAGAGTCCTCGTTCCCAACGTGCTGCCCGGCGATCCTCAAATAGCAAGGAAGCATCGTCAAGCACCGAACCTACAATGAGATTCAAAGCGCCCTTGGAGGCTTCCCTAGCTCAAATCTCGCCCGTCAAAGCTGCCAAAACATTCACCAAGCCGTCAACTACGTATGTGGGCGGGAACAGCCCCGTAACTGTCAAAGCTTTCAAAAGCTTCAAGTCAGACCTGTCAAAGCGTGATGGGGTTGGCACCAGTGACATGCAGGATCTCGTTGCGCTAGCCGCTGAGAAAGGCAACCTTGGAAATACTCGGGCAAGGGCCCCAGAAATGTCCGCCACAGAGTCGCCTTTCCCATCGATCAATGATGCTTCCAGCTCTTCGGCGCTGACTACACCACCAAGCTCGCCCGGGGTCGAAATTCTGGAGTACCTAAGAAAAGATTCGGCTACGGAGGTTTGCCCTGTATGTAAGGATCAGGTGGATCGAGAGTTCCTCGAGGAATTCAACAACGGCAAGCGGCTACGATCGCGCCAACAGTTTAGATTCTGCAAAGCGCACAAAGCCCGGTCAGCGAGGTCTGAATGGACTGCGAAGGGTTTCCCAGCGATTGATTGGTCCAACTTTGACCGGAGACTACAGGAGTACCATCCGATTATTGATGATATCGTCAAAGGCACGAGAGTGTCCTTCTACCGCAACGCTGCCGAGGACAGGATGAACCAATTGAAGGTCATGACGGTACAACACATGTGGGACGACACCGCCAGCGTGGACGGGGTTTCTCCTGGATACTATGGATCGAGAGGAGCAAGGATAATGTACGTCTCCCCAACCTTGTTCTCTCCTGTATTCCTGCAGTCGCTCCCTCCCTCTCGTCACCCACTGTCTAGGATTGGATCATTATTGATTGTGCGTAGCTCCGAGAATCTGACCTCCAATTTTGCCTCCAAACTCCGCCGCCGGGCTCCCACGGACAAGGCCATCTCGACCGGCGGCGTGGCCGCTTACATACAATCTGTGTTGGCGCCAGAGCTCGCCGTCCTCCTGGTGATGGACGATATGAAAACCGATGCGGAGAATGCTCGTGCTATCCTCAAAGACAGCACGGACATTGGCAACCTAGTAAACGAAGAAGAAGACGACGTTATTGACAACGTTGAACCTGAGGAGGATCCATTAGCACTGGACAGCGGTGTATAGAACTCTTTATCTTATCATCCGTCCATTTACCGCCTCTACCGGGTAAGGAACGATGAACCGGCGCGATGAAGATCTTAGGAAAGCCCCGACCTTGTATGAAGTGGCTATGGTATAAATCTCCGCCATCAAAACTACGAAGCTTGTGACACATAGGGAGGCTTTGACGATTTGGTGAGACGCGGGGAATTGGTAGGAATGGGGTTCTAGGGCGGCGTCTGGGATGGGCTGTTCGCAAGAGGGAAAGAGGGAAAGAGTGATAATACTCGGTACAGTTCCTTGCGCCGCTATTTTATCCTCCACCATCTTGTTACATGTGTAAAGATTGAGAGGATCGTAGGTAATTCCATCGCTAGCCACATAGAAAAGTCCATTCTCTGAAACCCATCATTGATTTCGGCAAAATCTGTAAGAAATCCAACCGTCCACTCCACAGCCGACACATCTTCGCCATATACCGCAAACGTTCCCCCCCACCCTTCTTTCCTCCCTCAAATAACCATAACCTTCCCCCACCCCCCAACCTTCCCCGCTTCCCACCTCCATCCGCCCCTTTCACCCCCGGTTCCCCCAAAGCATCCCATACCGCCACAGCCCAAACGCCGCCACGACACTCAACCCAATCGGCAAGGGCTTCCCCGTCTTGATCGCCCGCGGGTCACTACTCCCCGCCAGAATGACACTCGCCAGCAGCGCGGCTTCGAGGCCGTACGGCTGACGGT
>JAABUQ010001421.1_pt1 | contig 51502 bp, 38 predicted proteins | sample 5560001 | NCBI WGS metagenome assembly JAABUQ01 (sample SAMN10711888, study PRJNA513371) | rock metagenome | isolation source: Antarctica rocks | place: Antarctica: Victoria Land, Finger Mt nord | collected 2015-12-18
CAACGTCGTCTTGCCGTGATCAATGTGACCGATCGTCCCAATGTTGACGTGCGGTTTGGAACGATCAAACTTTTCCTTGCCCATGATGTGTCTCCGTGTGTCCTAAATGTGGTTACAAATTCGTGGCTTGCCGAGGCAGTGGACGGCTTAGCGAGTGGCCGCTTCCTTGCCCTGCACCTTGGCGATGATCTCTTCCGAGACCGACCGCGGCGCCTCCTCGTACTGCTTGAACTCCATCGAGTAGTTGGCGCGGCCCTGGGTTGACGAGCGCATATGCGTCGCGTATCCAAACATGGTGCTCAGCGGAACGGTCGCGCGAATTGCCTGGACGCCGCCGACCATCTCCATGCCTTCAATGCGGCCACGGCGGCTGTTGAGGTCGCCGATGATTGTTCCCATGTACTCCTCAGGAACGGTGACTTCGACCGACATCACCGGCTCAAGCAGGACGGGCTTCGCCTTGCGGGCGGCCTCCTTGAAGGCCATCGAACCGGCGATCTTGAATGCCATTTCGTTCGAGTCGACGTCGTGGTAGCTGCCGTCATAGAGCGACACCTTAACGTCGACCATCTCGTATCCGGCGAGGACGCCGCGCTGCATCGCGTCCTGGATGCCCTGATCGATCGGCTTGATGTACTCCTTCGGAATCGCGCCGCCCTTGGTGTCGTTCGAGAACTCATAGCCTTTGCCCGGCTCGTTCGGCGAGATGCGAATCTTGGCGTGGCCGTAGTTGCCGGAGCCGCCCGTCTGCCGAATGTACTTGCCTTCGGCGTCGGCGTTTGACCGGATAGTCTCGCGATAGTTCACCTGCGGCTTGCCGACATTGGCCTCGACCTTGTACTCGCGCATCATGCGATCGACGATGATCTCAAGGTGCAGCTCGCCCATACCCGCGATGATCGTCTGGGCCGAGTCAATATCCGTGCGCACCCGGAAGGTGGGATCCTCCTGCGCGAGCTTGGCCAGGGCCATACCCATCTTCTCCTGATCGGCCTTGGTCTTCGGCTCGACGGCGACCTCGATAACCGGCTTGGGGAAATCGATCGACTCGAGCACGATCGGCGATCTCTCGGTGCAGATCGTATCGCCCGTCACCAGGTTCTTGAGGCCCACGGCGGCGCAGATATCACCCGCCCGAATCTCGGTGATCTCTTCACGCTTGTTGGCATGCATCTTCAACAGACGGCCGATACGCTCCGTCTTGCGGGTACGCGGGTTCAGCACCGAGTCGCCGGTCTTGAGCACGCCCGAGTAGACACGGATAAAGATCAACTGACCGACAAACGGGTCGGTCATGATCTTGAAGCCAAGTGCAGCGAAGGGCTCGGCGTCGTCCGACTTGCGGACCAGCTTGTCCTCCATGTTCTCGGGGTTGCCGCCCTGAATCGGCGGAACGTCGAGCGGGCTCGGCAGGTAGTCGACCACAGCATCGAGCAGCGTCTGCACGCCCTTGTTCTTGAACGAGGATCCCGCAAGCACGGGGAAGACCTTCATGCTGATCGTCGCCTTGCGCAGCGCGCGCTTCAACTGCTCGAGGGTGATCTCCTCGCCTTCGAGATACGCATTCAGCATCTCGTCATCGGACTCCGCCACGGCTTCAATGAGCTGCGTGCGGAAGTCGAGAGCCTTTTCCTTGAGGTCGGCCGGAATCTCCTCGATCGAGTACTTCGCGCCCATAGTCTCGTCGTGCCACAGGATGGCGCGCATCTCGACCAGATCGACGACGCCGGCGAACTTCGCCTCCTGGCCAATGGGGATCTGGATCGGAACCGCCTTCGCTCCGAGCCGGTCGCGAATGGTGCCGGTCGAGTAGAAGAAATCCGCACCCGCCTTGTCCATTTTGTTGATGAAGCAGACGCGCGGGACGCGGTACTTATCCGCCTGCCGCCACACGGTTTCGGACTGCGGCTGCACGCCGGCGACCGCGTCAAAGCAAGCCACTGCGCCGTCGAGCACGCGCAGCGAACGCTCCACCTCGGCCGTGAAGTCCACGTGGCCCGGGGTATCGATGATGTTGATCAGAATGCCATTCCAGGTGCAGGTCGTCGCCGCTGAGGTGATGGTGATGCCGCGCTCCTGCTCCTGCTCCATCCAGTCCATCGTCGCGGTGCCTTCGTGCACCTCGCCGATACGGTGCGTGATGCCCGTGTAGAACAGGATGCGCTCGGTCGTCGTCGTCTTACCGGCGTCGATGTGCGCCATGATTCCGATGTTCCTGCAGCGATTGAGCGGTGTCGAGCGTGCCACGGTCTTCTATCTCTTCTGCGAGCGCAAAACTCGCGGTGAACCTGCGTTGTCCCTGTCAATGCTTAACGTCGATCCTGGACGTTAAGTCCAGCGCCTACCAGCGGTAGTGCGCGAAGGCCTTGTTGGCTTCGGCCATGCGGTGGACGTCTTCCTTCTTCTTCATGGCCGCTCCACGGCCGTTGGCCGCATCGAGCAGTTCGGCGGTCAGCTTGTCGACCATACCCTTCTCGCCACGAGCCCGGCCAAAGGTCACCAGCCAGCGGATCGCCAGCGATGTCCGGCGCTCCGGGTTGACCTCGATCGGCACCTGGTAGTTCGCTCCACCAACGCGCCGGCTCTTCACCTCAAGCAGCGGCTTCACATTCTCGACCGCCTTCTTAAAGAGCTTCAGAGCCTCGTCGCCGCCCTTCTGCTCGAGGTTTGTCATCGCCTCGTAGAAGATGCCCTGCGCGGTCGACTTCTTTCCGCCCCACATCATGGAGTTGACGAACTTCGTCACCAGGGTCGAGCCGTACACCGGATCGGCCGCCACATCCCGCTTCGCGATAAAACCTTTTCTTGGCATTGCTCTCGTCTCGTCTTCCTTCAGGGCCGTCGACCTCTCAAGCCCTGAACCTGGATCCTGGTACCCGCCGCGAACGATCTCGCGGCGCAATCCTTTGGCGACTTACTTGCCACCCTTGGTTGGGGCAGCGCCCGCCTTGGGCCGCTTCGCTCCATACTTCGACCGGCTCTGCTTGCGGTTGGCGACGCCGACCGAGTCAAGCGTTCCGCGCACCACGTGGTACCGGACGCCCGGCAGATCCTTCACGCGGCCGCCGCGGATCAGCACGATCGAGTGCTCCTGCAGGTTGTGGCCGATGCCGGGGATGTAGGTCGTGACCTCGATGCCGTTGGTCAGGCGAACGCGCGCCACCTTGCGCAGCGCCGAGTTCGGCTTCTTAGGGGTCTGCGTATACACGCGGGTGCAGACACCGCGCCGCTGGGGCGAGCCCTGAAGAGCGGGGCTGGCAGTCTTGTAACGCGTGGGCGTGCGGCCCTGCTTGACGAGCTGATGGAACGTAGGCACTCAAACTCCTTGATGTTACCCAAACCCTTGTGAACCGCAGGCCAAGTCAGGCATCCTCCGGGAGTTGCGTGCTTGACACGCAAAACAGGGAGCGCAGAGGCGCTCTCCAGGAGGCAGGCTGCTTCCATCCTGCAACTTAAACTTCCGTGCTGCCACGTCGTGAGTAACAGTCGACGGTGGTCGAGCGCCCAGAACCTGCAGGCCGACTCCGTTTCGCTGTTCCGGCCCGCATAGCCCATCCAGGGAGGAGGGTGGCGCAGGCGCGATTGCGATAGGCCGCAGTGACGATGATCCTCCCAAAATGCCGGCGGAAGATCCTGCGGTGAATCTCTTGAATCAAGTGTATCGCAGACACGAGCATCTGTCTGTCGTGGACGAGTATCCGGCCACGAAACCAACGCCCGAAACCCAGACCAAGAGGACACAGACTGTCCCCAGTACGTGCGGAACCTTCCAACAATAGCAAGTGGCCACCCACGCGTCAACCCTTGACTGCCGGCGCCGGCGAGAACCTCCCACAAAGCCTCCCAGCCAACCGCTGTTCGCTCGAAGACCGACGCATCCGCGTGCTAGGCTGGCCGGATGTTCAACCAGAAGCGTGTCTCTGCCCGGCTTCGCCTTCCGATCGCACTCGGTATCGCAGCCATCGCTCCGTCGGTCGCCTCGTTCGGCCAAAGCGGTACCCCGGCAGCGATGACGCCGCTCAAGAACCCTGATCCGCGCGTCGCCTCGATCCTCGATGTGATGAGGAAGGGCCGCAGCCCCGGTGCTCTCGCGCTCTCGCCGGACGGCTCGCTCCTGGCCTGGACGCTGGGCACGCGAGAGGAGGGCAGGGAGATCCACCTCTCCGAGGTCGCGCATCCGGAGGCGGCTCACGATCGCGTAATCACCGCCTCCGGAGAGACCGAGGGCTGCACCGCAAAGGAGCCCGCCTGGTCCCCCGACGGAAACACGCTCTCCTTTCTCTCCAGCTGCAAGGGCACTGCCGGCTCCGCCCAGATCTCCGTCTGGTCGAAGAAGTCCGGACAGACGCGCCAGCTCACCCACGTCACAGGCGAGATCCAGGCGACTGCATGGTCCCCTGACGGCCGCTCGATCGGCTTCCTCTTCGTCGAAAACGCTACCAGGAGCGCAGGCGCCCTGGCGGCTATGAAGCCGTGGTCCGGTGTGGTCGGAGAAGATGGCGTCGAGATTCAGCGCGTCGCCGTCGCGCGTGCGACCACCGGCGACGTCACCGAGGTCACACCGCCCAATCTCCACGTCTACGAGTTCGACTGGTCGCCCAATTCGAAGGAACTCACCTACGTGGCGGCCAACCCGCCGGGCGAGAACAACTGGTGGGTGGCTCAACTCTATGTGCAGGAGATCGGCGGCGCAGCCCAGCCGCGATCGATCCTCAACACCGTCAAGCTCGCGGGGGAGCTGCACAATCTGCAGATCGCCAACCCGCGCTTCGCTCCGGACGGCCGGCATGTCGCCTTTATCGGCGGCCTGATGAGCGATCAGGGCTCGACCGGCGGCGACATCTATACCGTGAGCGTGAGCGGCGGAGCACCACGCAACATCATGCCCGACAAAAACGTCAGCGCGGCGTGGATCGAGTGGACGGGCAAGAGCAACATCCGCTACGTGGCGCGCAAGGCCGGCGGCAACCAGATCTCGGTCTTCAACGCCGAGACCGGCAAGGAGCTGCCCGACAGCACCGAGGTCTTTCAGCAGTCGGTCTCCGCCGGCGAAGACGCCGTCGCCTCGAGCCGCAGTGGAGCCTACGCCTTTGTCGCCTCGAGCTTCGACGCTCCGCCCGAGATCTACCTGTCCCGCGGATCCAGGCAGCCGCTGAAGCAGCTCACCCACCTCAACTCCGGCCTCAAGCCGGTGTGGGGCAAGAGCGAGTCGATCGAGTGGGAGAACGACGGCTTCAAGGTCCAGGGCTGGCTGCTCTACCCCGTCGACTACGATCCTGCGAAGCGCTATCCGCTCATCGTCAACGTCCATGGCGGTCCCTCGTCCTCCATCGGGTCGCACTGGGGCCAGGGCGGTGCGCTCTTTTCCGCGCTCGGCTACTTCAGCTTCTCGCCCAACCCGCGCGGAAGCTATGGCCAAGGCGAGAAGTTCACCCAGGCGAACGTCAAGGATTTCGGCTACGGCGATCTCAAGGACGTCCTCGCCGGCATGGACGTGATCGAGAAGCGCTTCTCGATCGACAAGACGCGCGAAGGCCTGACCGGCTGGAGCTACGGCGGCTTCATGACCATGTTCGGCGTCACCCAGACCACCCGCTTCCGGGCCGCGGTCGCCGGCGCCGGCATCAGCGACTGGAAGAGCTACTACGGCCAAAACTCGATCGATCAGTGGATGCTTCCGTTCTTCGGCAAAACCGTCTACGACGATCCGGAGATCTACGCCAAGAGCTCGGCGATCGAGTACATCAAGAACGTCAAAACGCCGACGCTAGTCATCGTCGGCGACCGCGACGGCGAGTGCCCGGCGCCCCAGAGCTTTGAGTTCTGGCACGCGCTGCGGACCGAGGGCGTCAAGACCCAGCTCGTGATCTACCCCAATGAGGGCCATCGATTCCACGATCCCGCGCACATCCTCGATCGCGACGAAAGAATCGTTCAATGGTTCCAGCAGCAGATGCCCGCGGCCGGTTCGGCCGTCGCCAGCAGGTAGCGTCTCCGTCGCCCGTCCCCGTCGCCCATCCCGGCGCCTGCCAGGATCGCCTTCCAGGCTCCGGCTCGTCTAATCCCCGGCTCTTCTCACCGGCCGATCCGCACCGCAAACCGAGGTAACGCGCCTGCGGTCCGTCTCCCGGAGGCGGCTGAGTTGCCTAAGCGCTTTGGCAGCTTCTAAACTAGAGCTTCGCCACTTCCGCAGTTGGGGTGTCGCCGCTCAGCTTCGGTTCAGGCTGCGCGGGGAAATTCAAGAGGTTCAATGCGTCGGTTCGGTACCCTAGCGTTTCTGCTTTTCTTCACCATCCCGTTCGGTATCTCGATCTCCGGTTGCAGCAAAAAGACCGCCCTGGTATTTTGCAACGGCGGCGACACGGGCCCGGTCGTCGGCCAGCTGACCAACATCGTGCTGCAGCCGCAGATCTTCGGCATCTCGCTCAACGTGGGCCAGTTCGGCAGCATCGGCACCGTTTCAGCCACGGACTGCAAGGGCAGCAGCGTCTCTGACGGCGCCTTCAGCTACGGCACCTCGGACATGTCCATCGCCGACATCGTCCCCACCACCGGCAGGCTCTGCGCCGGGACGTGGAACCGCAATACCGGCGGCGGCATCCCGGACTACACCGTCTGCAACCCGACCAATAAGACCGGAACCGCCTACATCACGGCCGGCCAAAACGGCGCCACCAGCAACCCCGTGCCGGTCTTTGTACACCCTGTCGTGACCAGCGTCGTTCTCGGCGCGCCTTCGTCCGACTGCCTCCGCGATCCGGCCTCGAACTGCAGCCCGGCCGCGACCACCACCAGCGCCAATCCCATCAGATGTACGGTCAACCCTGCCAACGGCTGCTGCACCGTCCCTCCGGTGTCCACCGCAAACAGCTTCAGCCCCAACAGCTGCCTGTCGCAGGGCGCCTCCGGCCAGCTCGCCGCGCGCGTCTTCGCGGGGACCGGAAGCGCGCAGCAGAACATCAGCTGCCAGGTCGGTCACCTCACCTACACGGCACAGACCAGCGGCATCGTGTCCATCAACGAGAACGGCATCGCGACCGCCCAGCAGCCCGGGTCGACGGTCATCAGCTCGACGCTCTCCAACGCCGGAAGCACGGCCGGCTTCTTTTCCACGTGCCCTCCCCAGACCATCACGCTCACCGCTCCAGGTACGACGGTGGGAGCAGGCGGCGTGCCCAATGTAACCGTCAACCAGAACAACACGCTCCCTATTACGGCAGTGATCACCGACATCAACGGAGCCCAGCTCACCGGCTTGGCTCTGACCTACGTCTCCACTACCCCCACCACCCTTCCCAGTGGTGGCGCCGGAGTGGCCAGCCCCATCTTTCCGGGTTCGGGCTCCATTACCGCCATCTGCCAACCTCCCACCTGCAACCCCTCGGCTATCAACGCCATCGGCCAGTTCGGCAACGGCAAGGCTGTCATCTCGAACAACATCGTGGTCAACACGCCGGGCTCGAACAGCACCATCCTGTACACGGCCAGCACCCACTCGCTCTACCTCGTCTCGGTTGACTTCACGACGGGCACTACCGGAGCTCCGGTCCGCCTGCCCTACGTCCCGAACTCCATGGTCATCTCGAACGACGGCAGCACCATCTACCTCGGAAGTGCGACCGAGCTGATGATCGTCAGCGCCAGCACCACCGCTCTGTCCCGCGAAGACCTTTCGGTTCCGGGCACGGTGCTCGCCATCTCCCCGGATAACGGGACGGTCGTCATCACCGATGCGGTTCGGCAGACCGTCTCCCTGGTCAACACAGGGACCGGCGGCGGTGTGCAGACCACCTACGGCGGCGTCGGCACGCGTGCGCAGTTCAGCCCGGACGGAACTACCGTCTACGTCACCGCGGGCAGCCAGATCCTGGTGCACTCGACCTTTACCGGGTGGAGCTCGATCAACGCGTCCACACCTGCCCTCGACGTGGCCGTCGCGGTCCCCTCGGTCGGCGCCTTCTTCGCCGGTGCGACCACCACGGCCAGAAGCTACTGCCCGGCCACCAACGCCGGACCGGTCGTCTACTACCCCGATGCCGGCGTCGCCGCTCCTCCTACCGAGCGCGTCGCCGCCACCAACGACGGCCTCCACCTCCTCGGAGCCACGGTCAACGGCCCCACCCTAGACGATCTGGTCCTCTCCCACACGGCCAACGGATCCCAAGCAAACGGCTTGCCCATCGGGCAGTGCCCCCTCAACGGCAGCGCGCCAACCTTTGTCGCGACGCCGGTGCGGTCCACCAACATCCCCAACGTCTCGGCCACCGCGATCACCGGCGTCTATCCCACCTCGGACTCCGCCTTCGCCTTCATCACCTACACCGGAACGGGCGGTGTTGTGCCCCTCTACCAGCCCTCCGGCTCCGGCCCCGGCAACCTCGGCAGCGTCAAGCTCTCCGGCTCCGCCGTCGCTCCGGTCAGCGGCGTTTTCAGCTCCGACAACGCCACCTTCTTCGTCGGCGCCACCGGCGACAATCTCATTCATCTGCTTACCCGGACGGCCAACAGCTTTACCGATTCGACCACCATTGCGCCCAAGCTGCCGGACGCCTCCGGCAACATCGTCACGCCGGACCTGCTCGTGCAGCGCCCCAGAAAAACCACCTAGGCCAGACGCCGCAAAAGCCAGCCGCCGCAGAAAGAGACCCTTTCTCCGCGGGAGAGGGGTCTTTCTACCCAAAGGCACGGCCCAGAGGCGATCCTCAGCCGAGACGCTGCTTCAGCAGGTCCCGTGCGATCGCGTCCAGAACGCCGTTCAGGAAGTTGGCCGACTCGGGCGCCGCGTAGCGCCTCCCTATCTCAAGCGCCTCGTTGATGATGATTGCCGCCGGTGTGTTCGGAAATCCCAACATCTCCGCCACCGCCGTCCGCAGCAGGTTGCGATCCACGACCGCCATCCGCTCCAGACGCCAGTTCTGCGCGTGCTGCTCGATCAACGCATCGATCTCCGGATGCCGCGCCGTGGCCACGCGATGGAGGTCCTCCGCGAAACCGCGCGTCTCCGCATCCACATCGTCGCGCGAGTTCCAGAAGAGCGTGCGAACCTCCTCCGGCGACTGCTTGCCCAGGTCCCCCTGGAACAGCATCTGCATCGTCAGCTCGCGGGACTTTCGCCGGGTCCCCATCAGCTCCCCTCCGCTTCGGAGGCCGAGCTCGCCTGCCGCACCTTGCGCTGCATCGAAGCCATCTCGATCGCCGCGACAGCTGCCTCAAAGCCCTTGTTGCCCGCCTTCAGACCCGCGCGATCGAGCGCCTGCTCCAGCGTCTCGCACGTTAGCACGCCAAACGCATGGGGAACGCCCGTCTCCTGCTGCGACTGCCCGATGCCGCGCGCCACCTCGGTATAGATCGCCTCGTAGTGCGCCGTCTCCCCGCGCAGCAGGACGCCCAGCGTCACAATCGCGTCGAACCGCTTCGTCTCCGCCAGCGTCCGCGCAGCCGAGGGAATCTCCCACGCGCCCGGCACCCGCACAATCTCGATTCCATCCTTTGCCGCTCCGCTGCGACGGAGCGCATCGAGCGTCCCCTGAAGCAGGCGGTCGGTAATCACCGCGTTCCAGCGCGCCACCACCACCGCAAAGCGCATCCCGTGCGCCGACAGATCCCCCTCGATCGCCACCGGCCTGCCGTGCAGCGCGTTCTCCGACTCCCAGAATCCCACCCGCAGCTCGGGCGTCATCTGCACGGTAAACAGCCGCGAGTTCCAGTGCGTCGCGACGGGCGCCGTAAGCTCTAGCTGCTCTCTCCCCTGCTCCGCGCCGGTCCGCGTCAGCATCCAGTCCCGCACCGTGTCATGCACCTGGTCGAGCTGCGTCACCTCCACCAGCAGCGAAGGCACGGCCGGCATCCGTCCGGTCACCAGCTCCAGGTTCCCGATCGGCGCCAGAAAGGCTGCACCCCGTCCGCCATCATCGCTCCAACCCCGTCCCGTCTCGAATCCCAGAGCCGTCAACAGGCTCGAAAGCTGGTCGAACACGTCTCCCGCCGAGACGCTGTTCACAAGCGTTATTCCCTTGATCATGGCTTCGATTGTATCGTCAGGAGTCGCACGCGTTCGTCGCGCGGCCACGGAGGCGACATGACTTACGAGACCCTGCTCGAGGACATCCAGGACGGCATCGCTCTGATCACCCTCAACCGCGCCAAGGTCCTCAACGCTCTCAACAGCCTGGTCTTCGACGAGCTCGAAGCCGCCTTCAACGCCCTCGCCGCCGACCCCGCCGTTCGCGTCATCCTCATCACGGGCGCCGGAGAGAAGGCCTTTGCCGCCGGCGCCGACATCAACGAGCTCGCCGAAACAGACGCCCTCTCCGGAGAGGCAAAATCGCTCCGCGGACAAGCCGTCTTTCGTCGCATCGAGAGCTGCGGGAAACCGGTCATCGCGCTCGTCAACGGCTTCGCCCTCGGCGGCGGATGCGAGCTCGCGCTCGCCTGCACACTGCGTCTGGCCAGCGAGACGGCGCGTCTCGGCCAGCCCGAGGTCAAGCTCGGCCTCCTCCCCGGGTACGGCGGATCGCAGCGGCTTCCGCGCCTCATCGGCGCCTCCGCCGCCCTCAAGCTGCTGCTCACCGGAGAGATGATCGGCGCGGCCGAAGCCCTCCGCCTCGGCCTGGTCGACGAGGTCCACCCGCCCGACCGCCTGCTCGCCCGCGGCCGCGAGCTGGCTGCCTCCATCGCCGTCATGGCTCCGCTCGCCGTCGCCGGCTGCCTGGAGGCCGTCCATCGGGGCGAGCGCCTCCCCATCGAGCAGGCCGCCGCCGTTGAGGCCGCCATCTTCGGCCGGCTCTGCGGCACCGCCGATAAAGCCGAGGGCACACGCGCCTTTCTGGAAAAGCGCCCGGCTACCTGGACAGGACGCTGAGCCGCTTCGCTCTCCTCCGCCGCCTCAGCCCTCTTGCTATGCTGGTCGGAGCGCCTATGCCCACCCACCCGGCCTCCTTGATCTCCCTCCGCCACGGTCACCCCGGCCGCTCGCCCCTGCTGCTGGCAGCCGTCGCACTCCTCTCCCTGGGTCTCTCCGGCTGCACCCGTTCCGCTCCCGCGGGCGCGCCCGCAGAGCACGCCGCCGCCGCCCAGCAGCAGCAGCTCAACGATGAGGTTCGCAAGGAGCTCGACCTCATCCCGCCCCCCTCGAAGACCCGCTACCTTGCCGTCAGAAGCCTTTCCAGCTGGGAGAACCCCTACATCACCGTCCAGGGCGAGATGGTCACCGTGCACGTCACCCTCGCGGACGCCAACACCAGCGACCTCGGGCAGGGCAGCATGCTGCGGCCCGTCGGCGCCCGCCGGCAGAACCTCGACATCCGGGTGGGCGAGCTGGCCTCCGCCTTGAACGCCATCCCGCAAAGCGCCTGGCCCTACGGCCGCGTCATCGCCGTCGAGGAGGCCCACGAGGCGCCCGTCAACGCGCGCCTGCAGATCCGCCGCAACCTGGAAAAGGTGATGCGCTCGCTCGGCGACCTGGGCGTCGTCGTCTACGAGTGGACCGAGGGCGGCGCGGGCCTGAGCTAGCCAGTTCAGCTCCTGCCCGCGGCGTGCCCGCACTCTGTTTCGCTTGCCGTCTGGTAGGTTGTAGCCGTACCTCTCTTGCTGAAATCTCCGCGGCTGCGGAGTTCGGAAGATCTCGCGTCGCGGGGAGATAGGCGTTGCACACAACGGCGTTGGCGGTCTTCTGCTTCTTCTTTCTCGTGGTCACGCTCGCCGGCTTCTGGGCAGCCCGTTGGCGCAGACCCGCCGGCGGCATCGACTCCCTCGAAGAATGGGGGCTCGCCGGCCGCAGCTTCGGAACCCTCGTCACCTGGTTTCTGATCGGCGGCGACCTCTACACCGCCTATACCGTCATCGCCGTTCCCGCGGCGCTCTTCGGCGCCGGGGCCATGGGCTTCTTCGCCCTCCCCTACGCCATCGTCGCCTACCCGTACATGATGGTCGTCATGCCCAGGCTGTGGCGCGTCTGCCATCGCCACGGGTACGTCACCTTCGCCGACTTCGTCGGCGGACGCTACGGCTGCCGACCCCTCACCCTGGCCATCGCCGTCACCGGCATCCTCGCGCTCATGCCGCACATCGCGCTTCAACTCGTCGGCATGCGCGTCGTCATCGCCGCCATGGGCGTCCATGGGGAGTGGCCGCTCGCCGCCGCCTTCCTCATCCTCGCCGCCTATACCTACTCAAGCGGCCTCCGCGCGCCCGCCGTCATCGCCATCGTCAAGGACCTGATGCTCTACATCATGGTCATCGCCGCCGTCATCGTCCTTCCCCTCAAGCTCGGCGGCTACGCCCACATCTTCGCCGCCGCCAACCAGGCGCTCTCCACCCACACGCCGGCCTCGACCATCGCCCTTCGACCCGGGCAGTTCCTCCCCTACTCCACGCTCGCCTTCGGCTCGGCCATTGCGCTCATGCTCTACCCGCACACCGCAACTGCCGTTATGAGCGCCAAGAGCGCCAACACGATCCGCCGCAACGCAGCGTTGCTCCCGGCCTACAGCTTTCTGCTCGGGCTCATCGCCCTGCTCGGCTACATGGCGCTCGCCGCCGGCATCCACACCCGCGACACCTCGCTCGCCGTCCCCCTGCTCTTCCTCGAGCAGTTTCCCGAGTGGTTCGCCGGCTTCTGCCTCTCCGCCATCGCCATCGGCGCCCTGGTTCCCGCCGCCATCATGTCCATCGCCGCCTCCAACCTCTTCACCCGCAACCTTTACGGCATCTTCCGGAGCACACCGATGACACCCGCCGAGGAGTCCCGCATGGCCAAGCTGGTCAGCGTCTTCGTCAAGTTCGGAGCCCTGCTCTTCGTCCTCCGCCTGCCCGCGCCCTACGCCATCGAGATGCAGCTGCTCGGCGGCATCTGGATCGCGCAGATCTTTCCCTCGGTCGTCTGCGGCGTCTTTACGCGCTGGTTCCACCCCTGGGCCCTTCTGGCCGGTTGGGCCGGCGGCATGCTGGCCGGATCGGCCATGGCCCTCTCGCTCGGCCTCAAAAGCTCCGTCTACCCCTTTCACCTCTTCGGCGAGACCTTCGCCATGTACGCCGCGGTTCCGGCACTGCTCCTCAATCTCGCAGTCGCACTCGCCGTTACCGCGCTTCTCCGCAAAACCTCCGCCCGCCAGGCCACCGACGTCACCGACCCGGCAGCCTACACCGGCTGATCGGTCGACGCCATGCACGGGAACCGCATCCTAACCTCGGAGGTGAGCCGGTGGCGCCTCCGGAGAGGAACTGACACGAGATGGCAACGACTGAGGAGATCATCGACAAGGTCGGTGAGATTAAGAACAGGCTGGGCCTGACCACACCGCCGCACACCGCCCCCGAGGGCGAGCGTTCGCTGGCCAAAGGCATGCTCGCGGGTCTCATCGGCGGCATCGTCGCCACCGCCGCCAAAAGCGCCGGGGAACGTTTCTTCCCGCCTCGCACCCATGGCGAGCCGGAGCCGCCCGCGATGCTGGCAGAAAAGGTTGCCGGCCACAGCCTGACCACCACCCAGAAGGCCCAAGCAGCGGAAGGCATCCACTGGGCCTTTGGCGCGCTGGCCGGAGCGGCCTATGGCGGCCTCGCCGAGTACTTCCCCGATGCGACCCAGAAGGAGGGCGCCAGCTTCGGCATCGCGCTCGCCGGCCTGACCCACGGCAGCGTCCTTCCCGCCATGGGCCTTTCTGCCGACCCCAAGGATCAGACCACCCGCGAGCACACCAGCGAGATGGCCACCCACGTCGTGTACGGCGTCGTCACCGAGGTCGTGCGCAGCGCCGTCCGCCGGTTCCTCTAGCGCCAACGCTTCGGTTGCAGGCTCCATAGTCTTCCGCGCGCACACAGCGGCACGGCCACCGCAGCAAAACAGGCCGGGCATGGCTGGTGCAAGTAAACTTCAACCGCCCCCGGCCTTTCCTATCTCATAAACGAAGCAGACCCCAACCTTGACCCGACAGATACCAGCCGCGAAAGGTGGTTCGTTGGTCTCCCTACAATTGAGCTTTCATCGGCATCACCCGCATCGAATGAAGATACAGACACACAGGAGCGGCGTCGCGCAAATGGCAGAAAATCCAAGGAAAGCGGTCATCGTTGGAGCGGGCCCAGGTGGGTTGGCGGCAGCAATTCTTCTCGCCAAATCAGGCGTCAAAGTCACCGTTGTCGAAAAGTGTGCGCAGGTCGGAGGTCGAACCTCCACGCTTCGGCAGGACGGCTTCAGCTTCGATCTCGGCCCCACCTTTTTCCTCTACCCGCGCGTACTTAAGGAAATCTTTGCCGCCGCCGGCTACGACCTCGATCGCGAAGTCCCCATGAAGCGCCTCGATCCCCAGTACCGCCTCGTCTTCGGCTCCGGTGGAGAACTCCTCGCAACCCCCAACATCGTTCAAATGGAACGCGCCATCGCCGCCATCTCGCCTGAGGACGCGCGCCGCTTCCATCATTTCCTCACCCACAACCGCAATAAGCTCTCAAAGTTCCTCCCGTTCCTGCAGTCTCCCTTTGAGAGCTGGCGCGATCTCGCCAAGCCCGAGATGCTCAAGCTGCTTCCCTTGCTCGCACCCTGGCGCTCCCTCGATACCGACCTCCAGACGCACTTCAAGGACGAGCGCATTCGGCTCGGCTTCAGCTTCCAGTCCAAATACCTCGGCATGTCGCCCTTTCGCTGCCCCAGCCTCTTCTCCATCCTCTCGTTTCTCGAGTACGAGCACGGCGTCTTCCATCCTATCGGCGGCTGCGGCGCTGTCACCCGGGCCATGGCGCGCATCGCGGAAGAGATCGGCGTCGACATCCTCCTCAATGAGCCCGTGGAGCAGGTCCGGGTCGAGGGCGGCAAAGCCACCGGCGTGCGCACCGCCAACCACACCCTCGACGCGGACGCGGTCGTGGTCAACGCGGACTTCGCCGGCGCCATGCAGCGCATGGTTCCCAACCACCTCCGCAAGCGCTGGACCGACGAGCGTCTCGCCAAGAAGCGCTTCTCCTGCTCGACCTTCATGATGTATCTCGGAATCGACGGCCGCTACGATGACGTCTCCCATCACACCATCTTTCTCGCCAAGGACTACAAGCAGAACCTCCAGGACATCGAGCACACCCACCGGCTCTCGGACGACCCATCCTTCTACGTCCAGAACGCCGGCATCACCGACAAGACCCTCGCTCCCAAAGGCCAGAGCACCCTTTACGTCCTGCTGCCCGTCACCCATCAGACCGGGCACGTCGATTGGCAAAAGGAGACCCCGAAGCTGCGAGCCCTCGCCCTCAAGCAACTTGAGAAGGTCGGCATCACCGGCGTGGAGTCCCGCATCCGCACCGAGCGCATCCTCACGCCCGCGGGCTGGGAGACGGACTTCGGCCTCTACAAGGGCGCGACCTTCAGCATGGCGCACTCGCTCGACCAGATGCTGCACCTCCGTCCCCACAATCGCTTCGAGGATATCGGCCAGATGTACCTCGTTGGCGGAGGAACGCACCCCGGCAGCGGCCTCCCTGTCATCTTCGAGTCGGCTCGCATCACCTCCCGCCTCCTGCTCGAAGATCTCCGGATCGAACCCCAGTGGGAGAACAACGTTCTCGCTCCCCACGTCGAACACCATCAGCTTCTTGAGGTCGCGTCGTAGTCATGTTGACCGACACGCTTTTGGCCGAGCCAGGGACAACGGAGCCCGCCGAAGTCCGGCAGACGCCCGCCGGTCATGGCGCAGCGGCTGAGTCCATGGCCGCCAACTCTTCGGCCACCCGTCCCAGGACACCGGAGTCAACGGCGCAGGCAGCATGGTCTCGGACCGCGGTCGCCACTCGTCTGCAGGTGCTGCGGTGCGCCCGCCACGAACTCGCCGGCCTCGCCTCCGAGATCACTGCGGCCGTCTCTCCCCAGATCGTCCGCACCCCAGCCGACACGCTCGTCTCCGAGCTGCTTCCTCTGCTTGAGGCCATCCGCTTTCTTGAGCGCGCTGCGCCCCGCCTCCTTCGCACGCGACGCCTCGGCCGGCGCGGCCTGCCCTTCTGGCTCTCCGGCGTCGACACTGAAATCGAGCGAGTTCCCCTCGGTAAGGTCCTGGTCATCGGCCCCTCCAACTACCCGCTCTTCCTCCCCGGCGTGCAGGTCTTTCAGGCACTCGCCGCGGGCAACGCCGTCATCTGGAAGCCGGGGCTCGGTGGAGCGGATCTGGCCCGCCTCGTCGCCGGCGCCCTGTCGCGCGCAGGCCTCCCCCAGCACCTTCTCCTCACCACCGAGGACACCGTCGAAGCCGCCGAAGACGCTCTCCGCTCCGGCATCGACAAGGTCTTCTTCACCGGGTCCGGCCAGACCGGCCGGGCGCTTCTCGCCCAGCTTGCACCCATGGCCACACCCTGCGTGCTCGAGCTCTCCGGCAACGACGCCTGCATCGTCCTTCCCTCGGCCGACCTCGACCGCGTCGCCGCCGCCCTTGCCTTCGGCATGCGCCTCAACGGCTCCGCGACCTGCATGGCGCCGCGCCGCATCCTTCTGGTCGACTGCCCCCCTGCCCGGCGCGACCTGCTCATCGAACGCCTCCGAAGCGCACTCGCAGCCGTACCCGCTATCGCTCTCTCCGCGACCGCCCGGCGCCGTCTGCTCTCGCTCCTCGCCGACGCCGAGCAAGCCGGCGCCACGATCCTCGGCGACACCTCCGGCGAGACCCTCAGGCCTCTGCTCCTGCTCCACGGCACGCCTGAGATGGAGATCGCGCGAACCGACATCTTCGCCCCGGTGCTTACGCTCATCGAGGTTTCCGGCCTCGCCGGGCTTCTCGACGCGCAATCCGCCTGCCCGCTCGCGCTCACCACCTCCATCTTCGGCGAGGTGCGCGCCGCCCGCGCTCTCGCTCCGGAGATCGTCAGCGGCGTCATCACCATCAACGACCTTATTGTGCCCACGGCCGATCCCCGCATCCCCTTCGGCGGCCGTCGCGCCAGCGGCTTCGGCGTCACGCGCGGAGGGGAAGGCCTGCTCGAGATGACCGCGGTCAAGGTCGTCGCGACCCGTCGCAATCGCAGCGTCCAACACTACGAGCCCACCGGAAAGGCCCACCTGGCGCTCTTCACCAATACCATTCACGCCGCGCACGCCGGAACTCTCAGCCGGCGATGGAGCGGCCTCAAGCGCGCCCTGAAAGCAGCATTGGAGCTAAGACAGAAGTGAAACGATCCCTCGCGGAAATGAACGGTCTACACGTTGGCATCATCGGCTCCGGCCTCGCTGGCCTGGCGTCCGCCTGTACCCTCGCGGCGCGCGGCCACAAGGTCGAGGTGTTTGAGAAAAATCCCTGGCTCGGCGGAAAAGCCGCGCAGCTCAACGAAGCTGGCTTCCGCTTCGATATGGGGCCGACCATCCTTATTCAGCCTTCGGTCCTCCGCAAGATCTTCGCCGAGGCAAATCGTGACCTCGATGATTACGTCAACATGGTCCGGCTCTCCCCGCAATGGCGCTGCTTCTTCGAGAACGGCCAGACACTGGACCTCAAGGATGACGTCCAGCAGATGTCCGCCGACCTCGAAAAGGTCTGGCCCGGCATGGGCAGGGGCTACCTGAAGCTGCTCGAAACCTCGGAACAGCTCCACTCCATCTCCGACCGCTTCTTCTTCTGGCGCTCCATTGGCTCCATGCGCGACACCATGGACGTTGGCGGAGCCTTCGACATCAACGTCCTCCGTGACGTCATGCGCATGCGCCTCGGCAAGACCGTCGCCGGCACCATCCGCGAGTTCATCCCCGACGCCAACACCGCGCAGATGCTCGACCACTTCGTCCAGTACGTCGGCAGCTCTCCCGACGCCTCGCCCGCCATCCTCTGCGCCATCGGCCACATGCAGATGGAGGAGGGCATCTGGTATCCCATGGGTGGAACCCGCGCCGTCCCCGAGGCGCTCGTCAAACTCGCCACCGAGCTCGGCGTCGTCTTCCACACCGGCACCGACGTAGACCGCATCCTGACCGACGCTCCCTCTCACGGTGGCCGACGCGCCAAGTCTGTAACCGGTCTGGTCACGAACACCGGAGTGCGGTACAACTTCGACGCCATCGTCTCAAACTCCGATGCCGTCCGTACCCATCGCGAGCTCCTCGGCGGATCCGCCGCCAGGCACTTCGACGAGAAGCGCGGGTACGAGCCCGCCTGCTCCGGAGTCGTCCTCTACCTGGGCCTCAACAAGCGTTACGATCACCTCGCGCACCACGACTTCGTCTTCTCCCGCGATGCCCATGAGGAGTTCCATTCGATCTACGACCTCGGCGAGCCCGCGCCCGATCCCACCTGCTATCTCGCGTCCACAGCGCAGACAGACCCGGCGTCCGCACCGGTTGGCGGCGACGCCCTCTACGTCCTCGTGCACACGCCTTACCTCCGGCCCCACCACGACTGGTCAAAGATGTTCCCCTCATATCGCCAGGTCATCCTCGACAAGCTGAAGCGCACCGCCGGCCTCACCGACATCGAAGACCGCATCGTCTACGAGTCCGCCCTCACCCCAGCCGACATCCACGAGCGGTACCGCGTTCTGAACGGAGCCATCTACGGCATCTCCAGCCACGGCATGTTCAACGGCGCCTTCAAGCCGGCCAACCGCAGCAAGGAGATCTCCGGGCTCTATCTCGCCGGTGGCGCCGCCCATCCCGGCCCCGGCATGCCCATGGTCATGATGTCCGGCTGGATCGCCGCCGACTGCCTCGACCAGGATGCCTCCATGCTCGAAAGCGCGCGCTCCACCCACGCCTCCGTCGCGTAGCTTTGGCCTCGTGCCGCCACGCAATACCACGCAGTCTGGGCCGCAAACCGGAGCCGCACCATTACCTTCGGTCCTGCGACCGCAGCCGGGAGACAGTAAAGTAGTCGCACACGCTATGCAGGACGCAACCACCGGGCGACGTTCCGAGATACCCACCATCTCCGGCCCGCTCCTCGCCCTGTTTCGCCACATCGTGCGCCGCTACTTCCGCCGGCAGTTTCACGCCGTCCGTCTCGCCCGCGCCCACGACGTCGCCTCCATCTCCGGTCCGCTCATCATCTACGCCAACCACGGCAGCTGGTGGGATCCGATGGTCGCCTACCTCCTCGCCGAACGCCTCTTCCCCTACCGCCGGCACTTCGCTCCCATGGACGCAGCCGCGCTCACACGCTACCCCGTCCTTCGCCACCTCGGCGTCTTTCCGGTAGAGCTCCGCACGCCCCGCGGAGCCGTCCAGTTTCTGCGCACCGGCCACGCCATCCTGCGCTCCGGCGGCGTGCTCTGGGTGACGCCCCAGGGTCAGTTCGTCGACACCCGGCAGCGCCCGCTCGTCTTCAAGCCCGGCCTGGCCGCCCTCGCCGCCCGCCTCGGCAGCTGCACCGTGCTTCCCCTCGCCATCGAGTACACCTTCTGGGATGAGCGCCTGCCCGAGACTCTGCTGCTCTTCGGCCATCCCCTCCGCGTCTCCGGCGAGACTGCCGACGCGCTCGAGCCCCAGCTCATCGCCGCCCTCGAGTCCACCATGGACGACCTCAAGCAGCGGGCCCTCACCCGCAGCCCCGAAGCCTTCGACCAGATCCTCTCCTTCAACGCAGGCGGCGCCGGCGGCTTCTACGCCCTCGGCCAACGTCTCAGGGCCCTCGTTCGCCGCAAACCGTACCAGGCCGAGCACACGCCCTCCCGTCAGAACGGGACCGTCTCTCCGTGACCCCATGGCTCTCGCACGCTCTGGCTCTCGCCGTCATGCTCTGCGCCCTCGCGCCAGCCGTGCTCTTCTGCGTCAACCTCCGCCGCTACCTGCCCCCGCCGGCCGCGCATCCCAGCCTCCCCCCGGTCTCCGTCCTCATCCCCGCCCGCAACGAGGAGCGATCCATTCGCGAAGCCGTCGAAAGCGTCCTCGCCTCGACCGGCATCCCCTTCGAGATCGTCGTCCTCGACGACGCCTCCACCGACCGCACCTCCTCCATTGTCACCGATCTCCTCGCAACCGCGGATGGCCGCCTCCGTCTTGCCCAGGCGCCTCCCCTGCCCCCCGGCTGGAACGGCAAGCAGCACGCCTGCTGGTCGCTCGCCCACCTCGCCACCCACCACACCCTCTGCTTCATCGACGCCGACGTCCGCCTCACCCCCGACGCCCTCGCCCGCATGGCAACCTTTCTCCTCGAAAGCCAGTCCGCCCTCGTCAGCGGCTTCCCCCAGCAGGTCACCGTCACCTGGATGGAGTGGCTCCTGCTCCCACTCATCCACTTCGTCCTGCTCGGCTTCCTCCCCGTCTCCCAGATGCGCCTGCGCACCGATCCCTCGCTCGCCGCGGGCTGTGGCCAGTTCCTCATGGTCAGCCGCGCCCCCTACTTCGCCGCCGGCGGCCATGCCGAGATCCGCGAAACCATGCACGACGGCCTGCGCCTCCCCAAACTCCTCCGGCAGCACGGCTTCCGCACCGACCTCGCCGACCTCACGGACCTCGCTCGCTGCCGCATGTATACCAGCGCCGTCGAGGTCTGGCAGGGCCTCGCCAAAAACGCCACCGAGGGCATCGCCGCTCCCGCCCGCATCCTGCCCATCAGCCTCCTCCTCGTCCTCGGGCAGGTCATGCCCTTCGTCCTCGCGTCTTTGCTTCTCCTGCGCCACACCGCCTCGCCGGCAAACCTCGCCCTTGTCCTCGCCGCCGTGGCTGGCGCCTGGACGCCCCGCTTTCTCGCGGCCCTCCGCTTCCGGCAGCCCTGGCGCAGCGCTATCCTGCACCCGGTCGGCATCGTCACCCTGCTTGCCATCCAGTGGTATGCCCTGGCACGCAAGCTCTCCGGCGGCGCCGTCAGCTGGAAGCAGCGCTCCTACGCGGGCGAGTAGCCTCCCTGAACCTTCCCCGGAGCTCCTCCGGGACGACCTCCATCCCTTTCGGTAACTTCCTGCTGGACCAGAAGTTCCGTCAAGGGGAAGCCGTGCAACAAATGCCGTGGACTGGTGTCTAATAGGCTAAGGGGAGACGCGTCCGGTGACGGATCGGACCCTCCAAGCCAGACCTGGCCGCGCAACCCGGGATCCAAAGCAGCAACGGGAAAACGACGGTCGGCAGGCAGGGTAGAACGCATGAACATCTCCCGCCATATCAGAAACTCCGTCGGCTCCGCGCTCCTGGCCGGAGCCATGCTCGTTGCGCCCGTCGCGGCCCACGCGCACGTCTTCGTCTCGGTCGGCATCGCCCCTCCCCCCATCCCGGTCTACACCCAGCCCATCTGCCCCGGAGAGGGCTACCTCTGGACCCCCGGCTACTGGGCCTACACCGACGACGGCTACGAGTGGGTCGACGGCGCCTGGGTGGAGCCGCCCTACGTCGGTGCGCTCTGGACCCCCGGCTACTGGGGCTACAGCGGCAATAACTATCTCTGGAACACCGGCTACTGGGGCAACAGCATCGGCTACTACGGCGGCCTCAATTACGGCTTCGGATACTTCGGCACCGGGTTCTACGGCGGCTACTGGGGCGGCGGAAACTTCTTCTACAACAGCGCCTATAACCACCTCGGCTACGGCTATCACAACATCTACAACCGGCCCTGGGGCGGCGTCAACGTCCACCCCGGCGGCATCGGCTACGCTCGCGGCGGCTACGGACGCGAAGGCTACGGACACGAGGGCTACGGACACGACGGCTACCGCGGCTCCAACATCGGCGGCCGCGACTACGGCAACCGCGGCGACTACGGCAACCACGGCAACGGCGGTCGCAACTTCGGCGGTGATGGTCGCGGCAGCTACGGCGGTGATGGTCGCGGCAGCTACGGCGGTGACGGTCGCGGCAACTACGGCGGCAATGCGTACGCCGGAAATCGGTCCAACCTGGGCGGCGGCTCCCCCAACGGCGCCCGCGAAGGCTACGCCGGTGGCGGTCGACAACCCTACAACGGCGGCAGCTCCTACGCGAACCGCGGCTCTGGAGTTGGCGCCTATAACGGCGGCTACGCGCAAGCCGGGCAGGGCCGGGGCGTCTACGGCGGAAACAACACGGGTGCCAGTTCCGGGAGCTACGCCAGCGGCGGCCAACGCGGCCTCTCGCAGCCCGCTCAGGGCCCCTCGAACTATGGCGTTGGCAGCGCTGGCAGCTACGGCGGTCGTGGCGGCTACAGCGGTGGCGGCTACAGCGGTGGCGGTGCCCATAGCTATCCTGCTCCCGGGGGAGCCGGTGGCAGCGCCCGCGGAGGTAGCTTCGGCAGCGGCGGCTTCCCAGGCGGTGGAGGCAATAGCGGCTCCCCCGGCGGGGGTGGGGGCGGCGGTAGCTTCCAAGGCAGTGGAGGCGGTGGAGGCTTCCACGGCGGCGGTGGTGGCGGACATCGCTAGGCGAACGCCCACGGGTGTCCAGGGCACTTGCTCTGAGACAGGTCCGGACTTCAGCCCGGACATCCAATCCTCTGCACGACACGGGCTCATAAAGCCCGGGGACATGATTTTGTGACCACTACCCATTGCCTATTCGACCGAAACGCATCTGGCAAGGCAAGGGCTGAGAGGCTAACCTCTCAGCCCTTGCTCTTTGGATCTGAAAACCGCTCTCACACCACTCCCACCCCCGCGCTCCGTCCCTCACGCCCGCGCCACCCTGCGGGCCATCCCCGCGATCGCCTGGAGCGCCCCCGGCCGCGCCAGGCCGCGAGCCCGCTCCCCTATCCTTCGCAAACCCTCCGCATCCGAAAGCATCGAGACCAACTCGCGCCCCAGCCGCTCGGGCGTCATCTCCGCCTCGGGCAGCATCCCTGCCGCACCCGCACGCACCATCGCCTCCGCATTCCTGCGCTGGTGGTCGTCCGCCGCGCGCGGAAACGGCGCCAGCAACGCGGGCCTCCCAGCCGCGGCCAGCTCCGCCACCGTACTCGCGCCGCTTCGGCACAGCAGCAAGCTCGCCCCGGCAAAGACCTCAGGCATCTCCGCGAAGAACTCCTGCGTCTGCCAGCGCGCCGGGTCCGCTCCACCCTCGAGGTACGCCGATCGGACCTCGAGCTCCCGTTTCGCCCCCGTCTGGTGCAGGATCCTCAGCCCCGGGACCTCCCGCAGGAGGTCCCGCGCAACCTTCGGCATCACCTCGTTAAAGACCCTGGCTCCCTGCGATCCACCCGTAACCACCAAGCACATCTCCCCGCCCGGCGCACGCTCCCCGATCTCGAAAAACTCCTTGCGAACCGGAATTCCCGTCAGCTCGGCCCTCCGAAAGTAGCGTCGGCTCTCCTCGAAGTTCACCGCCGCCCCGCTCACCATGCGTCCCACCATTCGGTTCGCCAGACCCGGGATCGCGTTCGGCTCATAGGCCAGCGTCGGCACTCGCATCAGCACCGCCGCCAGCATCGCCGGTCCCGAGGCATATCCGCCCACACCGATCACCACATGCGGATCGAGCCCGCGCAGAAGCCGAAGGCAGCGCCTGACCCCCAGCGGCAGGTCCGCCAGGGTCCGCGCACGCGTCCGCAGCGACACGTTCTTGAGCTGTCCAACCTCGATCAGGTCCAGCCCAAACCCCGCCTCCGGCACCAGCCGCGTCTCGAGCCCGCGCGCCGTCCCCACAAATCGCACCTCGGCGTCATACCGGTCGCGCATCTCGCGGGCAATCGCCAGCCCCGGAATCACATGTCCGCCCGTCCCCCCACCCGCGATCACCACCCGCATCCTGTCAATCCTCATCTCGGGGCAAACTGCCTCCTTTGTGCCACATGCCCTGGCGCAAACACCCCTTCCAAACCATTATCCTGAGATGGAAGGGACATGGTGGCCCAAAGGATGCCGAGCTCCCCAGCACCCATCCACCACGCAAACCATGGTCTAGGAAGACTTTACCCGTAAGCCCAATGAATGGAAGATTTTGTATTTGGAGCATCTTTACAAGTCGTTTGAATCGAATATTTTGGAACGGCGACTATCCCTTGACGTAAGGTAGAATTTATGGGACACTATTTTTGCCATAAAGATTCCTCAACCCATTCCTGCTTCTCGTCGCTTTACAATCAACGACTTCAACATCCGATTTACGGATGATGATGTGTGTTTGGACTGGCTGATGCAGCAGCGTTATCCAAGCAGCCGGGCAATGTGCTCGTACTGCAAAGTTGAGCGCAAGCATCACAGGATCTCCACAAAAAAAGCATACGCCTGTGACCACTGCGGAACGTACATCTCGCCCATGGCCGGGACGATCTTCGAGAAGTCCAGCACGTCGCTCCGTCTCTGGTTTTATGCCATGTATCTGATGAGCGCCACACGTTGCGGCATTTCGGCAAAGCAGATTCAGCGCGAGTGCGGCGTTACCTACAAGACGGCATGGAGGATGTTCAAGCAAATTCGGACTTTGATGGAGGAAGACATCACGCTGTCCGGGCCGGTTGAGATGGATGAGACTTTCTACGGAGCTCCGAAGAAGAACCAGCACACCAACAAGCGCAAGCAGGGAACGCATAAGGACAAGCAGCCAATCTTCGGAGTTGTGGAGCGCGAGGGCCGTGTGCTCACGCGGGTAGTGGCTGATGTGAAGGAAAAGACGTTGCTACCCATCGTTGCGGAGCGAGTTCTCCCGGCTTCCATCATCTACACGGACAGCTACACCTCATACGATAACGTTCATCGGATGAGCAATGACTACAGGCATGAGCGCATCAACCATACGGCTGGCATCTACATTATGGGAAACGTTCACACCCAAACAATCGAAGGTTTCTGGAGCCTCTTGAAGCGCGGGATTAGCGGTGTCTATCACTCCGTTAGCACAAAGTACCTACAGAGCTATTGCAACGAGTACAGCTATCGGTACGACCGGCGTGCCACCAATCAGCCAATGTTCACTGCGCTTCCTTGTGAGGTTGTGGCGAAAGCGGAATAGCCTTCTTCACGAGGCGAGCGAAGTCTTCTTCCGTGATCGGCTCCATCAAGTCCTGAATCTCCTGCGAGGGAATCAGGACTCTCCGTTTGCCGTTCTACTTCTCTTCGTCCGTCAACTTCGTTGATTGGCTCATACTAAAACCGTTTCCTAGTGTACACCCGACAACGAGAGGCCAGATACGATATGCGGTCTTCGAAACTCTGGGTTCCCAGACTGAGACGGCCATACGTGCCCACATATCCGACGAGCTCAGTGAGGCTGAGTCCGAAGCCGGAATAGCAGTTGGGAAAGCTGGCGAAGCGAACGAGCGCGCCGGTAAAGCGAATGCGCGGGCTGAAGCTGCGGGGAAGTCAGCCGCCTTCGCAAACGCGAAGGCAAAAGCCTCAGAGCTAGAACGCGCGAAGTTGGAGTTGCTAGTTGCTCCTAGGCGGCTGACTTCGACCGAGCAAGCCGAGATCGGAAAGGCTTGTCCATCACTTATAGGCAACGAGTAATGGTGGAATCGTATGGAGAAGATCCCGAGGGCGCCGTACTCGCGCGGCAGATCGCCGATGCCTTCAAAGGGGATTTACTGTTATACCTTATTTGAGGGGATACTTACCTTTGGGACCTAAGCATGGGGAGGAGGGGTACCTTCCTCCTCACCGCCAGAAAGCCATATCGACACAAACTAGGTACTGACAACTGAAACCGAGAACTGACAGCTAATCGATCTCCCGCGTTACATTCAACAGCACGCCCATGCTCGCCAGCGTGATAAACACGCTCGTTCCCCCGGACGAGATAAACGGCAGCGGAATCCCCTTGGTCGGTAGCAGCGCCAGCACCACACTCATGTTGAAGAACGCTTGGATCAGCACCGCCGTCGTCAACCCAAACGCTAGAAACCGCGCAAACGGATCGGTCGACAAAAACGCCGCCCGCAGACCCCGGTACCCCAGCACGCAGAACAGCGCGACGATGCAGATCGCTCCGATCAAGCCCAGCTCCTCGCAGATATTCGCGAAGATGAAGTCCGTATGTGGCTCAGGAAGGTAGAACAGCTTCTGCCGACCCTCCATCAAGCCCAGCCCGCGCAACCCACCCGTACCCACCGCGATCAGCGACTGCAGGATGTGAAACCCCGCACCCTTCGGATCCGCCTCCGGGTCCAGAAACACCATCATCCGCGCGCGCCGCCACTTCACGAAGAACAGCATGAAGTAGAGCACCGGCGCTGCCACCGCCCCGGCCACCGCGAAGAACTTCCGCTGCGCCCCAGCCAGGTACAGCATCAGCATCATCACCGACGCGCACACCAGCCCCGTCCCCAGGTCCGGCTCCTTCAAAATCAGCCCGATAAACAGCAGTGGCGGCGCCACCGCCCGCAGAATCGTCCCCTTCCAGTCATCCATCGCGTGCATGCGCGTCTGCAGGAAGTACGCCAGAAACAGCACCACCACCGGCTTCGCGATCTCCGACGGCTGAAACGTGAACAGCCCACCAAACCGGATCCATCGATGCGTCGCATGCGAGTCGTGCATCGCAAACACCACTACCAGCAGAAGCATCGTGATCGCCACCGCCGGAAACACCACCTTCGGGTTGTTGTACTTGCGGTAGTCGATCCGCATCAGCACAGCTAGCGCAATCATCCCCAGCAGCGCCCACAACGCCTGCTTCGCCACGTAGCTGTATGGCGACCCAAGCGTCTCCTTCGCCATCACCGCGGACGCCGAGAAGACCTCCACCAGACCGAACAACACCAGCAGCAGCACCGTCCCGAAGAGCCACTTATCTACCCCAACTCGCTTCGCCATTCGTTCCCGCCTACCGCCCTCGCCACGCTGTTGGCGCCTCGAGGTACGCCTCTGGTTGTCATCCTTCGCGAAGCGGAGGACCTGCCTCTTTTTCCTTCAGTCCACGGTCTACAACGCCGCAACCAGCTCCCGAAACACGCGCCCTCGATGCTCATAGTTCTCGAACTGGTCGAAGCTCGAGCACGCCGGCGCCAGCAGAACCACATCGCCCGAAACAGCCGACTTCGCCGCCTCCGCAACCGCCACATCCAGCGTTCCCGCCTCCACCATCTTCACGACTCCGCCGAGCTCCCCACGAATCTTTTCCGCCGCCGAACCAATCAGGTAAACAACCCTCACCCGCTCCTTCAGCAGATCCGCCATCCGCTTGTAGTCCGAATCCTTATCTTTGCCCCCGAGAATCAGGTGCACACCACCGGCAAACGCCGCGACCGCCTTCATCGCCGCATCCACATTGGTCGCCTTCGAGTCGTTGTAGAACTCCACCCCGTTCCGCACCCGCACCAGCTCCAGCCGGTGCTCCACCGCCTTGAACTTCCCAACCGCCGCCCGAATCTCCTCGCTCGACACCCCGGCCAGCCGCGCAATCGTAACCGCAGCCAGCACATTCTCCACGTTGTGCGCGCCCTTCAGCCGGATCTCGCTCACCGGCATCACCGGCTCCGCCCGCCCACCCTCCTTCGGCAGATAGACCACGCTCTCCCCATGCACAAATGTCCCCTGCTTGATCGGCCGTCGATCCGAAAACCAGAAGATCTGCGCCCGCGTTCGCCCCAGCGGACCGGCGTGCGCCGCCACCATCTGCGCGTCCTTGTTCTCGCCGTTCAGCACCAGGAAGTCTTCGGCATCCTGCCGCTCCGTGATCCGCGCTTTGGCCGCCGCATAGCTCGCAAAGGTCTTGTGCCGGTCAAGATGATCGGGCGTAATATTCAGCACCGCCGCGATTCGCGGCCGGAAGTCCACCACCGTCTCCAGCTGGAAGCTCGACACCTCGAGCACACTCCACGTCTCCGGCCGGCTCTCCGCCACCAGCTCAATCACCGGCAGACCAATGTTGCCCCCCACCAGCGTCGGCACCTCACCACGCTTCAGAATCTCGCCCACCAGCGTCGTCGTCGTCGTCTTCCCATTCGACCCCGTGATCGCAATCACCTGCCCCTGCAAGAACCGCGACGCCAGCTCCAGTTCCCCGATCACCGGCATCCCCAGCGCCACCACCTGCTTCACCTCCGGCGTATCCATCGGCACACCCGGACTCACCACGATCAGGTCCTGCCGCCGAAACGTCAGCAGCCCATGCCCCCCCGCCTCCACCATGATCCCCGCATCCATCAACGCCGGAATCTCCCCCGCCAGCGCCGCCGCACTACGCGAGTCCGAGATCGTCACCTTCGCCCCCCGCTCCCGCAAAAACCGCGCAGCCGAGATCCCCGACTTCCCCGCACCCACCACCAGCACCCGCTTGTTCTTCAGTTCCAAACTCGCCATGCGTACCAGCGTAATCCATCCCGACACACTCAAATTCATCGGTCAATTTGCTATCGTAAGGAAGTTGAGGAGGAGAACGATGCGACGAACGATCGAAGTCGAAGTCGACGCAGCCGGTGAGATTCATGCTTTGACTCCTAAATCCAAGCTACCGCAAGGGCGCGCCCTCCTCACGTGGCAAACGCCTGCGGATCACCAGACCGCCGCTCTTTCGGAAGCTGCCCTGGCCGAGGACTGGCTCCGCCCGGAAGAGGATGCCGCATGGGAGCACTTGCAGCCGGCCAAGTAGTCCTGCTTCCATTCCCTGTCTCCACCTAAGCGCAGTAAGCTCCGTCCCGTGCTGCTCCTCGCCAGCGCCGGACGTGCCGACTGGATCGCTTGCCAGATTACGAGCAATCCTTACGGAGACACTCGCGCTATCGTGCTCGCTCAAGAAGCTTTCGCGCGGGGCGGATTGCAACGCACTAGCTACGCTCGCCCAGGGAAAGCTGTTTACTGCTAACGAGTCTCTCAGCGCTTCATCTGCAGGCTTACTGAAAAGGGATGTGCTCGAAACAGTCCGGGATGCTGTAGTCGCAGGGGTGCGGGAAGAGCACCGCTAGCAGTTACCAACTCACCGCAACTTCAACGTCGTCAGCGCAAACAGCGCAAATACCAGCGCCACAATCCAGAACCGCGCAATCACCTTACTCTCACTCCAACCCATCAGCTCAAAGTGATGGTGCAGCGGAGCCATCTTGAAGATCCTCTTGCCCCCGCGCAGCTTGTAGCTCCCCACCTGCAGCATCACGCTCAGCGCCTCCAGAATGAACACGCCGCCGATAAACGGCAGCAGCAGCTCCTGCTTAATCACCACCGCCACCGTCCCAATCGCGCCTCCCAGCGCCAGCGACCCCACGTCGCCCATAAACACCTCCGCCGGGTGCGCGTTATACCAAAGAAATCCGATGCTCGCCCCCACCATCGACCCGCAGAACACCGTCAGCTCGCTCACCATCGGCATCCGCTGCAGCTCCAGGTAGTCCGAAAACACCACGTGCCCGCTCACATACGTCAGCACGGTCAGAGCCCCTGCCGCGATAATGGTGCACCCGATCGCCAGCCCATCGAGCCCATCCGTCAGGTTCACCGCATTGCTTGCACCCACAATAACGACAACCACAAACACCGCGAACGGCAGAAACGCAAGCCAGTGCATGTGCGGGATGCGGCCCATCCATTCCCACACCAGGTCTGGCCGGACACGCTTCGCAAACGGCACCATCAGCCTCGTCGAATATCCCCCGTAGACCTGCATCCGCACCAGCACCACCGCTAGAATCGCGCTCGCCGACGTCTGCAGAACCAGCTTCGCCCGCGCCGATAAGCCCTGGTTCTGCTTGCGCACCACCTTGATGTAGTCGTCCGCAAACCCGATCCCGCCGAACACCAGCGTCGACACCAGCACCACCCACACAAACGGGTTCGACAGGTCGCTCCACAGCAGGGTCGGAACCACGATCGAGATCAGGATCAGCAGACCGCCCATCGTCGGCGTGCCCTTCTTCTTCTGGTGGCTCTGCGGACCCTCCTCGCGAATGTACTGCCCAATCTGAAACTCGCGCAGGCGCTCGATCACAAACGGCCCGATCAGCAGCCCGATCAGCAGCGCTGTCAGGCTCGCAAACACCGTCCGAAAGGTCAGATAGCGGAAGATGCGAAACAGGCGATAGTAAGGAAAGAGCTTCTGGTAGAGCAGCCAGTAGAGCAAACGAGATCCGTCCTTCGCATCAGCGGCCAGTATCCGTCTCGAGCCGTGGGGTCTCCTTCATCTTACCGGCGGCCCCACCGCCTCTCCCCTACTTTATAAAGCCCGTACCTGCGAAGACTCCACCCGTGTCACCGCAGGTCTCCTCAGCGAACTCACACCTTCAGCAGATCGAGAGCACGCTCCAGGCGCACGCCCCGCGACGCTTTCAGGAGCACCGCGTCGCCGCCGCGAAGATGCTCACTCAGCCACGCGCCCGCCTCCTCCGGCGTCTCCACAAAGATCGCCTTCACCCCGCCCGCGCGAGCAGCCTCCACCAGCGGCCGCGCCAGACCTCGCACACCGATCACCACGCTTACACCACGATCCGCCATGCGAGCCCCACACGCCGCATGCATCGCCTCACCCTCCACCCCCAACTCCAGCATCTCTCCCGCCACAACGATGTGCCGCGTCGCATCGATCGCCATCAGCGCCTCCACCATCGCGTCCAACGCCCGCGGATTCGAGTTGTAGCAGTCGTTCACCAGCCGCGCTCCCCTCCACTCCAGCACCTCGCCCCGCTTGTCGGCAGGCCGCAGCTCCTCCAGCCCGCGCGCGCACTCTTCGAGCGTCAAACCGCTTCGCAGCCCCGTCGCAATCGCCGCCAGCGCGTTCATCACATTGTGCTGGCCCAGCAGTCGCAGCCGCACCTCAGCGCACGCTCCATCCGCGATCACCGAAAACCGCATCCCCTCCGTTCCCATCTCCGTCACGGCTTCGGCCCGCACATCCGCACCCTTGCGCGTCCCATAGAACACCACCTGGTCCATACGCCCGCGCGCAAACGCCGCCACTCGGTCGTCGTCGAAGTTCAGCACCGCCGTGCCATCCGTCGGCAGCGCCTCCACCAGCTCCCGCTTGGCCGCGGACACACCCGCGATCCCGTCGGGAAAATACTCCAGATGCACCGCCGCCACGTTGGTCACCACCGCCCAGTCCGGCTCCGCGATGCGCGCCAGCGCCCGGATCTCCCCAGCGTGGTTCATCCCCATCTCCAGCACCGCAACCTCGTGCTCCGGCTCCAGCTTCAGCAACTGCAACGGCATCCCGAAATGATTATTCAGGTTGCCCTCGCTCTTCAGAACGGTGAACCTCACACCGAGCACCGCCGCCACTGCCTCCTTCGTCGTTGTCTTTCCCGCTGATCCCGTGACCCCGATCACCCTTCCGCCCCAAACCTGGCGGACCCGATGCGCCAGCGTCTGCAGCGCCCTCAGCACGCAATCCTCGCCCTCCGGAACCCGCAGCAAGCGGCACGGATCCAGATCACCCGGCACCAGCCAGTGCTGACTCACCACCGCCGCCACCGCCCCATTGCCAAGCGCCGCCGCAACATAGTCGTGCCCATCCACTCGCTCGCCGGTCACCGCGAAGAACAGCTCGCCCGCCCCGATTGTCCGAGAGTCGATCGAGTAGCCCACTGCCTGCCGGTCCGTCGTGAAGTCGCCCTCCGCATGAATCCAGTCCGCAATCTGCCCCAAGGTCAGCTTCATCTCATCTCCAACCAACAACCACTGTCATCCTCCGCGAACGGAGTTCCCGCCAGCTTGCCGGCTGTCGTCAACGTGCGCCCTGCAACGCACGCAGCACGTCCGCGGCTACCGTCACATCGTCGAACGGCTCCTCGCCATCCGCAAACGTCTGCGTCTTCTCATGCCCTTTCCCGGCAATCAGAACAATATCGCCCGGACGGGCAGACCGGATCGCAATCGCAATCGCCCCAGCCCGATCCTCTTCCACCACGCAGTCCACCCCCGTCTCCCGAATGCCTACCATCACCTCATCGATGATCGCCGACGGCTCCTCGCTCCGTGGATTGTCGCTCGTCACGATCACCAGATCGCTCCCCTCGCCCGCCACCCGCCCCATCCTCGGTCGCTTCGTTCTGTCGCGATCCCCACCGCACCCAAACACGGTAATGACCCGCCCTCCGCACGACCTCACCAGCTCCCGCGCCAGAGCCGTCAGGTTCCTCAAGGCGTCGTCCGTGTGCGCGTAATCCACCACCACCGTTACATCCGTAACCGCGGATGGCACAATCTCAAATCGGCCCGCCACCTGCCGCAAGCCCCTGGTCGCTGCCGCGACCTCGTCCAGCCCCAGCCCGCGCTCCATCGCCGTGCACGCCGCCGCCAGCACGTTATACACGTTCACCCGTCCCGTCAGCGGCGACCGCATCTCGACCGCGCCACGCGGCGACTGCAGCGTAAACGTCGTCGCTCCCGCCGCCAGCTTCACCTGCTCCGCACGATACTCTCCCGCCTCGATCCCATACGTCAACACCTCCGAGCGCAGCTCGCGCTCCAGCAACCGCCGCCCCCACGCATCATCCGCGTTCACCACCGCCACCCGCGGCGGCATCGTGCCCACACCCGCGAACAGCCGCGCCTTCGCCTCGAAATACGAGGCCATCGTCCCGTGATAATCCAGGTGATCCTGCGTTAGATTCGTCCAGATCGCCACATCCACCGGCAGCCCCCACACCCGCTCCTGCTCGAGCGCATGCGAGCTCGCCTCGATCACCGCCTCCGTGCATCCCGCGCGCACACCATCCGCAAACGTAGCCAACAGATCCCGCGACTCCGGCGTCGTATGCGGCGAAGACCGCGCCTCCTCGCCGACGTGCGTCTCGATCGTCCCCACCAGCACACACCTGCGATTCCCCGCCCGCAGCATCTGCTCCAGCACAAACGCCGTCGTCGTCTTCCCATTCGTTCCCGTGACCGCACTCAGCGCCAGATGCCTCTCAGGATGCCCGAAGACCGCCGCACTCACCTCTCCCAACGCCCTCCGACCCCGCTCCACCAGCGCCACCCCAAGCTCGGGCCGCTCCTGCCGCAGCCGCCGGTACACCCCAGCCGAGTCCGTTACGACCGCCGCGGCCCCCCGCAGCAGCGCCTGCTCGATGTACCCGTTCCCATCCGCGGCGCCGCCCTGCATCGCCACAAAGACGTCACCCGCCGTCACCCGTCGTGAGTCGTACTGCACGCCGCCCACCTCAACCGCCGACCCACCCCACGCTACAGCCTTCACCTGTTCCTGCAACTCATGCCAGCCCATAGACGTCGATTCTAAGCGCCTCGAACCTCGCACGATCCACTCCATCGCAGGTGCTTACCTGCGCCGGGTGCGCCGCGCTGCTGCCTTCTTCGAAGGCGTCCCATCCGCCCCCGCAGGCGTCTCCGGCAGGGCCAAACCAATCAGCTTCGTCGGATTCAGATACGCCCCATTCCATCGCACGCCCATGTGCAGATGCGGTCCCGTCACCCGTCCCGTCGCTCCCGTCAACCCTAGCCTCTGCTCCTTCTTCACCCGGTCTCCAACCTTCACCTCAATCTTCGAAAGATGCATGTACACCGTCAGGAAATGCTGTCCATGGTCGAGGATCACGCAGTTGCCCTCGTAAAAAAGCGCGCGCGCCAGCACCACCGTCCCCGCATTCGACGCCGCCACCGGCGCACCCTCCTTGATCGGAAAGTCGGTCCCGCGATGCTGGCTCGAAAGCTCCTCGTTGAACACCCGGCTCATCCCGAACGAAGGTGTTGACGGCGCGGCCACCGGCTTGATGAAGTCGCCCGACCACTCCGGCATCGCAATCAGGTGAGCAAACGCGCGATTCTTCACCAGCAGATCCGCCGCGATCTGCTTCTTCGACGCCTCATCCGGCGTCACAAACTTCTGCGGCACCTCGATCGCCCCCTCCTTAAAGTCGCCCGAGGCCACCTCGACCTTCTTCGTCGTCCGCGACACTCGTCCACTCGCGGACAGAACCCGCACCGTCAGGTCGTAGCTCCCCGGCGCCGTCTCCATGTCCACGCCGCCCAGCGCATACCAGACATCCGGCTTCGCCCCGTGGAAGAACGAAAGCTCCTTGCCCAGCAGCGTCCCCGTCACCCGCTTCGGTGCCTTGTCCAGCTCAACCGTGAAGAACATCACCGAGCCCTGCTGCACCTCGTTCGGCTGCCAGAACACGTTCTTGAAGCCGTTCTCACCCTCGGCCAGCGCATATCCGGGAAGCCCGACAAACGCCACCACCACCGCGATTTGCTGCAACCACCGCATCCATCGAAACATCACGAGCCACCTTGGCAGAGACCTACACCCGTTCTGGTGCTCATCGTCTACTCCGGGTTGCACAGACACACTCCAAACCGCGCTCGCACGCTCGCCCACAACATCGCGACATCCTTACCGCAGAAACCGCACCACCACCTCGGTCCCCGCCGGCACCATCGTCCCCGCCGCCGGCGCCTGCTCCCGCGCTATGCCGCTTCCCACCGGCTGCACCCGCAGGCCCACACTGCCGGCGCTCTCAACCGCCGCCCGCAGACCCTCACCCGCAAACGCCGGCACCGCCACCCGCTTTGTCGCGTCCACCACCACACCTCCAGCCTTCGCCTGCACCTCCGGCGGAAACATCGGCGCGGTCAGCTTCGCCGTCTTCCCCTCCGCCGCATCCGGCATCGTGCTCGTCGTTCCGCCGTTCGCGCGAAACGCCGCCATCACCTTCGCAGGCAGCACATCCAGAACGCCGATCATCTTCTTCGCCGACGCCGTTCCACCGGCGGCACTCGATGCGATCGCCGTCTCGGCCGGCAACTCCAGCTGCTGCGGCGACCGCAGCGGATCGTCCGCCGGCAGGTTGTTCACATCCGCAAACATCGCATTCAAGTCCGCCACTTCGTCCTGCGGATGGTCCTCAAGCTCGCCCTTCTGCATCTCCGCCAGCATCTCCGTCTTCGACTTCACCGGCTGGTCGTGCGGCACGCCCAGGTACTCCAGCACCTGCTGCGCCACCTCGGCAAATACCGGCGCGCTCGCCGCTCCGCCGTACCGCTCTAGCTCACTGCCCTGTGGTGTATCAATCACCACAGCGATGGCGATCGCTGGATTGCTCACCGGCGCGAACCCCGCAAAGCTCGCCACCAGCTTCGTATGCGAGTAGGTGCGCGTCGCCGGATCAATCTTCTGCGCCGTGCCCGTCTTTCCACCCGAGCTATACCCATTCAGCGCAGCTTTCTTTCCCGTGCCCTCCACCACAATCCCCTGCATGATGTTGCGCATCTTCGCCGACGTCATCTCCGTGATCACCCGGTGCGCCCCGTCCGGCAGCACCGCCGGCAGCTGGTTTGACGGCCGAAACGCCGCCGGCTTCAGCCGCGGATCGCCCTTCATCGCATCCACGCTCGCCAGCAGAACGTGCGGCGGCATGTACACCCCTCCGTTCGCAAGCGCACTCACCATCGTCACCAGCTGCACCGGCGTCACGCCAATCTCCTGCCCGATCGCCATCGAAAGTATGCTCGTCGATCCCCATTTTTTCGGCGCCCGCAGCAGACCGCGCGTCTCGCTCGGCAGCTCAATCCCCGATCGGTCCCCAAAGCCGAAAGCCTTCATGTAACCGTAGAACTTGTTCGGCCCCAGCTTCAGCGCCATCTTCGCCGCGCCCACATCGCTCGAGTGCTCCAGCGCATACTTCACCGTCACCACACCGAAGTGGTCGCTACGATCGTCATGGAGCGTGCGGCCGTACATCGTCATCGCCCCGCCCTGGCAGTCCACCAGGTCGGTCGGCTCGACACCCGCCCCATCCAGCGCCGCCGAATACGTCACAAGCTTAAACGTCGACCCCGGCTCATACACATCGCTCACCGCCAGGTTCTGCAGCACACTCGCGTCCATATGCTTCTGGTCGTTCGGGTTGAACCGCGGCGAAATCGCCAGAGCCAGGATCTGTCCCGTGTGCGGATCCTGCACCACCACCGTCCCGTGCAGCGCCTTCGTCTTCACCATCTGCGCATCCAGCGCGCGCTCCGCCATGTACTGGATATTCGCGTCGACCGTCAGCACCAGGTTCTCGCCCGGCATCGGCTGCTGCTCGTCCGAGCCCAGCACATGCCGCTTCGCATCCACCGCCGTCAGCATGTGCCCCGGCGCGCCATGCATCTCGTCGTCAAACTCGCGCTCAAGCCCACCCAGGCCCGCGTCCTCCATCCCCACATACCCCAGCACCTGCGCCGCCAGGTCGTTATTCGGATAGAACCGCTTGAACTCCTTCTGGAGGTACACACCCTTCAGGTTCATCTCGCGAACCCGCTGCGCCGTATCCGCGCTCACCTTGCGCCCCACCCACGCAAAATTCTTCGAGGCGTTGAAGCGCGCCAGCATCTGCGCCTCGCTCGTAAATCTGTCCGTCGGATCGTTGTGCACCAGCTTTGCCAGCATCCCCGCCGCCTGCTCGCGATTCTCGCCCAGCTCGCTCGGAACCGCGTACACGCTGTCCACCAGCACCGTCATCGCCAGCTCTTTCAGATTGCGGTCATACAGCACACCACGCCGCGGAGCCACCTCAAACGTCCGCTGCTGCTGCATCGCCGCCCGATGCACAAAGTCGCCGTGACGAAATACCTGCAGCCACAGCAGCCGAAGCCCGATCATCCCCACCCAGAAACAAAAGAACAGCGCCACATACGCAAACCGCACCCTCCGTATCGGAGCGGTCATCGTCTGCCGTGGCGCCTGTTTAATCCCCATCTCAACTCACCCGCTTCTTCTTGTCACCCTTTACTTCTTGTCATCCTTACTTCTTGTCACCCTTTACTTATGTCATCCTTCGCAAACGGGGCCCCCGGCCAGCTGGCTGGCTGGGGCGGAGCGGAGGACCTGCCTCTCAACCCGCCCGCATCTTTGTCCCTATTCCCTGCTTCCTACTGCAACACCATCCCTGGGGCTCCCGCCCGCGCCATCACCGGCGCATCCGGGTCCGTCATGCCCAGCCCGTCCGATCGAATCACCTGTCCTGGCTGCGGCGCCGACAGCCCCAGCTGCTTCGCCATCACGTCGATCCTCTGCGGATCCGTCAGCTGCGCCTCGCTCAGCCGCAGCTGCCGGTTCTCCTCGCGCATCTGCTCCACCTGCGTCTTCTGCGCCTCCACCCGGTAGCCCACCTCGATCGCCGAAAAGTGCTGCCAGACGTACACCATCACCAGCGCAAACAGAACGCTCATCACCGTCGTGAACTGCCGCATCTCCTTGCGGCGCGTCGGGTCGTCCGCCTTCACAATGCGGCTGTTGTCGATGTGCTTGGCAAACAACACCTCGGGCGTCGGTCCGCGCCGTGCGCGCCGCTGTGCCTCAAACAGGCTGCTGTTGTGCTCCGCCAGCGTCTGTGCCGGGCTGCGCCGCAACCTCGGCGCCGCCGCCGCTCTCATCATCTCAATCTCCCGCCCTGCCATCGCCGCCGTTGCCATTGCCTTCTACCTCGTCCATCTTCCCGGGCCGCCCGCCTGGGCACTGCAAAACTCTTGCCGCATCCTCAAACAACCGGGCCGGGGTTGCTAAAGGAGGATGGGATTTGGTAGTACGAGTTGTCTTTCGCCTGAAAGCACGGTAGGACAACCCCAGCCCGATCTTTGTGCGTCCCTGTTTCTAACACTGCACCATATCCGGTGCAGCGAAATCCGCAGCAAACGGTAAACCTAAACTTTCTCCGCCGCCCTCAGCTTCGCGCTGCGCGACCTTGGATTCCTCATCTGCTCCTGCTCCACCGGAATCACCGGCTTGTTCGTCAACATCGTCATCACCTTGTCGCGTCCAGCATCCCGAAACGCATCCTTCACCAGCCTGTCCTCGAGCGAGTGAAAGCTGATCAGCACCACCCGCCCCCTCGGCTTCAGCAGAGACCCCGCGCTCTTCAGCAGCGATTGGATCTCGCCCAACTCGTCATTCACGCGAATCCGGATCGCTTGAAAGGTCCGCGTCGCCGGATGTATCTTCTCGCCTTTCACGGTGTGGGCCGCGGCCGATATCACCTGCGCCAGATGCGCTGTAGTTGATATCGGCCGGGCCCTCACAATGGCTCTGGCGATTCTCCGCGACCTCCTTTCCTCTCCGAATTCGTAAATGAGATTGGCAAGCTCTTCCTCGCCAGCCTCATTTACCACCTGCTCGGCCGTCTTCCCGCTGCGCGTATCCATCCGCATATCAAGCGGTCCATCCGTCCGAAAACTAAACCCTCGGTGCGCCCCGTCCAGCTGCAGGCTGCTCACGCCGAAGTCCGCCAGCAGACCGTCCAGGCTCCCCGGCCTGATCTCGCTCGACGCCTCCGAAAACGCCTTCGCGACAAACTCAACCCTCGGCATCTCCGCCCCAAGCTCGTCGGCGACCTCACGGAGCTTCGCCCGACCCAGCTCCATCGCCTCCGGGTCCCGGTCAAAGCAGATCAGTCTGCCCTTGCCGCCAAGCAACCGCGCAAGCGCCGCGGAGTGCCCGCCCAGCCCCATCGTCGTATCCGCGATCACGCCGCCCGGCCGCACCTTCAAATACTCGATAACCTCATCTAAAAGAACCGGCACATGCTGCGGTCTGTCCATCGCGTCCCGCCTTCGTGTGCTCCCCACTGAGGGGCTCGTTCCTGCATCCCTGTCTACCTGCCACTCGCGCCGCTAAATCCCCAACTCTGCCAAGCCAGCCATATCCTCGGTCGTGAGCTTCTGCGGCTGCGCCTCGACCGTCGGCCTGTTCATCACTTCCAGGCTCTTCTGCGCTCCGTACACCACCACGTCTGCCGTCAGACCAGCCTTCTCTCGCAAAATCTGCGGCAACAGCAGCCGGCCCTGGTTGTCCATTTCGGCCATCGCACCGTAGTAGTTCGTGACATCGAGAAACTTGCGTCTCCGGGGATCCGTGCTCGAGAGCGTGGCCAGCTTCGCCTCAATCTCCTCCCACGCCTTGATCGGCCAGACCTCCGCCCGCTCCCCGTCCTTGCTCGTGATGTAAAACACCTGCTTCGCCTCGGCATGCCCCTCGAGCTGGCTCCGAAAATCCGCAGGCAGCTTCAGCCTGCCCTTTTCGTCCACACGCGTTGGGTGATTGCCCCGGAACACTGATCGCTAACCCTCAAACCTCTACCGCTGCCGTACACTTCCGTTGAAACCTGCTCGACTTGGTCCCGTTTGCTCCCTTTTGGACCACTTCGATCCACATCTTTACTCGCCACCATCCCAGAAGCAACAGCTAAATTGCTTCATACTGTGAAAATTCAGGTGGGATCCTGTGGTTCGGCGGTGCACAATTCGTCCAACCACATCCGCAACGACACACCCCAAGTAGGGGCACTATGGCTGGTGTTTACCTATTTGGTTCCGGAGCGCAAAGAGGGGCAGCATTGCCCTTGCACGAAAGTTGTAGATCTGTTAGCGAAACAAAGGCGAAAGTTACGAAGGTCTACCAACTTCCGCTCCATTGGGGATGGAGTAACAGATCTAACCCGTCCAAGTCGACCCCTCAACTCGGAACCCACCCGCCCGGAACTCACAACACAAGCAAGCTGGCAACCTAGACCGCACTCCCAAGACGCTTCCGCTTCAGCAGCCAGATCAGGTACCACAACACACCCAGGTTGATGACCAGCAGCGCTAGCCGAAACCACGACGGCCGCCGCGCCAGCTCATACAGCTCCCACGGTAAAAATGAGATCGTCAGCACCAGCGTCAGGTACTCCGCCCAAACCTTCTCGCGCAGCAGCCCGATCCCCTCCGTCAGCGCCAGCCCTGAATACGCAAAGGTCGCAAACCCGATCTCCCGCAGCCGGTGCGCATCGATCAGGTCCACCTTGTCCATCAGCAGCGCGACCACGCGGCTCTCCGGATCGAAGCGCAGCGCCGTCGCCAGCCGGATCACCTCGTCGCTCAGGTCCTTGTGGAGCAGGTGGATCGCCCCAATCCCCACGCAGAAAAAGAACACCGCCTTCACCAGCTTGAACAGCCCGATCAGCAAAAGTCCGTTGTCATGCATGCCTGGGCTGCCGTGCTCCCCAACCGACGCCCCACCCGGCATCCCCGAACTCTCCGACCTCGCTTCAATGCTCATGCAGGTCTCCAGTTGACGGCTCCCCACGCGAATTGTCAACGCGACCCGGCGACTTCCAATCTCCCCTTCAAATCTCCCCCGGGCACACCCCTCGAGCATCCTCGCCGGCAAACGCATAGGAGCCGCGCACACCCGCCGCAGGCAAGCCATCTGCCGCCATCAGACATCTGTTTTCAAATCCACTTCCCGCGCCGCGGCGTAAGTGGAGTGAGTCGCATGCGGGATGCAACACCGAACCACCCTGGTCCGCACCCGCGGCATCGTCGAAAGGGTACCCCCATGAAGAAGACCTTCCTCGCAACCTTGGCCGCCGCGGCCCTTGCTCTCACGTCGCTCAGCGCCACCGCCCAGCAAAAGGACCCAGACGTCGGCGGAGCGCCCATGTACCCCAGCAAGACCGTCGTCGAGAACGCCTCCGCCGCCCCCAACCTCAGCACCCTCGTCGCCGCCGTCAAAGCCGCCGGCCTCGTCGATACCCTCTCCGGCGCCGGCCCCTTCACCGTCTTCGCTCCCGATAACGATGCCTTCAACAAACTCCCCGCCGGCACCGTCGACACCCTCGTCAAGCCCGAAAACAAGGATCAGCTCACCAAGATCCTCACCTACCACGTCGTCGCCGGCAAGATGGACTCGAAGACGATCGCCAAGGCCATCAAAAAGGGTCACGGCGCCGCAACCCTCAAGACCGTCCAGGGTGGAACCCTCACCGCCAAGATGGACGGCTCCAAGCTCGTCCTCACCGATGAGAAGGGCGGCACGTCCACCGTCACCACCGCCAACGTCTACCAGTCCAACGGCGTCGCCCACGTCATCGACACCGTCCTGATGCCCAACTAAGCTTCGCTCCAACCTCCGCAACACCAATCCCTCCCCCAACCTGCAAAATCACCCCGCAGCACCCAAAGGCGTCTTCCCCAAAGGAGGACGCCTTTTCTCCTCAGCGAGGAGTTCGGCAAACCGCCCGGTAATATCCACTCCGACCCAGCCGTCTTCCGTTCCCCCCCATATTCGCCGGACAACCCGCTCCCCAAAGTGGTACCCTCCCGGCTATGCGAGCCCTCGCCTACTTGCTCCTCGCCTCCTTCGCGGCTGCCTGTGCCACCTCCCTCCCAGCCGAAGATATGCAGCTGCGAGCTCGCGCCGTCCAGCTCCTCAACGACGCCCGCGCCATCAATACCATTCGCGGCGGCCCCTACATCATCCGCACCGAAGCTGCCTTCACCGCTACCGCCGACGACGGCTCGCTCAAGTCCGGAACCTACACGCGCGTTCGCATACCCACCGGCAGCCTCCGCCAGGACCTCCGCTTCGGTGACTGGCAGGCCACCAGCCTCTTCATCGACCGACAGGTCAGTAACACCTCCGGCTGGAACTTCCCACCCTTCGCCGTCCGTCGCCTCCTCAACCTCGTCCCGTTCCAGGTTGGCGCCTTTGACAATCAGGACGTCGTTCGCGCCATCCGCGACGGCTCCTCCTGCGGCCAGGAGGCTACCTGCGTCGACTACGACACCGTTCATGGCGAACATCGCAGCTCGAACGAGATTTGCCTCAGTAAGGCGGACGGCACACTCCTCAACGTGCGCGAAGAAGACCGCGCCTACACCTACTCGAAGTACTCCACCGTCGCCGGAGCCGTCTACCCCCGGCACATCGACTACCGCGAAGGCACAAGCTTCACCCTCAACGTCGACATCACCATGACCAAACTCGATAGCGCGCCCGACAATACCCTTGCCGTCCCCGCCGGCGCGCAGACCGGTACGCTCTGCCGTCAGGCCGCGGCCCCCGTCCCCATCCGAGCCCCGCAGCCCGAAGCGAAAGGGGGCGCCGACGCTGCAGTGACGGACGTCATCCTCCGCGTCACCGTCAAAAAGGATGGCACCGTCTCACAACCGCAGGTCGTGCGCCCCAGCCGCCCTGACCTCGACGCCGAAGCCCTCAAGCTCGTGCAGACCTGGGTCTTCCAGCCCGCAACCTGCAACGGCCAGCTCAACGAGGTTCCCGCTGACGTCGTCCTCCACTTCCAGGGCCGCTGACTCAGTGAGGGTCGCTGACCTTACACTTCACTCAACGATAAAAATCCTCCGCCTACGCAACTCAGATCACCGCGAGCTCAGTTCTCAGATCCGCTTCGTCTCCCGTCACTGCATCTGAGAACTGAGAACGTACACCTGAGAACTCCATGCGCCACACCTACCAGGCCGAACAGTGGCTTCCTTACCCCCCTGAGCTCGTCTTCAGCTTCTTCGCCAACCCCGAAAACCTCCCCCGCCTCATGCCTCCCTGGCAAAAGGCCCGCATCGAAGAGGCCGCCTTCGCTCCACCCCCGCCCCGCCCAACCTCCTCCACGCCCCAGCGCGGCATCGCCGCCGGCGCCGGCACCCGCCTCACCCTCTCCTTCCGCGCCTTCCCCCTCTCCCCCGTCCGCATCCCCTGGGACGCCGAGATCAGCGACTTCGTCTGGAACGACCACTTCTGCGACATCCAGCACCGCGGCCCCTTCAAATACTGGAAGCACTGCCACCACATCACCGCCCAAACCCGCCCGGCGCCCGCCTTCGCTCAACCGGCCCCTGGTACCCCGTCAGGCGCCGCAGACCCGACCACCCCCGGCAGCCTGCTCACCGATCACGTCCACTACGAGCTCCCCCTCGGCCCGCTCGGCGACCTCGCGAACACCCTCTTCATGCGCCGCCAGCTCAGGAGCACCTTCCGCTACCGCCACCGCCGTACCGCGGAACTCCTCGCCCTCAGCGCCGGCGCCCGCCCATAGAACGCGTGAAATCCCACACGCCTACACCCGCGCCAACCGCTCCTCCATCAGCTTCGCCACATACGGCCGCACCCGCTCCATCGCCGCCTCCGCCGTCAGCCCGTACTTGGCCCGCAGCGCCTCCACCTTGCCGTGCTCGATAAACGCATCCGGCCAGCCCACCCGCACCACCGGTACCGCCAGCTCCATCTCGTTCAGCGTCTCCAGCACCGCGCTCCCAAACCCCCCGGCGAGAACATGATCCTCCATCGTGACGAATAGCCGGCACCGCGCGCCAAAGCTCCGGACACACTCCCCGTCGATCGGCTTCGCAAACCGCGGATTCACCACCGCCACATGGAGCCCCTCGCTCTCCAGCATCTCCGCCAGCCGCATCGCCTCCGGCAGCATCGCGCCCAGCCCCCACACGCACACATCCGACCCGTCCCGCACCACCTCAGCCTTGCCAATCTCGAGCTGCACCGGCGCCTCCTTCACCGCCGCCCCTGGCCCAACTCCCCGCGGATACCGCACCGCCGCTGGCCCCTCATGCAGCATCGCCGTGTACATCATGTCCTGCAGCTCGTCCTCATCCTTCGGCACCATGTGGATCAGGTTCGGCACACCCCGCAGATAGCTGATATCGAACAGCCCATGGTGCGTCGGCCCGTCATCCCCGCTCAACCCGCCGCGATCCATGCAGAACACCACCGGCAGGTTCTGCAGGCACACATCATGCACAATCTGGTCGAACGCCCGCTGCAGAAACGTCGAGTAGATCGCGCAAAACGGCTTGTACCCCTTCGTCGCCATCCCCGCCGCGAAGATCACCGCATGCTCCTCCGCGATCCCCACATCGAAGTACCGCCCCGGATGCTTCGGCCGGAACAGATCCAGCGCCGTCCCGTTCGGCATCGCCGCCGTAATCGCCACCACCTTGTCGTTCCCATCCGCCAGCTTCACCAGCGTCTCGGCAAACACCTCCGAGTAGGTCTTCTGCCCCGTCGGCTTCGTCTCCCCCGTCTCCGGATCGTACGGCCCCAGCCCGTGGAACTTCTTCTGCCCCGCCAGCGCCGGCTCAAACCCCCGCCCCTTCTGCGTGATCGCGTGCAACACCACCGGCCGGTTCTGCTCCCTCAAAAACTTGAACGTGTCGATCAGCAGCGGCATGTTGTGCCCGTCAATCGGCCCGAAGTAGCTCAGACCAAACTCCTCGAAGATCATCCCGCGCCCCACGATCCCCTTCGCCGCCTCCTCCGCCTTGCGCGCCACATGCCGCGCCGCCTTCCCGCCCACCTTCTCGAGCAGCCCCGCCGCCTTGTCGTGCAGCGTGTTGTAAGTCGAGTTCGTGACGATCTTATGGAAGTACTCCGCGATCGCTCCCACATTCTTGTCGATCGACCACTCGTTATCGTTCAGCACGATAATCATCCGCTTCGTCTGCGCGGCAATATTGTTCAGCGCCTCGAAGGAGATGCCGTTCGTAAACGCCGCATCCCCGGCCAGCGCCACCACATGCTCCTTGCCGCCTGACATATCGCGCGCCACCGCCATCCCCAGAGCCGCGCTTAGCGCCGTCCCGGCATGCCCCGCGCCGTAGCTGTCATGCGCGCTCTCGGTCCGCAGCATAAAGCCGTTCAGCCCTTCCGCCTGCCGGATCGTGTGGAACCGGTTCTCCCGCCCCGTCAGCAGCTTGTGGACGTACGCCTGATGGCTCACGTCGAACACAAAATGATCCGTCGGCGTGTCGAAGACGTAGTGCATCGCAATCGTCAGCTCCACCACGCCCAGGTTCGGCCCAATGTGTCCGCCCGTCTTCGCCACGCTGCGAATCAGCCGCGCCCGAATCTCCTCCGCCAGCCGCTCAAGCTCCACCATCCCGAGCCGCTTCACATCCGCCGGCGACTGAATCCTGTTGAGATACTCTTCCATGCGCACCTGACGAGCCGCGAGAGACCTCGGCCACAACCGGATATTCTACCAACCATAAAACCACGGCCAGACACGCGCCATACCGCAAGCTCCGTCTGACGGTAACCGGAGGTCCCGTCCTCCCACACCGCCAGCCCCCGTCGCCCCTCTACTCCGCGGCCGCCTCCGCCACCGCCGCGCTCGGCAGCTCCGTCTCAAACACACCCTCCCACCGCGCAATCACCACGCTCGCCAGGCAGTTTCCCACCACATTCACCATGGTGCGCGCCATGTCCATCAGCGCATCGATCCCCAGAATCACAAAGATAGGCTCCACCGGCAGCCGAAACGTAGCCGCCGTCGCCAGCAACACCACCAGCGTCGCCCGCGGCACCCCCGCCACGCCCTTGCTCGTCAACACCAGCGTCCCCATCATCAGCAGCTGCTCGCCGATCGACAGGTGCACCCCCGCGGCCTGCGCCACAAAGATCGACGCCACCGCCAGGTACAACGTCGACCCATCCAGGTTGAAGCTGTAACCCGCCGGAATCACAAAACTCACCACCCGTCGCGGAACTCCCAGCGCCTCCATCGCCTCCATCGCCCGCGGCAGCGCCGCTTCACTCGTCGACGTCGCAAACGCAATCGTCGCCGGCTCCGCCACCGCCCGTAAGAACCGCCGCACCGGCACGCCGAACAGCAGCGCCGCCGGCAGCAGCACCAGCAGCCCAAACACCGCCAGCGCCCCATACAGCGTCAGCAGCAGCTTGCCCAGGTTCACCAGCACACCCAGCCCAATATTCCCCACCGTGTACGCCATCGCCGCACCCACCCCGACCGGCGCAAAGTACATCACCAGGTTGGTGAACTTGAACATCACCTCGCTCAGGCCCTCCGTCAGCCGCAGCACCGGCGCCCTCCTCTCCGGACTCACCGTCGCCAGCGCAATCCCGAAGAACACCGCGAACACCGCCACCTGCAGGATCTGTCCCTCCGCGATCGACTTCGCGATGTTTTCCGGAAACACATGCAGCAGGAAATCGCTCCACCTCGTCGGCGCCGGACTCGTGGCCGCAATGGAAGCAGGCGCCCCAGCTTTCGCCTCTGAGCCCTTGTTGCCCGCAGCCATCCCTGGCGCCTCCGGCGATGCTCCCGCACGCGCGGACACCGACGCACCAAGGCTCAGACCCACTCCCGCCTTGGTCACATTCGCCGCCACCAACCCGATCACCAGCGCCAGCGTCGTCACCACCTCGAAGTACACCAGCGCCTTCACCCCCATACGGCCGACGCCCTTCAAATCTCCATGCCCCGCGATCCCCGTCACCAGCGTCGCCAGGATCAGCGGCGCCACAATCGTTTTGATCAACCGCAAAAACACGTCGCTGAACACCCGCAGCTCCACCGCCACCCCCGGCGCATCGAAACCCACCTCCACCCCCGCCACCATCGCGCAAAAGATCCAGGGCGTCAGCCTCCGCCGCATCCCGCACCACACCGCCAGCAGCAGTACCCCCGCCCACCGCACCACCTCCGCGGCAACCGGCGTACCCCCGCCCCTCGACACCGCCGGCGCCGCCGCCCCCACCAGCAGGAGTCCTACCGCCAGGAGCAAAACCCACATCTCACGCCGCTTGGTCATCCACACACTCACGCGGCGAGCATATCAGCCGGCCTTGCCTTCCTCCACCACGTCACTGGACCACTCGAAGCGTCTCTCATACAGTGGAAGAATCCCTCGGACCACCCGGGGGAGTCCATCTGTGACTCACACACAGCAAGGGTCTTCACCTCCATGACAACGCCGCCATCCCGACAGTCCCGCACCACCTCGCCGCACAGGACCAACCTCCCGCCGGCGAAAGCCCATCGCATCCTCGTTGCAACCCTGGCCTTTGCCGCCGCCGCATCTGCCCTGCACGGCCAGGCGCCTCTACCCGCCGCGCCCCCGAAGTACACCATCGAGCCCTTCGGAAGGCCCGGCAATCCCAACAGCCCACTCACCCAGCCCACCCTCTCCCCCGGCGCCCTCACCCTCCTCGAACTGGAAAGCCGCTTCTCGCAGGATGTGGCCGCCGGCGGTGGAAAGGCCTTCAGCAAGTGGTTCGCCGACGACGCCGTCGCCCTCAACAACGGCCTCCCTCCCGTCCTCGGTCGCGCCTCCATCGCCGCCAACGCCCAGTGGGACCCCAAGCAGTACCAGCTCACCTGGACACCGCAGGGAGCGCAGATGGGGCCATCCAACGACATGGGCTTCACCTGGGGACACTACGAGGGACACTCCACCGACAAGGCAGGCCAGCCCGTCACCAAAACCGGGCGCTACATGACCATCTGGAAAAAACAGGGAAACGGCGACTGGAAGGTCGTCATGGACGCCAGTGCCGACGAGCCCGCCGGCGCCGGGGAGTGCTGCACCCTGCCCAAGCCCTGATCGCACCCACGCTGACCCAAAAGTGGCAGTGTGGAGCAACCACGCTGGCCCTACTCTTAAGAAGCCGATGAATTCACTTCTGGTCAAAGACGAAGCTCTTCGGGTAGAAGCCCTCAACCAGTACGAGGTCCTCAATACCACGCCTGATCCCGTCCTCGACGACATCACGCGCCTCGCCGCCCAGCTCTGCGACGCATCCGTCGCCGCCATCTCGCTCATCGGACCCGATCGCATCTGGCTTAAGTCCCGTTGCGGCATCCACGCCACCGAGCTCTCCCTCGGCAGCATCCCGTGCGAAACCACCATCCTCGGCGACACCCTCTACGAGCTCACCGACGCCCGCCAGGACCCCGACTTCTCCCCCAACGGCATCCAAATCGACGGCCGCGACATGCGCTTCTACGCGGGAGCCCCCCTCACCACCCCCGGCGGCATCAGCATCGGCGCCCTCTTCGTCCTCGGCGCCCACCCCCGCCGCCTCTCCATCCAGCAGTCCGACGGCCTTGCCGTCCTCAGCCGCCTCGCCGTGAACCGGCTCGAACTCAACGGCCGCATCCGCCAGATCGACCGCTCCGCCCGCGCCCGTCAGCGCGTCGAAAATGCCCTCACCGTCGAACGCAACTTCGTCTCCGCCGTCCTCAACACCGTCGGCGCCCTGGTCGTCGTCTACGACACCGCCGGCCGCATCGTCCGGTTCAACCGCGCCTGCGAGATCGCCTCCGGGTACGACTTCAACATCCTCGTCGGACGCTACGCCTGGGACAAGCTCATCCCCGAGGAAGACTTCACCGAGGCCATCAAAACTTTCGAGCAGATCCGCTCCGGCAGCTCCCCCGCAACCTTCGAAAACCACTGGATCAATCGCAACGGCACCCTCCGCCGCATCGCCTGGTCCGCCACCACCCTCAGCGATCAACAGGGGCAGCTCGCCTTTGTCATCGCCACCGGCATCGACGTCACCGTGCAACGCGCCGCCGAGGTCACCCTCCGGGAAAGCGAGGCCCGCTACCGCCAGATTGTCGAAGGCTCCCTCGGCATGGTCTGCATGCACGATCTCGACGGCGTCCTCCTCTCCGTCAACAAGCACAGCGCCGAAAGCATCGGCAGGACCATCGACCAGATGATCGGTCGACCCCTCTCCGATTTCATCCCGGAAGACAAAAAGAGATTCCTCAAGCCCTACCTCAAGCAGGTCAGCACCGCCGGCGAATCCCAGGGCCTCCTCCACCTCTGCCACGCCAACAACGAGACCCGCGTCATCGCCTTCCGCAACAAGCTCATCGACGTCCCCGGCCGCGAAAAGTACATCCTCGGCTTCGGTGTCGACATCAGCGAACAGATCCGTGCCGAAGGCCGCCTTCGCACCCTCACCCGCCAGTCCGATTCCATCCTGGAGTCCGTCGGCGACGGCATCTTCGGCATCGACCTCAGCGGCCGCATCACCGTCGTCAACTCCGCCGCCCTCCAGATGCTCGGCTACAAGCGCGGAGATGTCCTCGAGCAAAGCATGCACCAGCTCATCCACCACACCCACGCCGACGGTTCACCCTACCCCAAGGCCGACTGCCCCATCGAAAATACCCTCGCCAAACGCTCCTCCGTGCGCATCAGCAACGAGGTCTTCTGGCGCAAGGACGGCACCAGCTTCCCCGTCGAGTACGTCGCCCGCCCCCAGATCGAAACCTCTTCCGACGGCAGCACCGAAGACGGCAAGCCCATTGGCGTCGTCGTCGCCTTCACGGACACCACCGAGCGTCGCGCCCTCGACCGCATGAAGGACGAGTTCATCTCCACCGTCTCGCACGAACTCCGCACACCCCTCACCTCGCTCCGCGCCGCGCTCGGTCTGGTCACCGGCGGAGCCCTCCGCGCGCGCCCCGAAAAGATGCACCAGATGCTCGAGATCGCGCTCGGCAACACCGACCGCCTCGTCCGGCTCGTCAACGACATCCTCGACCTCGAGCGCATCTCCAGCGGCAAGTCCGAGCTTCAACTCAGCCTGTGCAGCGCCACCGGCCTCCTGGAGCGCGCCGCCGACCTCCAGCAGGCCGCCGCCGCCAAGGCCGAGATCCGCATCTCCACCTCCGCCGGGGACGTCACCGTCTGGGCCGATGGCGACCGTATCCTCCAGACCCTCACCAACCTCATCTCAAACGCCATCAAATTCTCCCCAGCCGGCAGCGAGATCGACCTCACCGCCAGAAACCTCGACGAAAACGAAGCCATCCTCGAGGTCAGGGATCAGGGCCGCGGCATCCCTCAGGACAAACTCGAACATATCTTCGAGCGCTTCCAGCAGGTCGACGCCTCCGACTCCCGAGCCATGGGCGGAACCGGCCTCGGCCTCGCCATCTGCCGCAGCATCGTCACCCAGCACACCGGCCGCATCTGGGCCACCAGCGAGCCCGGCAACGGAACCACCTTCCACCTCACCCTGCCCATCAAGCCCAGCGTCAAACTCCGCTGATCGAGCGTCACAGGCCGATAGAAATCAGATTCCGTGCGCCATGAAGAACTCTCAAGATTCTCACCGGACGTGACTCCGCGTTGTAGACCACGAGATACTTGCTCCCCGGTATGACGGCCCGGACTCTCACGTCGCGATCTGAAAGCTCTGGCCGCCGATGGCCGAGATAAGGTGATCGGGCGATCTCGTTGCAGACAGCAAAGACCCGGTCCGCCATCCGCGTTGCCGCTTCGTAACTGCCGGCCTCCAGATACACCGCAAGCTCCGCGATATCTTGGATCGCCTCAGGCGAGAACGTCACCCTTCATGCACCCGTAGGAACGCCGAAGTGCGCCCGCAGCTTTCGATCCACCTGCGTCCGAGCCTCTTCCTCCGCATAAAGATCGCCACGTTCCGCAGATGCCCAGCCGTCCTCAATCTGGCCCCGGATGCTTTCCCGTTGCTCCGAAAGCCACCGCTCCCGCTCGTGCAACTCCGTCACTGCTCGCGCAACAAAGTCAGACACACTCGCATACGCACCACCCGCAACATCCTGCTCAACAAGGGCCTCAAGCTCGGGACTCAACTGGATCGTCATGGTCACAACGTACCAACTTTTTGGCCTTCTGGTACACAGTCTTTTACTCCTCATTCTCCCGCAGCTTCGCGATCACCCCAAAGTCCTCAAGCGTCGTCGTATCCCCCTTCACCTCGCCCGTCGCCGCCAGCTCCCGCAGCAGCCGCCGCATAATCTTTCCCGACCGCGTCTTCGGCAGCCCATCGGCAAACCGAATATCGTCCGGCCGCGCCAGCGCCCCGATCTCCTTTGCCACCCATTGCCGCAGCTCCTGCCGCAGCTCCTCGCTCGCCTCGTGCCCGCCCTCGAGCGTCACAAACGCCGCGATCGCTTGCCCCTTCATCTCATCCGGCCGACCCACCACCGCCGCCTCCGCCACCTTCGGGTGCGCCACCAGCGCCGACTCCACCTCCATCGTGCCCAGCCGATGCCCGCTCACGTTGATCACGTCGTCCACCCGCCCCATCAGCCAGAAGTACCCGTCCGCATCCATCCGCGCGCCGTCGCCCGTAAAGTAGCTCCCCGGAATCTCGCTCCAGTACGTCTCCTTGTACCGCTCATGGTCGCCATAGATCGTCCGCGCCATCGACGGCCACGGCTTCCGAATCACCAGCAGGCCGCCATGCCCCGCCGGAACCGGCTCGCCCTCTTTCGTAACCACCTCCGGCACAATCCCGAAGAACGGCCGCGTCGCCGACCCCGGCTTCGTCGCCACCGCGCCCGGCATCGGCGCAATCATGATCGCGCCCGTCTCCGTCTGCCACCACGTATCCACAATCGGGCACCGATCCTTCCCGATCTCCCGCCGGTACCACATCCAGCTCTCCGGATTGATCGGTTCCCCCACCGTCCCCAGCAGCCGCAGCGATGCCAGCGAATACGGCCGCACCCACGAGTCACCCCACTTGATAAACGCCCGGATCGCCGTCGGCGCCGTGTAAAACACCGTCACCTGGTGCGCGTCCACAATCTTCCAGAACCGGTCCGGCTCCGGCCAGTTCGGCGCCCCCTCATACATCACCACCGTCACCCCGTTCTGCAGCGGCCCGTACACCACATAGCTGTGCCCCGTCACCCAACCGATATCCGCCGTGCACCAGTACACATCGTCCTCACGCAGATCGAAGATGTACTTGCTCGTCAGATACGTCCCCACCGCGTACCCGCCCGTCGTGTGCAGCAGCCCCTTCGGCTTGCCCGTCGTTCCCGACGTGTACAGCAGGTACAGCGGGTCCTCCGCCTCCATCCACTCCGGCGCGCACACCGCCTCCACGCCCTCCACCGCGTCATGCCACCACACGTCGCGGCCCTCCTTCATCGCAACCTCCGTCCCCGACCTCCGGGACACCACCACGCTCTTCACCGTCGCGCACTGCTCGAGCGCTTCATCCACAATCGCCTTCAGCTTCACCTCGCCACCGCGCCGGTAGCTCGTATCCTGCGTCAACACCGCAACGCAACCGGAGTCGTTGATCCGGTCCACCAGCGCATGCGCCGCAAACCCCCCGAAGATCACCGAGTGCACTGCCCCGATCCGCGCACACGCCAGCAGCGCAACCGCCAGCTCCGGACACATCCCCATGTACACCGCCACCCGGTCCCCCCGCTTCACCCCCAGCCGCTTCAACCCATTC
>JAABUQ010001422.1_pt1 | contig 51499 bp, 57 predicted proteins | sample 5560001 | NCBI WGS metagenome assembly JAABUQ01 (sample SAMN10711888, study PRJNA513371) | rock metagenome | isolation source: Antarctica rocks | place: Antarctica: Victoria Land, Finger Mt nord | collected 2015-12-18
ATAGGTAACCACTACTTTATTTTCGTGCGAGATTTCATCCACCTTGGAAGAGTATTCATTGGTGAAAAACCAGATGTTGCCTTCCTTGTCCAGATCGGCGGTCCCCATCGGGCGGCTATGGATTTCGTGGTTTTGGTTGACGGTTACCAGCATGGCAATCCGTACATCTTCTACCTTGTCTTTTAAAAATTTAATTTGATCTGTTTTCGATGCTGTGCTCATATTATTTTGAATTGATAAAAGCTTAACCCGTAAACCGCGATTTTGATTTACCGATTATCCATTTGGCTTGCTTACGTACGGGTTTCCCTTCACATAAAAGCGATAAGGCAGCAGCGCATCTTCTTTTGCATAAGCTACGCCAACACGCGGTACGGCGGCAACTTGTTCCTGTGCAAAAGTCAATCCTCTGTCTTCCACCCAAATTTCATTGCCCTGCAAGCTTAAATTATTCATTTTCCTGGAAATACCCAAAGCTTTTGCTACAGAACCCGGACCGGCAGTTAGATTATTTTTAACGGAAGGCATATTCCTTCTTTCCAGCATCAAATCAATCCCTTCTGTCGGGTGGATCGCCCGGATTAAAACGGCATGTGGCTCATTAGCAACAGAAGTAACAATATTGAACATTTCATGAATGCCATAACACAAGTAAACATAAGCCACGCCGCCAGCTTCGTACATGGTTTTGGTGCGGTTGGTTAAACGGTTGCCAAAAGCATGGGAAGCACGATCGATAATGCCGTTGTATGCTTCCGTTTCTACAATGTAGCCGCCGCTGATCCCGCCGTTAACATTGGTAAACATATATTTGCCAAGTAGGCTACGGGCAATTGTTACTACTTCTTTTGACCGGTAAAAATTAACGGGCAACCTCACAGACAAAAATCTAAAAGCTTCACAATTTCCTGCAGGTACTTAGCATCGGTTTCATCAAACGCATTCAGTTCGGCACTGTCCACATCCAGGATGCCAACTACATTTTTATCCTGTAAAAGAGGCACTACAATTTCTGAGCGCGACAAAGAACTGCAGGCAATATGCCCGGGGAAAGCATCTACATCCGGCACAATCAACGTTTCGGCTTTCTCCCAAGAAGTACCGCAAACACCTTTTCCTTTTTGAATACGCGTGCAGGCAACCGGCCCCTGAAAAGGACCGAGAACCAATTGTGCTTCTTTTACCAGGTAAAATCCTACCCAAAACCAGTTAAACTGCTGTTTTAAAGCCGCGGCCATGTTGGCTAAATTAGCCACCAGCTCAGTTTCCCCTTCAATCAATGCTTTAATCTGGGGAATCAAAGTTTCATATTGTTCTGTTTTTGTACCGGTTTTAACGATTGTCAAATCTTCTGCCATGGCACAAAGTTAAAGAACAGGCTGTCATCCTGATGTCCGAATAAAAAACAATTGGCAAGTAAAACTATTTTTAGTTGTTATTTAGCTTCAATGATCGTCAGTTTTACCATCGTCCGTTACCGAAAAGCTTTTGTTCCGTTTGCATTAGTGGCGATGGCGATACTTCGTTTACCCCTATATTTTCAGCAAAAATGTTCTTTCTATAAATTGATGGGCAGCGGCAAGAACGGAACTTTTGATTTTCATCCCGACTGGCAGCAATGGGCTTTGCTGGCGGTTTGGAAAGATGAAGAAAGCTTCAACCTGTTCAACCAAAGCTCCTTTATTTCTAAATGGTGGAAGAAGTTGACCGATGAAAAATGGACGGTTTTGCTTCAACCCCTGCAAAGTCACGGCAAATGGGACAAGCAGGAACCTTTTGGCCAGCCTGATCAGCGCGATTACCGTGGGCCGGTTGCAGTGCTGACGCGTGCAACCATTAACCTAAACCGGTTAAAACATTTCTGGCAGAATGCAGCTAAGATTGCCGGTATCATGACCGCTGCGCCAGGTTTTATTACTTCGATGGGCGTTGGCGAAGATCCGTTTTTGCATCAGGCCACGGTTTCTTTCTGGAAGGATATGGAGGATGTTAAAAACTTCGCTTACCGCTCGCCGCAACATGTGGAAGTGATCAAGAAAACCAGGAGCGAAAACTGGTACAGCGAAGAACTTTTTGCGCGCTTTATTCCTTTAAAAGCCTGGGGAACGCTGCGCGGAAAAAATCCATTAAAAGGTTTTTCGGTGCAAAAGGAATAAATAATTGTCATGCAGAAATCTTTTCGGCATCCCATCAGAAAAGTTAAACTTTATGCCTTATTTGTGTTATCTTCCATTGTCAAAAATCAATCCAAATTATGCGCGTTATCGCTGAACTGCCTCACCCGGATTTTAAAGTTTCCATTTTTTATATGAACGGCAAGTTCATCACCAAATTTGAAAAAGGCTCTTTTGAACAAAGCTATAAAGTAGCCGAAATGGACATTACAGATGGGGTAAACAGCGTTTTTGAAATACTTGACGAAGAATTTATGAAAACTGTTTCGAAACGTTTTGAGGAAATGATGAAGGATTTTAACGCGACTTATAAACGGTATAATTATTAGTTTTTTGTCCTGCTTTGTAATTGAATCTCAAGGACAAGGGCTGGGGATTCAGGCGGTTTTATAAAGATCACAGGGTTAAAACCCTGTGTTATAAAACCGGTCGAGCCTAAGGCTCTTGATAGTTGCCTTGCATGTTTGAACCCCTGAGCAAGAGCCGTAGGCTCGACCGGTTTTATAACAATGGAATTCATTCCATTACAGAGCTAAAGGCCGGTTAACCTGAGCCTCCCGAAAGATAACAGAATCCTCAATGCTTACTTAATTCAGCAGCCACGCTCGCCACGCCAACCGTTGCTTTTTCTTCCACTTTAATGATGTTTTTAACGGAAGAAATCGCCGGGATTTTAGGGTCAACAATGTATTTGGGCGTTTCATCAGGAACATAATCCAATAATCCGGCAGCCGGATAAACCGCCAGCGAAGTACCAACCAACATAAAAATAGCTGCAGTGGTACAAATCTCCGCAGCCTTTTCAATCATCGGCACCGCTTCGCCAAACCAAACCACATGCGCCCGCAATTGGCTTCCCAACTCGCAAACCTCTCCCATTTTCAATTCCCAGCCATCGATTGGGTAGGTCAGGTCCGGATTTTTATCTGATTGCGACCGCGTGATCACGCCATGCAAATGCACCACGTTTTTAGACCCTGCACGCTCATGCAAATCGTCAATATTTTGCGTGATAATGGTAACGTCAAAATCCTTTTCCAGCGCAGCCAAAGCAAAATGGGCCGCGTTGGGTTTTGCCTCCAGAACATTCTTTCGGCGTTCGTTGTAAAAAGCCTGCACCAGTCCCGGGTTTTTGCGCCAGGCTTGCGGCGTGGCCACATCTTCAATGTTGTAACCTTCCCAAAGCCCATCGCTGTCCCTAAAAGTTTTCAAACCGCTTTCGGCGCTTATGCCCGCGCCTGTTAAAACCACTAACTTTTCCATCATTTAAAATACGAAATTGATACTGTTTTTATCGGCAAAAAATTTGTGTTTAACGTGGTCCGGAGGCCAGAGATCGGGGAGCGGGAATGAATAAGCGCCATATTCCTCATTTACGGTCCCCGGTCTTTTCTGTGCCCTGTTTTCGCTCTTCGCTCTCTCTTTTTCTGCATTCCCCGCTCTTCTAAGTTTTGGGCGTGCCCCTGCGGGTCGGGCTATCCGCTGCAAGTCCTCGCTACGCTCCGGGCTTTCCGCTGCTATCCCTCACGCGGCAAAGCGCCTACCTAACTATCGCATAAATACCGGCCTATAATTTTGCAAAACCGGGAACTTGCTTTTGGCCAATTCAAACCCGCCGAACAAAACAAAGCCGTAAACAAAATTGCCCAGCAGCAAACTTCTTTCAAAAGGAATGGCAGCAAACAAAGACTGGAAATAACCAATGCTGCTTTTAGCATACATATTTCCGTACAACCAGGGATCAATATCCGTCAGCAGCCAATGCACCAAAACAGCAGCCAGGGAAGCGATGGCAACGTTTGCCGCATTGATCTTACGGATACGCGTACCCATAAAAACCATAACTGCAAAGCTAATGTAAACCCAAACCGCACTGCCGTAAAACCAAACGAATTTGTGGAAATACAGATAATTGATCAGCAGATCGCTTAAAAACAAAGTTATTAAAGGCACTAAGTATGCCTTTTTTTTATCCGTAAAATAAGCACCTCCAAATAAGGCAACTGCGCCTACCGGTGTAAAATTGGCCCAAACCTGTTGCGTATCTAAATGTATAAAACGCCCGGCGGCGGCAAGTATAATCATCAGGATTAAAACACTGTTGCGGATATTGATTTTTTCTAAAGTCATGATGCTTCTTTTACCGTGCAAAAATACCTATTCTCAATGAAAGCTAAAACTTAGGCCCGCATTGAAATTAGTGCCCATCGTGCTGTAACCGTAAATTTCCTGGTAGCGTTTATCTAATATGTTTTTTACATCGGCAAAAACCCTGATCCTGCCGTTGATGCCGTACTGCACGTATCCGTCTAACAACTGGTAAGCCGGCAAAACAACAGCAGTTGGCCCGATACCGGTAAAATTTAAATCACCACGCTGGCCGTAACTGCGGAAATTTGCACTAACATAAAGTTTCTGTGTTGCTTGTACGGCTGCTTGTAAACCAAACGATTGTTTGGGGCGGCGCAACAAACCATAAGTATCAATGCCATTCCGGATAGCCGTTCCATCTACAAAACTATAAAAACCGGTGAGGGTTAAAATCTTGTATTGATAGGAAGGCTCCACTTCCAATCCCTGATCGTTCTCCCGGTCGAAATTCTGATAACCTTTTCCAACATAAACAATAGCATCACGCAGCTTTCTACGAAAAGCGGCCACACGCAAATTGAACTGGTTATCCAACAAAGCGGTACTAAAACCAGCTTCGTAATTAAGCGATTTCTGTGGTTTTAAATCCGGGTTCGCGCCATAAGGGCCAAAGAGTTCGGTTAGCAAAGGTGCTTTAAAAGCACTGGAAACCGTTCCAAACAGGATCAGTTTATTTTCCAGCAAATTGATGGAAGGCGTAACATCATACGTAAAATTATGGCCGTACTTGTTATGCTCGTTGTATCTTCCCCCAACTTCCAGGTTTAGAAAATCAGCAATTTTATTGACCGAAAGCGAACCATACGAACTGAACAAGTTGGCATTCGGCGTAACATTGACGGCACCGGGCTGCTTTATTTGTGTGTAACGGTTATCCACGCCCAGCAACAACTTGATCTGACCGGTAAAATCATGGTTGTAATACAAGTCGGCCAAATGCAAACGGCCAATATTGGAAGACGGATAAGCAGATTCGTAGTAAGCCGTGTTGCCGGTATAACCATAATTGAGGTTAAAGCGGTTTTTGGCATCTAATTGATATTGCGAAGTTAAACCCGTATTGTAGTAACGGTTCAAACTTTGGTTGGCGGCATCCGCAAAACTGCCGTTATCATATTTATAAGAACCCGAAGTAAAGCGAAAAAACGGACTGATCCTTAATCCCCGTGCTGCTTCTACAGAAAAATTAGCGTTTAAAGCAGATTGATTGTAACCGTCTTTATCAAAAGTGCCCGTGTTGTTTCTATCGGCCGCTTCGCTGATCCCATCGGTTTGATCGTGCGTGTAACTCACATTGTAGGAAAACTTATTCACCGAACCGTTAAAACCAACACTTTGCTTCTGCGAGCCGTAGCTTCCTCCTGTTAAAGTTCCGTAAACACCGATACCTTCCGGTCCTCCTTTTTTAGTGATGATGTTGATAACGCCAGCTACGGCATCCGATCCATACAAAGTTGATTGTCCGCCTTTGATGATTTCGATCCTTTCGATCTGGTCAATCGGGAACAAACGAATATCAAAAGTGCCGCCGGTGGAAGATGGATTGCTTACCAGAATGCCATCAATCAGCGTTACCGCAAAACCGCTGGCCGCGCCACGGATAAAAATACTTTTGTTCAATCCCGGGTTGCTGCCTGCTCCGTTTACAATAATGCCGGCCTGTTCGCTTAACAATTGCGCTACGGTTTTGCCTTCGCTGCGCTCGATCTGGTCTTGGGTAATAACGGTAATGACTTTACCGGTTTGCAGTTGTTTCTGGTCGGTCTTGGTGGCCGAAACCACAACATCTTTTAAAACACGGGTAGAATCCTGTGCGAAAATCGCGGTACTTCCGAGTAACAATTGCGCAAGTCCGAAACCTGCTGCGGCTGTGTAAAATTTGTTTTTCATTTTTTGTTGTGAAGATGAACGTATCCCACAGCAAACAGAAAAATTGGCCAATAAAATGAAAATACACCCGTAAAAAGAGCATTCACATTCCAGCTTCAATCCCCGAAAGCTATGAATTAATTCGCGAAAGGCAGGTCTTCTGGCTTGCTCCCCTCCGCCTGCCTTCCCGCCCGTTTGCACGAACAGTGGCTTTGTCAAGACGTTGGTTGATAGAGCTTACAGCTGCGGGACAGCTCCGGTTTTACACCGGATTCCCTTTTAATTCCGGTTGTTGAGGCCGGAAACCAATTGCGCTGCAAAAGTAGTATAAGAATTGGGATTTAGTAATTGGAATAATAATTTAACCTTACAACTCCTTACTCAGTTTTGACGGATTCTGCCGATTGTCAAAGATGTTTACAATTTTTATTTGGCTGGAAGTAAATCGAAAATACAGGGTTGTTTGTTTTGAAATTACACATTTATGCAAACCGGGTTTTATATCTGATTCGGGAAAGCTTTCAGGTTGAGTTTTGATTATTTCAATACTACGATCAAGTTTTTCGACAAAATCTGACTTAACTTTTGGAGACCACTTTTCCGTTAGATAATCAAATAACTTTTGTAATTTATCTTCAGCAAGTTTTGAAACAATTACGTTTCTAATCATGATCGATGCTTTACCATGAATATTTCATAATCTGTACTTTCACCCTGCTCAATTTCCAAATCAGCGTCTTCAATCTCTTTTTGTTGATCGGCAGATAAATCATTCCAAAAATCATATTTCTCTTGCTCAAAAATCTGTTTAACAGATTGAATGATGCGTTGATCGTTTGTACTTAACAGCAATTTTGCCAACTCGATTTTTTCTGTTTGAATATCCATTTTTAAAAAGATTCTATTATAAAAATACAAAAGCAGCGGTTTCCGTCCAGACTACTGTCCTTTTAGCCATTCCAAGTCGCTTTTATCCAAAGTTTCTTGCAAAATTAGTTTTCCGTTTGCAATATCTTTGTCGCTCAGTTGCAGCATTAAAATTTGCCCTGCCGAAACCTCAACTGTATCGCTGCTAAGGGCACTTTTTTCTACCAATTGATGAAGTGCTGATAAATATTCTTGATTTGAAATAGTCAAAAGCTGATCGATGATGCTGTTTCTTAAATTATCAACTGTCGTCATAAGTTTTTTTGTTTACAGATCGTGTTTTTGTTTACTTTAAGCCTAGCTTAAGAACCTGATAAAACGAGTAAATTCACAAATGCTAATTTATTAAAAAAGAACGTAAAAAATGCACATCATGCTCCGTTTATCCACCTTTTTTATCCTTTTCACTTTGCAAACTTCTGCCCAAACCGATACGGTATTTCTTAAAAACCTATTGCAATCCAGACCGGAACTGTTCGGGAAAACCCTGCAACATCCAACTCAAAACGAAGTCCAGATCTTATACACGCAAATTGACCGTGATGAACACAACATGCCGCATTTCCGTTCCTACAGCTACCGCCTCAACCCAAACCGTTACTTTTACCCGGCCAGCACGGTGAAGTTGCCGACTGCTATTTTTGCTTTGGAAAAGGCCAATCAACTTCAAATTAAGGGCATAAAAGAAGCATCCATGCTAACCGACAGCGCTTTTACCGGACAAACCAAAGTAAGCATAGATACTTCTGCGGAAAATGGTTTGCCCGGCATCGGCCATTACATCAAAAAGATTTTGCTGGTGAGTGATAACGATGCTTTTAACCGTTTGTACGAATTTATTGGCCGGGAAGAGATCAACCGAAAACTAAAAAAATATGGTTTAAACCAAACACGGATTATTGGCCGGCTTTCCGTTGGCGATGCCGGCGAAAGTACCAGACATACCAACCCAATCGAATTTTTTGCCGGTAAAAGAAGCATTTATAAACAACCGGCTCAATATGATGCCAACAATTACCCGATGCAGTTGGAAAATATGTTGCAGGGAAAAGGTTATCTCGACAGCCACGACCAATTGGTAAACGAACCTTTTGATTTTCGGGAGAAAAACGTGTACACCATTCCCAACCAGCAGGAAGTTTTAAAGCGTTTGCTGTTCCCGGAAGTTTATCCGAAAGAACAGCAGTTTCAGTTGAAAAAGGACGATTACCGGTTTTTGTATAAATACATGAGCATGTTTCCGACCGAAAGCGATCATCCCCAATATCCATCTCCTGAATACTGGCCAACTTACTGCAAGTTCCTGTTTTATGGTTCGATGAAAGATACCATTCCAAATCCAAACATCCGGATCTTTAACAAAGTAGGCGATTCTTACGGTTACGATATTGACAATGCTTATATGGTAGATTTTAAAAATAAGGTGGAATTTTTGCTGACGGCCGTAATCCAATCCAACGAAGACGGTATTTACAACGACAATAAATATGAATATGAAACCGTGTGCCTGCCTTTTTTAAAGAACTTAGGGCAGGTGATTTATCAGTATGAATTGCAACGGCAAAAGAAGTATTTGCCGGATTTGAAAAAGCTTAAGTTTGATTATGGAAAACAGAATTAACTTGTTAAAAGATGATTACGAAAGTGCAAAGCATCATTTACAAGAGCCGTAGGCCCGGCCATTTTTTATAACATCTGGTTTCAACCTGATGATCAAAACTGTTGTTCTTTTGCAACGGAATGAATTCCGTTGTTACGATATAAGTCAAGGCTACGCCTTTTTCCTTTAAAAGCCGGCAATCATTTCCTTTGCCACCTCCAAACCAGAAACCAAAGCCGCCTCTACCGTTCCCAATTGTTCGCCATCAAACAAAGCTTCCCCGGCAAAATAAATCGTTTGTTCAACAGGCATTTTTAGAATTTTTCGCGCAGCATTGGTTTCCACGGTTGCATAACTGTAAGAACCTCGGGTAAAAGGATCGGCCGTCCAGTTATAAACTTTGGCAGTCACCATTTTTTGTGTGATAAAAGAAGCATCCGCTTTAAATATGTTGGCAAGCGAATGAATAGCGTGTTGCAGCAATTCCCCATCACTTAAAGCTTGCATTTCATCCTGCGGATTGCCCCCCAGCCAGCCGGTTAAAACATGGTTGTTTTGTGGTCTTTGCGTCCACCACGTAGGTATTTTTTCTTCGGAGAATAAAAATTGCATGTTACGCAGCCCTTTTTCTTCCCAAAACGGTTCTGTAAATTCCATCAGGATTTTGATGATGGCACCGAAACCCATCTCGGCTGCTGCTTTTCTTTGCTGTGGAAGATCAGGGTTGAATTGAATTGCGCCAGGCTGATCCGGATCTAAAGATAAAATGCCCAACGGAACCGTCAGCACCAATTTTTTGCCGGTAAAAGAAGCATCGTCCGCAGTAATTACTTCCACTGAACCAGCCCCCCAGTTGATTTGCTTAACGCTGGTATTTAAAACGATTTCTCCTCCTGAATTTTTAATTTGCCCTGCCAGGTAATCCATTAACTGAACATATCCGCCGGGAATACGATATTGCATTTCTTCTATCGGGTTATTTAGCCATTCATCCCGTAAAGAAAACAAGCTGACACGCTTTGGATCGGCAGTATCATAACCGGCAGCAAATTGAATGACTGATTTGCGCAAACCTGCAAATTTTTCTTCGTGGAAATTCTGTTTTAGAAAAGTTTCGAGCGGTTGGTCTTCCTGTACTTCGCCCAAAGCTTTTTCAAACTCGTCCCAGTGCCCCATAAAAAATTCCGAAGCTTTGATCTCTCCGTTTTTTGCTTCAAAATTATCGCCTGAAACTGCTTCGTATTGAATGCCTGCTTCTTTTAGCAGCTTAAAAGTAAGCGGTAAATCGCCGTGAATAAATTCGGCACCCAACTCCAACGGAACGGTAAAACCTTCTCCCGAAAAAGTATAACAACGGCCACCGATCCGGTTTCTGGCTTCTACTAAAATTACTTTTTTGCCAGCTTTGGTGAGTTCGTACGCGGCCATTAATCCGGCAGCTCCGGCACCGATGATGATGGTATCTGAAGGATTCATCTAACTTAAACAGCGGACTTGCTTTTAGGTTGTGCTTCTTTTATGGGATAAAATTTTATCCACCAAAAGAGTTTCATTATAACGAAACCTTTCTTATATTTACTTCCGACATCATTCACTAAATGAAGCAACTTTTTGAGATTATATTTTTAGATGAAGCGTTTGAATTTTTAAACGGATTGGAAAGGAAACATTACGAGAAAATACTTTATAACATTCGTAAAGCACAAATTGAGACTGACCCTGAACTTTTTAAAAAACTGAACGATGAAATTTGGGAATTCAGGACGCTTTACCAAGGCTTGCAGTATCGTCTTCTTGCTTTTTGGGATAAAACTTCTGTTATAGAAACCTTGGTAATAGCAACACATGGGTTTATCAAAAAAAGAAGCAAAGTCCCGGACAGCGAAATCCAAAAAGCGAGACAAAACAGGACAAAATATTTTGCAGAAAAAGAAAAATTAAAAAAGAAATGAAATCATATACGTTAAACGAAGTGCAGGACAAATTGATCGGTGAAAAAGGCACACCCGAACGAGATAAATTTGAATACGAGTTACAAATGGATTTAATCGGAAAAGCCATCCGGCAAACACGACAGGAACGCCACTTGACACAAGAAGAATTGGGCAAGTTAATCGGTGTGCAAAAAGCTCAAATTTCACGACTTGAAAGCAACGCCAGTAATGTAACTATTGATACTTTGATGAAAGTTTTTTCTGCACTTAAAGCTAAGGTTAAATTGCAGGTGGAGTTACCGGGTTTGAATGTTGAGGTTGGAGGATAATTTAGTACACTGAGAAACTTGGAACAATTTTTAAAAACTTGCGCCAATATAACTCAAAGACATTGCATTGGCGTGTGCAAGTTCGTATATTTGAGAGTTAACCGCAATCTGTGTTTTTGCCCGGACAAGTTTGCTAAAGGGGTTTTTTGTCCGCAAAAAAGCAAAAACACAAAATGCGTTTAACAAACGGTTTGGCAAAAAACCGGCGGAAAGTGTGTTAGATCAAATTTTGTTTTGCTATTTGACTTCGGTTCCGGTCGACGGATTAAAATTTAGCCGGTAAAAGAAGCATTAACATTTAATTATAAATTTAACTTTGGTTTCGGCTGACGGGTTTCAAATGCCGGTCCTTCGCCAAGCCGCCGCACGTTGGCTGCAAGCTTAGAAGACCAAAAACTACACATCACAAATATTAAAATATATTGACATGGAAAATATTAGAAACGTGGCACTCTATTTACTCATTTTAATGACTGGACTTTATGCAGGTATTCATTTTGCAGAAATTATGGCTCCTGTTGTACAAAAAATGGATGTGCAGCAATACACACAATATTGGCAACTGGTAGACGGTTATATGGGGAAACGTATGCCTGTTTTTGGTATGTTATTTCTTTTACTCTTTGCTTTCAATATAATCCTCTTTATACCAAAATGGAAAAGTCCGGTTTTTTGGGTACTTATTGTATGTCTGTCAATATTAATATTTGATATTGTGTTTACAGGCAAAGAACAAATTCCAATTAATCATTATATCCAAAGCGTTAATGCAAATAACTTGACAAGCAAGCAATTACAAACTATTTCTGAAATGAAAACTAAAGCAGAAAATAATTTTAGCATTAGAGATTTTCTATCCATTGGCTCTTTCTTTTTGATGACTTGTACGCCATTTCTTTTGACAAGACAAAATAAATCATCTGTTTAAACATCCTAACTTGATAAAATACCAAAAAGCCAGCAGCCAACATTGGTTTGGCAAAAAACCGGCGGACGGAAGTTATTGAACTTTTGCTTTGCTATTTTGCTTGAGTTCCGGCCGATGGATCAAAAATTTAGCCGGTAAAAGAAGCATCAACATTTGATTATTAATTTAACTTTGGTTTTGGCTGACGGGTTTCAAATATCGGTTCTTCGCCAAGCCTTTTCCGTTAGCGGTAATTGAAAAATAGACAACAAAACATTCAACAAAATGAAAGACAAAATAGAAGATACTTGGCTTGACAGATGGAATGATAGATATAGTAAAGACGAGTTTGCATTTGGCGAACAACCGAACAACTATTTAAAAGAACAATTGGAGAACTTAAAAATTGGGACAATACTTTTCCCAGCAGAAGGGGAAGGACGTAATGCAGTTTATGCAGCCAAACTTGGGTGGACAGTTTCAGCATTTGACATAAGTGTTGAAGGACAAAAGAAAGCCTTACGACTTGCAGAAACTAATAAAGTAAATATTAACTATCAAGTTGGTGAATTGCAGGCATTGAATTATAACATGGAACAATTTGATGCAATTGCACTTATTTATGCACATTTTCCAGCAGATATTAAATCATTATACCACAAGACACTTGACAAATATTTACGTAAAGGTGGTGTAATCATTTTTGAATCATTTAGCAAGAAACATATTGACTATGTTTTAAAGAATGAGAAAGTTGGCGGACCCAGAGATATTGAATCTTTGTTCTCAATAGACGAAATAAAATCCGATTTTGTAAATTATGATTTTGAAGAATTAGTAGAAACTGAAATTGAACTTAATGAAGGACTTTACCATAATGGACAAGGTTCAGTAATAAGATTTGTAGGACGAAAAAAATAAACTACCGCTAACATACGGTGGTTTGGCCTTATGGTGGAGCGACGAATAAGCCATCAACATTTGTCCACTATTCATCAGTAGGTTCAGCTTGACCAGCATCGTTCATCATGAAAACATGTTTTGTACTTTAGTTCTTTATTCAGCTTCAGTTGTCGGCTAACGGAAAACGGAATACCGCCACAACGTCAAGCCGTTCAACGTTGATTACCATAACCAAATCCACAAAAGCTATAATCCCTTCTTATCTAACCTGCCCATCTCCCCGAACAATCTATTTTTCAGTAACCAATTTTTTAAAGCAACGAACGTTATTTGATATTCTTAAATAATCCGGGCGCAAATTACTTGTAATGCCCTTTTAAAGAATAGATTCTAATTACAATTTTCATCAATATCATAAATCATTCGATGTTGTCCGTCAATCCTTCTTGACCATTTACCTAAATATTGATGCTTTAATTGTTCAGGTTTACCAATTCCTTCAAATGGATTTTCTTTGACAGCAATTAAAAGTTTCTCGATTTTTTTGACAATTTGGGTTTGTCCGCTTTTAATAAAAAACTTGACATCATCTTTTGCAACATCTGTTAGCTCAAGTTCCATATATCAGCAGGTTCAATTTTAGTTGTTCTTCCTGCTTTTATATCTTCTTCAGCCTTTTTCATTTTAGCCACAAACGCTTCATTATAAGGTTTTTCTTCCTTTTGAAATTTAATTTTCATAGCCTTCATAAAAGCCTTTAAAGCTTTAAGCTGCGCTTTATTTTCGGGTTGTACAATCAGCGTTTCCATAATCAAATTTAATAAATTCAGTGATTAACTTTTACAGTTGCCAATGGTTTCAATTGATATGGCCGATTAAAAGCGTCCTGCCTAACGTTAAAATATTCAGCCAGTTTTCGGATAACTTCTTTGGATAAACCCTTCTTATAGTTTAAAATATCAGAAATATAACCTTTGCTAATTCCTAATATTTCAATCATATCCTGCGGTTTCAACTGATGATCTCGCATAAATGAACGCAATAACACTATAGGATCACTTTGTTTAAAAGTATTATTTTCTTCATCATACTTTTCGATGAGTAAGGTCAGCAAATCAATTTCATCCTGCAAAACCTCCGCATTTTTGTCACACAACAAACCTTCCAATTGCTTGCAATATTGGTTATACTGATCCCTGTTTTTAATGATGGTATATTTTATTGTACTAATTTCCATTTTAGTAAAGATGAGATATAAATGTAGGAAGTACGGACTTTTAACATACAGATTTTCTGCCGCTGTCATCTCGACCGAAGAGAGAGATCTTATTTCAAATTTAACGATCAAGCGCTTTGATGAAGATCTCTCCTATCGTCGAGATGACAACGGCGTGTGGTCATGCCGAACGTGTTTCGGAATCCCATCAGAAAGGTCTCATTGTCAATTAGTTTAAATCTTTTCTGATGGGATCCTGAATCAAGTTCAGGATGACAACGCGTTGTCGAGATGACAGAGTTACCGCACCTGCCCATCTCCCCTTACAATCCATTTCTCAGTAACCAATTTCTCCAAAGCAAACGGACCGCGGGCATGCAGTTTTTGGGTAGAAATACCAATTTCGGCACCTAAACCAAACTCGCCGCCATCGGTAAAACGGGTGGAAGCATTTACATAAACGGCCGCGGCATCAACTTCGTTTAAAAAGTTTTCGCACAAGTTTTGATCCTTGGAAATGATGGCTTCCGAATGTTTGGACGAATATTTGGCAATGTGTGCCAGCGCTTCTTCATAACCGGAAACTACTTTTACGGAGCATTTATAGTCGAGAAATTCCCGGCCGAAATCTTCTGGTTTTGCTTGTTGCAAGTATGGATAGTTGCTGTTTTTAAGGATGGAAAATGCGCGTTCATCTGCAAAAACCTCTACCTTAAAATTTTTTAATTGCGGTGCTGTTTTTAGCAGTAGTTTTTCGGCAACGGCTTCATCCACCAAAATCGTATCCAATGAATTGCAAACCGAAGGACGGGAAACTTTGGCATTCACCACAATGGCTGCCGCTTTTTCCAAGTCGGCGGTTTTCTCCACATAAGTATGGCAAACGCCGGCACCTGTTTCGATCACCGGAACTTTGGCATGATCGCGCACATATTCGATCAATTGTTGTGAGCCTCGCGGAATAATGACATCAATGTATTTTACGGCCGTCAGCATTTCTGTAATAAACTTACGGTCGGTAGGCAAAAGTTGGACGATGTTTTTATCCAGCCCGAAATCCTCTAAAACCTGACGGATCAACTCTGCTAAAAAAACATTGGTAAAAGAAGCATCCGTGCCGCCGCGCAAAACGCAAACATTGCCCGAGCGAATGCAAAGCGCAGCTACATCAATCGTAACGTTTGGTCGCGATTCGTAAATGATGCCGACAACCCCAAGCGGCACGGTTTTTTTTTGGATGAACAGGCCGTTTGGCAGCGTTTTTTCGGAGAGAATTTTATTAGATGGATCTGTCAGCAAAGAAACGTCCAGCACACTTTGAGCTAAATTATTGATCCGGTTTTCATCCAACAGCAAACGGTCTTTTTTCGGGTCAGCCTCATCCATCCGGTCTAAATCTTTTTTATTCTCCTGAATGATTTCCTGTGATTTGGATTTGATTTGATGCGCTAATTTCTCCAGCAAAAGCTTCTTTTCGGCATCGCTGAGTTTGCTGATCGAATGCTTTGCTTTGGAAGCGTTTTCTAATAAAGGTTGAATGGTTTCCATGGTTAGATTTACTACGTTTAAGTTTTCGCAACCTCTGGTTGCTTGGGTTTGTTCTTTTGTCTTGATACAAAAGAACCAAAAAATCAAGAATCCCGGATCCCTCGTCCGGGCGGTCTTCTGGCCTTTGCCCGCCTGGGTGTATACCTGCAATCGTAACTATCAACTTCAAAAGCAAGTTATAACAATTTAGTTATAGCCGGTAGAAAAGTGTCGATAGAACGATCAGCACCCTGGCGCGGAAAGGCCCGACAAAACGCCCGGAGGGATCGGGTTTGTCTTGACTTTTTGCTTCTTTTTGGTCAAGCAAAAAGAAGTTAACAAAATAACAGAACGGCATCCTTCTGTTTTCTTTTGAAAAATACAATTTACAACAACACAATTTCATCTGCATGGGCAACGGTAACTTTTTCTGCTTTTTGATTCAAGCTGATGTCTTCCGAAGCTACGCGGGCACGGGCAACGGCAATGGCCTGGTTCTGTTCATCTAAAATTTCAAACACTTCACCGTTTTCAAATTTCTCTACAATCTTTCGGATCCCTACCGCCAGTAAACTTTTCCCGTTTTGTAAAGCTTGTTGCGCGCCTGCATCAATTTGTAACCTTCCCGTAACTAAACTACCGCTGGCGAGCCATTTTTTGCGTGCCGGGATGGTACAATTTTGGGGTAAACAAAGCGTTCCTGTTTTTCCCTGAATGGCATTCAGGATTCCGTCTTCCGTCCGGATACCGAAGATCACAACCTTAATCCCCATTTGTGTGGCCAAACGGGCGAAGGTCAATTTGGAAACCATTCCGCCCAAACCTAAAGTTGACTTTTCTTTATTGGCCAGGGAAAGTGCGCTTTTATCGATCACTTCAATCTGCGGGATCACTTTTCCATCGGCATCCAAAACACCGGGAACGGAAGTGCTGAACAGCAGCAGCGAAGCGCCAAAACCAACCGCAATTAAGGTAGCCAGTTCGTCGTTATCAGAGAACTTGAGTTCCAGATCGCTCACCACGTCGTTCTCATTGGCTACGGGAATGATATTATTTGCCCACAATTTTTCATAGGTTTCCTTTAGCTGCAAAAACTGCTTTCGGTTGGAAAAATGGCTTCGTTCGCACAGACTTTGGGCAATGTTGATTTTGTAGGGATAAAAACAGTATGCGTATTTGCCCAGCAGCAGCGGGTTGCCGATAGCGGCAGCGGCTTTACGTTCACTAATGGTTCCGCTGTAATTTTTAATGAAGTGCCTGCCCGCGCCAACTGCACCGGAAGAAACCAGCACAATATTGTACTGCTGATGCAATTGCGAAACCTGACGTGCAATTTCTACAATTACCTGTTCGTCCGGCTCGCCATTTTTTTGGGTGATGGAAGCGGTTCCAAACTTAATGACCAGGATTGGTTTTGTCAAAACTGATTTATTTTATTGATCGATTTAAATTTTTTCATACTTTAAACGCAGCTTGTATTTTTGTAATTCAGAAAAAACAGCAAGCAGGTACAAGCTTTTATTTAAACAATGATAGGATTATGAAAGCAGCTTTCCTGCATTAAAGTATTGCTAATTTATGTTGAACAATTGAACAATTAAAATCATTAGCTGCAAAGCCAATATTTTTGTTACAAATTTAATTTATCCGGATAATTATATAAATTGCTTCACCAAACATAATAAAGATGAGTAAGCCGAAAACCCTGATATTTACTTTATTGATTACTGCCGTTGCCGCTATAGGCGCCACGTCAAATTTGCAGGAAACCGCAAAGCCCAAACGAAATTTAAAAGTGTTGCCCAAAAATATTAGCCGCGATGATTTAGGTAAAGTGATGGACGATTGGAAAGCGGCTTTAGGTGTGAAATGCAATTTTTGCCACACTCCTTTAGCCGACAATCCCCGAAAAATGGATTGGGCCAGCGATGCCAAACCCGAAAAAGCCATGGCTCGGGAAATGTTTACGATGACGGGCAAGATCAACAAAAAGTTTTTTCATGCTAAAAAAGGCCAAGACGGCATGATGGCGATGGAAGCCGTCAATTGTAATACCTGCCATCACGGCGAGGCACACCCGGAGATCAAGGAAGATAAAATGACGAAGTAATTGAAGTTTTTTGTCATTTCCTTGGTCTGTCATTTCGACCGAAGGGAGAAATCTTATTCGAGCAACACATTCTTTCTTTTGCCTCAAAGAAGATCCCTCCTACTCGTCGACAAAACACCATGCTTCTTTTATCAGCTTAAAATCTATAAAAGTTTAAAGGAGATGTCTCCTATTGCCGGGACAAGAGCGCGGTTTTATTCAACAGTGCTGGTTGTGGCAACTGCAACTTTCTTCCTTCGGGAATACAACAAACCGCTTACTACGAGTACACTTCCGGCAATGCCATAAACCGTTATTTTTTCGTGTAGGATAATTACAGCCATAAAATAACCAAAAGCTGGCGTTAAAAAAAGCCATAAACCTGCTTTTACCGAATCTTTTTGCAATAAATTCAGCCACATGGCATAAGCCACAATAGAAACCGGAACGATCAGCCAGATTATGCTCAGGAAAAAATTGAGGTCTGGAATGATAAAGTTATGCCTGCTGTTCAGCAAAACTACCGGCAAAAACAGCAGTCCGCCAATCGTAATTTGCCAGGTATTTACTTCCATTTTCTTAAGACTGAGCCCGGAATTGGCATAATAGATACTGCCGGAAGACAAAGCCGCGATGCCTGCAATCAGCGCCAGCAAACCTTGTAAAGTAGCATGACTGTTGTACAAATTTGGGATGGAGGCCAGCACCAAACCGGAAACGGCAATCCCGATTCCGATCATTTCAAATGCGGAAAGTTTGCGTTTGTAAAAAATGGCGGACAATAAAATGAGCAGCAAGGGATTAACGGCCGTGATCAAACTGATCAATCCTGCAGAAACATATTTGATAGCGATCAAATATCCCGATATATAAATGGTTACGTTCAATACGCCCAGAATAAATAGTTTTTTAAATTCTGCCCGGGAAGGAAAACGGCTGGTTTTGTTTTTAAAGAGATAAGTGTAACTCAGCAAAAGCACGCTTACGGTTAAAAACCGGATGAAAGTAAGCAAAAAAAGATCGCAGGAATGAAATGCAAATTTGGTTGCCACAGTAGCAGAAGCCCACAGCAGGGCGAAAAACAATCCTTCGGCAATTTCCATATTTTAATTTGGGGCTGAATTTTATGACGTGTGCAAAGATAAGATTTCAACAAACTTTGGGCCTTTGACCAATACCAATTTTTACGTGGTAAAAGAAGCATTGCTTTTACTTTTGCAGTTGCTTTAAAATTTTTTTCCCTCTTGATTGCATCGCCGCACTTCCGTCTTTCATCAAAAATTCTGTTTTGCGTGCCAGCTCATCTGTTAGCCAATCATAGCGGTTTCTTAAATTGAAAAGTATTTCACAACAAAAAACCTTTACCGCTACGGCCACTTTTGGGTTGATCAGCCAGTCAAAACAAATTTCAACAACGGGTTCTAAGTTGGTTGCTTCCAATTTACTTTTGATGATTGGATTTGCTTTGGGCGAAGTGACATACATCCATATCTTGGCATAATGCCGCTGGTAACTTGGATTAACAACTTTCGGAAACCGAAGCAGCAGTTCATCTAAGCTTTCTAAAACTACAGTTGGATCGTCCAACAACAAATTTTCTAAGATCCAGGCAGCACGAAATCCAATTTGCTGGTTTGTATCAAAAGTGAGGTCAAGTAAATCTTTTACTTTTAAATCTTTCCTTTTTACAATTTCAGTCAGTTTTAAAACCTTGTTCTTGGTTAAAGTTGCTGCTATTTGTTTTCGTAATTCCTGAATTTGCATCATTAAAAATACTTTTTTTAAACTGACAAAAATCCTTCTTTAAACTTCAACTTAAAATCAATTTACATAAAAAACCATGGTAAAAGAAGCATCAATCAAAAACTTAAAACCAGTTTATTTTCCTGTTAATAACCTGTATCTTCGCGCTAAAACCAGTACAACATGATCACGGTATCCAATCTATCGCTCCGTTACGGAAAAAGAACGCTTTTTGAAGACGTCAACCTCAAGTTTACACAAGGCAATTGCTATGGCATTATCGGTGCAAACGGAGCAGGAAAATCTACTTTTTTAAAGATCCTTTCCGGGGAAATTGACCCGACCAGCGGAACTTATAGTTTTTCGCCCGGTGAACGAATGGCGGTCCTCAAACAGAACCACTATGAGTTTGACGAATTTTCGGTGATCGAAACCGTGCTGATCGGCCACAAGGAAATGTATGCCGTAATGAAGGAAAAGGACGCGATTTACCTGAAGGAAGATTTTAACGATAAAGACGGCGAGCGTGCCGGCGAACTGGAAAACCTGTTTGCCGAAATGGACGGCTGGAACGCGGAAAGCAATGCCGCAACTTTGCTGAGCAACCTCGGCATCAAAGAAGAACTGCATTACAAACAGTTAAAAGAACTGGATGGTAACCAGAAAGTGCGCGTTTTATTGGCGCAGGCACTGTTTGGCAACCCGGATATTTTGCTGCTGGATGAGCCAACCAACGATTTGGATATCAATACGATTGCCTGGCTGGAAGATTTTTTGGCCACTTATGAAGCCATAGTTTTGGTGGTATCGCACGACAGGCACTTTTTGGATACGGTTTGCACGCATATTGTAGATATTGATTTTGCCAAAATGACGATTTACACCGGTAATTATTCTTTCTGGTACGAATCCAGTCAGCTGGCTTTGAAACAACGTTCCGATCAGAACAAGAAAACCGAAGACCGTGTGAAGGAACTACAGGAATTTATCCGCCGTTTTAGCGCAAATGCTTCCAAATCCAAACAGGCAACCAGCCGTAAAAAAGCATTGGACAAGATCAACCTGGACGAGATCAAGCCTTCCAACCGAAAATACCCGGCTATTTTGTTTAACAATTTAGGCCGTGAAGCAGGTGACCAAATCCTGCAGATAGAAAACCTGGGCAAAACATCAAACGGAGAAGTTTTATTTTCAGGCGTAAATTTAATGGTAAACAAAGGCGATAAAATTGCGGTACTTTCCCAGAACAGTTTGGCCACTTCTGCTTTTTACGATATTTTAACCGGCCGTGACACTGATTATACCGGCAGTTTTAAATGGGGCATCACGATTAAAACAGCCGACATACCGATTGATAATGCCGAATATTTTAAGGGGAAAAACGAAAACCTGATCGACTGGCTGCGCGAATATTCTGAAGGCGAAAAAGACGACCAGTTTATCCGCGGTTTTTTGGGGCGGATGTTGTTTTCGGGGGAAGAAGTGCTGAAAAAATCAACCGTACTTTCCGGAGGGGAAAAAATGCGTTGTATGTTTTCGCGCATGATGTTGCAGGCAGCCAATGTACTGTTGTTTGACGAACCGACCAATCACCTGGACCTGGAATCAATCACGGCATTGAACAATGGCATGAAAGATTTCCGCGGAACAATCTTGTTTACTTCACGGGACCATGAATTGACACAAACAGTTGCCACCCGGATCGTAGAATTAACACCTGGCGGCAGCATTGATAAATTGATGGGGTACGATGAATTTATCAAGAGCGAAGTTGTGAAAAAGCAGCAGGAAGAACTGTATGCTTTGGCTTAAAAGCTGAGGATTCAGAAAAAATCCCTGATAACAAAAAAAGGGTGCTAAAATAAGCATCCCTTTTTTGTTGAAAGATGGATTATAAATTATTCGGGGAACCTGGCTCATGATCAGTCATCCGGCCGGTTGTACGACCTTGCGGACGATCTGCAAAAGAAGATGAATTCATGCCTGAAGTTGTACTGCCTTTATCATCGTCATCGGCAAGGTCATCATCATCAATTACATCAGCATCATCGTCATCATCAATCTTGTCCAATTCGTCAGGAAACGTGTCATCGTCGTCAATAACTTCATCCTCGTCCTCCTCATCAGGATCAGGGATCGTTTCATCCAGGTCATCGTCGTCTTCATCATCCCCAACAGCGTTGTGGGGGGAAGCATTAAAAATAGAATTCAAAGTTTGATCAGCAAAACTTTGGCCTTTCGGGCTTAAATAATCAACCTGATCATTTAAGCTGTTGATATTAATCAGTGTCATAAATTTGATGTTTAGCGTTTGGCTATTGCTTTAATATCACAAAGCAATTTAGATAGTTCATTGTTTGCGTAAATTTGATTTTCGCGTAAAAAATATTTTTTACAATTATCAAAGCTTATTCAAATTTTGTTCAGTCTATTTTCTATGCTTCTTTTATCACTTAAAAACTATTAAATTTTATTACGTTTTCGACAATGGCAAAACACCGGTACTGTTTTTTTGGTGCTAAAAGAAGTATCGTTATACATCTTAAATTTATAACCAGCTTGAATAGAGATTTTAAAATACTCTTTTTTTATCGGTAAAAACAGTATTCGGGATGAGTCAAACATTATGCCTGCACTTTTGCCAAACAGCTCTCTTTTAATTTTGAGATGGTATAATCAACTTCTTCCTTTGTGTTGTACTTGGAAAAAGAAAAACGGATGGCCGGACGTTCTGGGTTGACGCCAATTCTGGTCAACACATGCGAACCTATATCTGTGCCCGAACTGCATGCACTGCCACCAGAAGCAGAAATACCTGCAATATCTAAACTGAACAAAAGCATTTCTGCCATTTCCATCTCAGGGAAAGAAACATTTAAAACGGTATATAAACTTTTTTCTGGATCAGTCTCCCCATTAAATTCAACACTGGGAATGGCATTGAGCAACTGCGCCATCATGTAGGTTTTTAAACCCTGGATGTGGTTTTTGTGCGTTTCCATCTCCTCGTAAGCAATTTGCAGGGCTTTGGCCAAACCCGCAATCCCATAAACGTTTTCGGTGCCGCCACGCATGTTGCGTTCCTGCGAACCACCATAAATTAAGGGTTTGATTTTGATGCGGTGGTTGATGTATAAAAAGCCCACACCTTTTGGCCCGTGCAGTTTATGCGCTGCGCCTACTAAAAAATGCACTTTCAGTTTTTTCAAATCATGTGCAAAATGCCCCATGGTTTGTACCGTATCACTATGAAAAACAGCCTTGTACTGCTCACAAATGTCCCCAACTGTTTTTATATCCGTCAGCGTGGCAATTTCGTTGTTGGCGTGCATCAGCGAAACCAGACTGCGCTCATTTTCCTGTAGTAATTGCTCTAAATGTTCCAGGTTAACATTTCCTTGTGCGTCCACTTCAACAAAACTTAATTGGATGGCCCCTTCTTTTTCCAGTGCCTTTAACGTATGCAAAACGGCATGATGTTCTATTTCGCTAGTGATGGCATGTTTCAAACCCAAATCCATAATGGCGCAACGTATGGCCATGTTATCAGCTTCTGTTCCGCCGGAGGTAAAAAATATTTCCGCAGGGGAAGCATGTAAAAGGCCTGCAATGGTTTTGCGCGCTTTTTCTACCACGGTCCTGGCTTCGCGGCCAAAGGCATGGATGGACGAGGGGTTGCCGTAACAGTTTTCCATCACGTGGTAAATTTCTTTTAAGACCTCCTGGTCAATGGGAGTGGTTGCGGCATTATCAAGGTAAACACGCATCGCTTTTATGATTTAGTAACGAAATTTATGTGGTAAAAGAAGCATTATTCCTGCACCTGCAATGCTTCTTTGATATCTGAAATTATTTTGTTGGCCAGGCTGTTGGCCACTTGTTCTGAATTTCCTTCAGAATAGATGCGGATGATCGGTTCGGTATTTGATTTTCGAAGATGTACCCAATCATTGCCAAACTCTATTTTTAAACCATCAATTACAGAATGCGGCTGTTTTTGGTATTTCAGCCTCAGGCTTTCCAGCAAAGCATCAATGTCCATTTCCGGGGTAAGCGTAATTTTATTTTTGGAGAGGTGATAATTGGGATAAGTACTGCGCAACACAGAAACAGAACGGCCAAATTTAGCAAGATGTGTTAAAAACAGTGCAATGCCAACCAGTGCATCGCGGCCATAATGCAATTCGGGATAAATCACACCGCCGTTGCCTTCCCCACCGATAACTGCTTTCACTTCTTTCATTTTATTGACCACGTTCACCTCTCCTACGGCTGCTGCAAAATATTTGCCACCGGTTTTTTCGGTTACGTCTTGCAAAGCACGGGTTGAAGAAAGGTTGGAAACTGTATTTCCTATTTTATTTTTCAATACATAATCTGCAACGGCTACCAACGTGTATTCTTCACCAAAAAAACTACCGTCTTCGCACACAAAACATAAACGGTCCACATCCGGATCAATGGCTATGCCCAGATCTGCATTTTTAGATACGACTTGTTTAGACAAGGCCGAAAGGTTTTCGGGCAGTGGTTCCGGGTTATGCGAAAAATTGCCATCAGGCCCACAGTATAATTCGTGAATTACCCCTACACCAAGAGCACGCAACAAAGCTGGCACAAAAATGCCCCCGGTAGAATTTACGGCATCTACCACAACTTTAAAATTGGCATTTTGGACCGCTTCTATATCAACCAGAGGCAAAGCCAGTATCAGGTCAATGTGTTTTTGCAGATAAGAAACATCTGTTTCAACCTTGCCTAAATGGTTTACTTCCGCAAACACAACTTCACCGCTTTCTGCCAGTTCCAGCACTTCGGCCCCGTCTGCATCGCTTATAAATTCGCCGTCATTGTTAAGCAGTTTAAGCGCGTTCCATTGTTTTGGGTTATGACTTGCCGTAATAACGATTCCGCCAGCGGCGTTTTCTAAAGGAACAGCGATTTCAACTGTGGGCGTGGTAGAAAGGCCAAGATCAATTACATCAATACCCAAACCTTGTAACGTACCGGCCACCAGGTTTAAAACCATTTGCCCGGAAATACGTGCATCGCGGCCTACCACTACTTTTTTTATACATGTTTTTTTGATCACCCAACTCCCAAAAGCTGCGGTAAATTTTACAATATCTGCCGGTGTAAGTGCATTTCCGGCTTGTCCGCCGATAGTGCCCCTAATGCCGGAAATGGATTTTATCAGTGTCAATAATTTTCGTTTTAGTGTACAAAAATACGAATAAAAGCAGTAAGCCTTGCTACACAAATTACGGTTGTTTGCACCGTTATTAGCTATATTCGCAAGCTTTAAATCAATAATTACAGATCGCTAAACCATGCCAGATTTTTTGACTCAGTTTGACCAGCACTGGTTTCATTTAATCAATCATGATTGGGGCAATCCTTTTTTTAACTGGATTATGCCAGTGCTGCGCAACCCAAAAACCTGGATTCCGCTTTATATTTTTATCATTGGTTTTAGTATTTACCGTTATCGAAAATTATCCATCCTGATCATTGCTTTGGTACTGGCAAGTGCTGGCACAGCCGATTTTGTTAGTGTACGTGTGATAAAAGCTTATGTAAAAAGAGTACGGCCTTGCAACGATAAGCAATTTGAGCCTACAGTTGTAAACCGTGTGCCTTGCGGCACGGGCTTAAGCTTTCCGTCTGCACACGCAAGCGATCACTTTGCCATCGCTATATTTTTATGTTTGGTTTTCAAACGTAACTGGCGATGGGTCTGGCTTGCAGCTATTATTTGGGCTGCCCTGATTTGTTACGCACAAGTTTACGTAGGCCTGCATTATCCCATTGATGTGCTTGCCGGGGCAGCTTTTGGCGCTTTAGTGGGATACTTATACGGCTTGGTTTATAACCGGCTTTACCGCAAATATTCATGAAACCCTGGATTGTCCTTATACTGTTTTTTAGCGCGTTTTTTGGCGGTGCCAGCATCTTTTTGTTTAAAAAAGACATGGGCAGAAACCTAAAGCTCATTCTTTCTTTTAGCGGTGCTTATTTATTTGCCATCACGGTTTTGCACCTGATCCCTGATGCTTACCAAAGCCACGACCGTTATGTAGGGATTTTTATCATGGCCGGCTTTTTATTCCAGCTGATCCTGGAATTGTTTTCGGATGGTGTGGAACACGGGCATATCCATCCTAATCCCCATCAACACAACAAAGCTGCTTTTCCGTTGGGGATTATGCTCAGCTTGTGTTTACATGCTTTTCTGGAAGGGATGCCCCTGGCGCAAGGCCATCAGCAGGAACTGGTTTTTGGTATTGCCCTGCACCATATTCCTGCTGCTTTTGCTTTGGGAAGTGTGTTGGTGCAAAACCATCTTCATAAACAAATCATACTGTTTTTACTGGTTGTTTTTGCGTTGATGACGCCGGCCGGCTATTTTACCAGCCATTTATTGAGCACAAGTTTAACCGGTTTGCAGCACTACTTTCCGCGTGTTATGGGGATTGTAATCGGTATTTTCCTGCATATTTCTACCACAATTTTGTTTGAATCAAGTTCAGACCACAAATTCAACCTGCGTAAAATGGGTGCAGTGCTTTTAGGTTCGGGGATTGCCCTGATCGCTTTTTTTGCAGGATAAAAGAAGCATTTAGCCACGCATTTTATCCAGCAGGTTACATAATGTCAAAGCTTCGTCTTCTGTTAACTGATCGCTTAAAAAATCTTTCAATTTCATCTCTTTATCAATCAGGGAAAGAATTCTTAAACCCTCGTCACTGATACGGATATCAACAGCTCGCCGGTCTGTGGAATTGGTGCACCTGGTAACCAGTTCTTTTTGTACTAAACGGTCAACAATCCGCGAAGCATCGCACATTTTATCAATCATTCTTTCCTTTAAAAGGTTTACCGTTGCCGGGCAGGGGTATTGTCCGCGTAAAATCCGCAGGATATTAAACTGCTGATGTGTAATGTTGTGCTTTTCGAGCCTTGTCCGCAATAAATTACTTAACCAGTTATAAGTATAAGAAATGTTAACTACCGCTTTGTGGTAATTATCTTCAAACTTACTGCTGTGTATTTCTTTCTCCAGTTCCATTTTAATACTACTAACGCTGTAAATTTATAATAATTTATAACCGGGCAGCAGATTTTATTGATTTGACGTAAAAAGTATAAATAGAATTAAAGCACATGCTTCTTTTACCTACATAAAATTACTGTTTTATGCCGATAAAAGAAGCATGAAAGATACTTACCAATAATTCAGTTCAAAATTTTTACACGGATTTTGCCCGAAAAGTATTGCTGCAAGTGTGTTCCCTTGCCGTGTAAAGTCCAAACTTGTGCCGGTTGTACTTTATTTATCAGCAATAAAATATCGTCCCAATCTGCATGATCGGAAATGTAAAGTGAATCCTGCGGATTGGTTTGCAGGTTTTCCCACCCGGAAGCAAAGATCCGCCGTAAACCTGTTGCCCGGATATAACTGTGGAAAGTAAACGGCGGCACCAAATAGATAAAGTTGTTTTGGGTTTTGATGGATTTGCGGTCGTATAATTTGTACCGGCCGGACAGATAGCCAAACTTTTCGTAGATGCGGTTGATCGGTTCGATGTTTCTGTGAACCAGAATTTGTTTTTCGGGGCAAAACTGATTAATCAATTGAATCAACCGCTGACTTTTACCCAAAGCATAAGCGCCCAGCAAAATGTTGGATGGAATTGTGTTTAGCTTTTGTATCTCCAAAACCTGGTCGGGATGTTTTGTTTTTGGGTTGGCAAAAGTAGTTTCCGTAATCAGCACATCGGCTTTAACCCATTCCAGTAGTTCGCAGGTTGCGTCTGGCTGTAATTTAAAATCACCGGTGTATAGATATTTTACACCTTCAAACTCCATTAAAATTTGTGCAGAACCCAGGATATGCCCGGCAGGGATCAAACTAATTTCTACTTCTTTTATCGTAAACTTTTGATGATACGGAACAACCTGTTTAATTTTTCCTGCATTTTTACCGTAACGGAGATCCATGAAAGCCAACGTAGCAGCAGTTGCAAAAACCTGCTGATGGCCGCCAATGGCATGATCGGCGTGTGCATGGGAAATAACGGCTGTTTGAACGGGTTTAACCGGATCCAGATAAAAATCGCCGACGGCACAATACAAGCCATTGCTGCCGAGCTCTAAAAAATATTCAAGGATCATGCTTTTTGCGCCAATGCCAGCAGTTGTTGGTGGATTTGTAAAACCTGCGGGACCACCATGTTTTGTGCATCGTTATGGATGATAAAATTGGCTTTGGCCTCTTTTTCTTCTTGCGGTATTTGCTTTTTTTCCCTGCGTAACACTTCTTCTTCCGTTAATTGATCGCGCTGCACCACACGTTTTACCCGGGCATCCAGCGCGGCTGCAACAACAATGGTTTGATCGCATTGCTGGTCTGATCCGCTTTCAAACAACAACGCTGCTTCTTTTAACACATAAAAATGTTGCTGATATTGTTCGGCCCATTGATCAAAAGCCCGAAAAACTGCCGGGTGCACCAGGGCATTCAGCTTTTTCAATTCCGTTTCGTTATTAAAAACAATGGTTGAAATGTGTTTCCGGTTCAGGCTGCCGTCGGCAAAATAAGCTTCATCGCCAAAATTACTGCGGATAGCTGCCACCAGGGCCGCATCTTCTGTCATTACTTTTTTTGCATGGAAATCAGCATAAAAAACAGGTATGCCCAGCAACTCAAATAGTTTGCAAACCGTGGTTTTTCCGCTGCCAATGTTACCGGTAATTCCAATTTTGAGCATTACTTACGAACAATAAAATTAACGCTGGCGGGTTGTATGCTTATGATTTTGCAAAAATCGGGCTGCTGTTTCAACTTAACCCTCAAAGCAGCCAAACCTTTTTTTTGCCAGTCGTCCAAATCGGCAACAGCTTCAAAAAAATCGGTATTAACATCCGGGTAATCTTTTAATGAAACCATAAACGTAACCCTTGCTTTTTTTGGAAAGAGCATTACCTTACTATAACTTTTGTTGTTGTTGAGTTTGATGGGGATATCGAGTATCTTTTCTGTAAACTCATCTACCGGAATATTTACATCTACTGTTTTCGGATAAATGCTCACGTTGTTTTCTTTGGGCGGAAGCAATTTCAACCGGGAACGGATACTGGCATTTGTGTTTTTAACGATCAAAGAATCTGTTTTCCAATTACTGACAGAATCAATGTAAGCCGCAGGGCCACTAATGGTTACATATTCAGGTTTTAGGCTGATATCATCAGAACGTGCGTATTGCTGCTGATAATTGATCCTCGATTTTAAAACAACCGGTACACGTTTTACCTTGCGTGCTGTAAAATCAAAGTAAACTGTATCCGGGCTAAAGGAAATGATCTGCTGGTTTTTATCTGTTTTTTGATTGATCTGCGGCAACTGGCTGCTTAAAACCAGGAAGTTTTGCGTGTCCAGTTTTTTCAGGTCCACATTAACACTTCTATTTTCCGAAGTAAAATTATAAAACAGCTTTTGCCAGCCTGTTCCGCCAACCATTGCATTTACCGTATCGGCCTGCAAAGCATAAAAGGCTTTTCGCAAAGGCTGGTTTTTAAAGTTTAAAGCTACTTTAACAGGGAATGTATAATTATTGGACAGCGTGACAAATATCCAGGCCACAACGGCGAAAAGCAGGCAGGTAAAAAAAACGGAGAACCTCCTGCGCTCTGTCCTCGATAATTTTACAATGGCCATGCTTCTTTTACCCTGATAATTTATATAAATTTATCTGACAGAGCAGTAAATCCGCTTTATTAGATAACTAAATTATAAAATTAAACTTTAGCAGAAACTGGCTGGTTTAACAACCTGGAAGCTTCTAAAGAAATGGAGCCTTTATCAAAACGGATTTTTACGTTGTTGTCCACTTCAATTAAAATGGTTGCATCGCCAACTTCTACTATTTTGCCGTGGATGCCGGCACTGGTAACTACTTTGTCTCCTTTTTTCAATTCTTCAACGTATTTTTTTTGATCTTTCTGTTTCTTGATCTGCGGCCGGATCATGAAAAAATAAAACACAACGATAATAAGTACGAGCGGAAGAAATTGGCTGTATGCACCCAAACCGCCTGGTGCTGCCTGTAAAAAAATGGTTGAAATCATGATAACTGTTTTTTTATAAATGTTAATTATTTTTTTGTTTCTACTTCGCCAATTAAATGCACCAGTGTTTGCGCTGGTGTGGTATTGGCGGTAATGGTGATCTGTTTATCGATCAAACCGGATTTACCCGCGCTGTTGAAAATAACTGCAATTGCGCTTTTTTCGCCGGGGTTGATCGGTTTTTTTGGCCAGCTTGGAATGGTGCAACCGCAACTTGCCACCGCATCTGTAATAATTAAAGGCGATTTGCCGGTGTTTATAAAACTATAGCTGTAACTTACTTTGTCGCCGGCTTTAATTTTACCAAAATCGTGAACTTCTTTATCAAACTTTAAAACCGGGCTATTGCCAACAGCTGTTTTTTCTGTTCCTGCCGAAGCATTTTGTGTACTGTTTCCCTGGTTGCATGCTGAAAGCAAACTTACGGTTGCCAGCATTATTATAATTTTCTTCATCGGATTTAATCTATTAACCCACGACCGGATTTTCTAATTTTATTGTTGCTTTTAAGTTCAGACAAAACTTTATCTAAGATACCGTTTATAAATGAATTGCTTTTAGGTGTACTAAACTCTTTAGAAATTTCGAGATATTCGTTAATGGTTACTTTTACAGGAATGGAAGGAAAACCCATAAACTCGCAAATGGCCATTTTCATCAGGATCGTGTCCATCAATGCAATGCGGTCGGCTTCCCAATTCTGGGTTTTATCGCCGATAAACTGTTGGTATTCTTTATCGTAACGGATGGTTTGCTGGAAAAGCGTAACCAAAAATTCGCGGTCTTCTACCCAATCCGCACTTAATTCTGCAAGCTTGTTTTTGTTGAAGTCCTCGTGCGAAAAATTTTTAAAGGTCTTGGCAATCATCGCCTGTAATGGGTCCTTGTCCACTGGCCAGTTTAAAAAGCGCTCTTCAAAAGCCTGCTCTGCAGTTGCCGATTTCAGGATCAGTTTTTTAAAAATAAACCGGACAATATCTTTATCCGCCTGGATTGAACTGTCTGTACTTGCTAAATAAGTTTGATATTCCGGTGCTTCTTTTAAGGCATAAAAAAGTGAACGCTCCATTTCAGGGTCAAAACTCCAGTCAACTCTGTACTTTTTTAAAGCAGCAAGGTACTCCGGATTTTTATGCAGCGAAACAATGAATTTATTTTGAAGGATTTTAAGGTTGGGGTCCCGGTCGGCCTCTGTTGGCAAATGTTTGTTGGCACGTTCTTCTGCATCGTTTTCTGCATATTGAACAACTTCGCTTATTAAAGAAAGCATCCAGATGTACATTTCGAAAACCTTGTCCACACTTTGCAGCAGCAATTTTTCGTTTGCGGTTATTTCTTTGTTTTCAGATTGACTATAAGCGTATAATGCCTGTAAAACCTTTACCCTGAGTTGCCTTCTGTTTAACATATTTTGATAAGAACGATCTGCGGAAATGATAAATCCGCCCTGATATTTTTTGTAAAGCTGATGCTTCTTTTACCGGTAAATATTTAGTGTTAAATTCTTTTCCTAATAAAAACTGCTTTTTGTATTGTGCCGCAAAAGTAGGTTTTTTAAGCACGCGAAACAAATGTGCCAGCTTTATTAATGTTGATAAAACAATTTGGGACACTAATTTTTACCCGGTAAAAACAGCATTGGCAATAAAGTTTTACCAAAGCAACAGCTTGTGCCGCTGCGTTTATTTAACTTTGCCGAACTGCATGAAACATCTGGCTTATCTCAATAAATATTTGTGGAAATACCGCTGGCATTTAATCCCCGGCATCCTTTTCGTTATCATTTCCAATATTTTCAGCGTATTGCCTGCGCCTGTTATCCGGCTTTCTTTTGACCTGGTTACCGAGAATATCCGCATTTATCATTTATACAATGGTTTTGAAAGACAAAGCGTCATCTACAATTTGCTGGGGCAAACCTTGCTTTTGTTTGGGGTGATTGTGTTGCTGCTGGCACTTTTGCGGGGCTTGTTTTTATTTTTTATGCGGCAAACCATTATCCTGATGTCGCGCCATATTGAGTACGACCTGAAGAATGAGCTCTACGCGCACTATCAAACTTTGTCGCTGGCTTTTTACCGCCGCAACAACACTGGTGATCTGATGAACCGCGTAACCGAAGATGTGAGCCGGGTACGCATGTATCTCGGGCCAAGTATTATGTACGCTATTAATACTGCCGTACTGTTTTTAATGGTGATCTACGCGATGTTGATGGTAAACGTCCGGCTGGCCATATTCAGTTTGCTGCCGCTGCCGGTACTTGCAATGGCTATTTATCTTGTTAATACCGAAATTAACCACCGCAGCGAACGCATACAAGAACGCCTTTCGGGTTTGTCCAGTTTTGTGCAGGAAAGTTTTTCGGGTATCCGCGTTATCAAATCTTATGTTCGTGAAAAATACATCAGCAGCAGCTTCCGCAAAGAAAGCGAGCATTATAAAACCGATTCCCTTTCTTTGGTAAAAGTGCAGGCTTTATTTTACCCGGTGATGCTTTTACTGGCTGGTTTAAGCACTTTAATCACCGTTTATGTAGGCGGAATTGAAGTAATGAAAGGCAACATTACGGCCGGTAACATTGCCGAGTTTATTTTTTATGTAAACCTGCTCACCTTCCCGGTACTTTCGCTGGGCTGGGTCACTTCACTTATCCAGCGTGCAGCGGCTTCCCAAAAAAGGATAAACGAATATCTGCAAACGGTATCCGAAATTGATCAGCCAAAAGCACCGGAACTGGACATTCAAGGTAACATCGAGTTTAAAAACGTAAGTTTTACTTATCCCGATACCGGAATTATTGCATTAAAAGAAGTATCCTTTACTGCTGCTCCCGGCGAATTGATTGCAATTATCGGCCGTACCGGTTCCGGCAAATCCACCATTGCCAATTTATTGATGCGGATGTACGATTGCACATCGGGCGAAATTTTAATCGATGGAAAACCTGTCCAAAACTTAAACCTGAAAAATTACCGTGCGCAAACCGGTTTTGTACCGCAGGAAGTTTTCCTTTTTTCGGATACCATAGCCAATAATATTGCTTTTAGTGCCGATACTTTGGATATCAAAAGAGTAGAACAAGCGGCCAAAAGTGCAGCGGTTTATGATAATATTAATGCTTTTGAGAAAGGTTTTAAAACCATGATCGGCGAGCGCGGCGTTACGCTTTCGGGCGGACAAAAGCAACGTATTTCTATCGCGCGTGCTGTTTTTAAGCAACCAAAAATATTAATATTTGATGATTGCCTTTCGGCAGTGGATACGAAAACGGAAGAAGAAATTTTAAACAACCTGGGCGAAGTAATGACCGGCAGAACCAGTTTATTGATTGCGCACCGCATTTCCACTATAAAAAATGCCGATAAAATTATTGTTTTAGATAACGGGGAAATTGTTGAACAAGGAACCCATTATGTATTGATGAAGCAAAAAAAGGTTTATTTTGAACTGTATGAAAAGCAATTGCTGGAAGAATCAGAAAGTTTAAACTAACGAACAAGAACTTTATTAAGTATCTCCACGTAAAAATAATTGTGCACATATAATGCTTTTTTCTTTTGTGTTTTCAAAAAAGCATTATATTTATCGCAGTCAAATTAATGTAAACTATTGCAAATGGGAGATTTTGATAGCAAGGACCGGGAAGAGGTCTATTCCAAAAAGGTAAGAGCAGGTAAAAGGACTTATTTTTTTGATGTTAAAGCAACGCGCGCCAACGATTATTATGTTACGATAACGGAAAGCAAAAAACGTTTGGAAGACGGCGTTTTTGTAAAACATAAAATTTTCCTGTATAAGGAAGATTTTGAAAAATTTGCAGAAGGATTAAAAGAAACCACAGAATACATTAAAGCACACCAGGAAGTATCAGAAAAACGCTACGAATTTGCGGAAAGCAACGATGGCACCAGCACTAAAATTGCCGATGATTTCTCTTTCGAAATATAGAAAAACCTTTACCTAAACTTTATCAATTAAAAATCCTGCTGCGAGGCGGGATTTTTTTGTTTACAAAAATCATCAGGGTTTGTGTACCTCTCCCACCCTTAACCTTTTACCAAAGTACCAATCAATACCATCAGATAAAAAACCATAAAGGAAATAACGAGTACGCCCCAAAACCTGAAATATGATTTTATTTTTTGAAAAGCAGCGTTTAAATTAGTCTGGTCGCCAAAATCAAAGCCTTTTTTTAAAGCGGCAGCAAACTGGTTTAAATACAAAGAAGGAATAAAAATCAATATCCCGAACAGGATATACATAAAAGTAAGGCCGCTGCTTAATGCCTGTGCATCTAAACCTGCACCATAACCTTGTTTGAGTTTGCCCACGATCGAACCAACCGAAAATGCACTCACAATGGTCAATATACTGAAAACAAATCCAATAACCCCTAAAAAATTAGCCCATTTTCCGGCTTCGCGCAGGTAGCCTTCTGCTTCAAAAGTGATCAGCATCTCGCTTGCTTCGCCTGCTGCTTCTGTATTTTCTGTCGTTTCCAAGTTTAAGTTTTAATAAAATGTTTGCTGTTTCAAATAATACTGTTTTTACCCTATAAAAGTTTGCCATGCATGATCATGATGGCAATTGAAAAATAAATGACCAAACCGGTCACATCTACTAATGTTGCCACAAACGGTGCGGATGAAGTGGCCGGATCTGCACCTAATCTTTTCAGCAGTAAAGGAAGCATGGAACCAGCTAATGATCCCCATAAAACCACGCCAATCAACGAAAAGCCAACCGTAAATGCAATCAGTAACCAATGCGGGCCATAAATGTTGGTAAAAAACGTCCAGGCAAAAATCCGGAAAAAACCTAAAACACCTAAAGTAATGCCCAGCATCAAACCGGAAAGGATTTCGCGGCGCATCACTCGCCACCAGTTGGCTACCGTAACTTCCCCCAAAGCCATGGCCTGGATAATCAAAGTTGATGCCTGCGAACCGCTGTTGCCGCCACTTGAAATAATCAAGGGCACAAACAAGGCTAGTACAACGGCTTTGGCAATTTCATCTTCAAAATAACCCATCGCCGTAGCTGTCAACATTTCGCTTAAAAACAAAATGATCAGCCAGCCAACACGCTTTCTTACCAGCTTCAATAAAGGCATGTCCAGATATGGTTCGTCCAGTGCTTCTGTACCGCCAATTTTCTGTATGTCTTCGGTATATTCTTCATTGGCAATCCACAAAATATCGTCAACGGTAACAATCCCCAGTAATATGTCGTCCTGATCGGTTACCGGTAAAGCCACGCGGTTGTTCATCCGGAAAACGTTAATTGCTTCTTCTTGCGGATCATGGACGTGCAGCGAGATCAGCCGGTCGTCCATCAACTCAACAATTGGAGTTGCAGGATCAACGACCAAAATATCACGGATACGAATATCGTCCAGCAAAACACCCTGGTCGTCAATTACATAAATTACGTCAATCGTTTCCGAATTTTTACCGTAACGCCGGATATGTGCCAGCACGCGGTTCACGTCCCAGCTTTTTTTAACAGCAATATAATCAGGCGTCATCAACCTGCCGATGCTGTACTCTTCGTAACCCAGCAATGCCAAGGCTTCTTTTCTTTCGGCAGGAGGCAGCAGAATGATCAGTTTTTTAACAGCGTCGCCGTGCAGTTCACCAAATAAAGCCGTCCGGTCATCAGGTGGCAATTCGGTAATTAATTCGGTAACTTTTGGCCCCGAAAGCTTTTTAATGATCCGTTCCTGGGTTGGAAAATCCAGGATACGAAAAACGTTGACTGCCCTGTTGATGGACAAAGTTTCAATAAACGTGGCCGCATGTTCCGGATACTCGTCAATCAGGTGCTCAACTTCCGAAATATTCAAATCGTCAAGGTACTCTTTCAAAGCCTCCTCTTTGCCGCTTTCCAGCAGGCTTTCAATTTCCGATATGTTCTCTTCCATTTAACATTAATTTATTTTGATGACCTTCGGAAACCGTCGCAAAAATCGTTTAATTTTTTGAATTAGAAAGGCTATTCCTGCTATCTTTGCCGCAAATTCTACAGCATGCCTATACGTTGTAAAATGCAAGGGGATACTGTTTTTATACGATAAAAATCAACAAAATATGGGATTACAATGCGGGATCGTAGGATTGCCGAACGTAGGAAAATCAACCTTGTTCAATTGCTTGTCCAATGCCAAAGCACAGGCGGCCAACTTTCCTTTTTGCACGATAGAACCAAATGTGGGCGTGATCACGGTGCCTGATGAACGCCTTACAAAATTAGCAGAATTGGTTAACCCTCAGCGCATTGTACCAAACGTGATTGAGATTGTCGATATTGCCGGACTGGTAAAAGGCGCCAGTAAAGGCGAAGGTTTGGGGAACCAGTTTTTGGGGAATATCCGTGCCACCAATGCCATTATCCATGTGTTGAGGTGTTTTGACGATGATAATGTAATTCATGTGGATGGTTCTGTTGACCCGATCCGTGATAAAGAAATCATTGACACCGAACTGCAGTTGAAAGACCTGGAATCCATCGACAAAAAACTTCAAAAAACAGAACGCGCCGCCAAGACCGGCGATAAAGACGCCAAAAAAGCATTTGAAGTTCTGAGCGTGTTCAAACAGCATCTGCAAGCCGGTAAATCGGCGAGAACGGCAGCAGTTGCGGCAGAAGATTTGGAGTTTGTGGAAGATTTATTTTTGTTGACGCTGAAACCGGTAATGTACGTTTGTAATGTAGATGAAGCTGCGGTGACCAAAGGCAATGCTTACGTAGAAAAAGTAAAAGCCGCGGTGGCCGAAGAAAAAGCCGAAGTGCTGGTGATATCGGCACAAATAGAATCGGAAATTGCGCAACTGGAAAGCTACGACGAGCGGCAAATGTTTCTGGAAGACCTGGGTTTATCTATTTCCGGCGTAAACCAAATGATCAAAGCTGCTTACCGCTTGCTAAAGCTGGCTACTTATTTTACCGCCGGTGTACAGGAAGTGAGGGCTTGGACCATTACGCAAGGTTTTACTGCGCCACAAGCTGCCGGTGTGATCCATACCGATTTTGAAAAAGGCTTTATCCGTGCCGAAGTGATAAAATATGAAGATTTTGTAAGTTTAGGTTCGGAAGCGGCCTGCAAAGAAGCCGGAAAGCTTAGTGTGGAAGGCAAAACTTACCTAGTGCAGGACGGTGACATTATGCACTTCCGTTTTAATGTTTGACAGTTTCCTGCTTCCGCAGCAATAATTTTTGATGAGCCGATACTGTTTTTATGCCGGTAAAAACAGTATCGTGGCCATAGGTTTAAGCTATTAAATAACAACACTGTTTTTTTAAAGCCTATTTTTACCTTTATCAGGATAAACCCTACTTGAATAAATGTCCATATTAGTAGTAGAAGACGAACCAAATATAGCATCTGTTATTAAAAGGGGCCTTACCGGGTATGGCTTCGATGTAAGTATTGCCATTGATGGATTAACAGGTTTGCAAATGGCCATAGATCATCCTTTTGATTTGCTCATCCTTGATGTGATGCTGCCTTCTATGGATGGCATCCAGCTTTGTAAGCGGCTAAGGCAGCATAATGCCAACATCCCTATTCTGATGCTTACGGCCCTTGACTCTACCGAGAACATTGTTACCGGCTTAGACAGCGGTGCCGATGACTATATGGTTAAGCCATTTAAAATGATCGAATTGGCCGCCCGTTTAAGGACTTTACTCAGAAGAAGGGGCGGTGATAGCCAATCCGAAAAAAATATTTATAAAATAGCGGAACTGGAGGTAAATGGTGAGGCAAAAGTGGCCAAGCGTAACGGGGTAAACCTAAGCTTAACAGCTACCGAGTATCGCCTGCTGGAGTATTTTATCAGAAATCAGAAAAAAGTACTGTCGCGCGTACAGATATTAGAAAACGTTTGGGACATTAATTTTAATATGGGAACCAATGTGGTGGACGTATATGTGAATTACCTGCGTAAAAAGATAGAAAACGGCCAGAAGAAATTGATCCACACCGTTTTTGGAATGGGCTATATCATGAAAGACAAAGATTGAAAGAAAAACTGGCAGCCGCAGCCCAACAACAGAAATGAACTACGCCCGGGAAGCTTCATAACTATTGAAAAACAAATCATTGGAATGAAAATACAAAGTAAAATAACTTTGCTTTTCCTTATTTTATCAACCGTAATATTACTGTTGCTCAATGCCTTTATTTTATATTTCGAGTATCAGTTTAATTATCAAGACTTTTTTAAGCGTTTAGAAGCACGTGTAAACCTTACTGCCGAGATCCGTCTTTTTCCCGGGGAAAAAAGCAAGGCGTACCAGGAAGTACGCAACAAGTACCTGGAAAAACTTGATTCTGAAAAAGAGCAACTGATTAAAGCAGATACATCCGGCAATTTTACCAATGCAGGTTTACCAGTTGAATTTTTCCGGCAAGTGGTTGCGGAAGGGGCTGCTCAATTTAAAAAAGGCAACCAGTTCTTTTTCGGAAAGATTGTAAAGAATGGTGCCGAAAAGTATATGGTGATCGTATCCGGGTTAAATCCGTATGGGTTGAGGGAGATCCAGGAATTGCAAAAAATATTGTTTATCGGGTTTTTAGGTTCTATCGTTATGGTGTTTTTTGCAGGTAAACTATTCTCCCATTATACTTTTATACCTGTACGTAACCTAACTGATAAAGCAAAAAGCATTTCATCCAATAACCTGCACCTGCGTTTAGACGAACTTAAAGGCAAAGATGAAATTGCTGAGCTGTCACACACCTTTAATGATATGCTTAACCGGCTGGAAACCGCCTTTGAAACGCAAAATAATTTCGTAAGCAATGCTTCACACGAATTACGGACACCGTTAACTATTATCAACAGCGAGGTTGAACATGCCTTAAATCAGCCGGGATTGAATGAAAAGCAGCACACCACATTAAATATTATACATACCGAAACGGATAAGCTGATATACATCCTGAACAGTCTTTTACTTCTGGCCCAATCCGGTTTTGACGGGAAAAAGCAACATTGGCAAACTATACGGATTGATGAACTGGTTTTGCTTGCTGTTGATTCTGTTAAAAAAATAATTCCTGAAAGTAATATCCAAGTCGATTTTGCAGATTTACCGAATAATGAAGAACTTTTGCTTGTATCAGGCAACAGCAACTTGTTGCGCCTTGCCGTAACCAATATCATTATTAATGCCTGCAAGTACTCCCAAAACAAGTTGGTCGGGGTAAAGCTTTCCGTACAGCATCATAAAATCATTTTATCCGTTACAGACCAGGGCATTGGTATTCCTTCTACCGATCTACAGCATATATTTGAACCTTTTTTCAGGGCTTCAAATACCAATAATTATGAAGGGCACGGCATTGGTTTACCGCTGGCCCTTAATATTATCCGCTTGCATAAAGGTTCTATCGGCATCCGCTCGGAAGTAAGTTTGGGTACAGAGATGCAAGTATTTCTGCCTGTTGCAACCTGCTGATATTCTAATCAAATTTTAATAAGTCTCTTAAAAGTTATTAATAAGTGGCCGCTAAAATTGCACTAAGCAATTAAAGTTAAACACTACGATTAATTAACAGTCATGAAAACATTACTCATTCCAACGGACCTTGATGTACAATCCCTAAACAGCATTCCCAGCCTTGTAAAACAATTTAATCCGGAAAAGTTAAACATCATCCTGGTTCACATGATGAAAATAACCGATTCTATCACAGACTTGCTGATGCTTCCCAGACGGTCATCCGAATTTCAGCGTGTTTCACAAAACTTTAAAGCTGCTTTTAACAAACTAAAAAACCAGTATGCCAATAACATCAATACAATGCGTATCGAGTTTTTTTATGGCAATACAGTAGCCGTGCTAAGCAATTTTTTAGAGGCGAACGAAGTGGATACTATAATCTTGTTAAAAGAATACGATTATAAACTAAATAATGAATACAGCATTGACCCTACGGTACTGGTTAAGCGTTGCGAAAAGCCAAAGATGTTTGCTGATTTTAACCCGATAATTAAACCCGAAGCACTTAAAAAAGAGGAACATTTTTTAGAGCAACGATTTTAACATTTTAAAGCTAAAGCCATGTTACTTAAAGAAAACATCCCCTTCAGTTACGTTTTTGGGAAAATAAAGAAAGAACTTATACTTCTTACGGGTTATTCGGCTGCCGTGTACCTTGCCCACACCTACTTTAATTTTCCTGACGTATCCATTCCGCTTGCTATACCCAGTATTTTAGGAACGATCATTTCCCTGCTGCTCGCCTTCCGTTCAAACCAGGCTTACGACCGGTGGTGGGAAGCACGCACTTTATGGGGCGCCATCGTAAATGATTCACGGTCATTTTCCCGCCAGGTTTTATCTTTTATAAATGACCCATATAACGACAATGACGAAGATAAACGGGCTATGAAAGAACGTATGATTAAACGGCAAATAGCCTGGTGCTATAGCCTTAGCTGCCAGTTACGGGGGCAAAACGCCCATCAAAGCTTAAGCAATTTTGTATCAGAAAAAGAAAAGAAAGCCCTGGCATCCAGGGATAATGTTCCGGTAGCGCTATTGGAACAGCATGGAAATGATTTGTGCCTTTTACTGCAAAGGGGCTGGATCAATGCGTACCAGCAAATTGCCATGGATGAAACCCTTACCCGGTTCTCTAATGCTATGGGCGGTTGCGAAAGAATAAAAAACACCGTTTTCCCATCTACTTACAGTGTTTATATCCACTACTTAGTATTGCTGTTTGTATTGTTGCTTCCGTTTGGGTTGATAGCGTTTTTCGGCGTTTTCCAAATTCCGCTGGTGGTTGCCATTTCATCCTCTTTCTTTTTAATAGAAAAAATGGCCATACATTTGCAGGACCCTTTTGAGAACAAACCTACCGATACGCCTACTACAACCATTAGCCGTAAAATTGAACAGGATTTAAGACAAATGCTTAAAGAAAGGTTCCCGGAAGAAACTAAAACAACAGTTGCTGCCCATCACAACACCTCTATGTTTTATATTTTATAGGTACATATTTTAAATTTAAAGTTGTTTAAACTTTAAAGTAAAACGGGTTGAACCTGTTTTTACAAGATGTGGCGAGCCTATGGCTCTTTGGAAAGGTTTGTCTATAAATACTATTCTACCATTAGAAAGGTATGCTTTAGGCTTCCCCATTCAAAGGGGGCAAAGGGGACAGACTTCCTTGTTAAATTATTTTTACAATTCCGACTCAAATTATATTTTAACCTATACACTTAAACCTAAAAACCTCAATAGATTCTTTTTGCCGTGAAACCATCATTATTTTTAATAGCTGCTTGCTGTGCTAAAATTTAAGCCGATAAAAGAAGCACCATACTTAAAATAATCCTCCTGATAGCAATCATAACCCATGATAAGGAATTTTTGCAGCAGCATTTTTTAAAGCCGTTAAAGCAGCATCGGTTACGTTTCCAAACAGGGAAACACCGGCAGCACCGTTGGAAAGTGCGTTTTCTATGCCTTGCTGCAATTCGTTTCCGCTTTTAAAATCCGGCAGGTACAAACCGGCATACAGCGGGAATTTTCCGTTCAGCGCTTTAACACCTTCGGCAACTGCCTGGCCAATCCAGGCAATGTTTTCTTTATAAAACCCGTGGTAAATCATGGGGCAAACTCCGCTGATGTTCCAGTTCACCCAATCCTGTTTCACGTTGCGGTGTGCAATGTCCGGCGTAGGAAAAACGGCCGCGGTAATCGGCTTTTTGTAAGATTTGGCAACATTCGTCAGCCGTTCAACAACCTGGTTTACCCGTTGGTAGCGGAACAGCCGCCATGAAGGACTGGCTTCCGGAAATTGCACCGTATCAATATCAATACCATGCTCCTTTTTGTAAGCCGCTTTGCAAACCGGGCAATAGCAAAAATCATATTCCGGCAGCTCACTGGTTTGTACGATCTTGTAATTGTCCCACAAATTCACGGGCAGGATCACATCACAAAAACGCACATAATCCAGGTGGATACCATCTACATAATCCTTTTTTAAAGCTGCGGCATAATCGTTTTCCAGGTATTGCTTTACCTCCTCGCGCGACGGGCAAAGCCAGCGGTAATAGTTCACGTAAGGCGGATGATCAGCACAGGATTCACCTTTTCTATTTATCGCGTACCATTCAGGATGTGCGTCCAGCAGTGTTTTTTCGCCGCGGTTCATCGTCCAGATCCAGCGGTGTGCTTCTATCTTTTGTGCTTTCGCTGCGCGGAAATGCTTTTCGCTGTCGTTTTCAAAAAATATCCCACGGATGCCCGCCTCGTAATATTTCCGATAGCGTTCTGCCAGCTGTTGTTCGGTATCTTTTAAATCCGGGTTGGTCCAAACCCAGTGCTTCCATTCATTTTTCTTTTGCGGAACAGGTACTTCTGCGATTGATCCGGAAGGCAGCAGCGAGGCAGATAAACCGGCCAGTAAACTACTTTTAACAAATTTCCTACGACTGTTCATGGTTTTTTAGGTTTATATTGAATAAGTCCTTCATCATTGATCAGGATTGATCTTCCTGCTGCATCAGCAACAGTTGCCGTAAACTGACGGCCTGTGGCCTGCATTTCCAATTGGTTTTCCTGCCCTTCAATGTTTTGTTTAGGGTTGATCTTTAATTCGCTTAAATCAGTTGCATACTTTCCTGATTTATCCAGATGCTGTTTTTGCCGGTAATAAATCAGCCATAGATATTGCTTTTGTAATTCGCTGTAAGGCAGTTTAAAAACAGGGTTTTCCTTACGGGAAAATTGCAGGTAGCCCCAGCGTTCGGGGTAGTGCATGTTGATGACACCTTGCGGCGACCAGACCCAGTTATGTTCGGGCAGGTTGTTTCCGGCCGCATCTTTCAGCTTGCTGTTTTTACCGTTGATGATTTTGGTGTCCCACTCCACGTGCGAAAAATTAATGCGCCAGATAGTGCCTTCTTCCGGTGTATGAAAAGGATAACCGATGCGCAGGGATTTCATCGGAATGGCCATTTCTACCGTCCAGCCCTTGTCCTGATCTTGCGGATGGTTCAACGTTCCTTCAATCTGAACGGCTGATTTTAATCCCGCAAGGTCCCAGCTAATCAAAGCATCACCGCCATTGCGGTAAGGTTTTGGCAGAAACAGATCGAAAATTTTGTTCAGCGCATTCACCTCGATCTCAAAGTACTGGTGCGTGCTGTTGTTGGGGTCAATAAAAACCTCGAAATCATTGTCCTTAAAAATAATATCATCATGATGCATTTGCGTGGCCCAAACCTGCGGCTCCTGCATTTTTGCGGCAATAAACAAAGTAGAATCGTCCCAAAGCATTTTTACCTGTGTTTGTAAAGTTGGAAGCGGTTTCTGTTCGCCTTCAATGTCCATAAAATTTGTTGTCCAGGCAGCTTTTCGCCAAGCATTTTCCTCTAAGTTACCATCAATTTTTAATACCTCGCTTGTATGCTGTACCACATAATTTTTTGGTGTGGTAAAAAGTGCTTCCAAACCCTGAAAACTGTTTTGGGCCTTGAGTTGTGTACCTGCCGTCAGCAAAAAAACAAAAGGCAGAATGCTTCTTTTATGCACTAAAAATTGGTGTCTGTTCAATTCAAATTCCTTAAAAACCTTTTTAAATAAATAAACCGATGGGGCAGAACAGCAGCTATCTCAACTATTTATTAGTAAATGTGGTTTTTGCTGATAGGTTTTCCATAAAAACTCGCCAAAGATGGTGTTGGCCCAGGCAAACCAGCTGCGTGTAAAATCGGCAGGGTTGTCCTGGTTAAAAGATTCGTGCATAAAACCGGTCCCTGCGTGGGTGGTTTTCAGCATTTGGACACAATGCTTTATCTCCGCATCGTCTGTACTGGTTAATCCACGGGCAATAATACTTAGTGGCCAAACCATGCCATCTTTACCAACATGCGGTCCGCCAATGCCTTCTGCCGCTGTTCCTTTATAAAAATAGGGGTTGCTATTGGAAAGTACAAACTTACGCGTGTTCTGATAGATTGGATCGGATAAGGGAACGGCATCGAGATAAGGCAAAGCCAGCAAACTCGGAATGTTGGCATCGTCCATTAAATTGTGATTGCCAAAACCATCCGCCTCAAAAGCATAAATTTTTCCGAACTGCGGATGTGTTACGATGGCATGTTTTTGCAAAGCCTGTTCCACTTCTGTTGCCAGAGTTCTTAAATCCGATGTTAATTTTTCATCCTTAAAAACAGCATTTACCATTTCGGCCGCTTGTTTTAAGCTGATGACGGCAAAGAAATTAGACGGGATGAGGTACGGAAAGATCGTGGCATCGTCGCTCGGGCGGAACATGGAGCAGATCAGTCCGGTTGGTCTTACCGGGAAACCGTAGCCGCCCATCGGCAATGTATCCGTTGGGTTTTGGGTTGAACGCTGGAAATGATAAGGCCCGCGGTTGTTTTTGCGTTGCTGTTCGCGAAAGGTTTTCAGGATCAGCCCGACCGCCCTTTTCCATTCATCCCCAAAAGGCTTGGTATCGCCGGTTTCTTTCCAGTAACGGTGCGCCAAACGGATGGTATAACAAAGCGAATCTATTTCCCATTTCCGTTCGTGGATGCCGGGTTTCATATCCGTGTGGTCGGTTTTCCACTCGCTGATCTTACTGTCGTCTTTATAAAAAGCGTTGGCATAGGGGTCTTCCAGAACACAATGCGCCTGCCGGTTAATTACGCCCGCAATCAATTGCCGCAGCTTTTCGTCTTTTTTAATGAAAGGCAAGTACGGCCAAACCTGTGCGCAGCTATCGCGCAGCCACATGGCATCAATATCGCCGGTGATCACATACGTATCTGGCTTTGCTTCTTTTACCGCATAAAAAACAGTGGTATCGAGCGTATTGGGGAAACAGTTTTCAAAAAGCCAGCCCAGTTCTTTGTCTTTTACTTTAGATTTGAATTGGATAATGGCATCTTCTACTGCTTTACTTGTAAAATTTCTTTTTGCCAAAACCGGGCGATGGCTGACGAATTCTTCCATCGCTGCAAAAGCCGGTCTGTTTAAAAATAATCCGCCTGTTAATAAACCGGCCTGTTGTAAAAAAACGCTTCTTTTCATGAGTTTGAGGTATGAGGTTTGGGTTATCAGCTATCTGATTTCTTCCATGAACTATCTTCTATCAGCCATCAATATCGAACTGTTCTTAGCTTTCAATCCGATTTTATGTCCTTTTATTCCGTAAAACAAGATAAATAAGTAACACGGAACCAAGATCCAGTAAGCGTTTGTCGGATTGACCACATCGGCCAAACGCCCGTAGGCCAGCGGGATCAGCGCGCCACCGCCTATGGCCATGATCATGAAAGAAGAACCGATCTTGGTAAAACGGCCCAAACCGGCTATAGCCAGCGGCCAAATGGCAGGCCACAACAGCGAATTGGCCAAACCGAGCAGCGCAATAAATAATACAGAAGTATAACCGGTGGTAAAAATAGCAGCCAGCGAAAAAACAACGCCCAGAACTGCAGATACTTTTAATGCTTGTTCCTGCTTAAAGTATTTTGGGATACAAATGATTCCGGTGATATAACCAATAATCATCCCCAGCAAAGTACAGGTGGTAAAGAATTTTGCGGTGGATAAAGGAATACCCTGACTCGCGCCGTAACCAATAATGGAATCTCCGGCCAGAACCTCTACACCAACATATAAAAACAAGGTGAACACGCCCAGCAACAAATGCGGAAACTGGAAAACACTGGTTTTATGGGTGTTGGCAGCAGCCACGGTTTCATCTTCGTGGTCGGTATCAATTTCGGGCAAAGTGGAAAAAGAGATCAGGATTGCCAGGATTATCAGAATTACTACGATAACGATGTAAGGTGTAATCACGCGGCTGGCCAGTTCATTCAGTGCCGTTACTTTTTGTAGGGCAGACATCGTGATTAAACGTGCTTTCAGTCCATCTGCATCTTTCAGCGCGATGGCCCCCAAAACAATCGGTGCAATAGCACCCGCCACTTTATTGCAGATACCCATAATACTGATGCGTTTTGCAGCACTTTCTATCGGCCCTAAAATAGTAATGTACGGATTAGAAGCTGTTTGGAGCACCGCTAAACCTGTTCCCTGCACAAATAAACCCAGTAAAAACAGTATGTAGGTACGGTTTAAAGCAGCCGGAATAAAGATGAGCGCCCCAACAGCCATGATAGCCAGGCCAACCGACATACCGTTCTTGAAACCGGTTGTTTTAAGCAGCCATGCCGACGGAATGGCCATTACCAGATAAGAAATATAAAAAGCAAAGGCAACCAGATAAGATTCAAAATTATCCAGCTCGCAGGCCAGCTTTAAATATGGGATCAAAACGGAATTCATCCAGGTTACGAAACCAAAAATGAAAAACAGGGCGCCAATGATCAGGATGGCTTTAGAGCTTTTATCCGGATTTATACCGGCACTGGCTTTCGAAGCAGTCTTGCTGGATATATTTGTCATTTTTTTTAGATTAATCTTAGAGCCTTTTTAAATTTTGTTCAATTTGTTTTAGATGCTTCTTTTATCACCTAAAAACATTGAACTTTTTATTTTTTAGTTAATGGCTAATCATGGACAATAGAAAAGCTGAATGCTTATATCTGAATGCTGGTCAATAAACACCAACTTTATGGGCATAAAAGAAGCATAACGATTTTTCAAAACATACATTTAAACAGGCTTTTACTGTTGCACTAATTTTTAGGTGCTAAAAGAAGCATCAATCCAGTTTGTACCTTACAAAAGCTTCCATCGCTTCGTATTCTGCCATCCCGAGCCTATCGTAAGCGCAGGCCGTTTCGCGGTTACGGTCTTCTGCCCTCACCCAAAATTCGCGTGCGTCATCGCCTGGGAAAACCGGCAGATCTTTTTGCGACTGGTGTTTGTAAATGGCTAGCCGCTTGCGGATCACTTCCTGCGGGGAAAGCGGAACAGCCATTTCAATCTCATAAGTTTCAAACTCGTGCCATGCACCCCGGTAAAGCCAGATCCAGCAGTTTTCCGTCCAGCCTTCTCCTTTTAAACGTTTTAATGCTTCCACCATAATATTAAAACAGATCTTGTGTGTGCCATGCGGGTCGGCAAAATCGCCGGCAGCAAAGATCTGGTGCGGTTTGATGACACTTAGCAGCCGCATTGTTTTCTGAATATCTTCTTCAAAAGAAACGCTTTTCTGGATTTTTAAACGGTCGTAAAACGGCAGGTCCATAAAATGGATATGGTCATCAGGCACACCGGCAAACCTGGCCCCGGCTATCGCTTCGCCTTTGCGGATCAACCCTTTTACCGTTTTCAGTTCCTGCGGATCTTCCTGATTGGGGTGTTTGTTCTGGGAGAAATCACGCATGCTGTGATACAATCCTTCCAATTGCGTAGCTTCCTGGTGCTGGCTTTTGGCGAAGTCGATGGCAAACTCTACAAAACGAAGCGCATCATCGTCCCAAACCGCATTATTGCCCGAAGTTTGGTAAGCCACGTGCACATCATGGCCTTGGTCCACCAAACGGATAAAAGTCCCGCCAACAGAAATCACGTCATCGTCCGGGTGCGGCGAAAACACAATAACCCGTTTTTTTGCCGGTTCGGCACGTTCCGGCCGCTGACTGTCGTCCGCATTCGGTTTACCTCCGGGCCATCCTGTAATGGTATGCTGCACCTGGTTAAAAATATCAATGTTGATGTTGTAAACCGGTCCTTTCTCGGTGGCCAATTGCGCCATGCCGTGGTTGTTATAGTCTTCTTCAGTTAGTTTTAACACGGGTTTATTTACCGTAGTGGCCAACCAGATCACCGCTTTCTTGATCAGCTTTTCTGTCCACAGGCAATCTTTTACCAGCCAGGGCGTGTTAAAACGGGTAAGCTGGGCGGCGGCTTCTTCATCCAATACAAATTCAACATTTTCCGAAAGTTGCAGGTAAGTGGCCGGCACATCCGAAGAAATTTCGCCTTCTACTGCTTTTTTAATAATGGATGCCTTTTTATAGTTCCAGGCCATCAGGATAATCTCTCGAGCTTTAAAGATCGTTCCTATACCCATCGTAATGGCTTTTACCGGTACATTTTCTTTTCCGCCAAAATCATGGGAAGCATCACGGCGCGTCAGATCATCCAAAGTAACCAAACGCGTCCCTGAATTTGGCGCTGAGCCGGGCTCATTAAAACCGATGTGGCCGGTACGCCCGATACCCAGCACCTGCAAATCCAAACCACCGTAACTGCTGATCTTTTTTTCGTATTCCAAACAAAAAGCGGCAACATCCTCCTGCCTTAAAGTTCCATCCGGGATGTGTATATTCTCCTTCGGGATGTCGATATGATTGAACAAATTTTCATTCATAAACGTAACATAGCTTTGTGCCGCGTCCGGTTTCATCGGATAATATTCGTCCAGGTTAAAGGTGATCACGTTTGAAAAGCTCAAACCTTCTTCCCGGTGCAACCGAACCAGCTCGGCATAAACCCTGACCGGCGTAGCACCGGTAGCGAGCCCTAAAATGGTTTTCCCGCCTTTTTCATTTTTAGATTTGATCAGGTCGGCTATCCTTTTTGCTACTTGTTTAGAGGCAAAAGAAGCATCCGGATATACCGTTACCGGCAGCTTTTCGTACCGGGTTTCTTCCAACAAATTTAAACGGGCCATAGGTGTTGTTTTGGTTTTAGGTTGATTTAAGTTTATGTTTCAGGCAAATGCTTATTTTATAACAATAAATTTCTCTCGCAAATTCCAGCCGCTTACCGAAAGCTGCGGCATTTGTTCTTTGGTTTTTGGCTGATACTCCAGCACGACTTTTTTCTGTTCCCCAGGCAATACCGAGATATAGTTATCCGAGTAAAAAACCGGTAAAACCCTTTTATGTGTTGCCTGATCAACCAGCGATAAACGGTTAAAAAACGCCAGCGGTGCTTTTGCCGGATTGGTTAAAGTTACTTCAATATTTCCATTAACTGCTTTGCTTGCATCAATTTGCAGTTGCGATGCCTGCATGTTTTGCAAGCCGGAATAATTGCCTTGTGCATCTTTTATCCAGTAAATGTTCTCACTCAACTTATTTTTGTTTTTGTCGAGGATTTGCAGGCAAAGAAACACGCCCTGGTCCTGCGCCCGCCGGTCCACTACTGTTTTTACCGGTAAAAAATCTTTATTGGATGAAGGCTGCACTTCCGCAAAAACCTGTGTGATTAAATTTCCTGTTCCGTTCATGTCAATGGTTTTAACGGTAAGCATCAGGTCGCGTTTAGTTTCAAAAGTATTGTTTACAATAGAAACCATGCCGGTAACCGGATTATACATTGGATGCAGCGGCTCGCTGCCGTTGTGCAAACCGTATAAGCAAGCGTTTGGGTCGAGGTAATAATCGTACATCTGTCCGCGCATAGCAGTCCATGGGTTTTGCGTTTTCCAGATGATCGTCCCCGTGTACCAGCTCCACATATGCGAACTGAAACCTTCCATCAAAGCACGATACTGGTCGTAATTCACCAATTGTGCTTTGTCGGCAAAATCTTTAACATCTTTTACTTTCCCGTAAGGATCAATAAAAGCATCATAAGCTATGTATTTATGATAATCCCAAACGGAATCCACTTTGCCGGTTTTATTTTGAGTTGAATATTGCGGTGCGACCAGATTTTTTTCGGGGATGAAACGTTGCAGTGATTCATAATCATTTAAACCGACCGAACCGATCTCTGAGTTAAAAGGATAGGTTTTTTGCTGCCAAAAAGAAGCAATGTCCTGAATGCCATAAGGCCCGTCGCCGTTTCCGCCCAGAGTATTGAGCGACATTTGATCTGAATTGGAATAATCTGTAAACCAGCGTGTGCCATCTAACTTTGGCAGAATAGTATCCCGGACAGCAAGCAAAATATCTTCCGGGGGCGTGATCTCATTTCCACCGCACCAAATAGCCAGCGAAGGATGATTGCGCACCATCTTCACCTGGTCGGCTATTGATTTTAAATACAACTGATGATCATCCGGATATTTGCGCCTCGTCCACTGGTCATCGGCTTTCATCGGATCCAACCATTTGCCATTTGCGTCACCCGAGATCCAGAAATCCTGAAAAACCAACAGGCCATATTTGTCGCAGGCCTGGTAAAATTCCGGCCGTTCTACCAAAGCACCGCCCCAAATACGGATCAGGTTTAGGTTCATATCGCGGTGAAAATGAACTTCTGCATCATAACGCGCATCCGAAAAACGAAGCATGGCATCCGAAATGATCCAATTACCGCCTTTAATAAACACTTTTTGCCCGTTTACTTCTACCTGGCGGCTATGCGTTTCGGCATTCCAACTGGTTGTAATTTCCCTTATCCCAACGGATACGTTTTCCTGGTCGGAAAGCTGGCTTCCGGCCGTAAAAAACTGCATTTTTAAATGATATAAGTTTTGTGGGCCGTAACCGTTGGGCCACCATAACTTTGGATTTTTTAAGCTGAGATTGGCAAGCGAAACTTCCTGCGTGGTGTTAGGCTGAAGCGTTATGTTTTTGGAAACCTTGTTACCATCCAGTACATACTGCAATACGCCTTTTACGGCATGATCTGTCGGGTTTTGCAGTTCTGCGGATGCCTTGATAATGACAGGCTGCTGTACGCCTGCAACTTTTCGTATTCCCGGAACTATGGTGATCACGTGCGGGTTCAGGATATTGATCTCTCCTGTTCTTTCGATGGTTACTTTATCCCAAATGCCTGTGTTCCGGTCGCGCACTGGTTGAATCCAATCCCAGCCAGCGGTATATTGTAAGCCTACACCTTTCGCAATCCGTCCATCGCCTCCCTGCCCGCCGTTCGGGTTGCCCACTTGGTCCGGCGGATAAACCAACACTGCCAGCCGGTTCTTACCATTTTTATTAATAAAGGAAGTAATGTTGTACGACTGCCGCAAAAACATCCCGACATGTGTTTTGGGATTGACTTTTTTACCGTTTAAAAAAATTTCGCAACTATAATTTATACCACGGAAGTTTAAGTAAACCTGATGCCCTTTTCCAGGCGCAGCTTCTTCAAAATCCCTGACAAACCAATAGGTGTACTCATCGCGGCCGGTTTGATAAATGTCTTTGATGCGCTCGTTGTTCATCCCGTAAAAAGGATCGGGCACTTTTTGATTGTTTAAAAGTGTGGTCAAAACTGTTCCGGGAACGGTAGCGGGAATCCAATTATTGGTAGGATAATTGTTTTGAGATAAAGCAATCCCGTTTTCTTTTACTTCCGCAAGCTGTGCACATTTCCAACCTGAATTTAATTCGTAAATAGTTTGTGCCCGAGCTATCTGTATCAAAAAAACAGTGATAAAAGAAGTAATGGCAAATGCTTTAAAATACCTCAGCTTTAACGTCTTTTGTGAAATTTTAAGCTTTGAGCAGCAGATCGAGTTTTGCAAAATATTTTGATTGTAATGAATGTAAAGTTTTGTTTTAACATTATGCTTCTTTTAGCACTATAATTTTAGTGCCCAAAGAAAGGATCAACGCTATCCTTTCCACATAATTTTTCTTGCTCAACCATCAGGTTGAGCAAGTTTAACCATTTATATCAAAAGCCCTTCTAAAGCCATCATTTTATCTTCGAGTTTTTTTCCAAAATTTTCGACTACCAAAGCTGCGCCGCCAATTAACTGTGCTTTAGTATTTAAATTGGAAATAATCAATTCTGTATGATGTGTAAGCATCGGAATGCAATGTTCATTTATGGCCTGCTGAATTGGCGCCAGCCATAATTTACCCACAATACTTCCTTTACCACTTAAAACTATAGCTGCCGGGTTCATCAGGTGGATGAGTATGGCCAAACCTTCGCCTACATGATAGGCCGCTTCTGAAATCAGTTTTACAGAAAACCTGTCTCCTTTAATCGCTTCGGCAATAATGATATCTGCATTAATGTCTTTGTAATTGGCCAGGCTGGTAGTTTGTCCTTGCTTTATGCCTTGTTTAGCGGTTGCGGTTACAGCAATTAAGGAAGCTTCTGTTTCTAAACACCCATGTTTGCCGCAATTGC
>JAABUQ010001423.1_pt1 | contig 51427 bp, 56 predicted proteins | sample 5560001 | NCBI WGS metagenome assembly JAABUQ01 (sample SAMN10711888, study PRJNA513371) | rock metagenome | isolation source: Antarctica rocks | place: Antarctica: Victoria Land, Finger Mt nord | collected 2015-12-18
GTTTTCCTTGCGAGGGTTGACCAAAGCAGCGGGCGAGTGGTGTCTCGTCTGTCTAGCCTTCAACTTGAGGCGCTTAAATGTCCTCATGGCGACAGCTTAAACTTTTCTCCGACAGGCTGCTAGCAGCATTTTAATTCCCAGACTGATGGCAGCCCGTGGCAGGTTGCGCCAGGAATTAAGCTTGCTTAGTCGCATGCCGATTAGTACCAGAGACAGCGCCACGATAATCCAAGCTAATTCGTGCAGAACTTGTTCAGCTACGGTGGGCAGCGGCAGGTTTCGGACACCCAAACCAAACCCAAAGCTCCACAACGCTGGATTGATGAGTATCACCTGAGCTAACTGCCAATGACTCTGGACACCTCTGCCAAAGCGAGCGGCTAGGGCAACACCTAACCCATAGGAGCCTAGCGTCGAACCCAGTAGGTCGTAGCACAGCGCCCAGCCGAAGTATTGAGTACCAACAATTGCCAGGGTGACAGGATAGCCCAAATAGCCAGTGTTACCAACCATTGCCGCCAACAGAAAACTGCCCTGAGTCGGTTGGCTCCAGGATGTTGGTACAGATTTTTTCAGGTAGGCTTGCCGCTTAATCCAAGCCCAAGCCAACCCCGCTCCCAGTAAAATGGCTGCCCAGGCAATCACCGGTGCAATCCAAATCGGCCCCGACAAGTCGGCTTTACGTAGAAAAGCCACAATGGTGATGGGCACCCCTATCCAGAAGAGAAACTTGCCTAAATAGGCGGGAAATACTTTTGGCAGTTTGCCCCCGAGAATGAATCCCAACAGGGATAATCCCACCAGCGGTAAATATAGTTCTAGGAGCTTGGTCACTTTTAGATTTTAGCCCAGATTCCGCACTCTCAAGTGTCAAGCTATTGAGTAGAAGTACAAGCGTGAAAATCAGATGACAACAGGAAGACTCCACTCCACAATTTGTTATGGTTATTCTGAAGTGCAGGAGTTGACCCGTGGATAATGCTGGGTTTTCTGGAAAACCGCAGAAAGTTTCGGATTCCTCGATTGAGGATATTCCAGAGGCTTTACGGGACAATGCGGACACCAAAACCCGGCCCCGGATGAAGCTGGTTTTTTTGATGCGGGGATTGATCGGATTAGGCGCTCTTGCCCTCATTGCCACTATCTGGTACGTCGCTGCGGCGCCACAAAGAAACGCTGGTGACCATTCCCCAGCCAGTGCCTCTAGTCCGGCTCCAACACAATCGACTGCCTCTGCCAATCCCCCAGCCAGTGCCTCTAGTCCGGCTCCAACACAATCGACTGCCTCTGCCAATCCCCCAGTCAGCAATCCAGACACACTGTTGGGACACTTTGCCTACCCGGAAGCGCCTGCTGCTGAACTTCAACCCATCGTCGCGGATAGTCATATCAAGCTGCGTCAAGCCGCCGCCAAAAAATTTGAGGCAATGGTGTCAGCAGCGCGGGATTCGGGTGTAATATTGGTACCGATTTCCGGCTTTCGCTCCATTGCATACCAGCAAAACGTATTTTTTGACATCAAGGCCCAGCGTGGGCAGACAGCGAGGCAACGAGCAGAAGTCAGCGCCCCTCCGGGCTATAGCGAACATCACACTGGCTACGCCCTAGACATCGGGGATGGGGCAGTACCAGTAGTGAACCTGAACCCGAAGTTTGACAAAACCAGGGCTTTTAAGTGGCTTCAAGCCAATGCCACTCGCTTTGACTTTGAAATGTCGTTTCCTAAAAACAACCCTCAAGGTGTGAGTTACGAGCCTTGGCACTGGCGCTTTATAGGCGATCGCCAAAGCCTAGAAACCTTTTACAGAACCAAACGATTTGCTCAAAAGGAATCACGGCGAGCACCTTAATCGCTTTCCTTAACCGCGATCGCAACCAACACCGTCAGCCCGAAAAGCGCGCGGGTGTAGGGGGTAGGGTGATTCAGCAGCATAGTCATGGTAGTAATATTGACCTGCAATAACTTCCAGAATAGCTAAGCGAGTAAGCAATGCCTCTGTAAGAGTCGGATTAGTTATTTTTACAATTTGTTCAATGCGACTGTTCCTCCACTTGTCGATGCCACCTTCTCTTATTGCCTTGCAAAAAGTTTTGGCATCATTTAATTCTCCTTGTGGATACTTATCAATACTTGATGTCAAAAGGTTACTCACTTGTGGGTAATCTGCTGCATGGCGCTTGAAGTCTTCGATAAACTCTTTATCTGTAGACATGGAGGGTATTTCATAATAGCTATGTTTCTACATTGGCTCATCTAATAGAAAATGTTGGTGTAGAAATTGTGAAGGAGCATGAAGATTGTGCGCTCTCCTGCATTCCGGGCTAATAGAGACCGTTAAAGATAATTATGAACGCAATTGCAGAGCTTAATGATCAATTTCGCCGAGGTGACACTCCCCTTGTAGAGTTTCTGATGACTCCAGGGGTGTGCGCGCTGCCATCGCCAAAGCTGACTGAGTTAATCGGACTAGTGCAAACCTTTGATCAGTTCACATCAACCAATGATCCATCTGGGAAGCATGATTTCGGGAAGGTGACACTCGAGGGTGAGGATTACTTCTTCAAGATTGAATGCTACAACCCGACTATGACCTGTCATTCGGATCACCCAGCTAGTCCCAACGCAACACGAAGGGTACTGATTTTGATGAGAGCCGACGAGTATTGACGCCAATATACCCAGCCTAGAACTAGGGCGAACGAGGGGACTTGAACCCCCGAATGGTGGAATCACAATCCACTGCCTTAACCACTTGGCTACGCCCGCCATTCCATTACTTACTATAACATATTGCAGGTTAATTCATCCATAGATGTCGTTGAGGGTTAATCTGGAATCCAGTCATGAGAGCGACAACCTCGTTCAGCAACGCTTAAGCCAGTCGGGTGAGATGAAAAGCTTGAGAATTATTACCTATGTTGGAGCAGCGGTACTAGTAGGGCTGGGAGTAGCAATGGCAACGACCAATCCCAGCCAGCCTGCTTATGAAGAGTATGCAGTGCAACGGCTGACAGCATACTTAAAAAAAGACATCTGTACCAAAGTACCCAAAGCTTTGGAAAATTTTTTACGACGTAACTGCCCCGTACTGGTTGATTCAAGTCGGCCTAAAATTCAGCAACTCGTTTCCGAGAGCACGCAACGGCAAAACTTTATCTTTTTTACTATTTATCGCACAGATTTGGCCGTCAATCCGTTGATTCCTTCTTACCATGTTGAAACGGTGGGAGTGTTTAAAAACTTTTATACTTATGAAGCAGAAAAGCGGTAGTGCGAAGCTACGAAGGGCGTTGCTACAGGCCACAGAAAGCTCGTGCTGGTTGAAAAAATAACTCTTCTTGAGTAAAGATACCTAGCTAATAACTCCTTCTTAAGATGTAGGTTGAGATTAGCTATCAGGTCTAGCATGGTAGGAAGAAAACAAAAGTCTCAGCTGTTTAGCGTAATTCATTTTACTATACTATGCGGCTGAGCACTAAAACATCCACTCAACCAAGAGGAGCTACTGCGTGTTTTTTCACAAGAAAGAACCAATTCATGTCGTAAAGGTTGATGAAGCAAATCCGCGTTTTGCCCAGTTGCTCCTAGAGCAGTTTGGTGGAGCAACCGGAGAGCTATCTGCCGCTTTGCAATACTGGGTACAGTCGTTCCATGTTGAAAATGCGGGCATGAAAGATATGCTCCAAGACATTGCGATCGAAGAGTTTGGTCACTTGGAGATGGTGGGCAAGATGATTGAAGCTCACACAAAGAATGTTGACCAGACAGAGGCTTACAAAAGTACTTTGTTTGCTGTGCGTGGCATGGGACCTCATTTCCTAGACAGCCAGGGTAATGCCTGGACTGCTAACTATCTGAATGAGGGTGGCGATGTGGTGCGTGACCTCCGGGCTAATATTGCCGCTGAAGCTGGAGCACGCCAGACTTATGAGGAGTTGATTAAGCTGAGCACCGACGAAGGTAGTAAAAAAACGCTAGTACATCTGCTAACCCGCGAAATTTCGCATACGAAGATGTTTATGAAAGCGTTAAATTCGCTAGGTAAGCTAGATGACCCCTTCTTCGGCAATATCCAGCCAGATAATACTGTAGATATCTACTACAATCTGTCTACGGATGGTAAAGTTGACGATCGCGGTCCCTGGAACTCTGAACCAGATTTCCGTTACGTTGCTGACCCACTTGCTGCTAAAAGTCAATCCTAGCCAACTGGCATCAAAACCAGAATAGGCTAATCTAAGTCAGCAGGTCTACTACCTGCTGACTTAGGCTTTTATTAAGAAGATAATAATACTAATAGATAATAATAGATTTAGAATTGAAACTTTCAGTACTCCATTGAAATGCGAACTGCCTATTTGCTGGTATTCCACGGAAGTCGTGACCCGCGCCCTCAAGCAGCTGTAGAGATGCTGGCTGAGTTGGTTTCTCAGTCTAGCGATCGCACTTGGGCGGCGGATAATGCTGAGGAGTTAGCGGCAGCACCAGTGGCGGAGCAAAGTCGGTTGAAGCCAATGGTAGGCACTGCGTGTTTGGAACTGAGTCCAGTGCCGTTGCACCAACAGCTCAAAGAATTTGGCGATCGCGCCCTGGCAAATGGGTACAACAGTATGCAGGTAGTACCGCTGTTTCTGCTGCCTGGAGTGCATGTGATGGAAGATATCCCAGAGTCAGTGGCGCTAGCACAGCAAGCTCTAGGTCAAGAGTTGAAAATTGACCTGCGACCTTACTTAGGTACTCATACTGGTCTAGAGAACTTGGTGGCAACCCAGCTCTTCGCTACCAAGGCAGATGCTTGGATTCTATTAGCTCACGGGAGCCGTCGCGCTGGTTCTAAGCATCCAGTTGAAGCGATGGCAAAGCAATTGGGGAGCCAGGCGGCATGGCAGCTCGAATCGAGAACTGGCGTGGTGGTGGAAGCCTACTGGTCTCAGGCACCTCGTTTGGAATCGCGGGTGAAAGAGTTAGTCAGTGCTGGGTATCGGCAGATTGGAATTATGCCCTACTTTCTATTTGCTGGGGGAATTACAGATGCGATCGCACAATCTGTTGAGCAGCTCAAAATGCACTTTCCATCTGCTTTGCTCCAGCTGGCTGAGCCTTTAGGAGCCAGTGCTGAGCTAGCGGATTTGATTGTGGATTTGATCACCTCCCCCTCCAAGCCTTTGGGTAGGTCGGGGCAAAAACCCAGAGTCAGAGGAGAAGAAGTGTTTGGGTAAGGTCTACTTGGTGGGTGCGGGGCCGGGAGATCCGGGATTGATCACGCTTAAGGGAAAGGGGTTGCTGGAGTGCGCGGATGTGGTAATCTACGATGCTCTGGTCAGTCCGCCAATTCTGGCGATGATTAACCCTGATGCAGAAAAAATCAATGCTGGGAAGCGGCGGGGGCGTCATTCACTAGTACAAGATGAGATTACCCAGTTGTTGATTGAAAAGGCAACAGACCATGCTGTGGTAGTGCGACTTAAGGGAGGCGACCCGTTTGTGTTTGGTCGCGGCGCTGAAGAAATGGAAGATTTAGTACGCGCCCTTGTGCCGGTGGAAGTGGTTCCAGGGGTGACGTCTGGAATTGCCGCTCCGGCTTATGCAGGGATTCCTTTGACTCATCGGAACTACAGTTCCTCGGTTACGTTTGTCACGGGTCACGAGTCAGCTGGGAAGTATCGACCGATTGTGAACTGGCAGGCGCTCGCCCACGGCTCAGAAACCATCGTCATTTACATGGGGATTCATAATTTGCCCTACATCGTAGAACAGTTACAAACCGCAGGGCTGAGTCCGGATACACCGCTTGCCTTGGTGCGCTGGGGAACGCGACCGGAGCAGCAGGAACTGATTGGTAAATTGGGGACGATAGTGGCGCAAGTTGAAGCAGCTGAATTTGGAGCGCCTGCGATCGCGGTAATTGGCGCGGTGGTTAATATGCACCATATTTTGTCAGGCTGTCGCCCGGTTTGAGCGGGGTAATTTAGCTAAAAATCAAAACAACCATCCTTAAGGGATTTTGCCTTTCCTGACAAAGCTGGCACTGGCTGTTCCGCCGCCGCCGCCAAGGCTGATGCCACACGAGCCGCATATGGCCGCGACAGTGACCAAATCAGTGGCGACAACCAACCTCGTAACGTTACTGAGTAGGACACGCAGGTGCCACAGACCGTTGACTCCACCCGGTAAGTTAGCCGTTCCTCCACGCCTGGAATCGCCAGCACTCTTACACTTAGCAACTCCCTGGGATTCACACACTCCACAAAAATGCGGATGGGAATCGGACCCAAACGCGTCACCGCCTGGTAAATCAGTCCGGGTTGCGGCACTAATCCGTAGGGAAGATTAGTTCTCGCCAGCACTGGATGCCAGGAGACGTCGGCTAAGTCAACTACCTTCTGCCAAAGCTCATCGACAGAGGCGGAACTAATCTCTCGATAAGTCCGCGCCAGAGAACAGCAAAACCAGCGACCTTGGCGGTGGATGAATTTGGACAAACAGCCTCGCATCTTCCTAATCCTCCTCCTGGCTATAGCTTGGCAGGAAATCTTGCATCGTTGGCAACTGTGGGAATCGGCTATGAGTGCCCGGTGTAGACTATTTCTAGACTAATATGCTACAATATAATACTTTAAGCAGAATATTCAACAAGAAGGCAGAAGGATTAATCCTTTTACCTTGATCACGATCCTTCTGGCAACCGGGAGGGATCTTTCTTTCTCTCGTCCCCCGGTGAAATCTTTGATTCACCGGAAATAATTTGATCTGGGTCTGAATCCCCGAACAAATTCTTCCCTTCTGCCCTCTGCCTTTCTTTTTCAATAGATATTCGCTTTTTAGCCAATAAAGTTGAGATTATGACGACTGCTTCGACTCCCCAAGCAACTCCATCCAAGTTTCTACCCCCAGTTGACGCTAAGGCTAGGGTCACTGAGTGGATGCGACATTTACAAGACGAAATCTGTCAAAAGTTGGAATCGCTGGATGGCTTAGGCAGGTTCAAAGAAGATACGTGGGAGCGCGAAGAAGGGGGTGGAGGGCGATCGCGCATACTACAAGACGGTGGTGTGTTTGAAAAAGGCGGGGTTGGCTTCTCCGAGGTCTGGGGTTCTGAGTTGCCACCCTCAATTCTGGCGCAACGCCCAGATGCAGCTGGTCATCGCTGGATGGCCACAGGCACCTCGTTGGTATTGCATCCCCGCAATCCTTACGTGCCAACTGTCCACCTCAATTATCGCTACTTTGAAGCGGGGCCGGTCTGGTGGTTTGGCGGCGGCTCAGATTTGACCCCCTATTATCCCTTTGCTGCGGATGCAGCCCATTTCCACTCCTCCCTGAAGCAGGCAAGTGATGTCCACCATCCAGCCTATTACCCGGTGTTTAAGCGCTGGTGTGATGAATATTTCTACCTGAAGCATCGCCAGGAAAACCGGGGCATAGGTGGGCTCTTTTTTGACTACCAGGATGGTCAGGGTCAGCTGTATCGGGGACCGCAGGCGGAGGGCGCCGCAGCAACCTATAGAAACGAGTTGGAAACGCTAGAGCCACGCAGTTGGGAAGACTTATTTGCCTTTGTGTGCGACAGTGGAGCGGCGTTTTTGCCTGCCTATGTGCCGATTGTGGAGCGGCGGCGCTCACTAGAGTATGGCGAGCGCGAACGTAACTTCCAGCTGTATCGCCGAGGCCGGTACGTGGAATTCAACCTGGTTTATGACCGTGGCACGATCTTTGGCCTCCAAACAAACGGGCGCACTGAGTCAATTCTGATGTCGCTACCACCTTTAGTGCGCTGGGAATACGGCTATGAACCGGAACCCAACACACCAGAAGCAGAGTTGTATGAAACTTTCTTAAAGCCTCAAGACTGGGCCAGCTGGACACCTCCGGCCACGTCCGAGGTCTGAGTTCAACTAGGTCAGAGAAGATTTTACACCAATTTACGGATAGGTCTAATAAGGGTGTTAGTTTTGGCTTTTGCCTGTCAATAATAAGATCGGTGTCAACGTTCCTAACGTCAAGGTGAGACCGAATGATTCAGATCGAGCAAAAAACCTACACAACCCAGGAGGGCAATGATGTCATTGTCCTAACACCGATAGGCCGACTGGACATCACAACAGCTTTGGAATTTCGCCTGAAGTTGCAGGAGTGTATTTCCATCAGTCACCATTTGGTTATAAATCTCGGGCAGGTGAATTTTATCGATAGCTCTGGCCTTACTTCCTTGGTGGCTGGAATGCGAGATGCAGATAAAGTCAAAGGGAGTTTCCGCATCTGTAATGTTCATTCCGAAGCAAAACTGGTATTTGAAGTGACAATGATGGATTCGGTGTTTAAAATCTTTGAAACCGAGTCGGAGGCTCTTGATGGTGTGGACCATAGCATCGCCAGGTAAATCATCGGGGCTCACGGCGAACCGTTACCTTGGCAAAGTCGCTTTTAAGCGAGACAATGGATTTACGTCTCCCTGTTAGGTCTGACTGTGAATAACGTCCGCACTGTCTCCGATACGAAGCGAGCTTTCTATAGCCTTCACACTCGTCCTATAAACACTATCTATCGCCGGATAGTGGAAGAGCTGATGGTAGAAATGCACTTGCTGTCGGTTAATGTCGATTTTAGCTACAATCCGCTCTATGCCCTAGGTGTGGTGACTGCCTTTGAGCGGTTCATGGAGGGTTACCAGCCAGAAAGGGATAAGGACTCAATTTTTAAGGCCCTGTTTCAGGCTGTGGGGGAAGATTGGCAACGATACCGGGAGGATGCCGAACGACTGAGGGAATTGGCTAACGGCTTACCGGTAAAGGAATTAATAGCTTGGTTGAGCGGAACCACTCACTTAGAGGGAAATGATGACTTACATTCACAGCTCCAAGCGATCGCAAACAACCCTAGCTTTAAGTACAGCCGCCTGTTTGCCATTGGTATATTCACCCTGTTGGAAATAGCAGATTCTGACCTGGTTAAAGATGAAAAGCAGCGGACAGAGGCGCTTAAACAAATGTCTGCCGCGTTGCACATATCCGAGGACAAACTCCAGAAAGACCTGGATCTGTACCGCAGTAACCTGGAAAAAATGGAGCAATCGCTGGTCGTTATGGCAGATATGCTTTCAGCTGAGCGCAAGAAACGCCAACAGCGGTCTCAAGAGCAGGGTACAGCTGTTGCTCCCCCAACCCCAAGTTCCAACGAACCGTCTCAAGCGCCCGGTACGCCCCAAGACAAAGCTTCTTGAGGCTTCTTAAATTGAGCTGATGACTGAAACCGTAATCAATGCCTCCGGGAGGACTTGTACTGCTACCACTTCAGGCATTGAAAAGGTGAAGTTAGATCAGCCGTTTGAAGCAGGGCAGGCGGTATCCGTGCCAGCCTTCGGAACCGCTGAGGCTGCAAGTCGCTCTCAACCCCATGGAGAGAATCTCCCTTCTTCGTGACGAAGGTTGTTTCTGATTGAGACCGCCAGATTGGGTTGGCGTACACATCTGATGCCAATCCTGTGACTACCACTACTGCTCCGAAGGCTGCTAAAATTCCACGAAGCATTACCTTCCTCCTAGGTGGCGAGTTGCTGCTAGAAGAGTGTATCCAGCTAGATTAACACCTACTTCTAGCACAGGAATCCTTTGATTACACTAATTTCGGCGTAGTCATAACTCCTATGATTTTACCATAGGTTGCTGGGTAAACATAGCTGCACTATGCTCTTTTTGGCGATCGCCGTCCCTGCAATTCCAGGTTCCAAGCAGGCCAAGAGAGCGCGCGTAACCCTCTGATTCTTTGTTACCAGGTTTACAAAAGTTTTAATATTTACAATTTCTTCCCAATTTCTTCCCTAATTCTTCCACGTTTATTTCACTTTTATTCTGTAAATTCAGACGGTAAGACAAGTTATTGTCTGTTGACCTCTGAAACCCTTCTGATTCTCCTCATTGACCTACCAGCAGGGGTTTTTGATTATATCTGTTTTTCAATGCCATAAGGATTGTCATATGAGCGAGTCTATAATAAGATCTATAATTTCTCCAAAATTAGCATTAAAACAAGGACGTTGGGAACTTTTCTTGATCATAGCTTTATTAGCAAATGCAGCAATCTTTGGTACAGGTTTAATTTATCTAAAATTTAAAAAACCAACCTACACTAGTACCTGGGCTGTCACCTTACCAGGGTCAGTATCAGAAACGAACGTTAGCCTGCCTAACATTGGACAAGCCTCCTATCAAAGTTCGTCTCCATACGGTGTAGCTACTCAAGATCCCAGACAAAATTACAAATTTATTGCCGAAAGCGAACCTGTACTAAAGGCAGCCGCCGCTCAGCTCAATCTGCCTCTAGAAAAATTTGGTAAACCTCAGATTAAGCTCGCTGACAGCACCACAATCATGGAGTTCACGTTCAAAGGAGCGACTCCCGAGGCAGCTCGGAATAAATCCTTTGCTTTTTACAAAGCCCTTCAGGCAATACTGAATCAGCTTAGAGTTCAAGAAGCTGTTCAACAAGATGTGGGCTTCCAATCTGCCCTGAGTTCTTCACAGAGAAACTTGCAAATCGCTCAGAAGCGTCTTTCTGATTTCAAAGCTGGTTCAATGTTGAACTCTAATGACCAAATTAAGGGGCTTTCAGACAATATTGAACAGCTACGTAGACAACAAGCCGAAATAGTAGGTCAAGAGCAGCAAGCGGGTGGCCGTTTGAGACAGCTGTCGACAAATTTAAATCTATCCGCTCAGTCAGCTGCAGATGCCTTTGCCCTCGAAACAGACCAGATATTTCAGCAGAACTTAAAAGACTATAGTTCAGCTAGCGCTGACGCGGTTGTCTTAGGCTCCAATTTTCAGCCTGAGCATCCTACAGTGGTTGCACAGAAAGCCAAGCAAAACGCTGCTCAAATAGCTCTGTTGAACCGGGCTCAGTTTCTTCTAGGGCGACCAGTAAGTCAGGCAACTCTACAGGAATTGAATATTAATAGTAGCAACTCCGGGACAGGTCGAGACAAGCTTTTCCAAGATCTAGTCACAGTTCAGGCAGAGGAACGAGGACTCCAAGCCCAAGCTGAGGGAATAAACCAACAGATTCAACAGCTTGAGGCTAGACTGAAAGCTTTAGCCCAAGAGGAGACTACCTTAGATGCTCTGCAACGGAATGCACAGGTTACTGAAGCAGTCTTTTCCTCCACTCTAGCTAGATTAGATATTGGCAGGTCGAATGCGTTTGGCTCTTATCCTCTAATTCAACTTCTGGCAGACCCTACTTTACCTGAGACTCCCAGTTCGCCCAAAAAGGAATATGTTTGGTTGGGTGCGGTCTTAGGCTCCCTTGTCTTCAACGCTGGGCTGGTATCTCTGTGGCTGCGTCAACGCCAAATTTGGATACATCAACAAGAACGAATTCTCAAAACCTCAGAGTTGCAATCTCCTGATTTCACTGATAGCAGTTCGGAGCAGGGGCATTCATTGGGCAGTGGGTCAGCAAGCTTTTGAAAGCGTACAAGGCCCATATGGAACCTATGCAGATGAAACTTAAGGATATATATCAGTTTTTTCAAAATCCTCCGCCGACTTATTTATGTCAGGAATTAGCAGTGTGTTACATCCTGTCAGTCTTGTTAGGCGGAGAATCTTACGGAACAGAGCTGATGCAGAGACTGTCCATTGAATACCCACCCTACCGGCTTTCTGATACCATCCTCGACAGCGCACTCGATTTTCTCGAAGCCGAAAATGCGCTCGTCGGTTACTCGAAGAAAGTCACTGGGCGCGGACGACCCCGGCGGATGTATATGGTTTCCTCAGACTGGCTTTTACAGGCTACTGAGCTAGCAGCTTTTTGGCACGAGTACACAAAGTTAACAATTAAAAGTAAACATTAGTTGAATCCTTTCTCGGTGAGGCGAGCCACGTTGACCATAAGATCAGCCACGACACCTTCTAATTCCAGGTGGTACTGACTACCTTTCGAACTCGTGCTATGGTTGTTCGCACGGTAGAACCAAAACTTTATCCAAGAGGAACGCTCAATGATTGCCCACAATCGCCTCGCCTCACTCAAACAAATAGCTGGACTCATGAGCTTGGCTGGTGTCAGTGCCCTGTTCAGCTTTCCGGCTTGGGCGCAGCTTAATCCCCACCCCAGTATCCTTAACTCGTCTCCCTACGAGCGCGCCCACATCGCTCAGGTTCCTTCGGGAGTGCAGCCATCTCCAACAGACGCTCCCACTTCCACCGGCACATCGCCCTCTGACACTAGTGTGCCATCCAATCGGACTACACCTGGTTCATCACCGTCTAATAGGAGTTCCCCTGACAGTACGACTAAACCAAGCACAGCCTCCCCCAGTGCTGAAGTGAGCCCGATTGAGCTGCAAAAGTTTGCCCATGCTCTCAAAAGGTTAGTCCCAATTCAACAGGGAGTTAAGACACAGATAATCCAGACACTCCAGCAGCAAAACCTAAGCGAAAAACGATTCAGCGAAATTTATCAAGCTCGAAAAAATCCTCAAGCCCAGGCAACATCAGCAATCACCCCGCAAGAAACCCAAAAATTTGACCAGATCGCTGCCAAGCTTCAGCAGATTCAAAAATCAACTCAGTCAAAAATGGCGCAAGTGGTTCGGGGCGAAGGTTTAGACGTACAGCGCTTCAACCAGATTCTCGTAGCAGTCAGACAGAACCCGGCACTCCGGCAAAAAGTCCGGGAGATGATTCGGAGCTAGTCAGCCCCGATGCAGGCAGAATCCAGGAGCCAGTCTCCAGAATCTATAAGATTGTGACTCGGAGACTCGTGACTCCTACTTTTATGGACGCTCCTCAATCACACTGTCAATCAGACCGTATTCCTTGGACTCCTCTGCCGACATGAAAAAGTCACGATCCATGTCTTTCTCAATCTTTGACAGAGGTTGCCCCGTGCGCTCAGCATAGATATTATTCAGCTGGTGACGAATCCGCAGAATTTCCCTAGCCTCAATTTCAATATCTGTGGCTTGCCCACGGGTGCCACCAGAAGGCTGGTGAATCATAATCCGTGAGTGGGGGAGCGCTAACCGTTTCCCCTTCGTCCCGGCGGCTAGCAGGAATGACCCCATTGAGGCTGCCAGACCGACACAAATCGTTACCACATCTGATTTGATATGTTGCATGGTGTCATAAATTGCCATGCCAGATGTGACCATACCACCGGGGGAGTTGATGTACAGATAAATGTCCTTACCCGGATCTTCCGAATCCAGATACAGCATCACGGCGATGATCTGGTTGGCGATTTCATCATCAACGTCTCGCCCCAGGAAAATAATGCGTTCCCGGTAAAGACGATTGTAGATGTCAATCCACTGTGTATACTGTTCCCCTGGCATGCGGTAGGGAACTTTAGGAACGCCAATAGGCATAATTTACTCCGTTCGTAATGATCTGGGGGTGGTTAGAGGACTGCCGCAGGCAGTGGGGGGTTGGCGAGGTCTTCCTTCTCTACAACCCGGTCAATCAAGCCATACTCCATAGCCTGATAGGGAGTCATGTAAAACAGCCGATCCATATCCTTGGCAATTTTTTCTTGAGCCTGACCGGTGTGGCGAGACAGAATGTCAATCATCGTCGCCTTGTTAGCGAGAACTTCCTTCGCCCGGATTTGAATATCGGTTGCTTGTCCTTGGGTGTAGCTCTTGGGCTGGTGGAGAATAATCGAGGCGTTGGGCAGACTGGCGCGGCAACCCTTAGTCCCAGCACAGAGCAGCATTGCCGCCATACCCATCGCTGTGCCAAGGCAGATCGTATGGATAGGCGGCTTAATGTATCTCATCGTGTCACAGATGGCGAAGGCTTCGGTTTCAAAGCCAACCGGTTCACCGCTGTAACTGGATGTGCCGGTCGAGTTGATGTAGATTCTAATCGGTTTCTCTGGGTCTTCGTACTGCAAATACAGCAGCTCGGCGACGATCAGTTCGGTGACAGCTGGCACCAGTGGCATACCCAGATAGACAATCCGCTCCTTTAACAACAGGGAGGGTAAATCTGGCGGTGGTGTGCGGTAGAAGTTATCGCCATAGTACGGAGCCTGAACAGCCTTGATGGGTGAGTCCATAGCAACAGATTGCCTGAAATGAAATAATGCCGTTATCTGTAATACATCCTAGCGTGACCCTAAACATAGCAGTGGTACGGATTACTGGCTAGTGGTTGGCTCTACTCATCTGCCGGGCTTGGCTCCTAGGCTATTCTGTGTATTAGTAATGTCGCCGGATCGGATGACGTTTCCCTAGCGCTCAAACAGAGCGTTGTGAGGTCATCAATACTACTTATCGCCTGGATAGGAACTGTTGTGCTATGAAGGTTTTCTTGCAGCCTGCCCTGAATGATGCCAATCTAGACCCGACTCAAACGAGCAGTCAGCGTCAGTTGGCAATTTCGATTTCTGCGATCGCTCAACAAATTGACCGCAGCGTCCCACTCAATTTTTGCTTGATTCTCGACCACAGTGGCTCTATGAAGGGGCGACCGCTAGAAACGGTCAAGAAAGCGGCTCAACGTCTTGTTGACAGACTTTCTCCAGCCGATCGCCTCTCGGTTGTTGTCTTCGATCACCGAGCCAAGGTTTTAGTCCCCAACCAAATTATCGAAAACCCAGACCGAATCAAACAGCTTCTTAGCCAGCTCTCTGCCGGGGGTGGCACCTCAATTGATGAGGGACTGCGACTGGGAATTGAGGAAATGGCAAAGGGCAAAAAAGATACAATTTCCCAAGCGTTTTTGTTGACAGACGGTGAAAACGAACATGGCGACAACAACCGCTGCCTCAAATTTGCTTCCCTTGCTGCCAGCTACAACCTGACGCTGAACACACTAGGATTTGGCGATCACTGGAACCAGGATGTTCTAGAACGGATTGCCGATGCCGCTAGTGGAAAGCTCTCTTATATTGAACAGCCGGAACAGGCAGAGAACGAGTTTGGTCAGATGTTCAATCGCATCCAGGCGGTGGGATTGACCAATGCTTATCTGCTGCTCTCTCTGATGCCGAAGGTACGGTTGGCCGAACTCAAACCAATCGCACAAGTAGCTCCAGATACCATTGAACTGCCGGTGCAACAAGAGGATGTTGGACGGTTCGTGGTACGCCTAGGAGACTTGATGACGGACGTTCAGCGGGTGGTATTGGCGAACCTTTATATAGGACAGTTGCCGTCAGGCACACAGACCATTGCCCAGTTGCAAGTCCGCTACGATGACCCAGATCTTAGCCAGACAGGGTTACTTTCAGAACCTGTGCCGGTTGAGGCGAATGTCTTAAGAAATTTCCAACCCGCTGTTAATTCGCAGGTGCAGCCACATATCCTGGCTTTGGCGAAATACCGCCAAACCCAGCTGGCAGAGGCGAAGTTGCAACAGGGAGATCGGGCTGGAGCTGCGACGATGCTGCAAACCGCTGCCAAAACGGCGCTGCAAATGGGAGACAAAGGAGCCGCAACGGTATTACAAACAAGCGCGACCCGCCTCCAATCGGGTGAAGACCTCTCGGAAGCGGATCGCAAAAAAACGCGGATTGTTTCTAAGACTGTATTACGGGATTGAGGCCTGGCCTCAAGCAACGGCAGAAGCCTGGGGTCTGGCGAAAATCATCCGCCCAGCTGAAGTTTGCAAGGCACTCGTCACCACTACTCGGAGTTCGCCGCCAACATAGTTACTGCCTTCATCAACCACAACCATAGTACCATCATCCAGGTAGCCGATGCCCTGGCTGGGTTCTTTGCCTTGCTTGAGAATCTTCAGATCAATATTGTCGCCGGGCAAATACGTCGGACGAACCGCTTGAACCAGATCGTTAATATTCAAAACATCCACCTTCTGGACGGTAGCAACTTTAGATAAGTTGTAGTCATTACTCAAAAGGGTGCCATTGATTTCTTGCGCCAACCGCACTAACTTGGCATCCACGGTGGAGATATCTTCGTAGTCAGCTGGGTTGATGACGATGCGCTCTGGGTAAGCTGTCTTGAGCCGGTTGAGAATCTCCAGTCCTCGACGTCCCCGCACCCGCTTCTGGTCTTTGGCGGCATCCGCCACCTGTTGCAGTTCCTGCAACACAAACTGCGGCACTAGAATTTGCCCCTCCAGAAACCCGGTATCTAGGAGTCCTTCAATCCGACCATCTATAATGCAGCTGGTGTCTAAAACTTTAGTGGCAGCAGGCTTGAGCGTACCTTCTGCCAACAACATCGGTTCAACCGCGTGCGGATTAATTACTCGTAAAAAGGCCCGCCCGTGAGTGTCAGCCAAACTAATGCCAGAGAAGGCAAACATGAAACTTCCTAAAACCGCGATTAGTGGCTTAATAAAGCCAAAATTCTCCGGGATTGGCAGCAAGAAAAGCGGTGCCAGCATCAAGTTGGCTACCAATAGCCCAATCACCAAGCCAATCGCGCGGGTCAAGAGAACATCGACTGGCATTTCGCGGACTTTGGCTTCGAGGCGACGATACGTGATCTGGAAACTAAGCCCAACAGCACCCCCAATTATGGAGGCAAAAGCCGCAACTACGAAGCGCAAAGCCTCTAGATTCGTGACTTGCTCCTGCACACCCCAGGGGAGCAACTCAATGCTGTAGAAGCCGATCCCCGCCCCTGCTATAATAAATGAGATAATAATGATTGCATCAAGCATCGCTTCAATCCAATGAATTTGGTTGCACTTCCATTCCGAGGAATTCCACAACCTATGTCGTTTTGACTCAGCCTTTGGGTTGAGCTAACTCTATTATATCTTTGCCGTTATCAGGCGCTGGTTTCTGGCTCGTATTAACACGAATCTAAATTTTAAATAAATTTGAGGAATATTAATGAATTTAGTGAGGTTTTTAACCAAAAATAACTACAAGCCCAGGGGAACGCACTTTGTCGGCTGAAAACTGGTGCTGAATCAAGCTCACTTAAACCCAGCCCAGGAAGCAAGAAATTTGGGCGTTCCCAGTTCTGCCTATGTGCATATTCCCTTTTGCAGACGGCGGTGCTATTACTGTGATTTCCCAGTTTCTGTTGTTGGCGATCGCTTGCGGGGCGAGACCTCTGGCACCATCTCTCAGTATGTTGAGGTGCTGTGCAAAGAAATTGCCATCACCCCAGCGTTGGGGCAACCGCTAAAGACGGTTTTCTTTGGCGGTGGAACTCCCTCGCTGCTAGCTGTAAATCAGCTGGGTCATATTCTGGAAAAACTTGACCAGCGATTTGGCATCTGGGCGGGTGCAGAGATTTCGATGGAAATCGATCCAGGCACGTTTGATCTAAATCAACTACAGGGATACCGAGCAGCTGGAGTAAATCGGCTGAGTTTGGGGGTTCAGGCGTTTCAGACTGAGTTGTTGCAAGTTTGTGGGCGATCGCACACCGTTTCAGATGTTTGGGCAGCAGTTGAGCTGATTCGCCAAGTGGGAGTTCCAGATTTCAGCCTGGATTTGATTTCGGGACTGCCACACCAAACTCTGGAACAGTGGCAGGCAACGCTTGATTTCGCAGTAGCGATCGCTCCTACCCATATTTCTATTTACGACCTCACCATCGAGCCAGTTACTGCCTTTGGTCGTTACTATCAACCCGGTGTCCATCCCCTGCCCACCGATGAAACCACAGTAGATATGTACCGTCAGGGTAGGCAAGTGCTGACGGCTGCCGGTTACGAACACTATGAAATTTCTAACTATGCCCAGCCGGGTCATCAGTGTCGTCACAACTGGGTTTACTGGGAAAATCGCCCTTATTATGGCTTTGGCATGGGCGCGGCAAGCTATGTCCAGGGGCAACGGTTCAATCGACCCCGTAAAACTGGGGAGTATTACCCGTGGGTGGAACAGCTGATTGCAGCTGAGGGTGTAATTGATTGTCCGCAGACACCGCTAGCTGAAGTTCTGCTAGAGACGCTGATGCTGGGGTTACGTCTGCAGGAGGGTGTGAGCTTGTCAACTCTGGCTCAGGTGTTTGGTGAAAACACGGTGGAACGGATTTGGACGTGTTTGCAACCCTATCATCGGCAAGGCTGGGTGGAAATTGTAGGCACAGATGGGGAAGCGATCGCTACGCTGGATGCCGGTCAACTCCGAACCTCTGGGCAGCTGAGGTTAACTGATCCGGAGGGGTTCTTGTTTTCTAATGTGGTTTTGGCTGCGCTGTTTAATCAGCTGGGCTAGACAAGTGTACAGTTACTCTCAAAAACACACCTTATACAACTCAAACAATTCTCCTGGGTGCCGCAAAACCACCTTGGCACCGGTGTTTTTAATCGTGTTTTCCCACGAGGCTAGAGGCTCTAGAGACACCTCAGCTCCCAGATAGGTTTCCAGAACCGCCCAGTCTTCCGCCAAGGGCTTTTCTGGATCGAGAACGTCAAAAATAAACTGACCTCCCGGCTTGAGGACTCGCTTGACCTCGGCCATAACCGCACCCCAGTAATCGAGTGAAAAATAACAGCTCCACCCGGTGGCGATCGCCAGGTCAAACTGAGCTGGCGAGTAGTTCAACTGGTGGGCTGGCCCCAACTCTACACCCTTAAACAGCTTCGAGTTCAGCTGAGAACCACGGGAATTCAGCGCATCTCGCGCCACAGTGCTGATTTCCTGACCATAAAAAAATGCCCCCCAGTTCGCCCAAGGATAGACCAAAAAGCTGACACCGCAGCCAATATCTAAACAACGCTGGTTCTTTTGGGGTTGAGCAATTTCCCAAAATCGAGAAGCAATTTTAGCTGGGAGCTTGCCAGCTGCCCACTCCTGAAAAATTGGCATCGCCTCCACTTCTGACGGCAGGTCAAAGGCTTCACCCTGATACTGCCGGTTAAAGCGATACGCCACCTGTGCCAGCACCGGCTGCCACATGTTTGATTGATGGCTACCGGCACCTTGAGGGCTGTGTGAGGAGAAGCGATCGCTCTGAAACTGAGAATCTCGCTTTTTAGACATCAGGTTAGGGGGAAAGGGGTTAAATCACAGTGGCGCATTTATTTATAATCGTTGCTCTTGACTAATATTTTCTCTTGTGCTATTTTATGGAAAAGTGAAAACCAAGCTTAATAACTTAAGGTCTTAGATAACCTAGACAAAACTTTTAAGGATAATTCCTCCTGTCGTAAGGTAGCTGCTAAATCCAAAAGCTTTAAAGGAATTGAACTGGGGACTAAAGTAACAAAGTATCTAACCTAGGGAGAGTTCACCCCGAAGGCAAAGCTTGTGGACAGGGTGCTGCCGACAGTCCTGGTCGAAGCAAGAAGGATTGTTATAAGCAATTATAAACTGCTCCTGAACGGCTTAATGATGTTCTAGACTGAGATAGCGATTGTCCGGTCTGGAAAGGGAACAAGCGATGCGACTGTCTCAGATGCTCTTTGTCACACTAAGGGAAGACCCAGCTGAAGCAGAGATTCCCAGTCATAAACTACTACTGCGCGCAGGTTATATCCGTCGCATTGGCAGTGGTATATATGCTTATCTTCCCCTGATGTGGCGGGTGCTGCAAAAGATTTCCCAAATTGTGCGCCAAGAAATGAACGCCACGGGCGGTCAAGAGTGTCTGCTGCCGCAACTGCAACCAGCTGAATTATGGCGCGAATCCGGTCGCTGGGATACCTACACCCAAGCTGAGGGCATTATGTTCGCCCTCATAGACCGCCAAGAGCGGGAATTGGGACTGGGTCCAACACATGAAGAAGTGATCACAATGATCGCCCGTGACATGATCCGCTCCTATAGGCAGCTGCCCTTGCACCTATACCAGATTCAAACCAAATTCCGGGATGAAATCAGACCCCGCTTTGGTCTGATGCGAGGACGGGAATTCATCATGAAAGATGGCTACTCGTTCAATGCTGATGAAAATAGCCTGAAGAAAACTTACCAGGATATGTACCAAGCTTACAGCAATATCCTGCACCGTTCTGGTGTAGCCTTTCGCGCTGTAGAAGCTGACTCAGGCGCGATTGGCGCTGGCGTGTCACAAGAATTTATGGTGCTGGCTGAGGCGGGTGAAGATGATGTGCTTTACACCGAAGATGGTCAGTATGCCGCGAATGTGGAAAAGGCTGTCTCCTTAAGCGCTGACGCGGAATTATCCCAATTTACGACTTATGAAAAACGGGAAACCCCAGGCACCGAGACAATAGAGAAACTGTGTAAATTATTTAAGTGTTCTCCCACCCAAGTGGTGAAAAATGTTCTCTACCAGGCAGGTTATGACAATGGCATGACGGTACTGGTGCTGGTGAGCATCCGGGGCGACCAGGAAGTGAATGAGGTAAAATTGCAGAATCAGCTGGTGCAGCTAAAAGACCAGTATGGGGGCAATGCTCTCCTAGCCCTGACGGTGCCAGATGCCCAAGCACAGCAAAAATGGGCAGCTAAGCCTTTGCCCTTGGGTTACATTGCCCCTGATCTCACAGATGACTACATTCGCTCGGATAAACAGGTGCATCCCAAGTTCTTGCGGTTGGTTGATAAGACAGCTGTTGATTTAAAGAATTTCGTCACTGGTTCTAATCAGTCTGGCTACCACGTAGTAGGTGCTACCTGGGGTGAGCAATTCCAGTTGCCGGGGCAAGTGGTGGATGTGAGGAAGGCAAGAGCAGGCGATCGCGCTGTCCACAATCCTAGCCAAATCCTAAAAAGTGCCAGAGGGATTGAAGTAGGGCACATATTTCAGCTGGGTACCAAGTACTCGCAAGCCTTGGGAGCCACCTACACAAATGAACAGGGTGAAGAAGTTCCTCTGGTGATGGGTTGTTATGGGCTGGGGGTGTCGCGGCTAGCGGCAGCAGCTGTGGAGCAGTCATACGATCAGGATGGGATTATTTGGCCTGTGGCGATCGCACCCTACCACGTCATCATCAGCATTCCCAATGTGGCAGCCACGGATCAGGTCAAAGCAGCTGAACAGCTCTATAACCAGATGAATCAAGCTGGGATTGAAACGCTACTGGATGACCGCGACGAACGGGCTGGGGTTAAGTTCAAGGATGCCGATTTAATTGGGATTCCCTACCGAATTGTGACCGGGCGATCGCTCAATTCGGGCAAAGTGGAAGTCGTCGAACGGGCTAATCGCAAATCTCACGAAATTACCTTAGATGAAGTTACACCAACGCTCAAGCAGTGGATTGACCAAAAGAGGTAATAGGGTGTGGGGTGTGGGGTGTTATTATGGAATTCCTCACTATCCTCCTATCTAGGATACTGGGTGCGAGCGTTTCATCCGCGACTTGAATTGTTATAGAATAATCGGCTACGTTTCCAGGTAGAATTACAGCAACAGGGTGAGGCCAACCAGCTAAGGATCTGGGAAAATTGGAACGGGCAGGTTTCCCCAGCCAAATTTTACAATTGAAAGTAACTCCACAGCAATTTAGTTATTGCGGCGTTTTTACGATTGGAGCCATCTTCCCGGTTTCTGGCCGGGTTTGCTGAAAAATCGCCGGTCGTTATTGCAGTTATTATTAAGTCTACTCGCGCACCGGCACTATACCAGCCCTAAGGAGCGTTTTCAATATGGCAGAACAACAACGAGTTAACCGCATTCCTGGTGGTGTGGTTGCGGGTATTGCGGCAGCAGTTGTGGCGGGAGGCGGTGCCGCTTGGTGGACTCTGAATTCCCAACCTCCAACACCACCATCCCTACCCAACCCACCCCAGCCATCCCCGTCCATATCGGTAGATCAAACCCCTCAAATCTATTGGCTTAAGAACACCGGCGAGCGGCTTGAGCTGGTTAAGAGCCCGCTCCCTCAAGCTGCTGCTGATCAGCCCAATACAGCAATAGAAGCTGCTTTCAACCGTTTGTTAGCCGGACCTCAGGATCCTGCTGTTAGCAGCACTATCCCAAGGGGGACAAAGCTCCGGAGTGTGAAGATTGAGAACGATGGCATTCACGTTGATCTGTCTCAAGAATTCACTACCGGCGGTGGCAGTGCTTCCATGACGGGTCGCGTGGCACAAGTTCTCTATACTGCCACAAGTTTACAGCCAACTGCCAATGTCTGGATTAAGGTGGAAGGGCAACCATTGGAACGTTTGGGCGGTGAAGGCTTGGAGCTGGAACAGCCGCTGACAAGGCAAAGCTTTGAGCATAATTTTACGCTCTAGCGCTGCAAAAGTTCTATTTAGCTACCTCTTACTGCTTGCCATTCAGAACCCGAAAGTGATGGGCTTGCTCTTCCAGCCGAGTGGCGAGGCGATTGCAAACCAGGTTACACAGTTCAAAAATCATCTCATCTTCAACTCGGTAGTAAGCACAAGTTCCTTCACTTCGGCGGCTCAGTATTCCTGCCTGCCACATGACCTTGAGGTGCTTGGAAACATTCGCCTGACTCGTTTGCATCGCCTCCACCAACTCTTGCACACACTTCTCGCCACCCGAGAGCTGGTTCAAAAGCCGCAGACGCATTGGTTCACTTAAAAGGCTGAAGTACTCAGCTACTTGTTGCACAACTTCTGGCGGTACAGGCTTCCCTAATTTCATCAGAATTTACCCGAAAGAACTGATCCCAAAGTTTTAGCCTTAAACCTTGTATAACCATAGAGTAATCCTTAATCAGGGTTAACTCGCATCAGGGGCTGTCCAAATTCGACCGGCTCACCATTCTGTACCAGAATTTCCATTACCTGCCCAGATACTTCGGCCTCAATTTCATTCATCAGCTTCATAGCCTCAATAATACAGGCCGTTTGACCGATCCTGATCCGATCGCCCACCTCTACAAATGAGGGCTCACCTGGAGCCGGAGAACGGTAAAAAGTCCCTACCATTGGGGAAATTACCTCAACTAATCTTTGCTCAATCGCCGAGTGTGCAAGCACTGGCACCTGTACGACCGCAGTCGTAGTAGTATCAATGACTCGGCTGGTAACGGCTTCCAGTGCAGAACCGAGTGCAGGCGAGGTTGCAGCGGGTGAAGTCGAGGTCAATCCCGACACCACCATGCCTTGTTGCACCGATTCTACGGTGGGGAGAAGCTGAGTGCTCAGGCTAGCACTCTTGCGCACCGTCAGTTCAAAATCGTCGCTTTTTAGGGTTACTTCCGCGATGTCTGTCTGACCAATAGTGACCAGAAGTTGGCGGAGTTCATTAAAGTCCAATGGCACAGTTTATCTGATCCCATTTTATCAGCTAGTAAATTTTGGATCGTGGAATTGAATCTTTAATCCAAAATTTAAAATTTATTCTCGACCCAAGTATGTATCGTTACGAGTGTCAACACGGATGCGCTCTCCGGTTGAAATAAATAGGGGAACCATGACAGTCGCGCCGGTTTCGACAATAGCGGGTTTAGTTCCACCCGTAGCAGTGTCGCCGCGTACACCAGGATCGGTTTGAACCACTTCCAGCACCACGGAGTTTGGCAGTTCGACTTCCAGGACTTGGTCGCCCCAGCGAATAACATTGGCCTCCATACCGTCTTTGAGGTACTTGACGCGATCACCAATCTGCTTGGCATTCAACCGGCTTTCCTCATAGGTATCCATATCCATAAAAACAAACTCTTCGCCGTCTTTATAAGTATGTTGCATCGTACTCTTTTCCAGGTTGGCTTGGGGCACCGTTTCCCCAGCCCGGAAAGTTTTTTCTACTACACTCCCGGATTGCACGTTTTTCAGCTTTGTCCGCACAAAGGCCGAGCCTTTCCCTGGCTTGACATGGAGGAATTCCACCACCCGCCACACGGACCCATCCAATACAATCGTGACACCGGGTCGAAAGTCGTTACTGGAGATCATGAAGCAATTGACTTATTTGCCGAGGACAATCGGTATTTTATTGTACCGCCTGAGCGTTACAAACAAATTGTACGCTCTCTCGTCAAGGAGGGGAGCGGCTCTGTTTGGTCAAACCCTATGGCAATATGATGAATGGGTTACACCAACTCAACCCCAACTTTAAGGTGCTCCCGCATTTGAGCTATCCCATGACAAAATTGTTGAAACGCTGGCTCTTGACCAACCTGATCGTAATCCTGCTGGTCACGCTATCTTTGGGGCTAAGTGCTGCCTTGTGGACCCCCTCCACCATGGCGGCACTGCCAGCTGGGAATGCCATTACCGACGGCAAAGCCTTGTTGCGGAACTCGCTCCCGATTGATAATCAAGCCGTGCGGCAACTGCAAGCAAGTTTGGAAGACATCGCCACCCAACTACGGGCAAATCGGCGCTGGGGTTCTATTTCAGGAGATCTGAACAAGGCATCAGGGATTGTAAGCGATCGCGCCTCTCAACTCTTAGAAAGCGTCCCCGAAGCGCAAAAACCCCAAGCTGAAGCCCTAATTAATGAATTGATTGCCGGTATCCCTGACCTCCGAGAGGCCGTTGACGCTAAGGATAAAGAAAAAATTTGGCTTGGGCGAGCAAATCTGCTTAATTTAGTCAGCCAGCTGGAAGCTTACATGGTAAAGGGGTTCCCCTTCGAAGTGCCAGCTGAGTATAGTAACTTACCCCAACTCCAAGGCCGTGCCACAGTCGAAATGGAAACCAATAAAGGCACCATCACCATCGTCGTGGACGGCTACAGCGCCCCGGTTACCGCCGGGAACTTTGTAGATCTGGTTCAACGGGGCTTCTATAACTGGTTAGAGTTTATCCGAGCGGAAGACTCGTATGTACTGCAAACGGGAGATCCATCAGGCCCAGATCAGGGTTTCATTGACCCAGCAACAGGCAAATACCGTGCCATTCCCTTAGAAGTCCTGGCCCTCGGTGACAAAGTTCCCACTTACGGCATCACTCTAGAAGACGCAGGCCGTTACCGCGATCAACCAGTTCTCCCATTCTCCGCCTATGGTGCGGTAGCGATGGCGCGACCTGAAGGTGAACCTAATGGCGGCTCTTCTCAATTTTTCTTCTTCCTGTTTGAACCGGAACTTACTCCCGCTGGCCGCAATTTGTTGGATGGTCGCTACTCGGTGTTTGGCTATCTGACAGAGGGGAAGGAAGTTTTGCAGCAACTGAAAGCTGGCGACAAAATTGAATCAGCTAGAGTCATCCAGGGGGCAGAGAATTTGGTTAAGCCGCAAGTGGCATAGAGCCAAGTGACTATTTCTTCACTCACGGTTAAAGATATTGGGGAAAAGGGTCTTTTAGAAAGATTGCAGCGCTTTTGTCCGCCAGACATTGTCGGGGATGATGCAGCGGTACTGGCAACTGTGCCGGGGCAATCTTTAGTGGTGACGACGGATATGCTGGTGGACGGGGTGCATTTTAGCGATCGCACTACTTCCCCAGAGGATGCCGGTTGGCGAGCCGCAGCTGCCAATTTATCTGACTTGGCCGCTATGGGCGCTGCCCCCTTGGGAATCACTGTCGGTCTAGGACTCCCTGGCAATGTCCCCGTTAGTTGGGTTGAGCGGCTCTACCAGGGTATGAGTGAATGCTTGCAACATTACGAAACAGCTATTGTGGGCGGGGATATCTGCCGCTCACCCGTGATTACCCTGGCGATTACCGCTTTCGGTCAAGCTTACCCAGTGCGCACTATTCGCCGCCTTTGTGCCCAACTGGGAGATGCGATTGTTGTCACCGGCGTTCACGGTTCCTCACGCGCGGGGTTAGAATTACTGCTCCATCCAGAATTAGGACAGAACCTGAGTGACACCGAGCGAACGAGCCTAATCAGGGCACACCAGCGACCACGACCACGACTGGATGTTTTGCCGGTTCTGTGGGAGATTGCTGGTGAATCGCCACGGGTTGCTGGCATGGACAGTAGCGATGGCCTAGCAGACGCAGTGGTGCAGCTGTGTAAAGCCAGTGGTGTTGGTGCCAAAATTGATCGTCGCCGGATTCCCATACAACCTGCCCTAAACACCTGGGTTTTACCAGATCAAGCACTGGAGTGGGCTTTATACGGCGGTGAAGACTTCGAGTTAGTACTGTGCCTTTCCCCAGAGATAGCTGAGGCATTGGTGCAACAGTTGGGCACGGGGGCAGCTGTTGTGGGGACGATTACAGCTGACTCAACCGTTCAGTTAAGCGACCAAACAGGAGAATACCCCGACCAAGTTCTTACTCTCAGCCGGGGTTTTCAGCATTTTTGATCAAAGAAGGGGCCAGAGATCAGAGGTCAATCCTAAGCTACCCACTTCTGGGATACTAGCTCTGCTAAATCAAGCACCCGTTGACTATAGCCCCACTCGTTGTCATACCAGGCCATGACCTTCACCAGGTCGTTGCCCATTACCATCGTCAAACTTGCATCCACAATCGAAGAGGCATCATGACCTTGGTAATCAGATGATACCAGGGGTAGTTCACTGTATTCTATAATGCCTTGCATGGGGCCTTCTGCTGCTGCTTTCAGGACTAGGTTCACTTCTTCAGTAAACGTATTCTTCTCGACTTGAAGCACCAAATCCACCATGGAAACATTAGGGGTGGGTACTCGCAAAGCAATCCCATTCAGCTTGCCCTTAAGTGCTGGCAGCACCAAGGCCACAGCTTTAGCTGCACCGGTTGAGGTCGGCACAATATTCATTGCTGCTGCCCTTGCCCGTCGCACATCCCGGTGACTAGCATCCAGCAGGCGTTGGTCGCCGGTGTAGCTATGGGTGGTAGTCATTGTGCCTTTGATAATGCCGAAGTTTTCGTGCAACACCTTGGCAATCGGAGCTAAGCAGTTGGTTGTACAGCTGGCATTGCTGATAATGACGTGCAAGTTGTGATCGTAGTCGTGGTGATTCACGCCGAACACAAAGGTGCCATCATCGTTTTTCCCTGGGGCGGTGATCAGAACCTTCTTCGCGCCAGCAGTTAAATGCTTGGAGGCTCCTTCTTTGCTGGTAAAGACACCCGTTGCTTCGATCACCAGGTCGATTTCCCATTCTTTCCAGGGCAAGTTCTCTGGATTGCGATCCGATACGCACTTAACGGTCTTGTCGTTGACGATGATTGAGTTCTCATCGGCACTGATGTCGGCATTCTTTAACGTCCCCAACATGGTGTCATACTTCAGCAGGTGAGCGTTGGTTTTGGGGTCAGAAGTGTCATTGATAGCTACGAGATCGATTTGGCTATTTTCCCTCCCCAGCCAGCAGCGCATGAAATTCCGTCCGATGCGTCCAAAACCGTTGATTGCGACTCTAATCACAGCGTCTTGCCCTCTGGTGTGTACTGAATAATAAATACTTAGTATTGAACCAGATCATATCGCAAAGGGGGGTTATTATAACTTGTCCATGTCAGCTCCACTGGAAAAGCACATAATTTATCGGGATCACTCGGCGTAAAGGTTGTGGTTGGCAATGTATTGTCTGACGCCTTCGGGGACTAAGTATCGAATTGAAGTGCGATCGCGGCAATACTGTCTAATCAACGTCGAAGAAACTCCTACTATTGGCATTTGCAATAATTGCCAGTAAATGCTAATACCCTGACCGGCCAGGTTTTGAGCCACTTGGAAGCAGATAGACTCGCTAGTCGCGCTGATCCCGCACAAAGGCGCATCTACGTCGCTGACTAATCGGGGTACTACTAACCAGTCACATGCTGGGGCGATTTCCTGGCGGCGGTGCCAGCGGGGTAAGGTTTGGAAGGTATCCAGACCAAGAATCCAGTACCAGTAGGTATTCGGGTAAAGAGCTTTAAGGTCAATCAGCGTCTGGATGGCATAAGAAGTGCCACGATTAGCCCCCGCCAATGGTGAAATTGCAAAAGCTGGGTGGTCTGCGATCGCCCTATGCACCATCTCCATGCGATGTTCAAATTTCGCCGCCACTTTGTGGGGCGGACAGCGAGTCGGAATCCAAATTACCTGTTCCAGGGCAACTTGACTTAAAGCAGTCTGGGCCATTAGCAGGTGTCCCCAGTGAACCGGATCAAATGTGCCACCCAAAATTGCCACTTTCCGCATCAAGTAGCCTCTGGACAAGGGGGACAAGGGGACAAGGGGACAAGGGGGACAAGGGGACAAGGGGACAAGGGGACAAGGGGACAAGGGGACAAGGGGACAAGGGGACAAGGGGACAAGGGGACAAGGGGACAAGGGGACAGAGGGGTTCACAAATCAAATAGCATTGCTATACCAAGTTGCGGACAAGATAAATAAAAATATTTTTAGCATATAAATGTTTTAAAAGCACAACTCTCACCAGTTTTAAAAGTAAATTTTATACATAAAAATTAATTTTAAATGTTGAAATGGAAATTTCAAAGAAGGCAGTACCCGTGAAAACGCAATTCTTGATATGATCTGGCGTGAGATTTGTTCGGCGTGGCGTGGTGTGTGAGGAGCAAAGATGCTAAATTCTGTTGATTTTAGCGGGAGGCCATTTCATTTCATTGGCATTGGTGGCATTGGAATGTCTGCCCTTGCCTACGTTCTAGCGAAGCGTAAACTGCGGGTATCAGGATCAGATATTCGTTCCAGCCACATTACCCAGCGGTTGAAAGCCATTGGCGCACATATTTTTAGCAAACAAGACGCGAGTAATCTGGAGTGGTTTTGGCCTCACACTGACTCCGCAGCAAGCGCGTTACCCCCGGTAGTGGTTTGTGCCAGTAGTACGCCGGTACTGCTAGGAGAACCCAGTCACCCGGTCGAAAAATTGATAGCCAACAAACAAAGGGCAAGTTTGCCTCAAGTCATTTGTTCAACGGCAATTAATCCAGCAAATTTGGAGTATCGAGCTGCGCTTGATTTAGGCTGTCCTATCTTTCATCGCTCAGATTTACTAGCAGCCTTAATGCAAGATTACTACAGCATTGCAGTAGCAGGAACACATGGCAAAACCACAACTAGCAGCCTGATTGGCTATCTGCTACTCGAGGCTGGTCTTGATCCAACGATTGTCGTGGGGGGAGAAGTGAATGCGTGGTCCGGCAATGCACGATTGGGGCAAGGTGATTATCTCGTTGCTGAGGCAGATGAATCGGATGGTTCCTTAGTCAAGCTCTGTGCTCAAATTGGCGTTGTCACCAATATTGAACTCGACCATCCCGATCACTACAAGACGTTGGATGAGATTGTTGCTATCTTCCAGACGTTTGCCAAGGGCTGTCAAACTTTAGTCGGTTCGATTGATTGTGCTACAGTACGCGAATTCATCCAACCAACAGTGAGCTACAGTCTACAGCCAGAAGCTGGCGCTGACTACACCGTGACCAATGTGGCCTACCGCTCGAATCGAACCACGGCTCGTGTTTGGGAGCGGGGAGAAGATTTGGGAGGGTTGGATTTACATCTGCTGGGGCAGCACAACCTTAGTAATGCGCTCGCAGCCGTAGCTGTCGGTCGTCTGTTAGGCTTAGACTTTGGGGTCATTGCCAAGAGCATTGCTAGCTTTGAGGGTGCCCGTCGTCGCTTTGAGTTGCGCGGCGTTGCTAATGGCATCCAATTCATAGATGACTATGCCCACCACCCTAGCGAACTCCGCGCTACACTAGCCGCAGCGCGCTTACAGGCAAGACCAGAAGATCGGGAGGGAGATGGGGGGAGATTGATTCAGACCCCATACTCCCGTGTCGTCGCAATCTTCCAACCGCATCGCTATAGCCGAACGCTTGCTTTTTTACCGGAGTTTGCCCAGTCCTTTAGCAATGCCGATCAGGTGGTTATCAGTGAGATCTACAGTGCTGGTGAACCGAATTTAGGGCAAATTAGTGGTCAAGAACTGGCAGAGATGATTGCTAATTACCACCCACAGGTGACGTATCAACCAACCTTAGCCTCAGTCTCCCAGTTTCTGACAAAAACACTACGTCCTGGTGACCTGGCTCTGTTTCTGGGAGCGGGTAACTTGAATCAGATCATTCCAGAGGTAATGGCCTCACTTAGCTCAACGAATGAAGGAGAGCGAGATGGGGAGACGGAATGAGATATCTACCTAGTACTGATTGTCCGATTAAATCCCAGGTTCCCCTGGCAACGCTCACTTCCTTTCGGGTCGGAGGTCCAGCGCAATGGTACGTCGCTCCCCGGAACTTGGAAGGATTACAAGCGAGCTTTGAGTGGGCTCAGCAGTCGGGGTTAGCAGTTACCCTGCTGGGGGCGGGTTCTAACTTACTGGTGAGCGATCGCGGCCTACAGGGCTTAGTCATCGGCACCCGCCGTCTGGGCTACACCAATTTCAACCCAGAGACCGGGGAGGTAAGCTCTGGGGCGGGGCAACCCCTGCCTCGCTTGGCATGGCAAGCCGCAGCGCTGGGGTGGCAAGGACTAGAGTGGGCCGTGGGCATCCCTGGTACGGTGGGTGGCGCTGTCGTCATGAATGCCGGTGCCCACAGCAGCTGTGTGGCTGAGCTGTTGGTAAACACTCAGGTGCTTTCACCTACTGGTATCCTGGAAACCCTCACTCCCGAACAACTGGGCTACAGCTACCGCACTTCAGTACTGCAAGGAAAAGAGCGCCTAGTTACACAGGCAACATTCAAGTTGAAACCAGGCGCTGACCCTGCCGAGGTCATGGCGACAACCGCTCAACACCTAGAGCAGCGACGGACAACCCAACCCTACCACTTGCCCAGCTGTGGCAGCGTTTTCCGGAATCCAAAACCCTACTCAGCAGGTTGGTTAATTGAGCAAACGGGTCTCAAAGGATACCAAATTGGTAAGGCTCAAGTTGCTCAACGCCACGCTAACTTTATCCTCAACTGTGGTGGGGCAACTGCTAGCGATATATTCCAGCTCATCCGCTACATCCAACAGCAGGTTGCTGGGCGCTGGTCTGTTTGGTTAGAGCCAGAAGTCAGAATTATGGGAGAGTTTCATTTGAATGGGGGCATCTATAATTTAATGGGACTTTCATCCAATTCACACGCGGTCAATTACTTATGACACAAGGAAAGGGATTTGGCTTTGGTCTAGGAAAAATGAAAGAACTAGCCGAAGCCTTTAAAAAGGCGCAGCAGGTTCAAGAAGGCGCCAAAAAGCTCCAAGAGGAATTGGAGCAAATGGAGATTTTGGGAGAGTCTGGCGGTGGTCTGGTCAAGGTCATTCTCAGTGGTAACCAAGAACCCCGTCGGGTGGAAATTTCCCCAGATGTCTTGGGCGAAGGAGCAGATGTGGTTTCTGATCTGGTTACAGCGGCGATGAAAGATGCCTACATCAAGTCCACAGCCACAATGCGCGAACGGATGGAAGAACTAACCAGTGGGCTGGAGCTTCCCGGTATGTAAATCTCTCTTGGGTAATCATTGCAAAAGTTGAGCCGATGACTTATAATCTCCTATTTGTCTGCCTTGGCAACATCTGCCGTTCGCCAGCGGCAGAAAACATTATGAATCATCTGCTCGAGCAGAGTCACCGGTGCGATCGCTTTGTGTGCGACTCCGCTGGTACAGCTGGATATCACATTGGTAGCCCACCTGACCGCCGCATGGCAGCTGCAGCTACCAAGTTGGGGATTGAGCTGCGTGGACAAGCTCGTCAGTTTCAAAAGTCAGACTTGGAAAACTTTGACTTGATTCTGGCGATGGATCGGGAAAACTACCACGATATCCTCTGGCTCGACCCAGCGGGGCAGTACCGGGACAAGGTGTTCTTGATCTGCGATTTTTGCTCCAGGCATACCACTAAGGAAGTCCCAGACCCATACTACGGAGGCCCAGAGGGCTTCAATCGGGTGATCGAGCTATTACTTGATGCCTGTGAAGGTCTGCTGCAGCAACTTAAATGAACAAAAGTTATTCCACTAAGTGATGCTCCATCGCAAACCGAACCAGTTCCGCCCGATTACTGGTTTCGGTTTTTCGTAATAGGCTGCTGACGTACTTTTCCACTGTCCGAGCACTCAGGTGCAGAGCCGCGCCAATTTCCGCATTAGAAAGGCCATGAGTCAGTCGGTCTAGGACTTCCTGTTCTCGCTGGGTTATGTGTAGCGCCAACTTAGGGTGATCAGCGTCAACCGGTGGGGTGTGGATGAAGCTTCGCAACGCCTCTTCGTAGGACAAGCGATACTCGGACTGTATAATCTGCGATCGCTCCAGGAGATTGCGAATCGCTGCCCCCAACTCCTTCAGCTCAAAGGGCTTGGGCAGATAGAGATCGGCCCTAGACTGGTAACCTTGAATCCGTTCCTCGATCTTGTTTCGTTCTGTCAAGAAAATGACTGGTAACAGGCGGAAATCTGGGTTTTGGCGGACGCTGCGCACGAGTTCATAACCGTTCATCCGTGGCATGACAATATCTGTCACCATCAAATGAGGATGATAGGTCTCAACCATAGCCAACGCTTCAAGACCATCAACAGCCGTTAGGACTGAGTAGCCAGAGATTTCAAGGTAATCACTGATCGACAGACGAGTTCCCAGGTCGTCATCGGCAACGAGGATGGACAAGGGCATGGATTATAGACGACTAGTATTATTACCCATCAATTCGCCCACTTGTCCCGAATTTGAGGCTCGGGACCCAATGGCGCTCATCTTTACATACTATCCAGGTTTCCAAGCTGTTGAGCTGAGTCCAAACGCTTAGCCAGGAATTTATACCAAGGGCATAATCCTTTGGCAGCAGGCACTCGTAGCCAAAAACAGGTGTTTTAGTGTTATAATCAATAGATTTGCTTATAGCTTTTAGACAATCCTATAGCACCTTTAAGTCCGGCACAAGTATCTAATGAGCGACAAGAGTGAAGGTTTTAAAATTGTTAGTGACAATCGTAAAGCCCGTTATCTGTATGAAATTCTCGAAACCTACGAAGCCGGAATTCAGCTAACAGGAACAGAGGTCAAGTCGATTCGGGAGGGCAAGGCAAACCTGCAAGATGGGTATGCTCTTATTCGCAACGGGGAAGCGTGGCTGCTGAACGTTCATATCTCTCCTTACACGGGCAGTGGCGCGTATTTCAACCATGAACCCCGTCGTACCCGCAAGCTGTTGCTGCATCGGCAGGAAATCCGCAAGCTAATTGGTAAGGTAGAACAGCAGGGCTTAACCTTAGTACCCTTGAAAATGTACCTGAAGCGAGGCTTGGTCAAAGTCACTATAGCCCTGGGCAAAGGTAAAAAGGTTCACGACAAGCGAGAAGACCTGAAGCGACGCCAAGACCAGCGAGATATCCAGCGGGCAATGAAAAATTATTAAACCTAAGTTCGAAGGAAATACCACCTAAGAGTTAGAAATCGATTAAGTGTGGGATACTTTTGTATATCTTTAGCAAGAGTAGAGAGAAATTTAGGTTTCTAGCTGAAGATTGATGCTGTTGATGTTGGAAATCGATAATGCTAGTGAATAACATCAACACCAATACGAAATTTAACCATGAAACGTTCTGATTTGTCCAAAGTTGTCGGCGCTGGCCTACTCAGTCTGAGTGTGACTCTTGTGCCCTTAACGCTTCCTGCCTCTGCCCAGAATACCAATGATAGTGGTACCACCAACGCGGCTCGTGATACTGGAATAGACAACACCAGACATGACGGTGGCTTTGATTGGGGATGGCTGGGATTGATTGGTCTAGCCGGTCTAGCCGGTCTAAGCCGCAAGCGCGAAGAACCTGTCGCTTATAGAGATCCGAATTCGGCAAGCCGCACTAACTATACCGAGTGACAATGCGCTGCTTTTCGGGTGTGGGGTGTGGGGTGTGTCCACCCAAGTTTTCCCTACAGCCTACCCGAGAGTTCGGGGGAAAGAGGATTCTTTCCCCCGACACTCGTCTCCACACCCCGTTCCCGCTCAGGATAATAACTGGCAATCAAGGCCACCATCAGCCACCAGAGGGTATTGACCTCAGGCCGATACCAGACTGTATCTACAGTGCCGTGAGCTAGTATACCCAGCAGGGTAGCTAGAGCACCGATCAACCAAAAGCCTTCGCGACTTCCTAATTGCCGCAACCGCCGTAGCTGTAGAACTGCCTGATTAAACGTCACAATTAGCAGCCAGATAAAACAAGCCAAGCCAATGAAGCCTGTTTCTACCGTAACTTCTAGCAGGATCGAATAAGCACTCAAGGCATTAAAACGAGGTCGCTGGTATAGAGGATAGATTTTGTTGAAGGCGTCGTGTCCCGAACCAATGCCAAGAATCGGGCGATCGCGAATCATCTCGCTCACAGCTGCCCAAACATTCATGCGGAAATTATTACTGCTGTCATCTCTACCGGCAAACATACTGAAAACGCGATCGCGCAGCGGCTCCACCAACAGCACTGCTAGCAGCAAAACCAGAGATATACTGCCCAGGAGAATGGGCAACGACCAAGTCCGCCAAAAAGGAGGCAATTGGACACTCCACCAATACAACAGCAACACCAACAGGGCAAAAATCAAAACCAGCAGCCCAATCCAGCCGCCGCGACTAAAAGTCAGAACCAGGCAGGCTGTATTGACAACAAATATCGTCAATGCCAGGGCTTTAGGAACCCAGCCCCGCCAGGCAAACACCGCTACCAGACTCAAGGCAACCGCTGGCAACAGATACCCAGCTAGTAAGTTTGGATTGCCCAGGTAGCTATAGACACGCGTAGTCTTAGATAGAGGAGATTCTGGATCAACCCAGGTAGCGAGGGCAGTTGCCCCAAAAAACCATTGCCGCAGCCCGTAAATGCTGACGATGAGCGCCACGTGGAGGTAGAGGGTGAGAATGCTTGAGCGGAGGCGGGGCGATCGCAACACCCGTGCACACAGCGCAAACAGCAGCAAATAGAGCGTCAGCTCCGCCCAGCCGGTAAATGCCGCCACCTTCACTGGGGATAAGGCCGTTGCTACTGTGGCAACTCCCCAGTATAGCAACACCAGCAAATGAATTGGGGTTAACCCAGTCTCCGCTTCATCGGATAAAGTGAGCAGCACCCAAAAGCTAGCGCAGGCCACCAGCAGCACGAGCACCAGTGCACGAGAAACGATTGGGGCAAGACCTAACACCAGGCTGACCAACAAAGCCGCAAGCACATCCGCCCACTGCATGAGCCAACTGCTTTGCCGCCAAGAGCGCAGCAACCCCACTAGAGAACGTTGCAGGTAGCTTGCGCCTTGCCACTCAGAAAGCGGCACATGAGATAAGGTTAACAGTTGCCACACTGAATTCATACTTTTAGATATTCTCCTCCACTGCTTTGAGCTCAGGCAAAGTGACTAGATAGCGATACCCTGACTCTGGTGTTCCCTGAATCAAGATTTTTCCGCCCTGCAATTGTGCTATATGATAGCTAAGCAACAGACGCAGGCTTTCACGAGAGCGATGGAAGCTATTAGGCGGCTTCGCCAGTTCTAAAGCAGAGTCAGCAGGAGCGGCAAGAGGGTCTGAACTCGAATCTAACGACTGGGCATCTGGTACAGGTAACATGGGTGGTTCTGGCTGTCCCTGGGAAGTGTTGTACGGCGCTGCCTCTGGGTAATTGCCGACAATCGGCACTGATAACTGGCTGCATTCGGGGTCAACTTGAGTCAGACCGTCCCCCAGCCAGGGATGGGAAACCCCAACGGCAATGTTCAGCCCGTCGCTTTTGTGTGAAACATGAATGCGTTCGACACTGCCATTACTAGCGGTTTCAATCACACTCATAACCAGGTGATAAAGCAGTTGCCTGATCTTGTTTTTATCCAGAACCCAGGTTCGACTTCGTCCCGGTTCCACAGACAGACTAATCTTTTGCTCTCGCCGATTAGCTGCATCAGACAAGGTATTGATTACTTGTTGACAGAGCATTTCAATATCAACAGAAGTCAGATTGAGTGCCTGATTACTTTCATCCAGTGCTCCCAGTTCTGAAATTTCGTTGACCAGTGCAAGCAAGTACATACCACTGTTTTGGATAATCTCAACATATTTTTTCTGCTTGCTCGTCAAGGAACCATAAATCTCGCTACCCACAACACTAGCCATCCCCAGAACAGACGTTAGGGGCGTCCGCAGTTCGTGCGTCAGCTGCCTCACTAGTTCAAGTTTGACTTCGTTAGCGGAAAGTGGGTCGGCGGGGAGAGAGGGAGCTTTTGGGCTTTTGGGTTGAGGGTCTTCAGGGGATTGTTCCCGGAGCTTGAGATCCTGGCGGGCAATAGTGCCCACCCCTGCTCCCTTCCACCCCTGCACCTGGAGCTTCAGCAGCCAGTTACGCTCAAATTCACTCATGCTCCAGCGGGCCATGAGTTCTAAAAACTCGATGTCTCGGATTGTAAAGATGCGCGGCGATCGCTCCATGACGCAGAGCACACCCAGGCAATTTCCAGCTGCATCCATCAACGGCACTCCCAGGTAAGCGCGGATGCCGTAATGCTGCACCAACACGCTCTTGGCAAAATCTGGATCACTTAGCGCATCACCAATTGCCAAAACCTGATGAGTCTCCACCACGTGCGTGCAGAAAGATTCATCGCGTGGCAGCTGGCGCTCTTGCGCCAATTGATTCATCAGTCCAATTCGCGATAAACCCACCGCTGACCTTACCCGGAGACGGTTTTGATCCACAAATCCCAAGATACAGATGGGGAAATCCAAAAAGTGGGCCGCTGTCTGAGTGGCTTCCTCAAAAACTGGGATCGTTTCTGCTTCCAGCAAGCCCAACTCTGACAAGACTTTGAGGCGTTGTTTTTCCCGTGCCAGTGCCGTCTCACCATTCAACCGGGCAAACAGTTTGTTTTCAGAGTCTACCATTGCCGCCCCTACTTTGATACGTGCTGAAAAATGTGGCTCTCATCTAAGCTCTGTCCTGGCTTCATAACTATTCCTAAGATTCCCGAAATTCAGCCACGACTAACACTCGGTCGCAGAAAAAGAGCAGGGGGGGCAGGGGGAGGATATATGTAATCGTTCGGAGCGTTCCTGTTTCCAGTTACCCTAGCAGTACTTGGGTCCTTTTCTTCTGCTCCCCTGCTCCCCTGCCCTATAAAGGTCAGTGATTACCCGTGAAGAGTCCAAGCGGGGTGAGATAACAACGAAGCCATCACCCGTACCCCGCGCAGCTGATTTGAGAGCGGTAAGTGGCCTTTTGGAGCTGTGAGGTTCCATGTAAACCCATCAGGATAACGGGTCCAGTTATTGCCGGTTTTCCAACCAATTTTGGGCCAGAATTTTTCCCAGTTTTGAGAGAGCTCAAGCCAGATTTCTCGTTGAATCGAAAAGCCAAACTTGCCCTCGGAGTGGACTACCCACAGGGCGTTGATGGTTTGCAGGTCGAGCATAGGGAAGTTTTCAACATCGGTGAAATACAGCCATTTTCTTGGCACCGCTTGAGGTCCTGCTAGTTCACACAGCTTTTGCAGGGTGATGCGATCCGCGGCTTGAAAGTCTTGGGCGCTAAGCAGCTGTTGCAACTGCCTGTAGTCAATGCCGCGCTCTGAGTGCAGGGGTACAATACCGATGGGGAAATGGGTCTGGAGAAACTCTCTCGATGAGGGGGAATCAGCAGTGTAGAGGATTTGGTAAGCTTTGCCTTCAACCCAGCTGGGTGGGTCAAAACGGCGTTGAAGTAAAAATTCCATTAAAACATCTAAACCCGCATTGCCAGAGCTTGCCAGCTGTTGGAGTATTTGCTGTTGTACTTTTTCAGACCCAGCTATTAACTGGCAGCCCAGAGCAGAGAGGAAGATTTTCTTATCTGAGGCGGTCATTGAATCAGTCATGCCCTCACTTGGAACGCGGTTAACGGAGTGATCATTAATTTAACTATATAGAGCACGCGATCGCGCAACGCCTGCCGTAAGCGATGCGGGACGAGCGCGCCTTCTGTCAGAAGTTCTTGAAGAAAGCTCGATCATATAGACATTAGACTGGCGAAATCTGCTAGCCTTCCTCAAGAAGGATGTTACATCGAAACAGTTGAGTTTTCCCGGTCGGCACTAGTGCGGCGTGACCATCAGGAGTTTCTGAAAGAATGTACGAAAAGATTACCCCTCCCGACACCGGCTCCCAGATCACCTTTAAAAACGGTGAACCCATAGTTCCAGACAACCCCATAATTCCATTTATTCGCGGCGACGGCACCGGTGTTGATATCTGGCCAGCCAGCCAAAAGGTGCTCGATGCCGCCATTGAAACTGCCTACGGGGGCAAGAGGAAAATCAGCTGGTTCAAGGTTTACGCCGGAGATGAAGCCTGTGAACAGTACGGAACCTACCAGTATCTGCCGCAGGACACGCTCCAGGCGATTAAAGAATATGGTGTTGCGATCAAAGGACCATTAACTACACCGGTGGGGGGTGGCATTCGTTCGCTGAACGTGGCGCTGCGGCAGATTAATGACCTCTATGCCTGTGTCCGCCCTTGCCGGTACTACCCAGGAACGCCCTCGCCTCACAAATATCCCGAAAAACTGGATGTTATCATCTATCGGGAAAATACGGAAGATATTTATCTGGGAATTGAGTGGAGCCAAGGCAGTGAAATCGGCGATCGCTTAATTGGGCTGCTCAACAACGAACTTATCCCCGCCACCCCAGAACACGGCAACAAGCGGATTCGCCTTGATTCTGGCATTGGGATCAAACCTATCAGCAAGACTGGTTCCCAGCGTTTAGTGCGCCGTGCGATTAAACACGCACTGCGGCTCCCCAAACCCAAGCAAATGGTGACTTTGGTGCATAAGGGCAACATCATGAAGTACACCGAAGGAGCCTTCCGCGACTGGGGCTATGAACTTGCTACCACTGAGTTTCGTGGTGAGTGCGTCACCGAGCGTGAATCCTGGATTCTTAGTAACAAGGAACATAACCTAGACATCACCTTCGAAGAAAACGCCCGTCAGATTGAACCGGGCTACAACGCCCTCACTCCAGAAAAGCAAGCCCAAGTTTGCCAGGAAGTCGAAAACGTTCTTAACGACCTGTGGAAAACTCACGGAAATGGTCAGTGGAAAGACTTGGTGATGGTCAATGACCGGATTGCCGACAGTATTTTCCAACAGCTGCAGACGCGACCTGATGAGTACTCGATTCTGGCCACGATGAACCTGAATGGAGATTATTTGTCGGATGCAGCTGCGGCAATTGTGGGCGGGCTGGGCATGGGTCCGGGAGCAAATATTGGCGATGAGTGTGCTATTTTTGAAGCTACCCACGGCACCGCTCCCAAACATGCGGGGCTAGATCGGATCAACCCCGGCTCGGTGATTCTGTCCGGTGTGATGATGTTGGAGTTTATGGGTTGGCAGGAGGCTGCTGATTTGATTAAACAGGGAATTGGTTCTGCGATCGCCAGCGGCGAGGTCACCTACGACCTAGCGCGGATGATGGAGCCGCCAGTAGAACCTTTGAAGTGTTCCGAGTTTGCCGAGGCAATAATCAAACACTTTAATTAGCTTCAGGTTATTGACATCCTCCCCCGCTAATTCGGAGTACCGACTATAGCGGAGGATTTCCCAGAGTGGTTATAGAGGGGGCCACGAGAGCGGTTGAAGGTAAAACTAGGCTGCTGAACCTGGACCGAGTAGGGGGCACTATTAGTAGTGGGTGGCCCCGGTGTGACTGGCGGTGCAACCAGTGCCGAGTAAGGTATTACCCTGATAACCGATTGGGGTTGAACTGATCTGGGTTGAACTGAGTAGCCGTAGGAATTAGGAGCAGGAGTGGTGTTCGTCGCCGTTGGCGGCGTATAGCCCGTCCCAGCACTTGCCTGTGTCGTAAGCCCAGAAGTCTGGTTGGGTAAGGAGTTCGTTGGAAGTGACTGCCCCAAGGCGCTCGTCGGAGCTTGAGGAGCACTCAGTGTAGAGGCAGGATTCGCGGCTGCAGATTGGCTGAGTCCGGGTTGTACTGGGCTGAGCGGCACCACACTTTGATTTTGAGCAGTGGAATTAGGGAGAAGGGGGCTAGCTTGCACTAGGTTTTTTGCCTGTACCAACAAGGGAGTGTCAACAACACTTGGCGAAGGTGCAGCAGGTTTACCTGTCTCTGTTAAAGGACTTGGCTGGGTGTCAGGGGAAAAATTCGCCTGTTTCTGAGCGAGGTAGTCCTGATACAATTCCTTGGTCTTGGTTGCCTCAGTTTCTTGGTTGGGTGCTATGGGCGCTGAAAAAGGTGTACTCGATTGCTTAAACTCCGCCTTTTGCAGGAGGGAACCGAGCAAGTCTTGGTCTACCAAGTACTCCCAAGTAACAAGCCCTACCACAGGCAGAAATATTACTGATCCCCAAAATGCAGGTCGGCCTAAAGACCGGGATCTGGTTTTGGATCTATAGCGTGAGGATGCAGGGAGTTGATTGCGAAGTGGCATGGGCTTTATGTGACTCTCTTGCCGCTAATCTTCACAGTATAGCGGCAGCTTCGCTTTCGTTGTGGTCGCGAACAAGCTGCTTCAACCGCAGTATAACTACCTGCCTTAACCGAGCTGCATCGGCCCTAGGTATTTTGTTAAGTAAGGCGAGAAAACCTCATAAATAAGCGTCAGGGGTTGTCCGTGATGCCAGAACAGGTAGTGTCGGCCCCAAAAAGCACCCATCTGTTCAAAGCCTGACTCCAAAGCAGCGGAGTCACCATAGTAAATCCCCTGAATATCCCGATACAACTCTGTACGTAGGCGAGTCAGACTAGCCCAAATCGGTAACGCCCGGTTCTGCAAATACTCATCCACATGGCTGGCTTCCCACCATGATGTAGCATATGCAACTCGCTGACCGGAGGCGGTACGCAGCCACACCTGCCGTCGCAATCGCGGTCCCGGTACGGCTTGGATCTGGTCAGGGGCATGATCCGAGTCCATACCAATCACAGACATATCGATTACATCCACTTCCGTTGGCTCACTTGTTAGCAGTTGGAGATGTCGTGTGGGAGATCCGTCTCCCAAGAGTAGCAACTGCCAAGCCGGTGCCAACTGATTGTGCGGCAAGCCTTGTTGAACAATTTCCTCCCCCCCTTGCCAAAGCGGTGTGAGACGGTGCCAAACCGTTGGCAGCGTCAGGCTGTTTGCTGATCTAAAACTTGGACTCAATGTTGTTTACAATAGGCAGATTCAAAACTTTGTTAATGCGGATGGCGAGACTCGAACTCGCAAGGCGTAAGCCACACGCCCCTCAAACGTGCGTGTCTACCAATTCCACCACATCCGCATGATTTTTCTAACTATAATAATGTAGCATAGCTAACGCCTAATGCTCACCATTTACATTGATTGTTGTAGTTTTTAAGCGCCAAATTGAGCGCGTGAAGCGTTTAGGCTTGCCTCTTTACCTGTCGGCAATTGCCGCGCGCGATCGCGCAGTTCCCCGCTCAGGTATACTCTATTCGGACTCGAAAGCCTCTATTGTACTGAATATTGACAGGTGAATATTGACATCGAAGCTGAAACATGCAATTTTCTAAAATATTAATTGCCAATCGCGGGGAAATTGCCCTGCGCATTCTCCGTGCCTGCGAAGAAATGGGAATTGCCACCGTTGCGGTTCACTCCACGATTGACCGCGATTCCCTCCACGTCCAACTGGCTGATGAGGCGGTTTGCATTGGCGAACCTCCCAGTAGCAAAAGTTATCTGAATATTCCTAGTATCATTGCCGCCGCCCTGACTCGAAATGCCACCGCCATCCATCCTGGCTATGGCTTTTTAGCAGAAAATGCCAGGTTTGCTGAAATCTGTGCCGATCACGATATTGTCTTTATTGGACCTTCCCCAGAAGCCATTCGGGCCATGGGGGATAAATCAACCGCCAAGGAAACCATGATCCGGGTTGGCGTGCCCACTGTGCCAGGCAGTAATGGGTTGCTCCAAGACGACCAGGAAGCGCGGACGCTCGCTCGTCAAATTGGCTACCCTGTAATGATCAAAGCCACAGCGGGTGGCGGCGGACGCGGAATGCGGCTTGTGCGAGAAGATAGCGAACTTGTCAAGCTGTTCCAAGCAGCCCAGGGAGAAGCTGAAGCCTCCTTTGGTAATCCCGGCCTTTATCTAGAGAAATTTGTCGAACGCCCCCGCCATATTGAATTCCAAATTATGGCCGATAGCCACGGCAACGTCATCCACTTGGGTGAGCGAGACTGCTCAATCCAACGTCGCCACCAGAAGCTGTTAGAAGAAGCCCCCAGCCCAGCTTTGAGCCCAGAACTGCGAGAAAAAATGGGCGCTGCAGCGGTGATGGCGGCTCAGTCAATTAACTACATGGGGGCAGGCACAGTCGAGTTTCTACTCGCTCAATCCGGCGAGTTTTATTTCATGGAAATGAACACCCGGATTCAAGTTGAGCACCCCGTGACGGAAATGATCACCGGACTCGACTTGGTAGCGGAACAAATTCGGGTTGCACAAGGGGAAAAACTACAACTTACTCAAGACGAGGTAGTACTTCGAGGCCATGCGATTGAATGCCGCATCAACGCGGAAGACCCTGAACACGACTTCCGTCCCGCTCCGGGGCGGATCAGCGGTTATCTGCCGCCCGGAGGTCCCGGTGTCCGAATGGATTCCCACGTTTACACAGATTATCTAATTCCCCCCTACTACGACTCCCTAATTGGCAAGTTAATTGTCTGGGCACCAGACCGCCCCACCGCGATTAAGCGGATGAAACGGGCACTGCGGGAGTGTGCGCTCACGGGAGTACCGACTACGATTGGCTTTCATCAAAAGATCCTGGAGACACCGGAGTTTTTGCACGGAGAAGTTTATACCAATTTTGTGGAGCAAGTGATGTTGCCACGGCGATAGGGTCGGGAATCTTCCCCAGTCCTGACTTTATTGCAACTGAGAAATCATGGTCAGCAGTCCTTGCTGACCCAAAATCAATTCCCGTAGCAAGCTGAAGATACCGACCCAAATGACTGGGGTAATGTCCACGCCGCCCAAGGGTGGCACCAGCTTTCGCAACGGTACTAAAAAGGGTTCAGTTGGCCAAGCAATCAGATTAAAGGGAAAGCGATTGAGATCGACTTGGGGATACCAGGTCAGTACGATCCGGAAAATAAACAAGAATATCATCAGGCCCAAGAACGGACCCAGAATCCAACCAGCAATGGTAAAAGCAGTCATGGCGTGTCGCTAACTCTGCAAGCGTAAAGTTTTAAGATTTGTAAATAAATCTATTTATTATTTTAACCAAATGCTGCTACCTGCTTTCCTGCAGCCGAGGTGTTGGCAACACCATTACCGCTAGACTCAGTCAAAGTGCTTTGATCGACTTCTCAAGCGTGTAACAGACGACTAAAATGATGAAGTGTGTAAAAAAGGTTGAGAATCTATGACCCCTTCTTTAATGAATTTCTTTTACAGTCTGCTTGCGGGTACTGTGATTGTGGTTATCCCCGTGGTAGTTGGCCTGATTTTTATCAGCCAGAAGGATAAGATTCAGCGTTCTTAAGACCTGAAGAAGTTCAGGGCGTGGTGATTTTCAGCGTGAGTCGCTAGGATAAGACATACTTGGGAGAAAACAAATGGTTAACTTTGGATTCGGCGCAGCGAGTATCCTGGGTATCTGCCTAGCTATAGCTGGGGCTGCGCTGTATTTCCTGCGCTCAGTGCGTCCAGAGCTGTCGCGAGATCAAGATATCTTTTTTGCTGCCGTGGGTTTACTCTGCGGCTTCATTCTCCTGTTCCAGGGTTGGCGGCTAGACCCGATTCTGCTATTTGGTCAGTTGCTCCTCTCAGGAGCAACTGTTTTTTTTGCTGTTGAAAGTATTCGCCTGCGGGGTGTAGCTACAGAGCAAGCGAAGCGAAATACACCGATTGTGGATGATGAGCGACCGGTTAGCCGTTCCTATGTTTATCGGGCAGAACTAGATGAACTAGATCCTATGGAAGACGAGCGACCGATCCGTCGTCAAATTCGGGGAACCAGGGACGCTCGTTCGACTCGTACAGATGAGTACGAGGACGAAGCCCCTCGTCGTACTCGTACGGATGAGTACGAGGACGAAACCCGTCCTCGCTCCTACAATCGCAGTAGTAGTGACCCTCGGCTGGGGCAAGGAAACAAATCGCGTCGGCGTACTTCCAGTCCAGGGAGTCGCACTACACAACGGTCTGAACAAGAAGATGAATGGGGTTCTCCTAGGCGCTCTGATTCTGATCAGGATGGGGATGCATCGGACAGCGGAGTGAGCAAATCGACTCGCCCTAGCAGTAATGGCTCTCCTCGTTCAGAAAGTCGTAACCCAGATGTCGCCTCCAGGCCGAGAAAGAGGAGTCGTCCGCCTCAAGACTCAGTCAACCAGCGACAGCGGGATGAGTCAGCTGCGCCGACGGACTATGTTGATTACCAACCCGTCGATCACCCAAATGAAGATCCAGATAACTCAGCGAATTTTGACGAGCCTTAACCAGCCTGCGGTGAAGGTACTCTCCAGGTCAAACCATTACCCTAAGAGGCCAAAAAGGCTGGTGGAGGCTACGGAAAACAGCCCAGGTGAAAGAATTCAAGCCTAGATTTTTGCTCCAGCGGTGGATTCATTGGGGTCTTAGCTTGGGCATAGCAGGTTTGGTTGTTGCCTGTGGTCCAAGCGATAACTTTGGTGGCTCAGCTGGCCTCAACAGCCGCTATAACGATGAGCAACCGGCGTTAAGTGGGAATGGTCGCTTCCTGGCGTTGGTGTCTAACCGAAATGGCAGTCGCAGTATTCTGCTGTATGACTTACAACAACAGCAGCTGATGCCTTTACCCCACTTAAACCGGCGCGATACAATTGCCGAAAACCCCAGTCTTAGCTATACAGGGCGTTACATTGCCTACATTATCGCTGAGCAGGGCAGACCGACAGTGGAGCTGTACGATCGCGCCACGCAACAATCGCAAATCCTCACCCAATGGTATCCAGGCTGGGTGCGTCATCCAAGTATTAGTCCAGATGGTCGTTACATCGTGTTTGAAAGCGGGAGTCGCGGTCAGTGGGATATTGAGGTGCTAGACCGGGGACCTAATATTGAGTTAGATATTCCGGATGGGGCCCCAGCTGGAACATCTGCTACGCCATCGCCTTGACACTGGTAGCTAACGAAGTGAAGCGCTCGATTTTTATGGCGGTGATCGCCCTGGCTGGGTTATTGAGTAGCTGTACTGGCTACCCCCGCCTGTTAAGTTTTCCGTTTGATTCGGGGGGGCGAAGTCTCAACAGTCTAGCTTCGCAATTAAACCCCAAAATTGCTGGTCGATACATTGTCTTTAGTTCTGACCGTCGCGGTAGTCAAGATATTTACCTGTTCGATACGGTGGATGGGCATTTGATTGATTTGCCGGGATTGAATCAGTTCGATGCGATCGCATCAAACCCAGGTATTTCCCAGAACGGTCGTTTTATTGTGTTCGCTGCCATTCGTCAAGGTCGTTCAGGGATCTTCATCTACGACCGTGAAACAAGCCAGTTACGGAATTTGACTACTGACCTACAAGCAGAAGTCCGCCACCCCACCATTAGCGCTGATGGCAGTACGATTGCCTTTGAGTCGAGTGCAAATGGGCATTGGGGTATTTTGGTCTATGACCGCTCAGGGCAACCATTGAATGTACCAACGGGTCCCGGCGGCTGAAGGAATCCCCTAGTCCCCTAGTCCCTCTTGTCCCCCTGCTGCCTCTTGGACTGATTCGATCAGCGATCGCACCTCCTTAGCGCCAGATGAAGGCTCAAACGAGAGTGGGAACTTGCCCCGGACTAACATCCGTAACCCGAGTGGTCCAATACTGAGCAATCCCTTGAGGTCACGGAAGAAATTCCCCATTACTTGTAAACCAAACTGACGTTCATCAATCCAGCCCCCTTGCTTTACTAGCTCCACCAATACCTTACGGTGGCGAATTGGGCGACTTTCTGGTACGTCCTTATTGACGAGAATTTCCTGTTTAATTTTATTGATTTGCTCCAAGGGTTCCACACCCATAGGACAAACTGTGTTGCAGTAAAAACAACGGGTACAGCCCCATACTCCCTGAGTGCCTTGGTTATAATTTTCTAGACGATTTTCAGTTTTGGCGTCGCGGGAGTCTACTACCATTCGGTAAGCTTTGGCAAGCGCGTGAGGGCCAACAAAGTCTGGGTTGACTTCGCGGGCATTGCACTCAGAATAGCAAGCCCCACACATAATACAATTGCCCATCTGATCAAGCCGCGATCGCTCAGAAGGTGTTTGCAAAAACTCCCGCTCCGGCACTTGTCGCGCACTGGTACTGATGTAGGGTTCAACCTCCTCCAAGTGGTTCCAGAAACTGCTCATATCCACTACCAGATCTTTAATCACCGGCATATTTCCCATCGGTGCGACGGTAATTTCTGGAAGAGTGTCTTTTGCCGCATGCGAGCCAGGCAGAAATTGCAGTCTTTCCAGTTCACTGCCAACATTTTCCTTACAAGCTAAAGCTGAGCGACCATTAATTCGCATGGCGCAGCTACCACATATGGTATTGCGACAATTCTTGCGAAAAGCCAAGCTTCCATCTTGCTCCCACTTAATGCGATTGAGGCAATCTAGGATTGTATTACCGGCTTCTACCTCCAACTGGTAAGTCTGAACTTGAGGAGAGGAATTTTGTGCCTGCCGAATGACCTTAAAAAGAACTTGCATTCCCACCTACCAACGTTTTGTAATTCCAATCGCGCCTAAAAATCATTACCACCGCTCGTTACCCTACAAGCCATTTTCAAAAAGACCTGTTCCTTCCAGGCTCCGTATTATTTTTCGGCTGATGATTAAAGGGCCACTGCTTCTAGTTTAAGGCTCAACTACTGCATCTTACGGTAAAAGCAGGCTTTTTTACAGACTTGACAAGGCTTAAGTCTCAGCTTTGCCAACCTTTACTATCACCAGAACAGAAAACAGATACATCCTGAGACTGATGTCTATCAGCTGAATTTTCTGAAGCTTGGGAGCCCCGTCAAGCTACCAACCGAAAACTCTCTTTTCACCAGCAAGCTGCAACGCTGGTGGTCAGTACTGCTCATTCCTCGGCAAGGAACAGGGGTAAGTAAAAAAATATTTGTGTTGAATCGTTTCTAGGAGCTAGGGAGCAGCAGGTATAGCTTTGACTATAAAACCTAGATGGTTGCGATTATGAACACAATCTTTATAGAAGCGCTCTCATGTTAAGACGAAATTTGCACTCGCTCTCATTAACAATCGCCTTGACGTAGCTAAGCAAAGAAAAATTTTTGTTGCAAAGTAGAGATTTGAGGATATATTTTTATAACGTCAATGCTCTTGCATAAGACGTTGAAAAGGGGCTAAACTCCAATTCAGACTATGTTTACCAGTTTGGAGATCGTAAGGATATTTTGAGCGTGATGACTGAAACTGCAACCGCACCGTTAACGGGGAAAGCACTGCTTCAAAAGGTAAAAGAACTCTCTGACTTACCACGGCGAGAAAGAGCAAAGCGCTGTGGCTATTACACCGTCACCAAGAATAACCAGGTTCGCGTCAATCTCACTGATTTCTACGACGCATTGCTAGGAGCTAGGGGGATTCCCCTGAGTCCTGAAGAGCCAAAAGATGGTCGCGGTCGGGAGCCAACCTATCGGGTTAGTGTCCACAAAAATGGTCAGATTGTTATTGGTGCAACTTACACCGAGGCAATGGGCTTAAAGCCCGGCGATGAGTTTGAAATTAAGCTGGGCTACAAGCACATTCATCTAATTCAGCTCGATAGTGATAAACGTGGAAGTCAGGAAGAGGACGAGAGTGAATCAGACGATGAGTAAATTTGTATTAAGAGGTGGTCCCATTGAAAGGGTAGGGCAAGTCTCTTCCTGTAGAGTGGACTGAGTACTTCAGCCTCACGCCTTTATGATGTCTGAAAATAAAATTATGGCAATTGTGTGGCTGTTTTGATGGCGAACTTTGATCCAGCAGCCAACATATTGCTGTCATTTGTGGAGGCAAAAGGCGGTCAGATTACTCTGCCGCCTGATGGCAGTGCAGATCCATTGTTGTCACTGCTTCAGGTGATAGCTTTTTTCTTTGCCTGGGCTGGGTGCTGGTTGCCACTAGCGATTGTATGCGCGAACGCTATAGATTGGCGACCGCCTAAACCCCTGAGCGCAGAGCAAAAGCTGCCTTTACTTGCGTCGCTATACCTAATCGCCCCGCTCGTTCTGTGGGGAGCAAGCTCGGTGATAGGTGCGTCTTTCTCAGATTACGGCTTCGCCTGGAACCCCTGGATATTACGTTCCGCAGGCGCAGGTTTTGGCTTCGGAGTGCTGAGCCTGGTGGTTTTGTTTGGTATCCAAACAGCACTGGGTTGGGTGACTTGGCAACCGGCAGAATGGCAGCGACTGGCGTCGGTCTTGCTACTGACGTTGCTGTTAGCAGTTTGGGTTAGTGGTATAGAGGAGTTAGTCTTTCGCGGCTTCGTCCTGAATCAACTCCAGCAGGACTACCAAACTGTGGCGGCAGCGGCGATTTCTAGCTTGATTTTTGCCTTACTACACCTGGTTTGGGAGCGACGAGAAACCATGCCCCAACTACCAGGACTGTGGCTGATGGGGATGATACTGGTGCTGGCGCGCTATGTAGATGGTGGCAGTTTGGGTTTAGCTTGGGGACTCCACGCCGGTTGGGTTTGGGCGATAGCCAGTCTAGACTCAGCCCAACTCATAACCTACACTGGCATAGGCTCCGAATGGGTGACAGGTAAAAATGGAAAACCCCTAGCTGGCGCCGGCGGAATTTTTTGTTTACTGGCAACTGGGGGCATCCTCTGGTGGTTCTCTGTTTACTGACTAGGGTAGGCAATGCCCACTCTAGTCCTGTGGCTCACTCCTTACTCCTTACTGCTCAAAAATCCAAAACCGGCCAGTCAGGCTCGCGGTAGTAGCGCGTCATGTCATCAAACTTCCGCAGTTCGACTCGGTGTACCCAGAGTTCTTGGGGCGTTTCCAGCCATTGCTGATTTAACTGAGATAGGGTAGCGCTGAGGCTAAAGCGGTCTAGATGAGGCGATACGTTACCAAAATAGCCTAGGGTGATATGTGCTGTGAAGTGATACTGTTGTTCAATCCCCAAGGCAATTAAATTGGGATTTTGATAGATTGTGCGGCGAAATTTCAAAATCTGCTCGTAGGAGCCTTCATCCTTGGGCACTAAACAAATACCTATGGCTCGGGGCATCACTATCAGTCCCAGCATTTGCCACCGAATCGGATTTGTTGGTGTGATCGATTGTCGGCACTGCTCAAAGCTCTGGGCGACGCGATCGCGCAACTGTAACTCAAATTCCGAATTTTCCTTAGCGTAACGGTAAGCGCTGTCCCAAATCAAGTCCGCCAAAGTGAGATGAAAGCTAGCGGGGGGTAAAGGAACAATCAGATCAGAGCCCAGAGGAAGTTGCAAAAGTTGCTCAAGGCACTGATTCAAATTCTGATAAAAAGCCAAGTTTTCCGACTCTGACTCCGCGGGCGGGGTAATTGCTGTATAGCCAGGGAAGGGGACAGCCTGTCTGCCACCCTCTAGACGCGGGTGAAACTTAGGAGATTCCTGGATATGCTGTACCTGAGAGCTGTAAGTTTCTGGCAGTGTCATCCGTGCCACCCGATTCAAGTAAGTCTGATAGTTTTCGTCCAACCTTGATAGCCTCGCACTCTAACCTGCATAGATTTTAGACAAGAATTACTAGGTTTTTGTAAAACAGGTGTTTTGTATGCCAATCTACCTCTACTGGGGTGAGGATGACTTTGCGATTCAAACAGCGGTTGCCAATATGCGCGATCGCGTCCTCGATCCACAATGGGTCAGCTTTAACTACACTTCACTCCCCCCGGAGCAACCCGATGCCGTCTTGACGGCGACTACTCTAAGCATGACACCCCCGTTTGGAGCCGGTAGTCGCTTAGTTTGGCTCGTGGATACCACCCTCTGCCAGCAATGTTCTGAAGATTTGTTGACGGAACTAAAACGCACACTACCGGTGATTCCAGAAACCTCCATTTTATTGTTAAGCAGCCGCACCAAACCGGATGGGCGACTCAAATCTACACAGCTGTTGCAAAAGTACGCCGATATCCGAGAATTTTCTCTCATCCCACCTTGGAAGACTGAACAACTCAATGATCGTGTGCAACAAGCAGCCCTTGAACTGGGGGTAAAACTGACCCACAGGAGTGCCAATCTTCTGGCAGAGTCGGTTGGCAACAATACGCGGCAACTTTACAGTGAATTGGAAAAATTGCGCACTTTTGCTGGTGCTCTCAACCAGCCCCTGGACGTGGATACCGTTGCTGACTTAGTACGATCTAACACTCAAAACAGCTTGCAGCTAGCGGCGGCTATTCAGAAGGGGGATGGAGCCAAGGCACTGGCGTTGGTTGACGATTTGATTAGTCGCAATGAGCCAGGGCTGCGGATTGTCGCTACACTGATTGGACAATTTCGCACCTGGTTATGGGTCAAGCTGATGATGGAGACGGGACAGGGCGACGCCACGAGCAAGCGTAGCGAGAATGCACTCAGGCTGATCGCCCAAGCGGCAGAAATCAGCAACCCCAAGCGCGTCTACTTTCTACAGCAAGAAGTCAAGCCCCTTTCGGTGCAGCAACTTGTCTCAACCTTGCCCCTGCTACTTGAACTTGAAGTTAGCCTTAAGCAAGGAGCAGATGAGATGTCAGCACTCCAAACTAAAGTGATAGAACTTTGCCAAGTTTTCCAATCAGGCTACGGGGATTCGTAAGCTTTATCTTATACCAATTAAGCCGGAACTTATCACTCAAAAACTACTTCAAAACAACTGACACCTCCGGTGTTATATTTCTTCCTTAGACGAATTATGATCAACTTTTGCCGTCTGTTTTCCCGACCTCGCCTGAGCCGGATGCTGTCGCGAGCGTTGGTTGTGGGCGCTCTCTCTACCGTAGGTTGGCTCTCGGGACTTGCTCCTGACCTATCTGGACGCTCAATTACCCTTGTCTTTAGTTCTGCGGCTTACGGTGAAGATGTCAGTAACGATGAACTGACAAACTACGCCCACTCTGCCCTGGAAATAGAGAAGATCCGTCAACAAGCCCACGAAGGAATTAAGAAAATCATTGGCAGCGAGCCTCCCGCCATTGACTGCTACAAACCCGAAAGCCTGAACGCACTTACGGGCGACGCCCGCAATATCGCCATGGATTACTGCAAACGCTCGGAAGAAATAGTCAAGAGCAATCACCTCACCATTGCTCGCTTCAACGCGATTACTGTAAATAAGCAAAGTGACCCGAATTTAAAAAAACGGATTGACGATCAAGTGATGCACCTTCAAACTGCCTCTCATTAGTTGACTGGGATCAGAAAAACTTTCGACTCAATTCATACTCATGCTGACTTTAACGCAACGTAACCCTTCAAATCCGGATGCAGTAGTCAGCTTTACCCTCGCTCTCACAGCTCTTGAGCGCACCAGAAGCCGCCATCGCTTTGAAACGGCAGATGGGCAAGCAATATATTTACGCTTACCTAGAGGGACGATGCTACGGGATGGGGATCTGCTGGGATGCGAGACTGATAGCAGTTTAGTCCGGGTTAGTGCCAAACCAGAACCAGTTCTCAATGTAATACCATTTTAGTTTTGGTACACTACAGATTAAACTAGTAATTTCATCTCTTTTAGTTTTATGGCTGGAATTGTCAAGATAGATATTACTGAGACCCCATCGGAACTTAAAACCCTTTTGAGT